>ERZ827458.1860-NODE-1860-length-12549-cov-58.236113_pt1 | contig 12549 bp, 8 predicted proteins | sample MGYA00519706_ERZ827458 | MGnify/ENA primary metagenome ERZ827458 (study PRJEB31778, sample SAMEA3449309) | human gut metagenome | biome: human gut; feature: human-associated habitat; material: faeces | place: United Kingdom | collected 2010/2012 ...
GATGCACGTCATACTCTTTTTTCTCCGGAGGCAGTGCCAGCATGGACTGCTGCTCTTCGAGCCAGCGATCGCAGGGACGTGCCTGGATTGTTTCATGCTTTCGTTGGTTAGCGACATCGTGCAGCCAGCGCAGACCGTGGCGGTTGGCTGTTTCAACATCGACAGTGATCCCCATCGGGCGCAGGCGAGTCATTAGTGGGATGTAAAAACTGTTACGGGTGTACTGCACCATCCGTTCCACCTTACCTTTAGTCTGTGCCCTGAAGGGGCGACACAGTCGGGGAGAGAAGCCCATCTCCTTGCCGAACTGCCACAGCGAAGGATGGAACCGGTGCTGACCGGTCTGATATGCGTCACGTTGCAGAACCACAGTTTTCATATTGTCATACAACACTTCGCGCGGCACACCACCAAAGAAGCGGAACGCATTACGATGGCAGGTTTCCAGCGTGTCATAACGCATATTGTCAGTGAATTCGATGTACAACATTCGGCTGTATCCGAGAACAGCAACGAACACGTGAAGCGGTGAGCGGCCATTACGCATAGTGCCCCAGTCAACCTGCATCTGTCGTCCGGGTTCAGTTTCGAACCGAACGGCAGGCTCCTGCTCCTGAGGAACCGAGAGAGAACGAATGAATCCCCTGAGAATGGTCATTCCGCCACGATATCCCTGGTCTCTGATCTCGCGAGCGATTACCGTTGCCGGGATTTTGTAAGGATGAGCATCGGCGATGCGTTGACGAATATAATCCCGGTATTCATCCAGGAGTGAAGCAACAGCAGGTCGCGGCGTATATTTTGGCGGCTCAGATTTTGCCTGCAAATAACGTTTAACCGTATTGCGGGAGATCCCCAGTTCTCTGGCAATCGCCCGGCTACTCATTCCCTGCTTGTGCAGGATTTTAATTTCCATAACTGTCTCAAAAGTGACCATAAACTCTCCTGAATCAGGAGAGCAGATTACCCCCTGGATCTGATTTCAGGCGTTGGGTGTGGATCACTATTGCACCGTTCGTGACAAAATCCACAAACAGCTTGAAAGTATTGCCCGAAGTCGTGGTGTCCCCCCAAAAAAAATGCTGAATGAAATGATTGAGCAGGCGCACCGGGATTTTGTGGCAAATGAGCAGCATAAGACCCGGAGTTAAAGACGGCAGGGTCCCCGGTTACCAATTCTGCAGCGTACTCAACAAATGTATCCGGCCCTTACCTGTGAGGGACACGAAAATTATACATTGAGCATGAGTGGATAATCCCGGGTGAGAGTCTCCCGTTTTTACACTATTCACTAAAGGTGAGGCATATCATTCAGTCTCTCTGAATTCTTCATTTCAGTAACTTCAGCTACCGTCGTTTCATCTCTCCCACGAACCGGAGCCGCAACTTGTTGCATCACAGGGCTGACAAGTGAACTGAAATCCGCACCTTAATATTCTGACTGGCTGCGTACATTCATTGCATGAAGCGGCCGGAGCGGCTGAGCTGAAGGTCCGTTGTGAGCGATAAGCGGAAGTTCAAAATACTTGTTATTGGCTTTTCGAAGATCTTGCTGTAGTAATCAAAAAGGAGCAGGTAGTGTTATTAACGGGATAGCTCCCGAGGATATTATGCATCATCACGGCAGCCTGCTTTCATATTTTTTAATCTTAATAAAATTTATCTGCGTATTAAACTACCGGATTTTAGGTTTTCCAAAAATGATAGTATTACCAGTGGACTCACAACCTTGGCATTCCTGATTCTACTTAAACAGCCGTATCCTTTTGCGCACATATTCGAGCGCCAGTGTGACGAGTTTTGATCACGCATTCCTCTGCTCACTGTTTTAACATTAACAGGATTTCAAAGTATCCTGAATTACTGACCCACTATGCCGGTTGGTATTGATGTTGACAGCGTGACGGGCACTCAGGCCCGCCACAGTATGGTATCTTAAATACCGCGTCAGTCGCAGTATGTTATTCAATAAACTGCTGCACATCCGCTTCGTAAGCGTTTTTAATAGCTTGCTGGCTGGAGCGGTCGTAACCCAGATACGCTAATAACAAATTTCCTTCGGAACGTTTCATTTTATCGAAATGCTCTTCGAGCAGTTCCAGTAATTTACAGGCGTCATCATTGGCGACAAACCCCGTTTTATAATCATTCACGTAAAGGTAGCCTTTGTGATGCCACAAGCTTGTTACGTTGCTCCATAAAACACGGAACTTGTCAGGCTCCCCGCCTAAGCAGGTAATATCATCGCGCCCTAACATAATCCCATGCTTCCCTGAGCCCCACAGCGTGGTATCAAACAAGACCTTACCCACAGAAAAATAAAGCGAATTGTCCCGGCACGCCTGATCAAAGTTTTTCCAGCGCTTTTTACTGGCATCTTTTCTAAACGATTGCCATGAGGTACTGGCATTTTTTCCGTCGCACAGGTGATCCGGAACGTTATCCAGGAAGTCGACCATAGTAAGTACGTGCTTCTGGCAATAGCTAAGCGTGATTTTTTTCAGGCCGTTAACATAGTCATCTCTTCCAATGATTGTGCCGTTGCCGCTGTGCTCCGAGAGTTCTTTACCCTGCTGTAGGGCTTCCAGCATAGCTGCCGCCTGCTCTTTTTGTGAGGTTTCACGCTGGCTGAGGCTGGCATCTTCATAGCGTTTCAGGCAGTGTATGAGCGGCTTCAGGTGCTGGCTGAAAACCTCCCAATGATTTTTGCTTTTATCGACTGCGAGTTCGTTGTCGATATATTGTTTTGTCAGGTAGTTAATAAGGCTGCTGTCGTCTTTGAAATCGGTAAATTCTTCATCACTGCGACGGTCCTTTTTTTTCTCTGTCTCCGAGGCATTGGCTACAGAACCTGAGATCGCGCTTAAGGAATCCATTAGTGTTTTAAGAAAACTCATTTATCCTCACTACCCAGATTATTTTTGATTGTATTTAAAATTTGTTCAGCTTCAGCAATATCCTGCTGCTGATATTCGATATTGGCTTCTGCATACAGATGCCTAATAAAGGCATCTGTCTCATTTTTCAGTGAATCAACCGACGCTCTCAGCGCGTTGCGTGAATCCTGCCAGTAGCGCGTGATATCCGCTTCCACATTGCTTAACGTATTACTGGATTCCAGCCCCTTAACAACTGATTTGGCGAGTGCCTTTTTCCAGTTTGCGAACAGTCGATAGACCAGTAGCCCTACAACCGCGGCAATAGCTACGCCCCATGCCACCGGGCCACCAGTGGCGGCAACGAGAGTTGGTAATGTCGTGACCGAACTGGTAATCCCTAGGGAAGTCAGCACGCCAGCCGCTTTGCCAACTAAAATATAGGCACCTAAATTGCTCGATATAGTTGCCACGTAACCCGCCATAGCGCCGAAGCTGGTTAATCCGGCCATACCTCCGACGAAGGCGGAGTATGCATCAAAGTCGGAGGTGGCGGAAAGGGAAATATCAGTCTCCGGCATTCCCGCACGGGCTGCGCCTTGGGCGGAAGGCACGATTTTCTGCCAGGCCTGGACCACGCTTTCCACCTCAAGGCTGAACCTACGGGTGCTCTCTTCCATTACGCGACGAAATTTGCTTTCGAAATGATTACCCAGCGCTTTATTAATAGCCCGTTTCGCTTCATCTTTATCTTCAAAGCGATTGTCGATGAAACGGTACATACTCTCATCATTGCAAAGCGAGTAGAAAATATCGCGGATGCGCTCAATATCTTCCTCGGCGTAGCGCGGACAGAAGTTACTGATTTCAGTAAAGCGAGCAATTAACGCGCCGGAACCCTCGCGAAATCGCGCATCCTGTTGCTCAATATCCTCCTTTCTTTCCTGAACAGAACGGCTACTCTGCTGTAATTCCTGCAGCGCTAATGCAATCCTGTTTTGGATGCGTTTATGGATGGTCTCTATCCGGTTGTTAATCAGCGCAGTTCGATTGGCAAGGAGATAATTGATCACCTCTTTCAGGCGGACATCAAAGGCTTCGCAATATTGTCTATTTTCCCGGAAGAATGGCAGCATTCTGCTGGCCCAGACAGCGGCGTCGGGCCGTAGTAATTTCTGTGGATGGTTGGGATTATTTAACTGATGCTCCCATTCATCATACAGGGTATGCGAAAAGGTTTTCGTCAGGTGATTCGCGGCGGTACGAAACGTTTTATGGTTCGCTTCGGCGGTAATTTGATCGTAACTGTGGGTTTTTAAGATGATCAAATTCGCCAGCGGCTTGTCTCCTTCCAGAGGCACCTTATGCATTAAAATATTTTGTAAGAACTCCGGATCTTCGTCACGCATAAATTTGGTGGTAGCAGATGCGAAGATAAGGCCATCTACCAGCGAAATTGCGCTCATGGCTTTGGCTTTATCGTTAAGGATTTCTTCGCTGGAGCATCCATCAATTTCATCGTACATTTCGGGTTCAATTAATTGCCCCGGCGTATCAAGTAACCAGATAGTTTCCAGAATCGCGAAACTTTCAAACACCACAACCATATAAGCTTGTGGATTAAGGACATTATCGTTTTCATCCTTTTCGCCATAGGTTTTGATGAGCTCTTTTCCTCCTGAATCGATCAGGAAGTCTGCCAGCATTTGACGATCAAAAATCATATGCGGCTTGAAACCATTTTTGAAAATAAAGACTGATTTATTCTTATCCAGATAATCAGGTTTATCCTGAGTGTGCATCAGTAGCGTGACAAGGCAGGTCGCGGGTTGCCATTTCGCCGGGAGAATTTCGCTGCCCAAAATATAGTTTAACAGCGTAGACTTTCCTGCATCTGATGGCCCCATAGCGCTCAGGACGGGCTTGGCGTGAATATCTTTAAGATTGTCTTTAAGCTCGGCGATATCCTTGGTGATGCTGCTGTTTTTAATAAAGGGATTAGAAGTATTGGACAGCGTGGCTATCGATCTTTCCAGGTACTCTATCAGTTCCTTTTTATTTCTCATCATATTCTCTTTTTGCTGTGTGTAGTTTTGATTTAAAGAGGACGTGTTTAACTGCGTCTTTAAACAATCAGTGATGAATTCCTGAATCTTTTCAGGCGCAACGATGCGAAGGTAGGCCAGCACCAGTTCTAAATTTTGTGACAGCGGTGCCTGTTCAATACGCGAGACCTGCTTTTGGGACAGAACATTTTCACCTGCCCGCTCGGCGACTTCCTGTTGGCTTAAACCCGCCTTATCTCGCCACATTTTCAGTTTATCGTTCATTACAATGCCCACCATCTTCAGACCGGTATGTCTAAAATAGCAATGAATGCATGATGAATCCAGACGTATTTGTCTAAAAAAAAGAACCATTCGTTAGATCATAATCGATATCCCTAGTAACTACCTGATATTAAAGATTTGTTAATATAAAATGCCGAATGGACGAAACTTATTAGTGATAAGGGTTATCCGTAGTATTGAAAAATTCGTGATATTAATGTGATCTGTTTACCATAAATTAACATGATTCAGTGCCAGCAATGTCCGCTTCTGGCACAGGACTGCTGTTGCAGCCCTGGCAACCTTAGACTTCAATCGATTCAGAGATCTCTAACGCATCATCGACTTCAATGCCCAGATAACGGACTGTGCTTTCCAGTTTCTTATGGCCTAACAGAAGTTGGATCACCCTGAGATTCTTAGTTTTCTTGTAAATCAGGTAAGGTTTTGTTCTTCTCAAGGAATGTGTACTGTAAAGCGAATCTTCGAGACCAAGTTTTGCTACCCACCCATGAAAAATTCGGTTGTATTGCCGGGTTGATATGTGTTGGTTAGTACCGACCCGAGATCGGAACAAATAGTCTTTACTGCGTAAATTGCCAAGCTTTATCAATGCAGAAACAGCTTCTCTTGTCCCTTTGGTTATCTCAAATTGGACAGGGCTGCCGGTTTTCTGTTGTAGAACCGTAGCTCTGCTTGAAACAGAGCTACCATATGCAACATCAGATACTTTGAGTTTGACTAGATCACAGCCTCGAAGCTTACTGTCCAAGGCCATGTTGAACAGAGCTAAATCGCGCGTTTTACATTCCAGTTCAAGTCGGATTCGGATACCCCAGATATGAGATATCTGAAGTGGTCTTTTTTGGCCTATGATACGGTCTTTGTTCCACGGTGACGTGTTCATACTCAAATCTCCTGCAATGTGGGAGATTTGAGTATGGTTGTCCTTATGAGCGAGGCGCGGAAGCTCACTTTAGGGCAATCTAATTCACATGTCAGAGGATTTATAAAAAGAGAATAGTGCAGATTTTAAGGATACTTACACTTGCTATGGCATACTTTTTGGGACCCCATCAGTTTAGGGATCTGAATCGCCACAGCTTTGGTAGGCACCTACTTTATGGTCACGTGCACCCGAAGATCCTGCGGGTACGCATGGGTCACGAAAAGTACGAGTCTACAGAAGTTAATTTACGGTTTTTTGCGCTCGATGTGGCTGCCAGCTACCAAGTCCAGTTTACACTGGATACAAATAACGCGCTGTAGCAACTGCGTGGTGGAAGCTGATTAAAGGAGATAATGATGTTCGATGTTGACGATACTGCACCCGATACTCCCGCCCCTCGTGAACTCAGTCAGGATGTGCAGGCGCTGATCAACAATGGTCTGGATTTTCTGGATAAAGCCCGTGAAGAGTTGGAGGCCTCGAAGCCGAAGTTCTCCGTCGTCAGTTTCTGGACTGCGGTCGAGATTTTACTGAAAGTTCCGCTGGCGCACGAACACTGGTCGTTGGTCTGCAGCCCGAAAAAGCCAATAAAAAAGCAGGCTTACCTAGCCGGTGATTTTCAGTCGGTGACCTACGAAGAAACCCGTGAAAGGCTTAAGGACGTACTTGAAAGACCCCTAGACAGAGAAACGGACAGTGCTTTTGATAAGGTCAGAAAGCACCGCAACCGCGTAGTTCATTTCTACCACCCCACTTTCACCGAGGCTGAACAACGTCAAATACTCAAAGAACAAGCTGACGCCTGGTTTGCCCTGAACCGGTTATTAAGGGATGAATGGAAAGTTATCTTCGGTGTCAAACATAATTGGAAGCTGGCTTTCGGTGAAACTCGTCTGATTAGGGGAAACAAATTTTATGCCGAGGTGCGGTTTAAACAGGTTAAGCCTGAACTCGATCAGCTCTCTGAAAAGAATATTCAAATCGGTAACTGCAATGAGTGCCATCAGCATGCGACGGTAACAGGGACTGAAACGACCGGTAATGAAAACCGTAAGCTTGAAGTTACGCGGTGTAAGGTTTGCACCAGTGCTGTAAGGCAAATTACCCTAGTTTGTCCAGACTGCGAAATACCTCAATTGCTACCTGAGGGAGATAGTGATTTTGAATGCGAACACTGCGACTACACTTCGGATAGGTATAAACTGCTGGATGAGGAGTTGTTCCACAGTGTGGATGAACAGCTACTCTCCGTATTTCCTGCTGGATGTACCAATTGCATGACTCCTGAAAGCGTATGTAAATTTGGAGACGGCTATCTTTGCACTCAGTGTTTCATCTATTACACCGAGCTTCATGTATGTGGTTATTGCGGTCACCTGAGCGATAGCGTTCCTGAACTGAGCCATATCCGAGGATGTGAATTTTGTGATGGTGACCAACGTTATTTTGATGACTGAATTACCATACATAATCTAGGCTCTTCAGGGATGGGTTGGACAGTCCGCTCCTGGCACAGAGCGGACGATATCACTGAGCTGAAGGTCCGCTGAGAGCGAAGAACGGAAGTTAAAGCCGCGATGCCAAATTTATCTCGCAATATAAACCCGCCCCACAAAATGGTTTACAGCCCCACCGGTTGACAACGATCTTGACACTTACCGCCCACGGAGAGAACACCCCCAAAAAACTATCTTGGGATGTTACAATTTCCAGTGGGCTTCTTGTGTGGAATACACTCTTTTAGAATAGGTTCTTAGTTAGTCGCACATCTTATAAGATCCAAAATTGGGGAAATGTAGAGTGTCTCTTCAACAACTTTTGTTTTCTTAAAATGTTCAGAATGAAACTTCAAATGTTTTTCCAGCGTATTCGTCCAAGAGCTATCTTTTAGGTTTCCTTCAACCTCAATAATTTTCTCAAAACAGAATATCATTCTGGCCACGTACCAAACATATTGGTCATACATAGGGTCTCGCTCCTGTCGACAATCTGCACTATAACCTTTCGAAAAGTGAGGGTTCTCCATCACTAGTTGCAAATATGCCTGGTAGGCCGTATCTGCAATGGTTTTCTTAGCGATTTCTTTGTTTTCACTGATAGTTGATTTGGCAACTAAAATTGCCCAAATAGCTACCCCAGCACTTACTAATGGAGAAGCAATCGTAGCTAACTTAACTAATGTTTCCATGTGAATCCTTAATGTTTTCGTTTAAATCCAGCAGGCTGGGTTTTGGTTTTTTTATATTCTTTAATCTTTCGCCTAAATGCTGCTAAATCTATATCAGCAGTACTAATTGCTATTTGACCAGTTCCATGAGCATGAGAAATCAGTTTGTGATGTTTCTCTTTGTATGGGGCTTGCATTGTTGAGCCACCATATTCTCCAGTATTCGTAATAATAACATGCTGATACATATGCCATTGTAGAGCTGAAGCCATATTGTCAAACGTGTCTACATCTTTATTGTACGCTGCAATGACAAACATATCAGTCAAATCTCTCAGATCCGCAGCAAGCTTTATATCTGTCGCATCGTAACAAATCGCACCAGTTAATTTAAATGGTCCTTCGGTGTGACCCTCAATAGAAATAATATGTTGAGATGGTCTATATCCATGAACACCCAGAGACATTTCACCACTGGTCATATGAAATTTCCCTTGATCACGAACACGCCATTGAGTCCCCGATTCGGACGAATCTGGAATAATCCAGCGAGCTTTGTTAACTATTTGACCATCTTGTTCACAGAAGACAAAACCGCAAAAAATGATGGATCTGGTTCTAAATGCCAGTGCTCTTACTATATCTTCATCTTCCGGGTGAACAGCCAATTCAGAAAAGACAATCAGATCAGCGGTACTTGTATGATCCCTAGACTCAGTTTTAAGTTTTGCATCTAAAGTCTGCTCTGTCAGTTTACAAATTTCTGCAAGGTGCTCTCTGTGTTTCCAACGCACCTCTGGATTATCAAGTGTTACGTCAGAAGGGTGAAAATGCTTATCCTTCGGAAATAATTGCTGAACCGTAACAATTCTAAAATAGTTAGATGCCAATTCAGGTCTGTTGACAACAGTAGGTAAGGTCGGAACACTCGATGAAGTGCATATTTGCGTGTTCAGGTAGCCTAACCTTTCCAACAAGCATTTTTTAAACTCACCAAGGCTGGTAATTGACAATATATCTTCTTGATTTATATATGAAGATGAAAAGCCGGGCCATTGCAATCCATGCTGAAGAAAGCTTGCAAACCAATCAGTTATAGTTGCATATGAACCAACAATTGACTCTGGGGTATGTAACATTCCCATACGTCGCTTGTAAAACTGAGAATGGATACCATCATACTCTACTCTATCAGGCTTTAAATCATTTCGCTGTGTGTAATCTACATTACCTAAAGCAGCACTTCTTAGTACACTGCAAACCCAATATATTTTTTTTCATCATTTTTGGCTTGTTGACAATTCACCAACCATTTAGGGCTTTCATAGCGAGGATCTTGAGCTATTTTATCTATCGAACATGAAATAATAGAATTTTGGCGCCATAATTCAGTCCATGATGTTGAATGGCCTTCTAATTTCACTTTTATTTCATGTGGGGAATACTGCTTTCCATCAGATTGCCATACGTTTTTCTCTGTATCTTCTAAAAGATTAACTAATGCTATACCTAGCTTGAGAAGCGCATGTTCGTATTTAAATGGATTTTCCTTAAAACTTATCACTGATGAAAGATAGTGGTCCGAACCATTTGGTTTCGACTCATTTTTTGGTATGGCCCATCTAAATTTGTTGATCCTAACTTTATCTTTCGTCCTAACAAACTCTTTCCAAATGCTATTCCAAAACTCACCACCACGGTAAGCAAATTTCTCGACGATTGAGTCTACTACTTCAGTAGTATTTGTATGAGAAAGTAGAAAAGCAACATTTGCTTGGTAGTCTTTACTAATCTGAGCAGATAATTCAAATAGGTATCCATCACTACTACTCAACGGCTCTAAATGTCGTTTAATTAAGACATGTTGAAGCTTTGAAAGATCAGAAGAAGATTTTTTACTAGCTATAAATGGCTTATTGATCACTGCAAGATAAAATAGTGCTTGCTGATATGCGTAGTTTGGAATAACGGATCTACAAGAAAGTAGTTTATGGGCAAATGATGTAACTTCACTCATCAATTTCTGATAATCAGAGGTACACTCTGGGGACAGTTTTCGATAGATATCAACAACGCTACGAAATATATCGGAGAGAAGATACAACATGATATATCTATCGCATTTTTCACGATTATGTTGTATTCTTAGGAATATAATTTCAAGAATTGTTTTATAAGCATCTAGATTAGGGTTTATGGTTATCGCTTTGCGGAAAATAACCATAATTGATGGATCTTTTAACCAGGTTTTTAATAATTTTTTTGCAATCAACGCAGATTCATTATCAAACTGCTTTCTTTCTGCAGGTGAGATTAGTTTGCTTTTATTAGCCAAACTTGTTTCCAGCCTATGGGCAGAAAATCTACGTAAAGATTCTAATTTAATCGATTTATCATTGTTAAATCCAGAAAATAAACCATCTGCATCTTCTAAAAAATTATCTTGCTCAGTCAATAATAATTGTTGAAGCGCCGGTATGTTATTATCTAATCCATTACGCTCTGGAATACTCGAAGTTCCTACTTCATTCTGGATTTCATTGATTCGATTTGTAAGGCTACTTCCGTTATCAATATCTGAGAGTCCCAATATATAAGTTTTTTTATCATTAATTTTTAAATATGGTTCGTTATCTGACTCATCTTGATCTAACGTTTCATCGAGGATCCTCTGAACTAACTCATGAATGGATTTCTTAATTTCCTCATTTGTTAATGCTTCTCCAGAAATCACCAATCTAATATCATCGACGTATCGACAATAATCATGCAGTACAATTTGGCTACCGTCTATCTTAGTACGGAGGTTAGAAGTTAAAGATTCGTCAAACTCAATGAGATATGCATTAGCCAAAGCTCCGGCAGATGCTAAACCTTGTGGGAGTCCAACATTTTCTTCTTCAATATCCAAATTTTTAAGTAAAGATAAAGAGTCTTCAGGCCACTCCCAATTTAAAATCTGACTCGCTAAACCCCAAAACTCATTCTCATTTATAATATTATGGTCATAATGGTCAGAAGATATTTTCTTAAGTTTTTCTAACAATGTGCTTATTTTTATAGAACCGAAAAAGTTCTTCAGATCCAAACTGATAATATAAACATCATCAATTTCACTAATTTTATTTACAGTTTCCCTACCTATATAGACAGGTCTTTGTAGAAAGTTTCGATAATCGGTGGAGAATTTCCTATAATACTCGCTGCCGCCCCAACGAAATCTCGCCCTTTCATTGTCCCAATCACAGACAAGCCTATTTCCGTAACTAACAACCTTTTTATTTACATGCTCAGCATAGCCAAGATTACGCAATGAGCAGTCTTTCTGTCTCGTTTCTATCGCATCAGCAAGACACATGGTTACTGCTGTTGCAAAAGACTGATCCTTAATAGATATATTAGCTAAAGGTCTTAGTTTTCTATCATCTTTATTAGTAGTCCACTTCCCTTTATTAAAGAACCAGCTTGCTCTTTTTGGAGCTGGTATTAATTCAATATCACTTTTAGACAGATTCCTATTTACGGCCTCACTTGACCAACTAGTGACCTCATCACTAATATCAAACGCACACTTGTCTAGCGCTAAAAGATCTGCATACCAATTATGAGTTCTTACAAAACGATCCGTTTTTTTCCAAGCCAGCCCTAAAATAAATGAGTCCTTAAGGTAGTCAAAGTTTGGTTCGAGGTTGTAATACTTTTTATTAAGTAGTTTCATTTTTTCTCAACTTAATGCTAAGCGTTTTACTCATTTCAACTACAGTATTGAAATTCACTGTTTGTATCACCTAATATAACTATACTACCGTTCCTGAATCGAATAATCCACGGGAAGTGTCAAAAGTTTGTCATGTCTAATGGGCTCACCTGATAAATCAGTCGTGTCTGTCATGCCATAAACCAGGTTGTACAAGAGAGAGCGTTGTAATGGTCAACAAAAATTGCCCACTGAGTTAGAGTTTTTCCGGTATCGGTTTTCCGGTTCTTTGAGTGATAAGACAATCCCCCAACCAATCGATATGGGCATAAGTAGAATATTCTCCCACTCTAAGACATTTCGGTGAAGCGTTCGAGTTTTACTGAACGCTGCATCAAGACCATTCTCATATAAGCCTTGGGTGATACTTAAATTTGGTTATCAACGTCCGCTCCTGGCACAGAGCGGACTGTCTGATTAGATTCAGACCTGTACTCATTAGCTGATACAAATCAGCCACATATACCTGC
>ERZ827458.1868-NODE-1868-length-12492-cov-3.280293_pt1 | contig 12492 bp, 10 predicted proteins | sample MGYA00519706_ERZ827458 | MGnify/ENA primary metagenome ERZ827458 (study PRJEB31778, sample SAMEA3449309) | human gut metagenome | biome: human gut; feature: human-associated habitat; material: faeces | place: United Kingdom | collected 2010/2012 ...
CGGCACTGGCGGTATCGACCAGCATACGCTCGTCGCTGGGCTGATAGCCGACAAGCGGCGCAATCTCGACGATCTCATACAGCCCCGGCCACAGCTCGTCGGTGGTCGCTGCTGCATCCTCGCCGGATGTCTGGATGGAGTCGATGACCGTCGCGCCCCTGAGCCAGATCACGTTGCCCTGACGGGTATCTGATGAGCAAGGATGTGATTCACGTCACCATCGACAAGGACTATACCAACAGCGATACGCCCCTTGCGACGGTAATCAACCGGGAGAAGAAGATCACCTGCATCAAGGTCGATACCGCGGGCACACCGATGCAGGGTATCGCGTTCAGCCTGTAAAAGCGGTGTTGGAGTATAAGGAGTAACCGAACAGCCAGTCGGAATCGGCTGGCTGAATCGCTTTCATGGACAATTTTATCTGTCCGATAAACTGGAAGTTTAAGAGTAATTCCTTATACAAAAAGAGACCGTCCCAGATTCTGTGTAAACCTCCAAAGCAAGGTGTAAAATAGAGACATCAAACAGGAGGGAAAACAGATGACAAGAAAGAAGGGTAAAGGCTGCAAGCAGCCCGGCTTCGCCGCCCATGACATCCGGTTCAGTCGGCGTTATGGTAGAGAAAAGGCGGTATCGGTCAGACCGCTACCGCCTCATACCAGTTTCTGCTGTTTACACTCGCGGAGAATGTTTACACAAAATTCGGGATAGACCCTACCCGAATTTGCTGCATCGTTTCTTTGAACAGTGCAAGTCCAACACATTCTGGACAACGGACATCACTTATATTCCCACACCTCAAGGTATGCTGTACATGTGTGCAGTCATAAATCTTTGTGGGCGAATGGTACTGGCTTACCACATTGGAAGCGACATGTCTGCTTCATTGGTTACACAGACGATCAGGGACGCCCTCATGACAGGAAAGGTCACTGATGGACTAACCCTCCACAGTGACCCGAGATTTCAATACGATTCCGCTGCAACCTTCGAACTGAGCAAAGAATACCATTTTCAACCTTCCATGTCCAGTCCTGACTGCCCTTACGACAACGCAGTTATGGAAAATTTCTTTGGTGTACTCAAATCCGAATGTTTGTACCGCGCCCGTTATACGACTCGTTCTCAGGGCGAAGAACGGATCGTTCAGTACGTCCACTTCTACAACTTTGAGCGCGTTAACCTGAAAAACGGTCTCACTCCTTCTGAAATCAGGAGCAAGGCCGCATAATATCACGCTATTCTACGACAGATCTTTCTTTTTGTGTCTATTCAACCGGAAACAGTCCATCTAGTTAAGCCTCTTCCTCTTTTTTCAGTTCTGCCATTGCACGGAAGCAGAACGGCAGGTTCCTCATCTCATCGCGATGATACAGTACGCATGCCTTGCAATCCCCGTGACGGGGGCAGGCGACGTTGGGACAGGTGCAGTAGGATTGATCGTTGCTTTGCGGCATGGTATGAACCTCCTTTGTTTTGTTGGTTATAGAATAGGGCAGAAAAAAGCAAAGTTCAATGACGCTTAGATGCGAAAAGGTATCATGAAACGTATGCGTGCCGATGATGATACTTTTTTGCATCCGGCCGCCATTGCGCGGATTCATTTGCAATGTTAGAATAATAACAAATCCAAACACCATACCAAAAGGAGGTTACTCAAATGAAAAAGGTTGCGAAGTGTATGGCTCTGGCTCTGACACTGACCGTGCTTCTGGCCGTCATGCCCATGAATGCTCTGGCTGAAGACATCACGTTGCAGATGTCCTGGTGGGGCGGCGAGTCTCGTCACGAGGCGATTCTTAAGGTGATCGAGCTCTTTGAAGCACAGAACCCTGGGGTGAAGATCGAAGCGCAGTACTCCGCTTTTGCCCAGTATCGCGACAAGTTCAATATCCAACTGACCTCCGGCGCCAGCGCAGACATTATGGCTGTTGACGCACCATGGGCTGCCGGGCTGGTTGCCAGCGGCGACTACTTCCTCGATCTAGCAGAGTATCCGGATCTGGTTGACATGAGCCAATTCGACGCGGCCATGGTCGACGGTTTCTGTAACTACGATGGAAAGACCTACTTCGTACCGGGCGGCGTGAATGGTATGGGCTCTTTGGTCGACTTGTCCGTACTCAAGAACTTCGGCCTGACTGGCGAAGAGACTTCCTTCACCTGGAACGATCTGATCGAACTGGGCAAGAAGGTGCACGAGGCCAATCCAGAACAGTATCTGTGCTGCGTGGATAGTAAGCAAGCCGCCTTGTATTATGCACGTGTGTATCTGCGCCAGTTGACTGGCCGCCAGCTGATCAACGATGACGGCACCATGGGCTGCACCCGCGAGGAGCTGGCCGAGGCACTGGGGCTGGTGGATACCCTTTATAAAGAAGGCATCTTCCAGCCGATTGCTGAGCATGGCGTATACAACAACACCATGACCCAGAATCCCGACTGGATCAATCGAAACATGTTCATGATCTTGGGACGGACTTCTGTGATGACCGACATGTCTGCACGACTGCCTAAAGAAGACGGTTCCTACACCACCACAGGCTTCGTCATGCCAATCAAGGAGGACGCTGTGGAGAGCGGCATCGAAGTGCGTCCTGGTATCCTGTATGCGGTGAAGAAGGAATGCGCCTATCCAGAGCTCGCCGTGAAGTTCATCAACTTCATGTTCACCGATCCCGAGACCGTGGTCGCGCTGGGTGCCACCTATTCCATTCCTGCCTGTGAAAACAGCCGTCAGATCGCAAAGGCTGCCGGCGTGCTGGATGAGTCCGCACTCAAGAACGTGGAGTACTCTCTGGCCAACTCGGGCTCCAAACTAAACGACTGGTCTTCTAACAGCGAAGTGGAAGCCCTGTTCACCGAAATCATGGAGAAGATTGCATATAACCAGTACGGCGATATGCTGGAGGCTGCCGACGAGGTCATCGAGCGCATCGCTGATATCGTGGAGTCTCATTCCTAATGGATGACTCTAGGGCTGAGGTAAGACGATGTGCTTCACCTCAGCCCTTTTTTGCATCGTCTGTGCTCAACTAGGAGGGGTTTCATGCAGGCATCAGCACCCAAACTGGATCGCGCCCGCAGACTGCATAAGCGCGGCCGCTGGACAGGCTTTTTCTACATTCTTCCGTGGCTGATTGGATTTGCTGTCTTTCAGCTTTATCCGTTCCTAGCTTCGCTGTTTTATTCGTTTACGAAGTATTCATTCGGTAAGACGCCGGAGTTTATCGGGTTGGATAACTATATTCGTCTTTTCACTCGCGATAAGCAGTTTTTAAGCACGCTTTCTATTACCGCCCGCTACGCGCTGATTGCCGTTCCCGGCAAGCTGATCTGCGCGCTTCTTGTAGCCATGCTTCTGAATGCAAAGGTTCGCGGCATTGGTTTGTATCGGACGGTTTATTACATGCCATCCATCCTCGGAGGCAGTGTCGCCGTGTCTGTTCTTTGGCGCACGATGTTCATGCGCGATGGAATGGTCAATCGTTTTTTAGGGCTGTTGGACGTTCCGCCTGTCGATTGGCTGACCGATCCCAGCATCGCACTATATACCATTAGTTTGCTTCAGATTTGGCAGTTTGGTTCTGCCATGGTCATCTTCCTAGCGGCGCTTAAACAGATCCCTCAGGAGCTTTACGAAGCGGCTGAGGTTGACGGCGCAGGAAAACTGCGGCAGTTCTTCTCCGTCACGTTGCCGCAAATCAGCTCGGTGTTGTTTTTCAACCTGATCATGCAGTCCATTCAGGCACTGCAAAACTTCACATCTGCGTTTGTGGTCACGAATGGCGGCCCTATGAAAACCACTTACATTATCGGCATGAAGCTTTACGACGATGCATTTGTCAACCGGAAGATCGGTTATGCTTCTGCGGAGTCGTGGGTTCTGTTTCTCATCATTCTAATGTTGACGCTGCTGGTGTTCAGGTCTTCGGATGCGTGGGTATATTATGCCGACGGAGGTGAAAACACATGAGAATGAGCCGTAAATCAATTCACAATTCTCTGCGCTATGTTGTGCTCATTGTGCTTGGTGTGGTGCTGGTGTATCCGATTGTCTTTATGTTCTTTGCCTCGTTTAAGGAATCTAACGAGATTTTTTCCTCAACGAAGCTATTCCCGGAGAAATTTCTCTGGCAAAACTATGTCGAGGGCTGGAAGAGTGGTGCGACTGGAGATATCACATACACCCACTTCTTCATCAACACATTCTCTCTGGTCATTCCGGTTGTCGCATTCACACTGGTCTCCTGCACGCTGGTCGCATACGGTTTTGCCCGGTTTGATTTTCCCTTTAAGAAAATTCTGTTTCCTGCCATGCTGGCTACGCTGATGCTGCCCAATACGGTTATCATCATCCCTCGGTTCATGCTTTTTAACAAGCTGGGTTGGCTTAACAGTTTTCTTCCCTTCATCGTTCCGGCTGTATTCGCCTGCTATCCGTTTTTCATATTCATGATTATCCAGTTCCTTCGTAGCATTCCGCGTTCATTGGATGAATCGGCCAAGATTGATGGTTGCAGCTCGTTGCGTATTTTGGTATCTATCCTCGCGCCGTTGATGAAGCCTGCCATCTTCTCCGCTGGTTTGTTTCAATTCATGTGGACGTGGAACGATTTCTTCAATCAGTTGATCTTCCTGAACTCACCCAGAAAATTCACCTTGGCGCTGGGATTGCGCCTGTCCATCGACGCTTCAACCGAGGCAGTCAAGTGGAACGAAGTCATGGCGATGTCGACCTGCTCGATCATGCCGCTGATCATTTTGTTCTTCTTGTGTCAACGCTACTTTGTCGACGGCATGACCGCTGGCAGCATCAAGGGATAAAGGAGAGAAAATTAGAATGCAGAATGGACTGCTGTTTTATATTTCTGGTGAAAAGGGTCCATATCCAGATGTGGCGCAGGGCTGCGCTGTGCCCAATTTCCTTCGCAGCGTGGAAAAGATCGACGACGGCGTGGGCGGCGGGGCTGCCATTCGCTGTCTGCCTGATCAGTTGCTGACCTACTGGGCACCTGGCAATCTATACAGCCAGCGCGGCACTGTCAGCTTCTTTTGGCGACCGCGCACCGCACTAGGGGAAACCGAGTTTCCCCTGTTCCGGGTTGCTTTTGCCGACCATAGCAGTTGGGATGCACTGTTCATGCGTATTGATTACAACGGGCATGGCATCGATGCGTTTGTCACCGATCTGAATTTGAGCCGCATCCGCGTCAGTCATCGGTTTGAAACCCTGCCAGACGCGGACTCGTGGTTCCATGTTGCCTTTGCCTGGGATGAAACCATTGGTGTGCGGCTGTATATTGATGGCGAGCTTGTTGCCACCAAAGATGCCACCGCCTTGCTGTGGGCCGGCTTGGATCAATTTGGCACACATTCGCGCATCATCAGCAATGCGCAGGTGCAGTCTAGCTACAACTACATGCGGACAGGTGACTTTGACGAATTGTGTATCTTTGACCGTATGCTTGACGGCGAACAGGTTAAGGCGCTTGCGTCGTTACAGATGCCCGAGCTTGAACCGCTGCCCTGTCGTACACTTGCGGACGAAACAACGCACCTTGAATGGATGCACCGCTTCGGTTTTGATGCTGCCACGCTGCCAGCAACACTTTCCCATCCGTTCACCCATGTGCGCAAAGTCGAGATCCACAATGCGTGGGATATGAAGCGGTGGTGGATGAAGGGCTGCGATGGCATCCGCGAGACAACGTGGCCCGGGGTGTACAATCGTTCCCGCTTACCGGGCCGAACGGACTATTTCGTGTTGCCTGATTGGGACTGCTATTCTGTTTCCGGCAAGGAGATCACATTTGAGCCGGTCGCCGATGAGTATTTCAATCAGATCGAGATCAGCGGCTCCGCACATGGTACGCTGCGTATTCATGGGCGCATGGAAGAGCAGCTCACTGTGCGCCGTGAAAGCTGCGAGCGCTCTGTGCTGCGTCTTGATGAACCGGTACGCAATGTATCCGTGACCTTCACCAACGATGAAATCGAAGAGCCGATCGGCGACTTCGCGCTGCTTCAGGTGGAGGCGGGCATGGCACCCGAAAACACGCGTAGGGAAGAGTTTACATTCGGCGCGGACGATGGAAGCAGCAATGTGGAGGATGTGCGTGCGTTTATTGCCGGGCGCTTTACGCTGGATGAACGCACTTTGCTACTTGGCGGCAGCACTGTACCTGCCAAGTTGAGCGATGGGCTTCCGCTTTTGCATTTGGCCATGCCATATCAGGCTGATGACAACTGGGGAATGGACGGTCTGGTGCTGCATCTGCCAGCACTACATGTAATACCGACGCACGGTCGGTATGTGCTCGTCACAATACAGATCAAGGATCCACTGTGGATCTATCGCGATTTGATTCACTTTACCTTCTCTGTGCTGCCTGGCAAGGCAAAAACCCTCTGGCTGGACACGCGCGACAGGATTCTGCCGCACGGCAAAACGCTCTATGCAACCCTGGCATTTTCAGCACCAGTGAATACGCTGGACGGCTTGAGAACGGAAATTGTATATAAGTCTGCCGAGGCGGCTAAAGCTGAGCACGTGGCAGATCGCTGGATTCAGGTGAAGGACAATTACGCCAATTTGGTCGAAGAGAATCCTTCCAGTGAACACTTTAACATGTTCAACCGCTTCAAAGCGGATATCGAGGATTTGTTGCGCATTGAGCCATCTCACAGGCTGGCGCGCGAATATTATTTCGACAAGTTCAAGATTCAGGCTCCGGCGTTTGAATTGTCCCCCTGTCCACATGATGTGCCGCAATGGGCATGGCGTCAGACGGAATATATGGGCTATGTTAAGCGCTATATCCGCTGGTGGATCGATAAGCGCCAGATTGAAAACGGCGAATTTGGCGGAGGGTTGTCTGATGATGGCGATTTGACATCGTGGTGGCCTGGCCCTGCGCTGTGCGGCTGTATGCCTGGGAAGATTCGCGCATCGCTGCTTCGGGAGATGGAAGCATTCTACGATCAGGGGATGTTTGCAAACGGACTGTGTGCAATTCAGACCGATCAGCTGCACACACTGGAGGAGGGCATTCAGGCTCTTGGTCAGTGCCTGACGCTCGATCCGGCTTCGCCCAAACAGCTGGAGCGGGCGATGGAAAATGTGCGTGGCTTGTTCTTTGTGACGGGATATAATGCGGCGGGGCACCGGCATATGCGCAGCGGCTATTACTCCGGTACGCGCATCGCCGAGGAAAAAGCGTGGGCATATTCAGCTTCTGACTCCTTTCATGTGTTCCATCCAGCCTATATGCTTGTGCGCTATAATGGCAGCCCCAAAGCGCGCAAGCTCATTGTAGAGATGGCCGATTCGATGATGGCGCACTTTGACGGTGAGCGTTTGCACGTGCAGATTGATCTTCAAACAGACCAAGATCAGATTCATGAGCGCACGCGCGAATGGCCGCTGTTCTATGCTGCATGGCAGTTCACCGGAGACCGTCGCTATCTGGATGCGATTGCAGACAAGAGTCTGTTTGCCCGGCCGCAGGATCTGCTGCCCAATACGCCGCAGGAAATCGAGCAGGTGATCTGCGCACAGTACGCCCAGCTCACAAGAAAAGCTGCGCTGCGCGAATATATCAACACCGACGGACAGCTTTGGGTAGACCGCGGCGTTATCGACATCGCGGCAATTCAGCGCGAGCGCATCGGCGGCGTAGGACACGAGCGTTTTGCGCTATATCCGCGCCATTTTCTCCGCTGGCAGTTTGCCCCTGGCAAGGAAACCGACGTTGGCATTCTCGTTACCCATGCGGAGCCTTCTAAGATCTGCCTGAGCGCGTTCAATATGACAGACGATGCCATTATAGCGCGTATCACGATGGAAGACATTCTGCCCGGCAAGTGGCGCGTGCGCACCGCTGTTGGCATGCAGATGAGCTGTATGGATGGCGCCAAGACTTCCGAGCGTGAGCTGGAGCGCTTTTCCGGCTTTGACGTGACATTCGAGCCAGGCGTCTACACCTGCATGGAGCTTGAGCTGACTGCGCCGTTTACGCCGTATTGGGACCGCACTGATCTGGCAATCGAGCCAGATGATGTGATCGTTCGCCCGGATTGCCTGCGCATCCGTGTACACAACGTTGGCGCGAAGGAAAGCCCGATGACCCAATTGGTACTCAAAAATGCGCAGGGAGAGATGATTCGTCACAGCAACATTCCGCCCATTCCGGCCCCGGTGGATCTGTATCCCAAGAGCATAGAAATTCCGCTGTGGACGCGTGGGCTGGATCTTCGTGGCTGTACGGTCGAGATCGATCCCAAGGGTGAGCTGCTGGAAATCACCCGGAGCAACAATGTCGTGGCGTTGGATGAGGTGATCGCATGAGCAAGTTCTGTTTTACCACGTTTTCGCTGCAGAACCTTACGCTGGCGCAAGCCGTTGCCTTGGCCCAATGCAAGAATCTTAGCGGCATCGAGCTGCGTGGCAGGGGGCATATCTCCCCAGATTCCTCTGCCGATGAAGTGCGCAGCGCGCGCCATATGCTCGAGGATGCAGGCCTTGAGGTGGCCTGCATCACAGCTTACATGCGATTTGCGCAGGTTAGCGAGGCTGCCGAACGCGAGCAGGTCAGTGACGTGGCTCGCTATGCTGAGCTTTGCGCGAAGCTGGGCGCAAAGAACATCCGTGCGTTCATGGGGACTTTTCCGGAAGAGGCCGATCCGGAGCGCGTGCGCGCTTGTGCCGTGACGGGGCTTAACTGGGCTGCCGAGGCTATCCGTGGTAGCGGCGTACGCCTGCTGATTGAAACGCATGATTCTGTCAAGAACGGTGCATTGCTTAAGCCGTTTCTGGAGCAGTCGCCGGATGAAATCGGCGCACTGCTGGATATCATCCATCCCTATGACATGGGGGAGCGCATCGACGACACGCTTGCGCTAATCGGTCCGCGTATCCATCATGTCCATATCAAAGATATCTGTGCAACCGTGCCAGGGGGAAGAGTGTACTGCCGCATTGGCGAGGGCGTTGTGCCGGTAACCGATACCGTGCGTGCGATGAATGCCTTTGAATTTGACGGGTACTACTGTCTGGAATGGGAAAAGAGCGCGCCGGAAACGGGCGGCGTCTCGTTTGACGAACAGCTGGAAAGCTTTATCACATTTATGCGTCTGGAGGATAAGCGATGAGACTGCATTTTGACGAGGTAAAATCCACCCTCTCTCAGGTGCTCAAGGCTCACGGCTGCGCGCAAAAACAGGCGGATGAGGTGGCTTATGAAATGGCCCGCAATTCTCTGGAGGGCATTTACACCCATGGCATCAATCGCTTTGCGCGTCTGGTGCGCAACATCGACGAGGGCATTGTCAAGCCGGGCGTGACGCCTGTGCGCATCGGCGGCTTCGGCGCGATCGAGAATTACGACGGGGGTCTGGGCCTGGGCATCACCAACGCGCGTATCTGCATGACTCGCGCAATGGAGTTGGCGCGTGCACATGGTATTGGCCTTGTGGCGCTGCGCAATACCAACCACTGGCTGCGTGCGGCGACCTATGGCTACCAGGCCTGTGACGGTGGTATGGCAGCCATGTGTTTCACCAACACCATACCCAATATGCCGACATGGGGCGCAACCGATTCGCGTATCGGCAACAATCCGTTGGTGCTCGCTTTCCCACGCAGGCAAGGGCATGTTGTCGTGGACATGGCGATGAGCCAGTTTTCTTACGGTGCACTGGAATTGGCGCGACTGGAAAACCGGCAGATGCCCGTCGACGCCGGCTTTGACATGCAGGGGCGGCTGACGCGTGACCCGGATCAGGTGATCCGGTCTCAGCGCATCCTGCCCACGGGATATTGGAAGGGGGCGGCGCTTTCCTTCGTGCTGGATGTGTTTGCAGGTTGCCTGTCGCTGGGTAACACGGTGGCCAGTGTTGGGCGCCTGGAAGGAGACGAGCATGGCGTATCGCAGGTGTTTATCGCGATTGACTATCAAAAAATCGCCCCTGCCGATCAGGCGGAGACAATTTTGAATAATGCAGTTGGAGACCTGCTTTCCTCCACACCTTCACGAAAAGGCGAGCGGATTGTTTATACCGGGCAGAAGACCGACGAAATCCGCAAGGAAAATTTGGAAAAAGGCATTCCTGTTGATGAAGGGATCTGGGCGCAGATCAAGGCACTGGCATAAAGAGCGTGACTTCAAATCCCTTCCCCGGCGCGCTGTCGATCACCACGCGGCATTGATCGCCAAAGCGCAGCTGCAACCGCCTGAACAGATTGGGCAAGCCGATGTGACGCTCGTTAAAGCCCTTGAACTGAAGCAGGTTCTGCCGAACGGTTTCCAGCTGCCCGGCTTCGATACCGGCGCCATCATCACACACGCTGATGCGCAGCATATTTGCTTCAAGCGCTATGGATATCAAAATGTGCAGCGTTCCAGCATGGCCCTTGCGGCCATGCTGGATACTGTTTTCAATCATGGGCTGCAAAATGAGCTTGGGAATGTGGATACTCAGCGCATCGGGCGAAATGTTCCACTCTATTTCAATGCCGTCTGCAAATCGCGCCTGCATCAGCGACGCATACATTTTCGTGGCATCGCTCTCCTGCTGCACGGTCACGTCCGTGTTGGGCGACTTGAGCGAATACTGAAGGAATGCCGACAGTTTCTCGATCATCTGATTGACCTGATGCGGCCGACCAATGGCGCGCATCACCTCAAAGTCGATCATTTGTAGCGTGTTGGATAAAAAGTGGGGGTTGATCTGATATTGAAGCGCGGAAAGTTCCAGCGATATCGCCTGGAACTTTCTCTCGTCTAGCGATACTTGCAAAAAGTCATTCTGCACAAAAGTTTTGATGATGTTGGTCATGATATAGCTGTATACGTCGTCACGCGGGTTTTCCACCACAGGCAACGGCTGGTTATGTGAAGCTGCATCCATCAAATCAATGATGGAATACAAACGCTTGCACGAACGGGAAGCAGATATCAGCGCACCGGTGAAGCACATTGCCATGCACGCCAAAGTGATGATGACGAATATGACAACATAACGGTTTCCGGCAGAATAGGCTATGTTCTTGGGGATAACCGAGAAGAATTCCAGATCAAGCGCATCTGAATGGCTGTCGATTACCAGCAACTCGTCTTGTACCCAGGCTGTCCCCTGTCCGGGGCGCTTGCTCAAGCTGGTAAAAAGCGCCTGGGCGTCATCGCGGCTGGTGAGGAGCAGGTTGTCTCCGTCGGCGATCATCAGCACTTGCTCATTTTTAAGCGCAAGGCTGGAGAACATGCGCTGGAAATAGGAGATGTTGATGTTGACCGCGACGATATAGCCCCGCTCATTGCGCTCCATGATTGTCAGACAATCCAACGCTTGCGAAGAAGGGGATAGCTGTACTTTGCGCCGAACCAAACAGAAATCATCCGTGCAGGCATCTATCCATGACTGGTCAGGCGCGTTGGCGAGGGTGTACATCTGCCCCTGGCTGGTCAGATATGCCCTCTTGTCGTTGGGAACATACAGATAGATACTGTCAATGTAGGTTCGGGAATTGACGACTGCTGAGAGCTGGGCGACGAGATTTTTATAAGCCAGATAGTCGTTATAGTTCATAGCACTGCTGTGAAACAGGTTGCGAATCGCTGCACTGATAGTAGAGCTTTCCACCAGATTCATGACTTTGCCGGTATCGTTAAGCAAGAGAGAGATGTTTTCCTGCATCAGCATCAGGTTGTTGAGCGAGTTCTCGTGCACCTCTTTTCTCTGCTCCGGGATGGTGATCGCCAGATACACGGCGCTCATCACGAGCAGAGGCATCAGGCAGTAAGACAGTGTGCGCAAAAAGCTGGCAAAGAAAAAGCGTTTGCGCATGGATCAGCCCTCCCGCTTGCCAAGGGCATATTCGGCCGGCGTCATTCCATAGTGCCGCACAAAAGCATGGGTAAAGCTCTTGACACTGTCATAGCCTACCCAATAGGCGACATCCTTGAGAGAGGGATATGGGCCGGAAAGCATCTGAGCAGCCATCGTCATACGCTGGCTGGCCAGATAGTCCGAAAATGTGGTGCCGGAGTACTGATGAAAAATGCGCGAAATATGCCCCGGCGTGAAACCAATGCTTGCGGCAGCGCCTTCCAGCGTTGCAGTTGCTGGGCTAGACTCAACATAGCTGCGCACATAGCGTACGATTTGCTGATGATACTCGTTGTCTGATGCATTGCTTAGTTTGTCTGGCGGGGTATCTGCTTTGCTCAGTATCCGATGGACTTTCATGAAAGTGGAAACGATCTGATCATAACGCACAGGCTTGACCAAATACTCAATGACGCCGGAGCGCATTGCTTGGCGAATATACTCAAAATCGTCATAAGCGCTCATCAGCACCACACATGTGGCAGGGAATGCCCTGGAGAGCATGCTTGCAAAGCTCAATCCGTCCATACCGGGCATGCGGATGTCGGTCAACACCACGTCGGTAAGCGACCCATGCAGTGCTTCCAGCGCAGAATCGGCCGT
>ERZ827458.1872-NODE-1872-length-12456-cov-6.304975_pt1 | contig 12456 bp, 8 predicted proteins | sample MGYA00519706_ERZ827458 | MGnify/ENA primary metagenome ERZ827458 (study PRJEB31778, sample SAMEA3449309) | human gut metagenome | biome: human gut; feature: human-associated habitat; material: faeces | place: United Kingdom | collected 2010/2012 ...
GCCCAGAACCTGATGATCGGTCTGGCCACCGGCACCGCCGTAGGCGTCAACGCCCTGATGGGCCGGGCACTGGGTGCCGGACAGCGTGAACGCGCCGACAAGGTCGCCAACCACGGCATACTGCTGGCGCTGGTGGGCTTCGTCATCTCCGCCCTTTTGGGTGCCACCTGCTCCGACCTGTTCTTCCGTTCCCAGACGCAGATCGAGAACATCATCCGCATGGGCAACGACTACCTGCGGGTGGTGACCATCGGCTCGCTGGGTATGTTCTGCCAGATCATGTATGAACGGCTGCTCCAGGGCACCGGGCGGTCTATCCTCAGTATGTACACCCAGGGTCTGGGCGCCATCATCAATATCATTCTGGACCCCATCTTCATCTTTACCCTGAACATGGGCGTTACCGGCGCTGCCGTGGCCACCATCATCGGCCAGTTCTGCGGCTGCGCCCTGGCCATATACTTCAACCACAAGAAGAATACCGACATCACCCTGTCCATCAAGGGCTTCCGCCCGGACTTCCGGCTCATCGGCGAGATCTACGCCATCGGCCTGCCCAGCGTCATTATGATCGCCATCGGTTCGGTGATGACGTTCCTGATGAACAAGATACTCATCACCTACCACGCCGCCCACGAGACGGCGGCCACCGCCTTCGGCGCGTACTTCAAGCTGAACTCCTTTATCTTCATGCCCGTCTTCGGTATGAACAACGGCGTGGTGCCCATCGTGGCCTATAACTACGGTGCCCGGAACCGCAAGCGCATGGTGGAGACCATCAAGCGCGGCGCGCTGTACGCCTCCATCATCATGGTCTTCGGCACCGTCCTCTTCTGGGTCATCCCCGGCCCTCTGCTGAAGATATTTGACGCCACCGACACCATGCTCTCCGTGGGCATACCCGCCCTGCGGATCATCTCCATCAGCTTCTGCATGGCCGGCGCGTGTATCGCCCTGGGCGCCTCCTTCCAGGCGCTGGGCAGATCCCTGTACTCCATGATCACCTCCATCGTCCGCCAGCTGGTGTTCCTGATCCCCATCGCCTATGTGCTGGCCCGGTACGGCGCCTCCGTGGGCAACAGCGACCTGGTGTGGTGGAGCTACCCCATCGCGGAGGTATTCTCCCTGACGCTGACGCTGTTCTTCTTCCGCCATCTGTACAAGACCGTCATCGCCCAGCTGCCCGAGGGCCGCGAATAAGAAAAGCGGAACTAAACCCCGCCGCGCTCCGTCTTAGTGGATAGAGGGCGGTCCCATCGCCCTCCCCGCCCCCGGGCGGTGTATATACACAAACAAATAGAGACAGAAAAGGAGGCACGACCCCCATGAAGAAGTTTTTGGCATTTATCCTGGCCCTGGCCTGCGCCCTGTCGCTGATGGCCTGCGGCAAAAAGAACAACGACGACAAGCCCGATCCCACCCCCGCGCCGGATCCCAAGCCCGCCGTCACCACCGCCGAATTCACCCACGGCTATGTGGACATGGCGCTGGACCTGCCTGAGGGCTGGAGCTGGGAGCAGGTGTCTGATAACGGCACCGACAAGACCGAGGGCATCCGCTTCTACAAGACCGATGACCCCACTGTCAGCTACACGCTGCTGTGCTGGACCGGCGGCTACGGCATCTGCGGCACCGGCGTCACCAGCGAGGAGCTGACCCTTGCCAACGGCATGAAGGTCTGGCAGCACACGGAGGAGAACACGGAAAAGGGCACCATGGTCATGGCGGACATCTTTTTTGAGGACGTACCGGGCAGCTATGTGGCTTCCCCCTCCGAGACCATGACCACCGAGGTGTGGAACGCCAACCGCGATGCGCTGCTGTCCATTCTGGGCACCGCCCAGATCGGCCGCAAGAGCGTCAGCCAGCAGGCCGCCATCGACGCGGCCAAGGCCCAGTACACCGGCGCGTACGATCAGGTGTACGCCACCTATGACGTGACCGCCGGCGCGTGGACGGTGAGCTTCAGCAAGAGCGCCGCCGGCGCAAAGACCGACCGTCTGGTGGTGGATGCCGCCGGAAAGGTCATGGCCGCCGGAAAGTAACCGAAAACAGCCGAAAACCGCCGCAGCTGCGGCGGTTTTTGCTTTGCGTGCTTGACAACCACCCCGAAACGTGCTATTCTTTTCCCGATACAGGCGATGACGGGCGTGGCGGCCCTGAGCCGCGGGCGGAAATGCCCGCCGGAAGCCCCGTTACCGGCAGAAGAGTGTGGAAGTATCCAAATTCAGGTGGAACCACGGACTATGTTTAGTTCGCCCTGAGCCTTACCGGCTCAGGGCGTTTTTTTGTTGCCAAAACACTTCATATAGGAGGAACCTCACCATGAAAAACACCGAAAAGACGATGGACAAGATCGTCGCCCTCTGCAAAAACCGCGGCATCATCTTCGCCGGCAGCGAGATCTACGGCGGCCTGGCCAACACCTGGGACTACGGCCCCCTGGGCGTGGAGCTGAAGAACAACATCAAGAAGGCCTGGTGGAAGAAATTTGTCCAGGAGAACCCCTACAACGTGGGGCAGGACGCCGCCATCCTCATGAACCCCCAGACCTGGGTGGCCAGCGGCCATCTGGCCGGCTTCTCCGATCCCCTGATGGACTGCAAGGAGTGCAAGGAGCGCTTCCGCGCCGACAAACTCATCGAGGACTGGTGCCACGAGAACGGCTTTGAGCTCAGCAAGCCCATCGACGCCTTCTCCCAGCAGGAGATGAAGGACTTTGTGGAGGAGCACAACCTCCCCTGCCCCAGCTGCGGCAAGCACAACTTCACCGATATCCGCCAGTTCAACCTGATGTTCAAGACGTTCCAGGGCGTCACCGAGGACGCCAAGAACACCGTCTATCTCCGTCCCGAGACGGCCCAGGGCATCTTCACCAACTTTGTGAACACCCAGCGCACCACCCGCCGCAAGCTGCCCTTCGGCGTCTGCCAGATCGGCAAGTCCTTCCGCAACGAGATCACCCCGGGCAACTTCATCTTCCGCGTCCGTGAGTTCGAGCAGATGGAGCTGGAGTTCTTCTGCAAGCCCGGCACCGACCTGGAGTGGTTCAACTACTGGCGCACCTTCTGCCACAACTGGCTGCTGGGCATCGGATTGAAGGACGAAAACCTCCGCCTGCGTGACCACGACCCCGAGGAACTGTGCTTCTACTCCAAGGCCACCACGGACTTCGAGTTCCTGTTCCCCTTCGGCTGGGGCGAGCTGTGGGGCGTGGCCGACCGCACCGACTACGACCTGACCCAGCACCAGACCGTGTCCGGCAAGGACCTGACCTACTTCGACCCCGAGACCAACGAGCGCTACATTCCCTATGTGGTCGAGCCCTCTCTGGGCGTGGAGCGCAGCGTCCTGGCCGTGCTGGTGGATGCCTACGACGAGGAGGTCGTGGACGCGGAGAAGAACGACGTCCGCGTGGTGCTGCACCTCCACCCGGCCCTGGCGCCCTACAAGGCCGCCATCCTGCCCCTGAGCAAGAAGCTCTCCGAGCCCGCCCGCAAGATCTACGAGGACCTGTCCAAGGAGTGGATGCTGGACTTCGACGAGACCGGCTCCATCGGCAAGCGCTACCGCCGCGAGGACGAGGTGGGCACTCCCTTCTGCATCACCGTGGACTTCGACACCGTGGGCGATGCCGAGCACGCCGGCGACAACTGCGTCACCGTCCGCGAGCGCGACACCATGGAGCAGGTGCGTATCCCCATCAGCGAGCTGAAGGCCTATCTGGCCGAGAAGCTGGCCTATTAAGCGTAAAAAAAGAAAGCCCCGCGGGGCTTTCTTTTTTTTGCTCACATATCCACGATCTGCAATTCGCTCTCGTCCACCTTCTGCATGTCCTTCTTGTTCATCATGTCGTACATACAGGGCACCACGAACAGCGTCATCAGCGTGGCGTACAGCAGTCCGCCGATACAGACCACGGCGATGGGCTGCATCAGCGCCGTGCCGGCGTTTTTCGCCGTGGCGGTGACGATCAGGCCCAAAATCGTGGTCAGACTGGTCATCAGGATCGGCCGCAGGCGGGTCACGCCCGCGTCGATGATCGCCTCCCGGCGCTCCATGCCGGACAGCCGCTGCTGGTTGATGTAATCCACCAGCACGATACCGTTGTTGACGATGATACCCACCAGCATCACAAAGCCGATCAGGCTGATGACAGATACCTCGATCCCCGCGATCAGCAGGGCCAGGAAGCCGCCGGTAAAGGCCAGCGGGATGGTAAACATGACGATGAACGGGGACTTCAGCGACTGGAACTGTGCCACCATGATGAAGTACACCAGCACCACGCCCAGCAGCAGCATCAGCAGCAGCTGGCTCATGGCCTCCATGATCTGCTCGTTCTCTCCGTTGAATTCCGCGGTGACGCCCTCCGGCAGCGTCAGACCGCTGACGGCCTGCTGCGCCGCGGAGGTCACGTGGGTGACGTTGTAGCCATCGGCGATGGCGGCGGTCACGGTAACGCACCGGCGCTGCTGGTCACGGGAGATGGTGTTCATGGACACCGTCTCCGTCACGGTGGCCACATCGCCCAGCTTGAAGGTCTTGTCCTCCTCGCTGTCCCCGGTCAGCTGGCCCATGGTGCCGCTGCCCGAGGCGCTGCCGGTCATGGCGGAGGACGCGCTGCTCTCCGCCGACAACTCCAGCTCCAGCAGGTTCTCCCGCTTGAGGACGCTGCCCTCCGCCGCGTCCACGGTCAGGTCCATGTCCTCGCTGTCCAGCGTCACATCAGAGACGCTGGCGCTGCTCTGCAGCGCCGCGGCGATCTGCATATACACCTGAGCCACGGTCAGACCCTTCTCCGCCGCCGCCTTCCGGTCGATGGTCACCTGCAGCGCCGGGGCCGAGGCGTCCAGCCCGTCGCTGACCTCGCTGACGCCCTCCACCTGCTCCAGCCGCCGGGCGATGGTCCGGGCGCTGCTCTGCAGGTCCGCCATATCGCTGCCGAACACCTGCAGCGACACGCCGCTGCCGGTCATATAGCTCATCATACCGCTCATCACGCCGCTGGCCGTCACCTCACAGGGCAGGTCGGCACACAGCGTCTCGATCTCCTTCCCCGCCACAGAGCCGAAGGTCCCCTCCGGCATGGTGATGTAGCCCTCCACGTCATAGCTGCCGCCGGAGGTGCCGCCCATGGCACCGCCCATGTTCAGGCCGCCCATGGTGCCGCCGCCCATCATAAAGCCGGCATCCTGCACGTCGTCCACAGTCATCACCCGCTCCAGCACCTCGTCGGCCAGCCGTACCGCCTCCTCGCGAGAGGTGTCCTCCGGCATGGTGATGGTCAGGGACAGGTTGTTCATATCCATCTCCGGCATAAAGGTAAAGCCGCGGCGCAGGCACGCGCCGGCACTGGTCACCAGCAGCACCAGCGACAGCAGCAGCACGCCGGCCTTGTGGTCCAGCGAAAAAGCGATGGCCTTCCGATAGGCGGGATAGACCTTGTCCAGCAGGCCCGGCTTCTGCACCATGGGCCGGCGCAGCATACCGCTGGCCATCGCCGGCACCAGTGTCAGCGCCACCAGCAGGCTGGCCAGCAGCGAGTAGGTGATGGTCAGCGCCAGATCGGTGAACAGCTGGCGGGTCAGGCCCTCTACGAACACGATGGGCGCGAACACGCACACGGTGGTCAGGGTAGAGGCCGTCACCGCGCCCAGCACCTGGCCCGCGCCGGACACCGCCGCCTGAATGATGGTGGCGCCCTTGGCCCGCAGGCGGTAGATATTCTCAATGACCACCACGGAGTTATCCACCAGCATACCCACCGCCACGGCCAGACCGCTCAGGGAGATCATGTTGATGGTCACGCCGGTGAAGTACATAAGTACGATGGCAAAGATCACGCTGACGGGGATAGATACCAGCGTGATGACCGTGGGCCGCCAATCCCGCAGGAACAGGTACAGAATGACCACGGAGAACAGCGCGCCCCACAGCAGCGACGAGGTGATGGTCTCCACGATCAGGTAGATATAGTCGCCCTGGTCCATCAGCGGCGCGAAGGACAATCCCTCGTACTGGCCCTCCAGCTCCTCGAACCGTGCGCTGATGTTATTGGACACCTCCGCCGTGGCGTAGTTGGACTGCTTGGTAAAGGTGATGAGAATGCCGTTGTCGCCGTTGACCTTGGTGTACAGCTCTCCGGCGTTGTCCGTGACCACCACGGTGGCGATGTCGCCCAGTGTCACCGGCTCGATGCCGTCCATGCCCAGGTCCAGCAGCACCATATCCTCCAGCTCCTGGCGGGAGGACACGTTCTCGCCCACGGATACCATGTATTTCACGCCGCTGTCGTCCTCAATGTACCCGGCAGGCATGGCGAAATTCTGTGCCGTCAGCAGCTGGCTGACGGCGGAGATGGACAGCATCCCGCCCACGTCCGTCTGGTCGGCGATGGACTTGTACGCCTCGTTGATCTGGTCCATGCCGGCCTCGATCTGGGTCATGGCCTCATCCAGCTGTATCTGCGCCTCCGTCAGCTGGGTAATGCCGTCGATCAGGGAGAGCGTCATGTTATAGACCTCACTGGTGACCTCCCGCTTCAGCTCGCCGCTTTCCAGATCCTGCATCAGCTTATCCAGCGTCGCGTTCAGCCGTTCCAGCGTCTTTTTCAGCTGCTCCAGCTCCTCCTGCCCGGGCACGGTGATGGGCGGCTCACCGGGACCCGGATCCGGGTCTGGCCCCGGGATCTGGCCCCGGGCCTCCTTCAGATATTCGTACAGCTTATCCACCGCCGCGCCCGCCTTGGCCGCCGCGCCGGCGGCAATGGCCTCCTTGGCCTCATCCAGCTGTGCCTGCCCCTTTTCCACCTGGTCCTTGGCCTTCTGCAGATCCAGCTTCGTCTTGTTCAGTTCGGTACGCACCGCATCCGCCAGCTTCTCCGACAGGGCGTCCAGCTTGGCCTCGTCCAGGATCACATGGGCCTCCCGGGTCACGGCGCCGCTGACCGAAATGCTGGCCACGCCGGACACGCCCTCCAGCTTGGGGGACAGCTCTCCGGTGACGAAATCGCTGAGCGCGTACACGTCCATGTCCTCCCGGGTCACGGCGGCCACCATCACCGGCAGCATGGAGGGATTGATCTTCAGCACATAGGGGGCGGAAACGGTGTCGTCCCAACTGCCCTGCAATACGGAGATCTTCTGCTGGATGTCCACACTGATGGTATCCATATTGGCGCCGTCCTCAAACTCCAGCGTGACCATGGATACGCTGTCCTGGCTGGTGGAGGTGACGGTCTTGATCTTATCCAGCGTAGCCATGGCCTGCTCCACCGGCCTGGTGATGGACTGCTCGATGGACTCCGGGCTGGCGCCGGGATCAGAAGTGACGATGATGACATAGGGAAAGTCCATGTTGGGCAGCAGATCCGGTGTCATTTTCAGATACGCCACCACGCCCAGCACGATAATGCCCAGCACCGTCACAAAGATCGTCAGCGGTTTTTTCACGCTGAAGCCGGCCATATCCGTCCCTCCTTCTTCCGCCTGCAGCGCCCACGCACCCAGGGTAAAACTGTAATAATGTGTAAGTGTACCATCCCCGCCGCCGACTTGCAAGCGGAACGGCGCAGAATTCACGAAAGCGTTACAAATACAGGGTTTTCTCGGGAAAATAGTTCGGAGTTCGTAGTATTCTTTGCGCCGTCTTTACGCGTCCGGACGATGAAAAACGCGGACGCAGATGCGTCCGCGTTTTTCGCAAATAAGAAAGAGAAAAGGGAAGAAAACAGCAAAATCAGCCGGTGCCCCGTTACAGCAGCGTGCACAGCAGGCGCAGCTCGGCGGCCAGCCACACCGGCATCAGCATGGCGGTGACACGGCACACGGGGTTGATGTTCCCCGTCAGCAGGCACACCAGCGTGAACGCCAGAATAACCGCGATCACAACAGCGGCGATCGCCTTTGCCGGGGAAGTCTTGGTTTTCGTGTTTGTCATAGGGAACAACTCCTTTCTGTATTGTGGCCAAATCATACCACAAAGGTTGGTGCTTGTAAAATTGATTATTCTACAGTATAATATAGGCATAAACTATAATTTGGAGAGCCGCCTATGACCAACCAGGATATCGAGACCTTTTTCGCCGTGCTGGACCACGGCACCATGACCGCCGCCGCCGAGGCGCTGTACATCACCCAGCCGTCCCTGTCCGCCCGGCTGAAGGCACTGGAGGACCAGGTGGGCGCGCCCCTGTTCCACCGTGGCAAGGGCCAGCGCCGCATCACCCTGACGGATGCGGGCCAGCACTTTCTGCCTCTGGCCCGCCGGTGGCAGAACCTGCTTTCGGAGACGCAGACCTTCGCCGCCGCGGAAAAGCGGGAGTTCCTCCACGTCATCGCCGCCTACACCGCCAACCAGTACATTCTGCCCCCGGTGTACCAGCGGTTTCTGGAGCGCGAGCTGCCGGTGAACCTGTGGGTTGAGTCCATGCGGACGGACCAGGCGGTGTCCGCCGTAGCCCGGGGCGACGCGGACATGGCCATCGTGGACGGCGCATTGCACTACGATCTGCAGATCGAAGCCAAACCCCTGTTCCGCGAGGGCTTCTTCCTGGTGGTGCCCAAAACGGTGGCACTGACGGAACCGGTAGAGGCCACCACCCTGCACGTGCAGGACGAGATACTCATCTACGGCCAGCCGGAGATACAACAGTGGCACGACTACTGGTTCGGCGTGGACGCCCGCCCCCTGCTGTACACCGACACGCCCCAGCTGGCCGAGACCCTGCCCGCCTGCGGCAAGCGCTGGAGCATCATCCCCGCCGGCGCCACCGAGCCCTATCTGCGGATGTTCAGCAACGTGCAGGTGCTGCGCCTGGCCCACCCGCCGGCGGAGCGCACCTTCTACCTGGTCACACCCAAGGGCCGCGCCCTCTCCGCCGCCGCGGAGACACTGCTGGAGGACCTGCGGGTGCAGATACAGGATCTGGAGGGCATCACCTGGTATTGAGCAGCGAAAGAGACACACCCTTCGGTGTGTCTCTTTCTGTCGTTTTGTGTCGCATTCTGTCCTTGCACGTCGTATGGCGGCCATTCACGTCGATTTTCGTCTTTTGATGTCGCACGATGACCTTTTGCGTCGTTTCCCGTCGTTCCCCGTCGCACACAGACGTATCCCGTCGCTTTCCGTCGACCTATGTCGAACACGGACACATTTCGTTGCTTTCTGTCGCAATGTGTCGAATACCGTCCTATCCCCGCCGCAGCTGGCCCCGGATCAGCCGCGTCACCGCGTCTGCCAGCCACCCGATGGCCGGCAGGCGCTCCATGGCCTGTCCGTAGATGCGCCGGGCGTCCGGCACCTCCCGGTCGCTTCCGGTGAACAGACACACCGGCAGCACGCCCCGCAGCCGCAGGGCCGCGGCCTCCGCCGCCGTGTCGTCCACGCCGCGCTTCCCGGTGTAGGCCCATCCGCCCAGGCCGTTGGGTATCCGCTGGTCGTCGTTGGGGCTGGCGTCCGAGAGCACCAGCAGCAGCGACTGCTCGCTGCGCCGCTGCCGCAGCAGCCAGCCCATGGCCCGCAGGGCCAGCCCGTCCCGGTTCCACCCCGCGGCCACATAGTCGAATACCCCCTCGTTCTGCTCCGGATGGTCATAGTCCCGCAGCACCCGCAGCACCGTGCAGCCGCTGACGGAGCAGAACGCCGTCACCCGCACGGGGATGCGGCACCGGCTCAGGCTCTCCGCGATAAGATACGCCTGTGTGGCCAGCTTCTCCTGCTGCCGGTTCTGCGAGGCCGAGCCGTCCAGCAGCAGGTCCACGGACAGCTCTCCCGGCTCCTGCGGCGACCGGCGGGAAAACACCCGCTCGTCCCCCAGCGCCCCGGCGCGCCAGGCCAGCTCCGGCCGCAGCCTCCCGGCGCGGCCCGTACCGCCCTCGTCCTCCGCCCGCAGCAGCAGCGTGTTCTGCAGCTTCTGCGTCAGCTGTGCGATGGCCAGCTTGTTTTCCACCAGATGCTCCCGGTAATACGCCCGGTTCTTCTCCCGCTGCTGCCGGAAGTGGGCCGCGTCCCAGGCCGCCTCCGGCGCGGGCGCGCGGCCCACCGGTTCGCCGCGGGTAAAGTGCAGCCGGCAGTTCTTGTGCACGCCGGTGCACAGGGTGCGCTCCGCCTCGCTGAGCTGCCCCGGCGTCAGCATGGACGCGCCGAAGCAGTCCTCCACATACCGCCGCAGGATCGGCTCCGGCGTCCGGCCCTGCAAAAAGCTGAACAGCGTCTGCTTCTGCAAGCCGCCGCTGCCGCCGGGCGCGTCGTGTGACAGCGCCCGCAGGGCGTTGGGCCGCACAAAGTGCACGCCGCCGCTTTTGTCCCGCTTTCGGCCTACCCACGCCGCCCACTGGCGGTCGTCGGCGGCCCGGCGGGCGCGGCGGAACCAGGTGTACAGCACGCGCTCCGTCCGCTGGATCAGCTGCGCCTCCGTGCTGTCCCCCGGCGCGGCCAGCTCGTCCAGCAACGGCGACAGGGCCGGGTCCTCCGGCTGTTCCAGCACGCGGCAGGCCCAGGCCCGGCGCACGGCGTCCCCGTTCATGCCCTCGGCCACCGGCGTCTGCGCCAGCAGCCGGCGGGCATAGTCCCGCCGCAGCGCCGGCAGCAGCGGCCGTTCCGCCGCGCCGCGGGCGAACACCGCCCCCTCCAGCACCAGGAAGAATATGTCCGTGTACAGTGCCTCCTGCGCCGACCGGTGAAACTCGTTCAGCAGCGGCCGGAACCGGTCAAAGTCGTAATACCGGCAGGCCAGACCCAGCACCGTATTGCCGTACAGCTCGGCATCCCCCGCCCGGTCGAAGGTCAGCAGCTCCGGCTTGCGGGCATAGTCCCCCCAGCCGTTCCACACCTGATTTTCCGCCCGGCGCGTCTCTCTGTCCTGTCTGTCCATATCAGTCGAACAGCTTGTCCCGGGTGGCGTCCTTGGGTAGGCGCGCCCACACCGCGTCCGCCACCAGCTGGCGCTCGAAGGGCTCAAAGGCCTTGTTGATGATGCCCAGGTCCAGCGCCTGCCCGGAGGGTATCCCCTTCTCGATCAGGTGCAGGGCCGCCAGCAGTCCCCGCAGGTCCAGCGCCTTGGTGGATATCTCACCGCTGTCGCACTTGGTCCGCAGGTCCCGGAACAGCGCCGTCAGCTGCTCGGCCCACTCCCGCTTCAGGGTGGGGAAGCTGCGCCGCAGCAGCTTCTGCAAATTCTCGTCGGAGATCACCGGCATATCCACCACCACGAACCGGCTCACCAGCGCCTCGTTCAGCTCGCGGGTGCCGGCGTAGCCGTAGTTCATGGTGCCGATGAACCGCGCCGCGTCGTCCAGCTGTATGCGCTCATACCCCGGCACATCGATGACGCGCCGGTGGTCCAGCGTGGCGTGCAGCACGGCCAGCGCCTCGTTCTTGGCCATGTTCACCTCGTCCAGCACGCCGAAGCCGCCCAGCCGCGCGCAGGCGCACACCGGTCCCTCCCGGAACACCACCTGCCCGTCCTTCAGCGTGTCCGCGCCGATCAGGGCCGCCGCGTCCACGTTCACATACATGGACACGTCCCACACCGGCCGGCCGAACAGCGCCGCCAGGTCCTCCGCCAGCACGTTCTTGCCGGTGGCCTTCGGCCCCGCCAGCAGCAGGTGCTCGCCGCACAGCAGTGCCGCCGCCGCGCTCTCCCATACCTCCCTGCCGTAGTAGAGATACTTCGGCACGGGCACGCGCTCCTGTGCCTCCGGCGTCAGGGGGTGGGCCTCCCGGAAGCGGCGTACCTCGTCCAGCAGGCCGCTGTCCACGCCCTCGTCCCGCAATTCCTTCCAAATATCCATAGACTCGCCTCATTTCATCTCCGGATGATGCCAAATTATACTCCCGCCGCCCGCTAAGTGTCCGTTAAGGATGTGCGGTCCGTTCCCTTTGTCATATCCGCCCGCGTTCCGCCATATAGATAGAGCACAACGGCATGGGAGTGTTGCGTTATGCGAGACGATCTGGAGCAGCGGGCCAAAGAGCTGGCCCTGTACATGATAGAGAACCGGACCACCGTCCGCGCCGCCGCCAAGAAGTTCGGCGTCAGCAAATCCACCGTACACAAGGACCTGTCCGAGCGTCTGGCCCTGTGCGACCGGGCGCTGTACACACAGGTAAAGGCCATACTGGACGAAAACCGTTCCCAGCGGCACATCCGCGGCGGAATGGCCACGCGCCGCAAGTATAAGGGGATATGAAAAAAGGGACGGCGCCGCCGTCCCTTTTCCCGTATAAACCAAAACGGACACCCTTGCGGATGTCCGTTGCGTTTGGTCATTAGCCAATGTTGTTCAGCTTCAGCGTCAGCGCGCTCTTCTTGTGGGCCGCGTTGTTCTTGTGCAGCAGACCCTTTGCAGCAGCCTTGTCGATCGCCTTGACCGCCACCTTGTAAGTGCCCTCGGCCTCGGTGCGATTGCCTTCAACGGCAGCAGCCTCGAACTTCTTGATAGCAGTCTTCAG
>ERZ827458.1875-NODE-1875-length-12383-cov-22.984912_pt1 | contig 12383 bp, 5 predicted proteins | sample MGYA00519706_ERZ827458 | MGnify/ENA primary metagenome ERZ827458 (study PRJEB31778, sample SAMEA3449309) | human gut metagenome | biome: human gut; feature: human-associated habitat; material: faeces | place: United Kingdom | collected 2010/2012 ...
TAACGAGCCCCTCCTAAGGGCTAATTGCAGGTTCGATTCCTGCAGGGGACACCATTTATCATCCCCCTCGCAATAACCCACTTACAATCAGTGAGTTATCTTAAAATCCTTAGTATAGTCAACCAGTACTTCGATATGTGAACGCAAATCATCATGCATTCGTGAACTTAACTGGAAACCTCCCCCATTGGATGTCAAAATGACTACCCCAATAAGTTGCCAATAATCAGGCTAATCAATACGGGTCAGTCTTGCTGGTCAGTGATCATAAAAATGTCACCTCATATTAGACACAGCAAATAATTGTGTCGATTAAACATACTACCTTCAGCATAACCGTTCCTGAAAAATTATTATATTCAGCAATCTGAATAAATTACTGGCCTGCTATTTTTCTTAGCAACCATATTTAGCAGCAAGCCAGCAAATCTGAATGATTACAGATGCTGGCCTGCTGAATCTCCCTTCTGGAAATCGTCAGAATCTAGTGATTACTTACTTTGTTCTGGTTTCTCTTCATTCTTATTGTGCACTTCCACTTTGGGTAATTTATTAAAAACCAGATTTTCTTTTTCAACCAGAGTCATGACTTCTTTGGTGATATCAGCTGACTCGTTATGCGCAAGCACAACACCTGAAGACAATACGGCAATATTTTTAGGATTGTCTTTTCTCCATGTGCCTATGGCATTATCTATCGCACGGGATAACACCATTTTTGCGCTATTTTCCTCAATAACATATTGTCGTTCCAGTTTTTGTCTGGCATCAAGAAGCAGCGCCTCTTTATTCGCGTTATCTGCGAATGCTTTTTGCGCATCCTCATATCCTTTTTCAAGAATACTCTTAACCTCATTCAGATGCTTTCTGGCCATGTCTCCGGCGGCAGACTGATTATAAATAGCATCGATATTAACAACTGCAATTTCTTTTGACTTTTTCATATAAAAAAAACCAGTAAGTACAATCAGCAACAGCAGCACTACTGCATTAACAACAGAAAATTTCATTACAGAACTCATTATGACAACCCTGAGGTGGCAGGAGGTCCCCTCCTGCCACTGTGTGATTAGAATATATATTTAATACCCAGCATTGCCTGGGCATCACTGTACCCTTTATCGCCAGCCTGAACACCAACATTGCCCCAGACATTCAGGTTATCTGACAATTTACCCTGAACACCCGTTTTGACTTCAGCAATATTTGTAGCTCCGTCCTGACTGAGTGCCGTATTATCCATTTTGACACCCCAGCTCCGTGTATTATGGATCCAGTTAACTTCCACAAATGGCTCAAACTGATGCGCCTTATTATCATCAGACGCACTCTTACCTTTCAGGTAAGTTCTGACGCCCAGACGACTCTGGATATTACCGTCTCCGCTGAGCTGAACTTTCGTGCCATTCTTCTCCGTATACTCACTGGCTCTTACATTCATCCACGTGATCTGGGACTGCGGCTGAATATACCAGTCATAGTGACTACCCTGGCTACCGGTAAATTCGCCGGTTTTAAAGGTATAACCCGCTTCCACTGAACCGGTAAATCCACGGGATTTCCAGGACTCCGCAGCCAGTTTTTCACCATTAACGGTATTATTAAACCATCCGTACTGGATCCAGGTATCGACATAAACCCCGTTGTCATTACCGTCATTCTGCTGCCACGTTCCGTATAAACCGGTGCTGTATCCATTGATCGCACCTTTAGATTTATATCCCGAAAGCGAGGATGTCGTGGAACTCTTCTCATTTCCATAACCGGCCATAATCCCCAGTTGCAGACGGTCCTGACCGTCAGTCCATTGCGCAATGCTGCCACCCAGTTGCACAACATAACGGTTACTTTGCGTATTCAGCTGTGAACTGCTGTCCTTCCAGCGATTATGACCGCCGATATGACGCATCCACATACTTGTTGCTTTCTTCTCACCAGTAAACACATCGGTATAGTAAGTTTCCCCCTCACGATCGTGCATTCTGATGTTGAACAGCGTGTTGGCTGCCGCTATGTTCGCAATATAAGAGCCCGCTTCCGGACGATAGACCTTCTGTACAGGTTTATCCGGCGTGGGGTGTGGCTGCGGTTGTGGCTGCGGCTGCGGTTGTGGTCCTGGCGGCAATTCAGAACGCAGATACCAGTTACCGTCAGTACCACCCGCATTACCTTTATGCAGGAAATATTCCCATGCCCCTGCCACCGCACGGTTCTGCAGTCTGAAGTTACCGTCAGACTGCCCACCGACATGCACAATCTCAATGCCGTCAGCGGTCTGAGCACCCTGGCCCCGGACATTATTCACCACCACGCCGGTATCACCGGAGGTGTTACCCGTGACAATCAGTTTGTCAGTGGCAGAAGTATCATCCCCCAGCACGGTATTGATAATTAACGTACCGCCACCAGTGTAATCGCCATTTACGGTCAGGGTATTTCCTGTCTTACCACCGGCCAGACGAATGACGCCAGTATTGGTCAGTGAGCCAACGGTAAAATTGCTCGCCTCTGCCGTTTCATAACCTGAGAGAGCATTTAGTGATGCCAGTGTTCCCTGGTTATTAACCTGACCCGAAACGCTCCCCAGCCCACTCAGTGTGCCGCCATTAAGAACATGAATGTTTTTGGAGCCTGACAACGTCGCACCAGCGGCACGGGTGACTGAATCATCACCGACAATCAGAACGCCATTCTCAACCGTGGTATCACCGGTATAAGTCAGCTCATGATTAATGAGCAGATTACCCGCCCCCTGTTTCACCAGAGCGCCGGAGCCAGTAATATCATTCTTCAGTAACCAGTTTCCACTGGCGGTAAGCCAGGTGACACCATCACTGTCAATCAGCCCGGTGCCCAGGTGTTTTTCATCTGAAGCCCGCAGAGCAGCATCTTTCTGCACACGGAATTCACCGCTGAAATTACGGTTATCTCCGGAAAGTGTCAGATCAGTGGTGTTCAGTATGCCCACTGAACCTTTTCCGGAAAGCGATTTACTCAGGTTACTGCTGACTCCGCTACCGTCGGCGATATCAATCGCCAGGCGATCATTAAGGCTTTCAAAGCTGATGGAGCCCTGGCTTCCCAGCCCCTGTGCGCCGTTCATTTCAACCAGCGCCCCCTGGGTAAGGCTGGCATTACCGGTAAACCCGATATTGGTGCCATGTACCGTCAGATTGCTGCCCGTGACAGCCAGCGTTCCCTCACCGGACAGCACATTGTTTTCAATGACGCCACCATTATCATCGCCCGGCTGACGCTGCGTGCCGCTGACCGTTAGCACACTACCGCTATCAAGCTGAATGTGCGATCCCGTTTCTGTCTGCAGTGCACCGATAGTCTGGCTGTATCCGTTTGTTCTGAAGACGGCATTGCTGGCGACATTCAGATTACCTGTTGCGCCAAGAACATTGTCATTTGCCATCTGTAATGTGCCGCTGCGCACCAGCGTATCCCCGGTATAGTTATTACCGCCGTTAGACAGTGTGACAACCTGCCCCGCAGCTTCGATGGCCAGATCCCCTGCCCCCGTTAACTGTGCGCCAAGATCTGTCTGCAGTCCCTGGGCATTCGCTCTCGGTGTCAGCACCAGCGCTTTATCACCGGTTCCCTGTAAATCCAGCGACTTTAACCCATAGCCTATGTACAGTCCGTCACCTTTAATACCGTCGGAGCTTCCCAGCAGCTTATAGTCATAATTTCCCTGAGCTACAACTTCACCGCCCTGAGTGACATCAAACGTCTGACTGTGAGAAATAGCCTGCCCGTTTTCATCCACCAGTTGCAGTTGCCCGCCAGTACCGGTGACGGTACCCGCTGCATTCACCAGTGTGACCAGGGTCTGCGCATCATCCTGCTCCAGCAAATTCTTACGGGTATCAACAACCGGAATATCATTAATCACTTCATCTGGCATGGTGACCTGAATTGTGCCTTTCCCCCGGATATCCAGCGTACCTGCAGCAGAGGTTTCAATACTGTTGCTGGCAATGGTATCGCCCGGCATAACGGAACCAAAAATCAGCGTTCCGCCATTGAACCCAAGACCGCCAATCTGCTGAACACCGGAGCCAACCGTTGTGATATTCCCGGTTTCAGACATCAGCATTGCATGGGTTAACCCGCTCGTATTCAGCCCTTCCAGAGCAAAGCTACTGGTACCCAGCTTCAGAGTTCCGGCAAATTGATCCCCGACGTTATGGCTGAATTCAAAAGCAGATGTATCGGCATCAAGACGGGCAGACAGTGTTCCTTTGCCTGTTAACAGTGGATCAAAGGTAAAGTTGCCTGCAACTGCAGGAATAATGGCCAGTTCGCTGCCCGATTCAATATCGACGGCCCCCGGGCCGGTCCCCCCATCGGTCAGCACAAGAGCTTCCTTCAGAGTGACAAGTGAACTGTTCTTCAGCCCGACATGTTCAAAATTCTGTAGTTTTACAACAGAATCCAGCGTATGAATGGCGTTATCAAAAATCAGGGAATCAGAATCTCCCTGCCCGCCATCCAGCAGGTTCCAGGTTGCCCCTTCACCTTTAATGGTGAAGGTGTTCTTCCCGGTACCGGCAGTAACCTTATCAACATGAGCCTTACCATTGAGTGTTACATTATTATTGCCATTTCCTGCAGTCACTTCTCCTGTCAGTGTGCTGCCATCATCAAATAAAAATGTATTGTTACCCTCTTTCGCACTGACGGTTCCGGTAATACTGCCTTTATTGGTGAATGTGTTATCACCGCCGTTCAGAGCCACAACCCCCTGAATTTCAGCACCGCTGTCATTCAGTACGGTGGTATTCACGGCGTCATCAAACGCCATTGCAGTCCCGGTGGTGGACGTAGCTTTAATCTGACCTTTATTGGTAAAGGATTGTGCTTTTGAAGCATCCACTACGGCATGACTCAGAGAAGCAGAGATGAGATTACCGCTCTGAACCACTTCACTGGCTGCATTGTTAACCACCAGAGCGGAACCGCCATCGGCCTGTGTAACATTGACACTTGCACCACTCTTCACGACAGCACCATCTTTAGTGTTGGCGAAAATACCCGTGCCGTCCGTACCCTTCAGGTTAATGACCAATCCAGCGGAGTCAGACATATCCAGGTTATTATCGGTTTCACTTCCGTCAGCTTTCTGGAACGCCAGTGCAATTCCACTGCCGTCTACATTAATAGTGCCGCTGTTGGCCTTAGCCAGAGAAGCAGAAGTTCGCACACCAATGCCATCAGCCACATTAATTTCAGTCGTATTGGTTAACTGAATGCCTTCAATTTCTGCACGGTTCTCAATCCCGTGACCGACCGCACCTGCAGCATTAACATTGATTTTCGCACCATCAATAACCAGCCCCACAGCCCCTGTATCCAGCAGGATGCCATGCGCATTTTTCTGACCTTCGATCGTTCCCAGGCCACTCCCTGCCAGGTTCAGTGACGCGCCCGCCCCCAACTTAATGGCAGCCTCACCATCCACAGCGACGATATCCCCTCCCGTGCTGGTAATCTGAGCGTGTTCACCTTCAACAAATAATGCAACGCCATTGACCGCTATACGGCTTCCTGTATTTTCAAAACGACCATTATCAACCCAGACGCCGATATTATCTGTACCGGTAGTGAAATCAATGTTGCCGTTGTTAATCAACAGTCCCTGATTACGCGTAATAAAGCCCTTGGCATTATTCAGCGGCGAAGAGATATCTGCCTCATTGGTAATAACCGAGCCAGTATTCGTTTGTGTAATACTGCCATCCAGAGCGTATTCATTTCCGTCAACTTCCGCGACAACAGCGCCATCCCCTACAAGGTTAACTGATGCCCCCTGTTTCAGCGTCGCTGTCGCACCACCAGTTACATATAATCCCTGAGCCTGAGCGCCCAGGATCTGGAAATCACTGCCAGCATCAGCCAGGACATTGCTCCCTTTCCCTGTGGCCCAGATACCACGGCTGCCTGTCCCGGAGGTTTTCATCAGCAGAGAGCCGGCCTGTTTTGCCCCATCTTCAATACGGAAAAGTACAGAACGTTCCCCACTGGCATCCAGCAGAGTTCCCGGTGCAATATTCGTCTTAATGGTTGCACCATCTCCGATAATACGAAAAGCAATCTGATCGGTAATACCAGAGCCGTCAGCAGCAAAGTTCGGTACTGCCGAACCATCAAGGTTAACAGTTCCTTTATTGCTGGCCTCAACGCCAATCGCCCCCTGTCCCTGCAAAGATATAGTACCCGCGGTCATATTAACCGTTGTTGTTGTACCAGATGCTTTTATACCCGTTGTACGGTTAGCATTATCTCCTCCCTTGAGAACGAGATTTCCCGAGTTATTAATCGTTGTAACATCTTGTGTGGCATTAGCAATTAGTCCCACACCACCATCCTGAACTGTAATATTTCCGCTGTTGGTACCAACAGCCCCCTCCTCAACCCGGACGCCCACTGTATTCTTTCCAGTAAAGATGATATTACCGGTATTATTTAGAGTGGCCCCATTACGGGCGATATACCCGGTCACTTTATCCTGGGTGGAACTTAACTGAGCCCCCGCCGTTAATAGTGTGGTCTTGTCCTTCGGATTAATGAGTTTGCCGGAAATATCATAGCCATTGCCATCCGCAATACCGGCTATCGCACTGGCATTATCCATATTGATAATGGCATTACTTTCAATTGTGCCCTGCGCTCCCCCTTCAATTAAAGTCGCTGTAGCCCCCTCACCCGTCAGGTTGATGGTCATTCCTCCAGACGTTACTGTCGAGGCCACACCACCATCCGATTTCCCCGTGGCAATAAGTGCATAAGAGTTCTTACCAGACGCCGTAAGTGCAGAAGAAGCATCTGCAGTTCCCTGGAATGTCGCACCGCTGGCAATACGGAATAATGTTGAGTTTTCAGTGGACACATCCATAACACCGCTTCCGGTATTATGAATGGCAGAGTCCTTTCCATAGACATAAAAGCCTATCTGATCGCTGCTGCCAAATAGCACTGCACCATTGCCTGACAAGGTAAGACTGCCGCCATCTTTGGCAAAAACCCCTACAGCACCAGTACCGGAAAGATTGATTTTTCCGGATACATTAACATTGCTTCTGGCACCTTCCACCCAGGCACCATAGTTACGGAAACCACTACTGATACCCTCGCCGCCAACATTTATCGTACCGTCAGAATTTAATTGCCCTGCATTTATTACCTGTAGCCCGGTACTGTTCAGACCATTAACATTGATAATCCCGGAGTTTTTCATCCCGGAGCTATTATTTGCCAGCATGCCAACATTCAGTGCAGGTGCATCACTGTCATGACCGTCAATAGTGATAGTCCCTTTATTTACCACATCAACACTCCCGGCATCCTTTGCCAGGATTCCGTAGTTCCCCTGAGACCCCCTGCCCAAAAAAATAGTACCTTCATTAACGACTTTGTTTGCACCATTTTGTACTTCAATCGCAACAGAACCCACAGCCGAATGAGTCGCAGTTTTATCCTCCGCAATACCTACATTGATGCTCCCGAAGGCCGAGTTAATAAAAGAGCCTCCAGCTCCAACATTTACACCTCGTGTTTTGCCATTATTATCATTAGTTGATGCATCGGCAGTAATATTTATTGTGCCTTTATTTGTTGCCATGCCCCCATTACTAACAACAATTGCGGTGTTAATCCCCTCTGGAGCGAAAGCATTTTTAAATGGGCGAATATTAATAACACCATTATTAATGGCTGAAGAACCATTACTACCGGCAACCATCCCCTCTGCCTGGAGAGCATATTTATCATTATTATCCCAAACAAAAAGTGTACCATCGTTAACAATGGTACTGTTTTGATAGGCAATCATTTCAGTACCAATGGCATCAATGACCCCTTCATTAACACCGGTCCCACCATTAGTTGCAACGATCCCTCCTCCATTCCCATAGGCAGGAAGAACTCCAGTTAATTTACCCGTTTTACCTAATATTGCTCGTGCGTTATTGGTTGCATGGAGAACAGCAAGCAGCCCTACATTTTCTTTGTAAGGAGTTGAGTCTATACGTCCCCCAGCGGTCATATCCACATTGTAATTATGCTTGGTGACAATAAGGGCCTTATTAAATTCAGCATCATACTGCTTATAAGAAAGCGTTTTATCCTCTAGTGACTTTATCAAATATTGATTATATTGCTTTAAATCATCAAGAGAGTTAATATGGTGTACTTTTCCCGCCCAATCAGTAATTGTTCCAGCATATTTCATTGAGTCAATGATTTTTTGAGTAACGCCGCCCCCCTGCATGGTTGCACCAGGCTGAAAATAAAAATCATTGACCGAGTTCCATACAACAGAGGAACCTTCTCCATCAGCTACAGCAAGCTGTGTATTTTTAAAAAAATTACCGATTGCTGGTGAACCCACATCCAAAATAGCTGTACCGCCATTATTGGCTGTTACAAAACGTGTCGCATTGAAAAAATCTGCAGTGCCACTAAAACCAGGAATGGTTTCATTTCCCCCAGTCCCCGCATCGCGTTGTGAGAAAGAGTCAGTATCAAACACTTGAAGTGTTTGATAAGCGCCAGTAACCTCATCCTTCACTGTAATGGCTTTTGTTTTTTCTCCGGTATTGACGTAAATCAATCCGGATAAATTATCTCCAGTGGTGTAGCCATTTAAAATTGCCTGTTCTACAGTCATCCAGATAAGACCTGACCCACCAGACTGGACGACATTTGGACCAGTGATGTATTCGGTTTTACCACTTACTGTTGCAGCCCCAACACCCGAGTTATTCGTACCCGGACGCCAGTCTGGTGACAATATGACATCTGCCATTGCGTTATTGCAATTAATTGCAATAGCGCCCCCCAGAACCATTGCTGATAAAGCAATTCCTAAGCGAGTTGATTTACATTTTTTTCTACAACTCGTCAATTCTGAAACAACATCCCATTTTTGGGTTGTATGGTTCCAAATGACTTTATATATTTTATTCATAACACTAATACTCTTGAACGTACATTATAATTGAATATTTTCACTAATAAGGGAACGCGGAATATTTATAAATTGATGTAAACGTTTTACCCCGAGTTTATCCATAGCTCTACGACGATGCGTCCACACAGTCTTACTGGATATACCCAAGGTGTTCGAGATCCATGCAATATCTTTTCCTTCCTTGGTATATATAAAGATACTTTTCTCCCTCGGGGATAATTGTCGTTCTAAAAAAGAAACTTTATGATTCGCGCGAATATTTTTTTTGCACCTCCAGCCATTGATAAATTTATCTATATAGAAACAAAATTGCTCTGCTATTAATTTCCACGGTATGAAAGGTATGCCTTTATTACTAACTACACCATTATCCCCCCATGCCAGGCACGGAATATTGACAGGCTGGCTTTTTAGCCATTGGTGAATGAAATACAGTGAGCGTATACAGGTAGTAGAATCATTATCAGGGAATACAGGTAACAACAACGATTGCTCATCCCGAAAGCAAGATGTGCCAAAATCACGAATCAGAGAAGAATAGTCGTCCACAGCGATGACTTTCACGTACGAAAAACCCCGCCAACGCATACTCTTAATTGCTTGAATTATAAAAATATTTTTTGTCGTCGTAATCAAAACCATGCAATCAATTTCCTGTTATCCCCTTTCCCAATTTCCTTTTGCTTTGCACACCGGGGGGAAGACAAACCTTGAGGCACAGGTTTACAAAATGACCCATTTTGACAACATCAATTTAATTAACTGTAAATAGCACAAAACGCAGGTAAAAAACCTGCGTATTTATTTTGATTCAGAATATAATTTTGATTGTTATTTACATTTTGGCTTTATACGCCAAAGATTAAAAAGAAGACAAACCTACCTCTTTATGTGTAGATTGACGCCACACATTGATCTAAATCAGTAAATTTAATGTTTTTTATAGAAAAAAATGTTTTTCTATACGAGAATTTCTAAACAAAGATTGGGTTTACATTTTGGGTCAAAATGTTGCTTTTTTGCGTCACCTCTCCCCCACATTTTTTCAAATCTCATTGAATTAGAAGCAGTATAAATTACCGTATGCCTGATATTACGATGCCCGAGATAGTCCTGAATAAGACGGGTATCCACACCATTATCTGCTAGTGAATAACCACATGCATGGCGTAACATATGTGGATGAACTTTAATATTTAAACCTGCATTTTTACCCGCAGCAGAAACTATGTTATAAAATCGTTGTCTCGATAATGGTTTTCCTGTTCGGGAAACAAATAACCACGGGTTATCATTGAAATGTTTAACATTTAATGAATTCCTTTCATTCAGCCAGTTTGTTATTGCAATCACCTCTTCCTTTTGAAGTGGATGGACTGTACTGAATCCATTTTTTATCCGTTGAATATATATTTTTTCTGTAGTTAGTTCTAAATCCGACAACTGCAGAGATAAGAGCTCACTAACACGCAGACCATGAAAATAAGCCAATAAAATCATGCAAACATCGCGTGAAGAGCAACTCTTTTGTTTTACAGATTGAAGTAGTAAATTAATTTCATGATGCGTTAAAAATTTTCTGTTTTGCATAAATCACCTCTATTTATATAAAATAGCCATGTCAACTATGATGAAAGAATTACATTTAGTCAATAATATAATTCATATAGTTACTGTATGATTATAGATTAATTTATTAAAATTCACCTAATCTAATTAATCGCTTGTAAACGCATATAAACAACCTTCGTTATGTAACTATCGTTCAAAACTCTCCTGTAAATATAAAGAGCCCTATAAGATGATTATAAAAAAGTCCTACAACCCGAAATAGCATTCCCTCATAAAATTAAGCTCAACATCGGCATATTTAAAAAGTATCCAATGCAATTAATATTTTATCTAAAATTAACATTGTATCTTGTATATATTACACCCATGAATGTATGAATTTTTTTATTTAAAAATTAATGCACTATAACAAAAAACATCACCAAGTGTTAAAACTAACACAACAATTAACCAAAATAATATGGCTGTTTATTTTTCATCCGTAAACAAAAAGGTACAAATATTTTCACCACAAAAAAACCACCAGCATGGCATTGAGTTACTATTCACAATACACACCTCCTTTCGCTTATTTATGCTCATTGGTTGACTAATAATGATCTATGCCCCCTGAGCAACTATCTCTCTGGCGGGGTATTGATGAATATCCATTTAGTGGCATAATTTAAACCCCAGCTCATTATTTGCTTATAAAAAACAAGCAATAATACCAGGCTCTGGTATTTATAGTTTATTTTTTAACTTAATTAGTATAACCGATAATATTATGCGCAAATTTATTACTCATAGTGAATGGTTGTTATTTTTTGAAGCCATCAACGGTTCAAAAAATGAAATTAGAGATAAAGCCATGTTACAAATGGCATATGTACATGGTCTTAGGGTAAGCGAGCTTATTGCACTAAAGATTAGCGACATTGACTTTTCAGAGTCAGCAATATATATCAAGCGTTTAAAAAATGGATTATCCACAGTACATCCCCTGCAAAAAGAAACTGTTCTGTTATTAAAAAAATGGCTAGCACTACGTGATAACATAGTAAAAAAACCTTTTGAAGACTCTTTATTTCTTTCTTGTCAAGGAAATAAAATATCGAGACAATATGTGTATAAGATGTGTAAGAAATATAGTCACAATATGAATATTAATATTCATCCTCACATGCTTAGGCATGGTTGTGGGTATGCTTTAGCTAATCAGGGGTTAGACACCAGACTAATACAAGATTATTTAGGGCACAGAAATATACATCATACGGTATTATACACAGCCAGTAATGCAGCAAGATTTAAACGAGTATGGGAGGGTGATGTGTTAGATATAAAGAAGATATAACCCCTGTTCTAAAGGCCTCAATTCATTGAGGCTTTTAGCCCCTCATTTTTATGACATACAACTGATAATCATAATGGATCCTCAATATTAATCAAAATGAGAAATAAATCACCTTTTATTAAAAAATTAATTTTTTTAAAGTCAAAAACCAACACATATAGTATTTAATAAAAATACCACCAGCAAATATATTGCCACTTATCTTTTCTCTGGTAATCTATTTTACTATAAATTATCGCTCTCCAATATTCGACGCCAAGAAGATGTGGTTATTTTATTTATCCTTTTCGTAACTATTGACAAAACAATTCCCATATAAAAATTGCCATTTATAAAGCCAACATACACTTACAGTGCATAATAAGGTTATTTAGGAACCAGATGATTTCATGTATTATAAGGTATAACATTCATATTGACTTACCTGTTCTCTTAACCAAGTAATAAATGCCTCAATTTTTGGCCACTGCCTGCCCGGTAATGTGGTGATGTAAT
>ERZ827458.1896-NODE-1896-length-12195-cov-3.152883_pt1 | contig 12195 bp, 15 predicted proteins | sample MGYA00519706_ERZ827458 | MGnify/ENA primary metagenome ERZ827458 (study PRJEB31778, sample SAMEA3449309) | human gut metagenome | biome: human gut; feature: human-associated habitat; material: faeces | place: United Kingdom | collected 2010/2012 ...
GAACCCCATACGTTTGAGGAAGCGGACGCGATACTGGAAATTCAAATGCCCACGTATCTGAACGGCATGCGCTTAAAGGCGGCCAGCATGGGAACCAGCGACGCCAGCCTCAACGATTGCCGGACATCCATCCGCGTGCGCATGACGCAGCAGCAGATCATGGAGATCGACACGGGCGATTGCCGGTTTAAGGCGCCGCAACAGCAGCGGGGCGGCGAGCCCATCCCGCCGGAGCAGGCGCTGGCGCAGTATGAGCAATATCTCAATCAGATGCTGGTCCTCGAAGAGGGGATGACGGAAATCACCGGCATACTGCTCGAGTACGATGTCTGGCATCGCTACACGGCAGGCGTGTTTTCCCCGACGTATCATTTTTACCCCGTCTGGAGCATCTACACAGCGAGGAGCTGCAATCAACCGGCGATGATGATTCACGCGCTGGATGGAACGGAAGTGATCTGGTGAACCGAAGTGAAAAGGCCAAAACAGCGGCCGCGCCGGCACGGCGGAATGTGCTGCATCGAATCTGCGTGTTTTTGAAAGAGACCTTCCTGACGCTGCGCTTTGCCGAGGGGGCGCTCCTGTGCTGCGGGATCTATGTTCTCGGCGATCTGGTCTGGTGGGGCGCGAAAAGCTTTCTCTATGTATTCGGCGCGTCCACGCTTTTCAGTTCCTTCATTTATCTGTTCCCGGTTTGCGCCGCGTTTCCCTACGCCCTGCGATACCGGGAAAACAGAAAGAACCATTTGGACTACATGATCTTGCAGCGGTGCTCGGTTTTCAGGTATTTGAACACCCTGTTTGTCCGCACCGCCGTCTCCGGTTTTGCCGTCATGGCGGCGGGCACGCTCCTGTTTCTTGGCCTGATTCCCGTGTGTTTCCCTCACGCCGTCCTTTCCTATGAGCTGGAAGAGATCGGCGGCCTCATCATGCCGTTCCTGGAAACTGTCGCCCAGGCGGAAAACTGGTTTGCGTACTTCGGATTTTATACGCTGCTCATCGGGATTTCCGGCGTTTTTTGGGGCGTTCTGGCCCTGACCGTCTCCGCATGGGTGGACAACACGTATGCGATTTACATTTTTCCCATTCTCTTTTTGTTCGCGATGGACTATGCTGCCCCCCACCTTCACCTGTATTCGCTTTCAGGGCAAATGTTTGCCATGTATTACTATGAAACGTGGCAGCAGGCGCTGCTTTATCCGCTGGTGACCTTCGGGTCGATGAGCGTTTTGTGCTACCTGGCATTCATCTATCGGGGAAGGAGGAACTGCCGTGAGTCTTAACAGGCGTTCCAATCATCTGCTCAGGGACATGGTCATGAAAATGCGGTCCGTGTTCATCCTGCTGTTGATTGTCGTGTACGCAGGTCCCTATCTGAGTCAGGGATATGTGTACACAAGCCGATACGGGGCCGTTTTGAATGCGTGGGGCACGTTTGCCTGCGCCATGAGCAATGCGAAAATCCTGCTCGTCTGTTTTGTGGGCTATATCCTGTTGATCAGCGATGTCCCCTACTTTTCCGCTGCCAACATCTATGAGGTTGTGCGTTCCAAACGGTGGACGATCATGCCCGTGCGCGTCATTGCGCTGTTGAAGGTCACGCTGCTTTATTTTGCCGTGCTCTTTGTGCTTTTCTGCATTTTAGGCGGCTGTACGGATTTCAATCCCAACGTCTGGGACCGAATCCATTATTCCTACGCGCACGGGCAGTACATTGAGGACCTGTATATGGATGTTCCGGGGAATGTGATTGCAAACTACACGCCGTTTTCAGCCTTCGCGATCAATCTGTGCCTGCTGTTGCTCGTCTTTACCAGCATGGGCCTGCTCTTGCTGTTTGCGGCCATGCTGTTGCCCGCAAAAAAAGTGCTGCTCGTGAGCCTGTGCGCCTGGGGCGGGTTTGACATGGCGATTGACGAGATGGGCTTCGGCTACAAAATGTATCTGTATTCGCCGTTGTCCTATACGCGCCTGAACATCATTGACGCGCATCACACCAACCTGTATTACCCCTCAAAAGGACGAATCGTTGCGGCCGCGCTTTTCATTTGTGCTGCGGTCACCGCCGGATGCCTGCTTTTCCCCGTAGAACGCCGGTTGGGCTATCTGAATAAGAAGGAGTAATCACCATGAACCAAATCATCCTTCATGAAATGAGCAAGTCCTTTGGCAAGAAGAATGTGATCAAAGCGCAGAATGCCTGCTTTTCTCCGGGCCAGATCTACGGGATTGTCGGGCAAAACGGTTGTGGGAAAACCGTGCTGTTCAAATGCATGAGCGGCCTGATGCCCACGACGTCCGGGCGTATTGAAATCCAGCTGGACGACCCGGCCCAAAAGGCGCGCCCGTACTGCGGCGTTGTGATTGACGGCGCGGGATTCAATGATTCACTCAGCGGTCTGAGCAATCTCGTCGCCCTGGCGGACATCACAAAAAAAGCCGACAAAAAAGCAATCGCCAGCCTCATGGCGTCCGTAGGTCTTTCGCCAGACAACCGAAAAAAAGTGCGGTATTATTCCCTGGGCATGCGCCAGCGGCTGGCGATTGCCCAAGCGATTATGGAAGATCCCGCGATTTTGCTCCTCGATGAACCGCTGAATGGACTGGATTACGAAGGCGTAAAAACGGTTTACGACATCCTCAAGGTGCAAAAGGAGAAGGGGAAAATCATCCTCGTCGCCAGCCACCACGAGGAGGACATCCGCCTGCTCTGCGACGAGGTGTATTGGCTCAAGGATGGCATTCTGGAGCGGATTGAGGACATATCTGAATACACACGGTTTAAAGAGGCGTGGGTCAAAAACGAAAAAACGGATTGAGGAACTGCAAGCGTTTTCAAACAGTACAAAGCTCGCGCTTTACGACCTGCATGTTTGATTTCAAATCATCACAGGGCATACAGTGCGGGCTTGTCGTGTATTCGTGGGGAGCAGAGGCGCTTTGCCTGCGCGCTTGCCATGCTCAAACCATTTTACCGAGTTTCCCGCATCCGGCTTTTCCGTATGCGGTTGCTCCGCTTCCGATGTTTCCATCTCCGGTTCTTCCGTGCCGGATTGTCCATCATCCGATTCTTCCGGCTGTTCTTCCGTCTGCTGGATGGGTTCTTCGTAAAAGTTGTATTCGGTATCATTCATGCGTCCGTCCGCGCCGCGCACACGTTTGCGCACCAGATAGCCGCCCTTTTCCAGCTCTTTAAGCGCTGTCCCGATGCTTTCCACCCCTTCTTTACAGATGGCGGACAGCCCGCGAATCGTGAAATTCCAATCCTCCGGCAGCGCCAGAATCATTGTCAACAATCCCTTTGCCTTGAGCGACAATCTCTTATCCCTCAAATGATAATTGCTGATCGTCGTGTAATCCTTGACTTTCTCTACTCGAAATATGCCCACATGAAAACCCTCCATTCCATTTGTAAATTCAAGACGCGCTGACCCCATGGTCAAGCGCCGTTCTGTCATCGTTCCTGATTTTTCTGCCGCTGTTTCTGCCACACATCCAGCAGCTTGATGATGGTCTGCTCCATCTGCTTGGGCGTATACGACTTCGGAAAATACTTGCGCAGCGTGTCGCTCCTGAGCGTCACCTTATCCATGTCGCTCTTTTTTTCCTCGCTCATAATGGCGGACATCGCTTCCTCCGTCAGCCGCCCTTCCTGACTGAATTTCTTGAGCCGCTGCGCCTGCGAAAGCAACGGTGTAGTCTGCTCCGCATCCATCGCTTCCAGCAGCATCCGCTGTTCATCCTGCTTCAAATAGGACACCTCCACAGCGGGATTAAACGCTAGCTTGCGCTCATCCACCATATCCAGAAGCTCGGAAATCAGCTCGGTTAAACGGATAAAACGTTGAACCTGATTTCTGCTTTCGCCTGCCTGTTGAGCAAGCAATTCGTCAGCGCGTAACTTCGTCCCAAGTTGGGACGAAGTTAAATCTGACCGTGCCCCCTGATGTTTCAACGCTTCAAGCTTCATCTTATAGGCAAACGCCCGCTCACTCGGCAGAAGCTCCTCGCGCTGGATATTGGAATCGACCATCACCAGCACGGCGGCATCATCGTCCAAATTCCGAATGATGACCGGCATGGTTTGAAGCCCCGCCATTTCACAGCCGCGCTTACGCCTATGCCCCGATATCAGCTCATAGCCGCCTTCCGGATCGGGTCACGCAATCGCGGGAACCAGTACGCCGTATTCACGGATGCTGTCCACCGTATCGAGCATCCGCTGATCGTCGCGCACCTTAAACGGATGATTCTTGAACGGCTTGAGCTGGTCAAGCGGAATCTCCTGCACCCGTTCGCGCTGTGCATCCGCTCGATTTTCTTCGGTCTGAAAGATATCATCGACCGATTTCAGCACGATGTTCTTCGCGCTGCTTTTCAAGCGCCAGCACCTCCTTCGTCAACTGCCGATAGGCTTCCGCGACCTTGCTTCTGGGCGCATAGGCAAAGATGCTCTTTCCCTCGGCGCTGGTTTCCGCCGCCCGCACAGAGCGCGGAATCTCTGTTCCAAAGATGTTGATTTTCCCGCCGTATGCCTTCCGAATCATCTCGCTGATTTCGCGCTCGTAAACCGTTCGCCCGTCCATCAGGGTCATCAGAATCCCCTCGATTTTCAGGCTGGGATTGATTCCGCGCCTGACCTGATGAACGCTTTCCAGCAGCTTCTCGATGCCCTTTGTCGGCAAATGCTGCGGGATCGTCGGCACAACAATCCCATCCGTTGCCGCCAGCGCGTTGATGGTCATCATCCCCAGCGACGGCGCGCAATCAATGAGAATGTAGTCGTACTCATGTTTGTAAGGCTCAAGCACCTGTTTGAGTATCGTTTCGTGGTACATGACGCTGACCAGCGACATCTCCATGCCTGCCAGTTCGATGTTGGCAGGCAGGAGATCCACTCCTTCCTCGTGATGAAGCATTCCTTCTCCATGGGTGACAGGTCTATCCTGTATGGCTTTTATCATAAGATCGTACAGCGTAATCGGCAGTTCGTCCGGCTCCCAGCCAAGGCTTAGGGTCAGGCTTCCCTGAGCGTCTGCATCGACAAGCAGCACCTTCCTGCCCGCCTGCGCCAGCCCTATGCCCAGGTTGGCGCAGGTCGTCGTTTTGGCTGTGCCGCCCTTCTGGTTGGCAAGGCTGATAACGTGCGCATCCATTTTTTATCGCTCCCTTCTGATAGGTGCAAAAAAAGCCGTCTGTATCATCAAGCAACTCTCTGATTCAGCGTCTTTTCAGACGCTTTGGGTCAAAAGAAAACCACTCGATCTTCGCAAAAATCGAGTGGCCATGTTATGAAATTTACTTTTTATCTTTGATTTCTCGCAAATATGTCTCCACGTTCCGATACTGTACATCCTGCACAACCTGTTCTTTTCCGCGATAGAGCACATATTTTCCTGTAATCGGCCCATACCGATGTTTCGTTTGCTCGCATTTCTTTTCGTCGATTAAATGACGTATCTGCTGGGGCACAATTTCAGCGCTGTGCTTGATTTCATAAATCTGACAACAGCCCGCACCCGGATCAAACACGACCATATCAAACTCGCCAACGGGAAATTGCAGCACAAAAACCTGTTTTTTCGGATTGGCCAGCTTGGTTTCCAGCAGAACAATGTCCTCCATCATCCTCCCCTTGATCTCATTCAGAACACGTTCCTGCACGGCATTTCTCTCTGCCAAAGACAACGCGCTGAACGTCTCATCCAGCAGCAAGCTGTGAATCAAGGCGCCAGCCTGTGCATATCGAAGCCCTGGCTGTGCAATCACGGTTCGGCTGCTCTTCTCATTGACATCCGGCAGGTGGAGAACGTCGATTTCCTGCGTCAAATCCAGCAGTTCCAAATATTCTCTGATTTCTCGCACATGCGTTCGATCCAGCTTGACCGTTTGTTCCGCCTGATTGCGAATTTCCAGCAGCTTTCGCAGATTTTCCGTTACGGTATCCATATCCACCCGATCCAGAATATCCGTCGGATTCTGTCGGTCGCGACGCAGGTTGTTTGCGGAGATACCCAAGTCGTGCGATTTGAAATCCCGTGTCAGAACCTCCAGCGTAAAACGATGATTGATATCCTCAACCACACGGTTAATTGCACTGGTCAACTCGTCTTTTTCATACAGGTCGTGCAAATGGCGGAAATGTCCTTCGTACTGATAGCAGCGTAGGGAGTGCTGGATGTTTCGAGCAATCGCCGTGTCTACATACTCATCGGCGCTTTCCTTGCTGGCGAAGGTAGACGTTTCGTTATAGTGAACGCCGCCCAAGCTCATCGTACCGCCGTAACGAATATACTCGTCGATGCCATGAATTCCCAGCACCGATTCAAATTCCCGATAGGGAATGAACGTCGTATGCAGCATCACGCAGCGATCGTAAAGCTGTTCGTCCTCCGTGAATAGAAACCCCAGCGAATCTGTGCCGGACAGCACAATTTTCATCCCGCAGGCCGCAAATACATCCGAAAACAGCGCCGCTCCCTCGATGAAATTCTCCATCAGCGTCACTTCGTCCAGAAACACATAGCGAAAGCCCTTCTGCTCCAGCGTTTTCAAGTCTTTATTGACATCCGCCAACGTATCCTTTGCCGTAATCTGAATGAACGCCGCTTTGGCCAATTCATCTTCGGCCATGTCAGCGAAAATCTGACGAATCATCGTGGTTTTTCCCGTTCGACGCAGACCATAGAGAATAAACACCTTGTCCCGCGTCTCGCCATAAACATAATCATGCAGCTGCTGAAAGCATTCGCGCTTCTGATAACAGCTTACGGCATCAGCAAATGTTCGGAGCGTATTACCTGTTCGGACGTTGGTGATGAAGTTCAACAGCTCGGCCTTCTTCACCTTTGGCAGACCTCTACGCAACGCTTTGATTTCCTGTTCAAGCGTCTTTCGATGCGCAATCTGTTCTCGGAATGCATCAACATCATCCAAAGGAATATACTTTTCTCTACGTTTTCCATTCTCAGACCAGCGCTGATAAAAGTATATCTTCCCGTTCACCGTTTTTCTGGTGATGGAGCCAACAGGCAGCTCGGCAATCTGTTGTTCCAGCTCTTTCATGCGCGTTTGGGCTTCTTCCTGATTCACTGTTTTCCCTCCTTTTCCCGCATGGATTTATCCCTATTATACCCTATTTATCCCCATTTATTCAAGAGGGTATAGAAAAGGATGTCCATGCTTGATGGACATCCCTTCAACTTTCCGCTTTTCGAGCTGTATTGCGCTCCAATTTACGCACCAATCGCGCACCATTTTTTCATGAACGTGCGCAAACATTTATCAAGTTTCAGGTCACTACAAGCTCAAAAAATGAGGTATTCCTTCATTTTTAACGATTTACGCCAAACTGTGAAGAATAGCGTTAGATGCGTTACGAATCACAACGCCCAATTTCATATATGCTCACAGCTCCTTTGTTGCCTTGCTTGACATGCTATTCCGTTCAAAAACCTGACACGATTACTGATTATAACACACCCCTCCCCTTTTCTCAAGGCACGGCTGGATTTTCGTTGCGATTTCTGTCTCAATTTTTTTGGATGCCGGTGCTGCCGTATTCCGCCGCTTCGCGAATCGTCAGCGTCATTTTGCGCCGGATCGAAATGCTCTGAATTCGATCTCTGTCTAATCATCGCCCCAATCATCATTTATATCACTTCAAGTTCATCACAACATATAACAAGTTCATCTCCAGAATTTATCTCCATTCCCACCGGAATAAACCTATCTCCATTAGCCAACCTTGAACCAGAATATAGTTCTTGATTCTGGTTTTGTTTGTTCTGAAGTTCCGTAATATAATCATCATTAGCCACATACATGCACTGTATATTATTTCCACCTGCCCAAAATCTGCACGATTGCATATATATACATATAACACTTCTAAATCTAATTATTTTTTCTTCTTTTGTCATCTCATTTTTGCAATAGATTTCTACTTCTGATTTTTTCTGCTTATATTCAAAACCGTAAAAGGCGCAATCATGTATTTTAATTTTATTGATATCATCTTTATTATCAAATGAATATACCATATTTTCAGTCTTTCTCATTGAAAGTATAATGAATTCCATGGTTCTGGCACAGGCTCTCCTGCAAATAATGCATTCCATTATGAGCGCTGTCCCACTCGATTAACAAACAAAATGATTTCTTTTCCCGTTTCAGATTCCTGAATGACTACCTTCCCCTTCTTTATCTCTTTGGGTATAAATTCAGAAAAAGATACCGTATATGCTTTCCACCCCAAAGCTCTATCATCATAAAAATAGCCATAAGATAACGCTCCATCATTCTTTATAATCGTTACTCCATATCTTATTTTTCCATCATTATAATCATATCCAAATTTAGGATCGAATATACAAATTTCTTCACTCTCCGCCAGAATTCCCACCTGAATTCTCGCAGCATTTTTCGGCGTTATTTGATATCCATATAAAAAACGTCCATCTACTGAATATAAAAGGAATTGAATCTTTCCATTGTTCAAATTATCCTTTTCAAAAACGACGAGAGCCAAATTATTCACTATATTTACATATTTGATTTCCTTATTGACATCTATATCGGCTCCATTTAATTCTTTTATTTCTTGAAATGCGTTTTTCCCAATCAAATGATCCGATGCATATATCTTTTTCTCGTTCCACGCATATGATTCTTCCTTTACGAATTTCTCTCCATTTTCATAAAACACCATGTTCATTATGATCAGAAAAATCGTCAAACCTGAAAAAATAATACAAATACCTTTTTTCATTTTCCCTCGTTTGTCAATACTTCAACAACATTTGCTTAAACGGCGCTCTTCTTTGTATACCCTTTTTATTCTTCTTGGTATTCTGAACTCCGTCTATAAAGTCATCGGCTTTCTTTTTTTACACCTACGACTATTTTTGTTCTTTTTTCATAATATATCGTATATTCGTCATCAATCACCATATTTTCCTGAAAATACTTATTTTTTGTAAACGCATCCAAATATACTACTTTATTAGTTTTTTCTCCTATGTCGAATACATAAGCACGAGTCACAGGTAATGGTGGCGCAATCCTTGAATCTCGATAACTTTCCTTGAATTTTCCCGTGAAGGATATTATAAGAGGATTCATCAACACATATAAATAGGATGTCACATATATTAAAGAAAACGCCAAACTCAGAAATGATGCCGCCAAATATTTTTTATCATGCACAATAGAGACTATTGCCAAAAATAATCCCATTATACCCACGATACACCCTGTCGAAAAAATACGGTATCTTATTCCATCTAAAATCACTTTAATTCTCCCTTTACTTCATTAAGACTTTTTTCACTATTGATCCCACATTCCTTATTATAATACAGCTTAGTTTCTTCATCGTAAACATATTCTCGATATCTAAATAGGTTTTCCGTACCGAGCATCGCCACCATGCTTCCGCTCTTGCTGATCGGATTACTCCACACATCATAACCATATTCTACCACCTGCGTACCATTCGCGTCAATCAGCGCAACCACATCGCCCTGCAAATTGTAGACATAGAAGTAATCGACATCGTTATAGGTGACCATGCCGGGCTTCCCCTGTGCATCCCTCCTTTCTGTCGTTTTTCATCGTGTCAGAATTTCCCTACGCTTCTTTAACGCAGAAACGTTAGGGCTGTCGCCCTAAAACCCACTTGGGGACTTCATTCCCAAACCCCATCTTCCGCTTCGCGGCTGCTTAAACAAATGTTTTTATCCATAGACTTCATTCATAGCGCCACCTCCTTCTTCTTTCTTCTCTTTTTAATTAAACCAACGGAATCATCTCCTTTCGTCTGTATAACAAAGAGAGCACCGATTTCTCAGCGCTCTCTTGTTTCCATTCGTTTTCTGATTATAGTTTAACGCCCGGATTTGGGTTTGTAAAGGTTCTTTTCGGTTCATTTTGGTTCATTTTGGTTCATTTGGGTTCATCCCTCTAAAATCGGAATAGCTATAACTACGCTTTATGCCGCATCCAAGACAGTCACTCCATCAACAGTGACTTTCCCCTGTTTCAAAAAATCGTAGTAATCATCGTCCAAAAGAATAGCAGACAGACTTGAAATATCTTCGTCCATCGGCAACGGTGTCAGCACTGCATCTTCTGGAAGTTGAATGGCATCAAGCCTTCGCGTGAAAAGTTCAATCATCGCAGGATACTGGTTCGAGATCGGATGGCTAAAACGAAAAAACTGCGGCACACCCGAACTTTTATTGCAATGTTCATATCCCGCCTGTTTTACATATTCCCAGAATTTCTTTCCGAAATTTGCGTCAACTGCTTCTATAATCAGAACGAGGTCAATATCCTTTGTTGCTCGGAAATCCAAACCATCTTCCGTCATCAGAATGTCACACGCCGTTCCTCCGATGATGGCATATTGCTCTTCACTGCCCTTGAACCATTCCTTAAAACTGTCAATTCCCGTAACCATCTATCTTCCTCCACAGTTCGTTCAGCATTTCTTCTACCGCTTCTTCAACTCGTTCATCTGCATCTTCTCGCAATGCCAATGCCAGTGAAAGTTCGTCTACAATATTTCGTGTGGACAATTTTCGGGGATTGTATCTCCACATTTCTACGGCCACTTGCGCCTGCGAGTCTTGCAAGCTATTTGTCGTAACATCTTTCCATTGAGAGATTCTTTCTGTTGCATAGCATTTGACATTCGGTGTGTTCAGCATGGAATACTCTGCCAATGCCGAATATCCACTTTCCAACAGTTCTGTTCCTACCAATTCTTTCGAAATATAAACCGTTCGTTTGATTGGATTCAGCAACTTATCTCCTGCTTTTTGGAACAGCATTTCCGGAGAATCCTCAGATTGCAAAATCCGCTGCACACCTAGTTTCTTTATATGCAGCAATCCCATTTCTTCAAGCTGTTTCGATGCCCTCGATATAGAAGTAGGTGTCAGCTCCAAGTCTTTCGCAGCTTGACTTGTTGACAATTCCTGTGCACCTCCATAAATGAAATGCAGCAGAAGCATCTGCGCCGATGGAAGTATTTCTTCCCGTGGCTCCCTTTCGGCATTACACCGTTCCTGCAAATACATCGCCATGAAGGGCAAATAAATCTGCTTTCCTTCTACGATAAATGGAATTTTCTCACGAATTAAGTATTCTTTCTGGCGAAAACTAAGTTCATTTAGCACCAGCACAACAGGCAAATTTTCATTTTTCTGTATCCGTGCAATATGCTTTTTCAGCACTTCGACCTGCTCCAGTTCAGTTTTCGGATAAAGGAAAATCGCCCTTTGTCCATTCATAGCCACCATCTGTAAGCGATACCTTGTGGCTATAAAATTAGGCAAATGCTTGAACTCCACATTCTCATAAGTCACTTTGATTCCAAGGACTTTATCAAGATATTTCATGCTCTCGCCCCCTGTCTTAACTCTTTTTCTGTATTATACCCCTTTTTAAGTTAAGATGCAATATTAGAGTTAAGATAAACTGCAAACTCGCATTATCACTAAGTTTTTTCATATTTTTAAGTTGTCCATATTATTACATTGCTGTTGATGTTATAACATGGACAACCGCTTGATGCTTTTCCCCTATAAAAGTGTGAGTAATACAATCAGGATACCAACCTTTCAAATTCTCGCTTTACGAACTCACGCTTCTTGTTCTGTGTCAGGCTGCTTTTCCGGTCACGAGGCCAATTCCAATTCTATCCCGGTCGAGATTCCTGACGCAAACGATCCGGCGAATTGGTAATCTTTTCTTGTTTTCACGTACTTCATCTGCTGGGTTACTTCGCCGCAGCTTTCGCATTCCATCCATCCGTCTGTTTCTTCTAAGTCGAGAGACTTATTGATTGTGCCGCAGATCGGGCACTTCACATCAACTGTGTTCAAACAAAACATCTCCTATCGAGTTAGATTATTTGTTTTAGAGAGCCTTAATGACGTGACGAGCCACACCTTGTACCTTAAAACTCCTCACCTTAATAACTTCTCCCGGATACTTTGCTTCATTCTCATAGGCGAGAAGATAGCATTCATCATCCTCGTCATAGCCAGCATAGCGTTTCAGCGTGTTCTGATTATCCGGATCAAGCGCAACGACTATATCCCCTTCCGATGCAGGGCAATTACGCTCAATCTGCGCGTATGGGTTACACCGTCCCACGATTCACGGCACAGTGCAGCCAGTGCGCGG
>ERZ827458.1898-NODE-1898-length-12160-cov-4.125403_pt1 | contig 12160 bp, 13 predicted proteins | sample MGYA00519706_ERZ827458 | MGnify/ENA primary metagenome ERZ827458 (study PRJEB31778, sample SAMEA3449309) | human gut metagenome | biome: human gut; feature: human-associated habitat; material: faeces | place: United Kingdom | collected 2010/2012 ...
TTAAAACAATATATAATTGTTTAAATAAATATATGATAACATTTTTTTGTGGGGATGCTAAATCGGATTGAGAATTGTTCAAGACCGAATTATTCAGTTTTGATTTTCTGTATCCGCCATGCTCAATTCCATATAGCCTTTCCAATTCAGGAATCATATCAGCTAACATTTTGTAGTTCTGAAGAGTGTCCACAGACATACCCAATTGAGTTGCGAGATCTGATTGAGTAACTGCCGAAATATTTGGTAGTTTTTCTGGTCTGCCCTCTCTAACCCCATACAGTCTTTCCAATTCATTGATTCGATAGCTTAAAAATTATCCGTGGCGTGTGGATAGAACCCATACCCCCATATACAGAAATAGCCTAATCAATAAAAATGTTTATATCCCCTATACTATCAAAAAAGGGTGTCACTGAAATGATGACACCGCCCGCATCAGAAAAAATGTATTGACATTTCGATATTTATATGGTACCATATAAATATCGATGGAACTTTTATATACATTGATAATACGATCAAAGATAAAGTGTGGTGATATTATGTTTTGTGTACCATTTTTTAAAGTTGTTGTAATAAAAATAGATGTGTTCGAAAGCGTCATTGTTGACGAAAGACACTTCCGAACGAAAGAAGAGGCTCGCATCTACGCTGACACAATGCAAGACGCCGGCTATATTGTCGTGATAGTCAACTTGTAATATTTTAGTGCAAAATTGCACAGTGAAAAAATAGATATATATATTTTAATGGTACCATGATATAATAAAATTATAGAAAGGCGGTGCCATTTGATGTCAAAAAAATCAGACAGCAGTTTAAAAACAGAGTCGGGTTTATATAAAAGCAAAATCACAGCTAGTAAAGTATATGATAAAAAAAACGTTGACAATATCCGTGTCCGCGTCCCTAAAGGTTGGCGAGAGAAGATGCAGCTACATGTGTCTTGCAGTGACAAGTACAATTCCGTCAATAGTATGATATGTGATCTGATAAAAAAAGAATTAAACATTGAAACTGATAACTTCAGTGATTAAAACAGGCGGTACCATTTTATTATGGTACTGCCTGTTTTATATATCCATCCATCACTATTTATATTTTGATTTCTTGTTCTTTGATCAATTCATTTTTATATTTATAGAATGATGTTTTTGAAATCCCTATTAACCGCCATGTATCCTCATTTGTTAATGACCCATTAAAAGACTTATTATATTTTAATATTTGCGCTTTGGCATCTATTGATTTTTTGGTTATCAGTTTTGTTCCCTTTTTAATGCCCAGCTGTTTGCCGTTTAATCTTGCTGTTTCAATTCCTTCTTTCGTTCTCTGGTGCAGATAATCAACTTCTTTTTGCGCTTGCTGAAACGCTTTATATATATCTTTTTCAACCTTACTCATCATAAATATATTAACTGCTGCCATGATAGAATTAACTAGGTCATCTGTTGCTGAATCCCCGGAGCTAATGTTAGATTTAAATACGCCTTGCATAGCCTCTTTATAACTATTGGTATTCATGTAAGGTTCTTTTAAAAAAACAAGATTTATATTTTTATTAAATAATTCTTGATATAAAGCGAAACCTTCCTCCGCATTACGGCTCATACGTGACACCTCATCAAAGATAACTGTGTCCCCAGATTTTAACTTGTTATACAATTTAGTCCATTCTGGTCTATCTAATTTTGTTCCAGTAAATGCTTCTTTTACAATTACCGCTTCTAAACATTCAGCTTTGATATTTCTTATTTGACGTTCGATGCTCTGCTTTTTTGTACTAATTCGTGCGTATCCATAGATCATATTATTTCCCCTCTCTTTTTTAAATAGTCCTAATACAAACCACCGTTTGTTTTTGTACTATCATTTTATCATGGTACCATATAAATGTCAATATGGTTTTAGGACTGTTTTTAAAAAGGTTAGTTTTAGGACTGTTCGGTGCTTTTTTCGGTCACAGTTCAGCGAACCCTAATAAATACTATATTTTCAATGACTGTCACATTTTTTTTATTGATTCGACTCAAAATAAAAAAGCACCAGAAACCCTTATAAATATTAGGTCTTGATGCTTTTTTGTACAATATTATCTGTTATATACAATGAGTTCGATAAAAGTCATTAAATACGGTTGTTTATTAGCTTTTATAACATTTATCCAATTATGACCAGATGTTATAAAACTCTTGATTTTACTATGGTTTTTAATGATTTAATAGCTGTTGCATATTAGCATAACGGTTCGGTATTAAAAATAATATAGTTAAAACAATTAAATATAGTTTAAATCATATATTATTTATTATATGCCGATACATTTAATTTATCATAATAACCACTTTTTTGTTTTGACATTATATCTGATATATATTTTATATAGCCCGTAAAGCCTCTGTGTTTTATCACCTCTTTGTTGTGATTATCGATCATATATAAAAGCATTTGCTCCAAATCTTTTTTTGTAATTTTTCCCAGTTCCCCGTCGCCAGTCAATTCATATTGTAAAACAATTCTTATAATATCTTCTTCGGTTAGCTCTTCCGATATTAAACATTCCGAGTTTTGCAAAGTTATCAATGCTAGTTTTGCAATAGCTGCAATGCTTACATCATCTTTGGTCATATATGGATAATCTTTATGTATTTCTCTGTATAGCATTTTTTTTGTGTCTAAATAATTATTCCTAAAATTTAGTTCCATTCTCTTTTTATCCGATAAGTGAGGGTTTTCCATTAAAGACATATTGTTGCAATACTCTTTTACCTCTTCATATTTTAGTGGTTCTTCCCAATTCCATTTATATATCATGGCTGACAATGGTTCTTTTAAAATATTACCCATATTTTTTTTGTCCATAGATTCAAATGACAATGCTTCGGGAGGCACAACATTTCCATTTGCACAAATCTGAATACCAGTTTTGACAATTGTTTTCTTGCCGTCATCAGTTGTAAAAAATTCTATGTTGTATGCGTCTGTCATATATTTACACGGCAACCCGTTTTCTTTGGCTCTCCCCTCTTTTTTTAGCCAATTACTATCATTTCCCTTCATATCCTTATTTCTGATAACATTGCCTTGTTTATCTTTTAAACCGCTCTCCCATTCGCCCTGGTCGTCTACATTTACATATTTATTTGCATATCCTTTGTAAAATTCGATAGCTTTTTGTATATCATTTTTATGGTACTTGCTGTTCGATATCGAAATTGATATTGGTGGGTTATTATTTTCATCTTTTTTATCAGAGTCCCATACAGAATTATAAATATATTCTCCTAGTCTATTCAATGCCTTAACGCTTCTGACGCCTAATTCATTTAATATTGTCCCGTTGTCTACTGTAGTACATCTATAAACTTTAATTTTTTTTTCGATGATTATATCGACCATTTTTTCAACGACTTCTGGTGCCAAAAATGGTTCACCACCTGTCAATGATAAGTGATATATATATTTAATCTGTCTAAATACTACCTCCAATACTTCTGCCGACATGTTCAGGTGCTGTGCTGCACCACGCATACAATGTTTGCATTTCAAATTACATTTTCTTGTTACCTCTAACATCAAATTATATAATGGTAATTCTATTTCATCTTTTTCAAAATTCATCTTATTTTCTCCTATGGTACTGGCTCCTTCAGAAAATTCGTGAACTAAATAATTCGGCTCACAAGGAACCAATACCAATTATCCTAAATTATTCACGGAACAGTATCTGAAGCGATAACTGTGCCATGAATCTAAAAATTGATCCATGCAGCCATAACATCACTCAATTAACCCGTCAAAAGGGTATAAAATCCCTGTGGCAGAGTTCAGAGTGCAATTGTTAAGCTATCAAGGTTCGTTAATAGTTGCTATTCCAGCTGTACATTCAGCTTACCGATATTTGAAAGTGTCTCATAGAATTCATTCTTATAAGGGCAGCTACTGCACAGCTTGAATGTGATATATCTTGCTGAACGAATTATTTTTGCAGCAATCTTCAGCAGCTTTAAACGGACGGTATCTATGCGTTGTTTTCGCATGTTTGCTGATAACGCCAATCGTCTAAACCAATTAAATATGTTATACGCAAGAGCGTGTACCTGAAGTCTGTTGGCATTTACGATTCTAGCATGGCTACTTACAGAAGCGAAATCAAAACCAGATTTGCTTTCTTTGATGAAGTTTTCCATCCGTCCTCTTTTGCAGTAAAATTTTATGAGATACTCTGGTGAGGAATCCATGTTTGTGACAACAAATGTGTACATGTAAACCATCTGGTTTTCCGGCTTTTCAACCTTGCAAACCACACGCCTTTCATAAGGCCATGGACCTGCTTTGTACATGAATTCACCATAAACTACCGCATAATCAACTTTGTTATTCCTGGTGATTTCATCAAGCTCATCCACAAGATGGGATGCTTTTTCACGGAGAATACCATTCTCCTTCAGCCGGATGACATAGCTTGTGCCATTTTCCTCGCACTGCTTGTAAAGGTCAGGCGTAGCAAAACCGCTGTCACCCCGAAGCAGAATTTGGATTGTTGGATAATCATTCAGATATTCATCAAGTATCAGTTGCAGGAAGTCAACCACTCCAGTGCAGGAATACTGTGTTCCATCACGAAGTTGGATTTTTATCAGATCCCCAGTCATTCCATCATAACAGACAAGTGGATGGTATCCATTGCTCCGATAATGAAAGTTAAAGGCTCTGCCTTCCTGTTTACCGTATGCATCAAGAAGAGTGGAATCCAGATCCAGAATAACAGCCTGTGGCATCTGAATACTGTAAACTCTTTTTCGAAGTATTCTGCCAATCGTAAGGAATTGGTTTAAAGTATCTTCATCCATACGGTTAAAGAATCTTGATACCGTAGGTTGTGATGCTAAAGCATCTTTATTTAGTACTGCTTTAAATACTGGGTCATTTGTAAGTTCATCTGAAGCATCATCTTCAAAATAACCTGCAATAATCATATAGATTATCTGAAGGAGATTCTCCTTGTCAGTGTGATATCTAAATGATGCAGAATCATTAGTCTTAAATGAGCGACTGAAAAGTTTATCAATGTCAAGTTTACTTACGAATTCTTTGATAAGAAGCAGGCCTGCATCGGAGGATAAATCTCCTCCATCAAAATTTATTTTAATCTGTCTATTGCTTTCTAGTGATAAGGTGTTTACAATACTCATGAAGGGCTCCTTTGTTTGTATTATTAATGGCTTTGAACACCTTAATTTTACCACAAACGGATGCTCTTTTTTTATTCACTTGATAAGTGAAAAGCAATATTCAATTAAAATATAGTAACTATGTGGCTTTCAGCCACTTTCACGGCTACGCCGTGAATAATCCAGGATTATTATATTATTTTAATCATTTTTGTTTATTTTTAGCTTTCTCACTTGTAATATTGGAATCCTATCAAATTACCTTTAACATCAAACACTGTATATTTGCTGTCAGACTTAATAGGCTTTTTCTTCCCTTTGTTGGCAAGCAATACATCCTCCAGTTTTAGTCCCGTATCATATACAAGATCAAGTGGGCTTTGATACTCTGTGATTCTGCCGTTGTCCAGTAATACAATTTTTTTAATTTTATGGATAGCACCATGCAAAACTGGCGTTAATAATATTAAATTTTTATAATTATTATTTAACTTGTTGCCGTCAATGTGATGCGCTTCTAGCCGTTTAGCGTTTTTATAAAAGTTGGGCGAAAAAACATCTGCGACTGCTCTATGCACTCCAATTGTTTTGACCTCCGAACCTTCCGAAAATCCATAATATAGATATTGTCTGTCAGGCTGTCCCCCTATAAAAGCTCCTAATAATGCAACTTTCTTGCGCTTTGTACTTATACATCTCCCAAATTGTGAGATATAATATCCTTTGTATTCTGGATGTTCAACAAATATTTCTGCCGGCTCCAGTTTTTTAATTTCAGCATTTTTTATTACGCTCTCATCCAATCTATTTTGGATAATGTAATCATAGTTCCATGTAAAATTTAATTTGTTCATTTAATAATGTCCTCCATATAGTAGGGTTGGCTGCTATGATAGATTGATTATTAAATTCCGGTGAGAAAGCTAGGTTGGTGCGGAACGTCATATCATATTTACACCTTTTCCCTACTTTCTGCCTTTTGGCTTGATACTATTTTTTTTAAGTTACATTTGTCCCTGGAATACCTTTTAGGCATTCCCTGTGTCATTTATATTGTGACATGGGATTTATTTTAAATGTGGCTACTAGGTTTGATTTATAAGGCTTTTCGCCACTTTATTCAATTTTCAAAATGGTTCATTTTGGTTCAGTCAGTGAACTTTTTTGAACCATTTTGGCGAACCTTTAATTGTCAAAAAAATCATTGGTTGCACGTTTTATTTCTTTGATCGCCCTCTGAATATCCTTTTTTGAGAAATATTCGATACCGTATCTCTTTTTGTGGTTTTCGGCTCTGGTTTTGGCTCTGGCTGCTCCCACTTCGTCAAATCTTGATAATAAATCAATCATCTGTGCTTTACAAAATATACAATCTTGGTACTGTATTAAAAAATCTGTAAGACTTCTGAATCTTGTCGGATATGCGTTTTTGTCCTCCTTGTACAATTGCTCAAGGGCATCATTGTATGTTTTATGCACCTTATCAATGTTTTCTATGGCTTTGTCCCATCGTCTAAACCATCCTGTCTGAAACTCTGCTTTGAGATCTTTGTCACTCCAACTTTTGCTTCTTTCTTCAAGTCGGCTTTTTGCTGCATCAGCTCCGCCAGATTCTGCTTCTTTGTCGTAGTTCTCTATCTCAAAATACTTGTTTTTGATTGCTACACTTAACTGCTTTTGCGTAAATAGGTTTGTACTCCTATAAGTATTTTTTACTTTATATGTTACAGCCAACAACGATATTAAGTACCTATTTAGCTTTGCATACTGGCTATAATGCTCTTTATTGTAGCTGTCAAATCTCATATCTGCCCTTACTATATTGTAATTATCAATTCCGGCTCCGTCTAAAATCGTGCTAAATGCTGTCTCAAAATCACTGTACTTAAATACATCCCCAACTAATTTATTTACATTTATAATACTGCTTGTAGTTGTGGCGCCGTTTTTATTGTGGCTGCTTGTAAGGATGCAATCTGACACTGCCTTTTGTACATCCCCTACAATACCAGGGCTTTTAATTGCCAACGTGTGTATACTGCCAGTTAAAGTATAATCATTAAGTTTCTGCTGATTCACTTTTTTGTTATCCCCCTTTCAATTTCAAGGGGTAACATTACATCACATACTGTTTTTCTTATATTTAATTTCTTGGGATATATGCTATCCCTTGCCTTTCTTAACCTTTGGTTATCATGTTCCTGTATTTTCTTACTTTGGATTTTTTGAAGAATTTTCAAAAAGACTTGATTTTTTGATTGTATTTTGATATAATAATTATATTATAATTAGTTTAAAACCTATTTAAGCCATTCCTCAGTAAGTGGTGATTTTTTTATAGAACTTGTTTGATACTGCGAATATCCTTAACAATGCTCTATAATTTAAAATTCATGGTGCGTGTGTCATATATGTATGCCTCCTTATTATGAATACTGGTTTACTTGTTACAATTGGTTTGATTATGTGTGGTGTGCTTTGGTGAGGCATTGTATTCCTCCCCACTGTTATAGTACCATGCTTATTTTTGTTTGTCAACTATATTTTTACAATTTTTTAAATTATCGGCTGCTGTCATGCAGTCTTTTTTTTATGTTCCAAAAAGAAAAAAGCACCTCTCATCAGGTGCTAGTCCTCGTAATGATATTTGCACGAATATATAATCAGATTTTGATTACTATCCATGTTATAGGTCAATCTGTGTTCATCTGTAATGCGTCTGCTACACGCTTTACGGTGTTTTAATGGCTCGGGCTTACCAATCCCCTTTAAAAGCCCGTTTCTATCAATATCCTTAATAAGTTCATTGATACGTTTTACCATCTTTTTATCTTCCTTCTGCCATCCAGTATAATGTTCCCACGCAGTAGGTGTAAAAACGATATTCATTTACTCGTAAGCCTCCAGTTCCGCAATGCTCTTCGTAATAAATCCACCTGCCTCCGCTTCTTCCATAGATTTATCTATCATAGCAAGATAATCAGCGTTTCTTCTAGCTTTCATTATCTCGTTATATTCACTTTCAGACAACATTACAACATTTTCATTTTTAGGTCTTGATATAATCAATGTTTCGCCATTAAAAACCTTGTCACATAAACTCTTAAAATTATCTCTAACATCCATGCTCTTTACTGCTAACATATATTATCACTCCTTTTTCGTACTAAAAATCGTACGGTTTTACACACTTCTATTATATAGTATTATTGTTCTCTTGTCAATGATCCTAATACTTGGAATTTTTTTTAAATACACTTTTAAAAATCCCGCTGCCTTCAGGAACAAAAAAAGAGTACCAACTCATCGGCTGATACTCTCTGTACTATTCTTCTGTTGGTGGGTTCCAATGGTACATATCGTGTTGTACCTGATTAGCAATATCAAGGTTCCTCTGCTCCTCTGCATTATATAGCAAGGTCAACATATAACTGGTTGGGTTCTTGATACGCTCCGTCTGTTCCTTAAACTTCTCTATTGCATACATTATTCCTGAATAGGTTAGCTTCATCAGCTTACTAATAACAGCCATACTTGGCTTGTCCTCTCCACCAATTCTTATAGTTGGCTTTGTGGTGTTCAAGTTCGTATGTAATATGCTCATTACTGAATCAATATCATGTTTCTGATATGGGTTATCACTTATCATCACGTCATAGTCATATAAAATCAGTATTTGCTCTAATGTATAACGTTCTATGTCTTGACTTTTCTGCAAATTTGTTGTAGTATTAACCATATCTAATTGATTAAATTCAAGTGCTTGTTGTTGTGCTTTGGTCGGTTCAACATCAAGCCCTTTTTGTTTTGTAACTATATAGCCTTTGGCTCTCAGTTCTGCAACAAGTTTCATTTCTGATACTTCGTCTGCGATTTCAGTCACTTTTTCGCTACTGCCAACATTCCAAATTCCTGCATAATCATATAAGGTATATATGTTACTCTGATGACCTTTATCTTTATCTGTCCTATGCTCTATACTTATTACACCTAGTTCTTTCATATGATCTAGGCTGCGCCGTACTTGTGATACGCTTATCCCAGTTACTTTACAAATTGTATTCAAGCTCGGGAATGCTCTCATTGTGTCATTATCTGCAAATTTCTTCAATGCAATAAATACCATTTTCTCATAGTAATTCAATAGATCACATTCTAAAAAATCATTATATACAAGCGTAAATTTTCGTTGGTCTGTAGCACTTTTTAATTTTTTTTGTGCCACTAATCACTACTCCCCTTCTGTCTTTTAATTTTTTCTGCGATTGCTTCTGCCACAAACTGCGCTAATGTAATACCACTTTTAGCAGCTTCGACTTTTAGATCTCGGTGCAGTTCTGCACTGATAACAACATTCAGTCTCTTAGTATCATCTGTCATTTTCGTTTCACCCCCTTTTATATCTTGATTAACATTATACGCAAACATCCCTTTTTTATCAAGTGATAATTAAATTATGTTTGATAAATTTATCTGTCATTCTTTCGGTCATTCCATGAATGATAGATTGAGTATAGTTATTTTAGTTTAGTTATTTTAGTATAGTTAAGTGTTCTGTGAGAACATACCCTTTGTTCTGTGAGAACATACCCTTTGTTCTGTGAGAACATACCCTTTGTTCTGTGAGAACATAGGGGTGTATATAAATAGTTGTATATATGCTTGCAAAATAACGCTCTGTAAGCCGTTTTTAGCGTTTTTAACTTTGTACCATAATTAGACTACCCTAAAGCCTTTTAAATGCGAAAATGGGGCAAAATTCGTTAAATCAAGCTAATAATAAAGGGTAAATAAAATGCGGATTTCAACCCAAAAATCCATAAAAAAATATCCTTCATTGGGAGTAAATCACCGTGAAGGATATCTTTAAAAGTGTATATTTAATTTTGGGTTGTTGCATTATTACTTTTTATTTGCTCCAATAAATCTAAATATTTTTGCTGATACTTGTCTATTTCAGATTGCTTATCATTTTTTAACTGCTGAATTTGATCCTGGTATTTTCTTTCCAAATCTATCAATGCCCTATCAAGCACAATCTGTGACTGTTCTCTCATATGTGCTATGCTTTGCTCATGCTTTGCTTTTTCGCTGTCTAAATCAGCCTGTAATGTATCAGCCTTTGTAATTATTTTATCATACTCCTTTTGCAAATTATCAAGTGCTTTTTTTACTTCTGTCATCTGCTCAACATCGTGCGTCATGTTCCCGATCTTATGTTTTAGGTCATTACATGAGTCTGTTAAAGCTTTATTTAGACTGTCCTTATCAGCTAACATAGATTGCATGTCATCCATTTTAGAATTATATTCCGCATTTAATTTACGAATAAAATCATTTAAACGGGTGTTTTCGTCTGCGTAAGTTCTGGCTTTTAAAGTAGCTTCTTCTTTCGTCTGCTTTGCTACTGCCAGATTTTCTTGTAAGTCCTGTATAGTCACATCTTTTGACTTCAGTAATGCGTCAAATTCTGCCCGTACAGTTTCTGTCACGTTTTGGTTATCCTCTAGTGCGCTCATATACATACGGGTTATAATAGTGACACACCGTTCAAACTGCTCTATATCAGTTTTTTTATCGGTTAATGCTGCCTTTCCAGTTTGGAACTCAAATGCCTCTATGAGTTTTGCTAAAGTCTCTTGCTGATTGCCTCCAATAGTAGCCGATATGTTTTTAAATTTTTCTGCCGTTTGCTCGTCAATCCTAAATGACTTTGGTTTTAATTCTTTATTTTCTGCCATATAAATACCACCTCTCTGTAATACATTACATTGTATTATATATGTATTACATTATAACATCAATATTTTTTGCGTCAATATAAAATAGCGTATTACACTTGTATTGCAATGTAGTGTAATACGCTATAATTTAAACTATATATTATTGTTTTAGCTATTTAAAATTATTTAAACTATCTACAATATTTTTATAATTATCATAATTAGCATCAATGTCTTTTTTTATTAGTTGGTTGATGTATTGAGTTAGATTGTTACCATAACATATCTTGATGACATTTAGCTTGTCTAATACGGATACTGGCACAGCAATATTGATTGTTTTTGTATCCTCGAGCTTTGTTTTAGGTCGTCCAACTTTACGCTTTTTTACAGTCTCTTTGTTTTGTTTAAGCTCGTTTGTAGTACCAGACAGCCTGTCTAATGGATTGTTTTGTGTAAAACCTTTTGCCATGTTATCACTCTCCAATCTTTTGTAATAGCTCTGTTGTAAATGCTTTATAGTCAATATTGGGTTTACTGTTTTTTGCATAGTCTATCAAGGGTTGTCTCACTGTCTGTGCTTCTGGTACTACGATACCCTCCCTAATACTGGTGTTAAATACAATAGTATCCATTTCTGCAGCATAATCTTCTATCATATTTTTTATATCCCTATTGAGTATAGTCCTGTTGCTGTACTTAATCAAAAGTATCCCCAATACACTCAAATTAGTATTCTGGCTGATTTTTACAGTTTTTATTGTATTGTGTAGTGCGCTTAATCCTTGTAATGCGTACGGTCTTGGCTCCACCGGTATTATGACATAGTTACTTGCCACCAGAGAGTTAAAAGACAAATTGCCTAGTGCAGGAGGTGTATCGATAATAATAAAATCATAATTATCTTTTATCGGTTCTAGTGCATTTTTTAATAGTGTAGTTTCGACACCTTCGGTCATCTCAACATTTGTTAAAAATGGGTCTGCTGCCAATAGATCATAATATTTGCAATGTATCAGTGCTGTTTCTGCTTTGCAATCTCCAGCCAATACATTAGTTATGCTATATTGTGGGTTATCTATGCCGCTGGAGTATGTAACATTACATTGACTATCCATATCAATTAGTAAGACATTCTTTTTTTTAAATCCTAATGTACTGGCTAATGCTTGGCTAGTTGTCGATTTACCAACGCCACCTTTTTGTAATGCAACAGAGATAATTGTCATATAAAAACCCCCCTTTAAATATTTTGATATA
>ERZ827458.1907-NODE-1907-length-12097-cov-3.423269_pt1 | contig 12097 bp, 9 predicted proteins | sample MGYA00519706_ERZ827458 | MGnify/ENA primary metagenome ERZ827458 (study PRJEB31778, sample SAMEA3449309) | human gut metagenome | biome: human gut; feature: human-associated habitat; material: faeces | place: United Kingdom | collected 2010/2012 ...
GTCCTTCCAGAGCTGCTCCACGGCGGCGCGCTTGCTGAGCTCGGGGTGGACCTTCTTCGCCCACGCCTCACCCGGCACAGCCGCGATGCACCACTGGTGCTTGTTGTCGATGGCGTCGCGATAGGGCTTGGAGATTTTGATCCGCGCGGCAAACGCCTTGAAGTACTTCGGGTTGATGCCGCGCAGTCCGTCGGGATCCTCGGACTCGATGAAGATGCGCACCGGCAGATGGTCCACCATATCCTGCATACGCGCCTTTTCCCACTCGCGGGTCTCGGAGAGGTCGCGCAGCTTCATGTAGCGCGCGGAGAGCTTCGTAAGCTCGGGGTAATTCCAGTCAACGGTCACGCGGCTCGCACCGGCCTTGTAGCACTCTTCGGCGAGCATCTTGATGAACTCTGGCTGGTCGAGAGACGCGAAAACGCGCACCTCCTGGCCCTTCTGGACGTTTGCACCCACGCGCACGATGAGCTTCGCGTAGGAGCGCATAACGGTCTTTTTCATAGGTAGAAACCTCTTTTCGTGAAATGATGAACGTACTTATTATACCTTGCAACCGCCGGGAATTCAAGGTATAATCGCCGTATGAAAGAAACAATGGACAGCATAGCCGCGAGAGCGGACGACTGCATGGGCCGCGGCGACTGGGACGGCGCGGAGCGCATATTCCTTGCCGCGCTCACCGAAGCGGAGGAGACAGGCGACAGGCGCGCCGCGCTCTCCCTTTGCAGCGAGCTGATGGGCTTTTACCGTCAGCGCGGCGACGCGGAGAAATTTTATCCGGTGCTCGGCCGGTGCATGGAGCTGCTCGGCGAGGTACGCCCCGGCGCTGCCGCGCGCGGGACGATCCTTATAAACGCGGCCACGGCGCTCGCCGCCTTCGGCGAGGCACAGCGCGCTCTGCCGCTCTTCCGGGAGGCGGAGAGCCTGTATGCCGTTTCGCTCGGCGCAGATCATCCGCGCCTTGCGGCGCTTTATAACAACATGGCCGCGGCGCTTGATGCGCTGCATCGCCCGGACGAGGCGGAGCGGTACATGCTCCGCGCGCTGGAAAACCAGAAAAAGCGCCCCGGCGATCTCGATCTCGCGGTGACGTATGTGAATCTTGCGCAGCATTATGCCGCGCAGGATGAGAACGATGCGCGTATTGCCGCGTGTCTCGATAAGGCGATGGAGCGCATGGACAGTCCGGACGCCGTCTGGGAATACTACTACGCGCACACGGCGCGGAAGATCGCCCCGGCGCTCGAAGCGCTTGGGCGCGCGGACGCGGCGCGCGATCTCCGGGAAAGGGCGGATATCATCTATGAAGGGACTTGAGCTTTCCCGCGCCTTCTGGGAGGACGCCGTGCGCCCGGCGATCCGGGAAACCTGCCCTGTGCTGCTGCCGCGGCTTGCCGCGGGGCTCTGCGGCGGCGGTTCGGACTGCTTAGGGTACGACGACGAGCTCTCCCACGACCACGGCTACGCCGCGGGGTGCATGCTCTTTCTCGCGCCGGAGGACGCCGAAACGCACGGCTTCCTTCTCTCTGCGCTCTACGACCGCCTGCCGCGGGAGTTTCTGGGCGTGAAGACCGAGCACCGCAGCCGTCAGGGAAACGGGCGATACGGCGTTAAGACGACCAAGCAGTTCCTTCTGGAGCAGACGGGCCTTTTCCATACGCCGGAAACGTGGCGCGAGTGGATGGCGATCCCGTCCTACGCTCTCGCCGCCGCGTGCGCCGGGGAGATATTCTACGATGGCTCCGGCGACATGATGGGCATCCGCGAAACGCTGCGCACCGGCATGCCGGAGGACGTGCGAGTCAAAAAGATCGCGGGACACGCCGTGCTCATGGCGCAGTCCGGGCAGTACAACGTCTCCCGCTGCCGCCGCCACGGAGAAGAGGCCGCGGCGCGGCTCGCGTGCTGCGAGTTTGTAAACCATACGCTCGCCATGCTTTTCCTGCTGAATGAGCGGCATATGCCGTTTTATAAATGGGCGTTTCGCGCCGCGAAAGAGCTGCCGAAGCTCTCGGAAATCATCCCGACGCTCGAAGCGCTGCTGCGCGAGCCGGACGAGGACACGATCGAGCGCGTGAGCGCCGCGGTGATCGAAGAGCTGCGCGCGCAGGGCCTGACGGACGGCGGCTGGGATTTCCTCGAGCCCCACGCTTACGCTGTCATGCGGCGCATCCGAAACCCGGAGATCGCCGCGCTGCATATCATGGAGGTCTGACATGGAAGAATACCGCGCACCGGCGGAGCTGCTGAACGAAAAGGGAAAGCTTGCCCGTCCCGGCTGGTCGGCACAGGACGATTTTATCTATAACAAGGAAGCCGCCGGCGGCGGTCTCTCGGAATGGGAACGCTATTTTGTCACCGGGGCGTCCTTCGCGCTGGAGATCAGCTACGGGCATACGCGCTCCGGCGGCATTGCCGAGGTGCGCCTCACCGATCTCGAAACGGACGAGCGGTATGCCTCCGGCACCGTGCAGGCGTTTCCGGGCGATGCGTTCGATCTGGACTTCTCCTGCGGCGAGGAACACACCGTCAAGTTTGAAAACGACGATCTGTATCTCCTGCTCACGCATTACGGCGGCGTGCGCCGCATTCAGTTCCGCTCGGAGCGGTTCGAGGGCGATCTCTCCTGCGCGAACGACGGCGACGGCATTTATACCGCCGAGGCGCTTGCCGGAAAGCAGTTTTATTACCGGGGCTTCCGGTGCTTCCCCGGTCTTTCCGGGTATCTCCGGATGCACAACCGCGATTTGCCGCTCGACGCGCAGACGTTTCTCTTCTCCGAGAGCGTGCGCGCCGTGATGCCGCGCGGCGATGTGTATCTCCGCGCGTTCGGCAGCGCGTGCGTCGACGGGCATGTGATCTCCCTTGCCCTCTCCGACGGCGCGGACAGCGCGGACGAAAACGCGCTCTTTTATGACGGCACGCTCTGCAAGCTCGGGCGCGTATACATGAAGCGCAGCGCGTCCGACCCGCTGCGGCCGTGGTACGTTTCCGACAGCACCCGGCGGCTGCATCTGGAATTTGCGGTGCGGCGCGAATACCGCGTCCGGCGGCGCGCGATGCTGCTGCACTCCGAGACGCGGCAGTATTTCGGAACGCTCTCCGGCACGGTCGAGCTGCCGGACGGGGAGACCGTCCGGATCGAAAATATGCGCATTTTCTGCGAGGAAAAGCTGCGGTGAGCGGCGGAAAGGACAAAGACATGGAAAAAACTTTCTGGTATAAAGATGCGGTCATCTACCAGATCTGGCCGCGCAGCTTCAAGGACGCCGACGGCGACGGCGTGGGCGATCTGATGGGCGTGTATGAAAAGCTGGACTATCTTAAGAGCCTGCATGTGGACGCCATCTGGTTTTCGCCGCTCTACCCCTCGCCGAACGCCGACTTTGGCTACGACGTGGCAGACTATATGGACATCTCCGCCGAATACGGCGGCATGGCAGCGTTCAAAAAGGTACTCGACGGCGCGCACGAGCGCGGCATCAGGGTCATCATGGATCTTGTCGTAAACCACACGAGCGACGAGCACCCGTGGTTCCAGGCGAGCCGCCGCGGGGAAGAGCCGTATAAGGATTATTACATCTGGCGCAAGCCGAAAAAGGACGGCACGCTCCCCAACAACTGGGACAGCATGTTCGAGGGCAAGGCATGGCAGTACGACGAGGTGCGCAAGGCGTACTATCTCCATATTTTCGCCATCAAGCAGCCCGACCTGAATATGGACAACCCCCGCGTCCGCGCCGAGGTAAAGAAAATCCTGCGCTTCTGGCTGGATATGGGCGTGGACGGCTTCCGCGAGGACGTCATCACCTACATCTCCAAGCCCAAGGGACTGCCGGACGCGCCGTTTTATATGCCCATGGCGCGCGGCATTTTCCAGTATAACAACGGCCCGCACCTGCACGAATATCTCAACGAGTTCCGCACCGTGCTCGACGATTACGACTGCGTGACCATCGGCGAGGCCCCGCTCATCACGACGAAGCGCGCGCTCGACTTCATCGGCGGCAAGCACCCCGAGCTTGACATGATGATCCCGTTCCAGTGCATGGAGGGCGACTGCTTCCTGCAGGACTATTCCCATCACCCGTTCTGCCTCATAAAGCTCAAGACCATCTGGCAGCACTGGCAGAAGGCGCTGCACGGGAAGGGCTGGAATCTTCTGTATATTGAAAACCACGACCATCCCCGCGTCATCAGCCGCTACGGCAGCGAAAAGTACAACACCGAGAGCGGAAAGGCGCTCGCGGCGTCGTATCTCTTCCAGGAGGGCACGCCCATCGTCTATCAGGGACAGGAGATCGGCATGACGAACATCTATCCCGAGACGATCGACGGCTACGAGGACGTGCAGACCATCAACCAGTACCACCACTTTGCCACGCACAAATCCGAAAAGAAGCGCATGCAGCGCATCTACTGGGGCTCGCGCGACAGCGCGCGCACGCCCGTGCAGTGGAGCGACGCGCCGAACGCCGGGTTTACGACCGGCACGCCGTGGTTCGCAGTCAACGAGAACTACCCGAAGATCAACGTTGCCGCGCAGGAGGATGACCCCGACTCGCTGCTGAACTTCTACCGCGAGGCGCTCCGTCTCCGGCACGAGCTGCCGGTCGTGCGCTACGGCACGTTCCGCCAGTACTATCCGCTCAGCAACAAGCTCTTTGTGTACGAACGCCGGGCCAAACGCGAACGGCTTCTCGTCATCTGCTCGTACTCGGTGAATCCCGTGAAGTTCAAGGCGCCCCGCGGGTACGATCTGCGGAAGGGCCGGCTCCTTTTGAAAAGCCACACGGATTATATCGAAAATAACGGCTTCGTCACACAGCCGTATGAAACCCGCGTATATCTCTTCCGTGACGAGGAAAAGAAAGAATAAAGAGCGGCTCTGCCGCATACGAAAAACCGTCCGCCGATGCCTGAAAAGCACCGGCGGACGGTTTTTATGCAGCTCTGTGGAAGATCAGAAACACCGAACGCGGCTCTGCCGTATAGCCGAGTGAGAGAAGCTTCTCTGCCATTTCGGTATCTTCCTGATAGATGAAGACCCAGACGGGCGGATCGGTCGCCAGCATTTCGTCGATCTCGGGCGCGATCTGCGGATCGGAATCCTCCATCCATCGCTGGATGGCAAAGTACCGGAAGCAGGGGATGATATCGGCATAGAGATAGTCCTGCGCGAGCACATCGTAGCCCCACACGCTGTCGCGGTCTGTGGGAAAGGCGTCGGCAAGCTCCAATCGGTTGCTGGCGAAACGGTCGAGCTTGTGCATACAGGTGAAATAGACTACCTTGCCGCACTGCCGGACGACCTGCGGGGCGAAGGGAACGACGCACAGCAGCAGCGCCGCGGCGAGAAGACTGCGGGCTTTGCGCCGGTTCTCCGGCGCGGTACGCTGCACCCAGTCGATACCGACGGCGAGAATGACAACGACCGCAGGCGCGAGATTGAGAAAATAATGACGGTAGGTGAAGCCGAACGCCATCGTGACCGCGCCGACGGCGGCATAGCAGCCGATGAGCGTATACGTCCGCCCATCGACCGTGCCGCAGCGCGTGAGCGGCCGGTAAGCGGCGAAAAAGCACGGAACGAAAAGAACGCTTCCGATGATGGAGAGCCAGCCGACGGCGTCTCTTGCGGTCGCTCCGCCGGTGGCGTAGAAGAAGTTGTGCGTGATGCTCGCGTAAATGAACAGATCAAACGCGCCCACCCGCAGAAAATACAGACAGAACGGAACAACGACGAGCGCCGTGCCGAACAGAACGATCGCCGCATGAAGGAAAAGTTGCCCGACCTTCTTTTCCCGGCAGAACAGGATGATGTATGCGAGGATCAGCCCGCCGACCGGCGCGGCATTCGTGACGCGGAACATCAACAGCACGCCAAAGCATACGCCGTATACGAAACTGTACCATTTGGGGTGCTCGCTCACGCTCGCGCCGCTTTTGAGAAACCGCAGCGAGAGATACATCGGCAGCAGCAAGAAGAGCTGGGACCATTCCTCCGTCATGTTCCCGTCCTGCACGGTGCCGACATAGACGAAAAGATACGCCGCGACCACGGCGAGCGAAGCGCCGCTGCGCAGCCAGAACCGCGCAAGCCGGTATACGATCAGGCACGCCGCCGTCAGATTGACGATCTGCATGAGGAAAATGCCGTACCGGTCGCCGGTGAGCAGATAGCCAAGGGCATTCACATAGAAGATCATCGGCCCCTTCTGGTCATACAGATCCAGATAGGGGATCTTTCCCTGTGTAACACCTTTTCCCATCAGGAGGAAAAATGCGCTGTCATTGCCGTAATAGGGGCTGATCGGCGTGGTGTATACGGAGAAAACCGTTATCACGGCAGCCGAGAGGGCGAGAAGGACAAGCGACCGGCGCCAGAGCGCGCCGTCCATCCAGTCCGAAAATCGCAGATAGAGGTTTTTCTTTTCCGTTTTGATTTCGTTCATTCCAGTGCTGCCCTCCAAAGCCGTATTATGCATCAAACCGCAGCGCGGCATTGATCTCCCGGAGTGTCTCCTCCGGAATTTTCAGCACCTCGCGGTCGTAGGTCATGAGACCGTTGAGCTCTTCCTCCACGTCGGTGATCTGCGTATATACCGCCGCGGTCAGCCCTTCCTTTCGGATGTGCGGCAGCACCTGCCCGAGCATGAGCTTTTCGTAGTCGTGCGCGAGCGCCGCGCTGTCGCGGCAGATGCGGTAGCCGAACACCTTGTCCGTCCAGCGATGGCCGTCCACGGCGAGAATGTATCCGCCGTACTCCGTGAGCGCAAGCGCGCGCCCATCGTTTTTGAGCTTCACGGGACGGAAATAGACGTGGCGGCTCTTCATTTCCTCATAGCCCTGATCCTGCCAGCCGCTCGCGTGGTCGATAAAGCGCGTGGGATCGAGCTTTTTGAGCTCGTTTGCCATGTCCAGCGCGTCAAACTGACCCCAGCCCTCGTTGAACACCGTCCAGAGCGCGATGCACGGGCAGTTATAGAGAAGCCGCACCGTGTCCGCCATCTCGCGCCGGAAGCGCGCGCGGGAGAGCACCCCGCTCCGGCCGTAGGGCTTCGCGTCCTGATCCGGAAGATCGACCTTGCCGAGCGTCGGCAGAGCAGAAACATGGAGAAAGCTGTACGGCTGCCCGCCGGACACCATGTCCTGCCATACGATCATGCCGAGCCGGTCGCAGTGATAGTACCAGCGCAGCGGCTCGATCTTTATGTGCTTGCGCAGCATGTTGAAGCCGCAGCGCTTCATGGTCTCAATGTCGTTTACCATCGCCTCGTCCGAGGGCGGCGTGAGAAGCCCGTCGGGGTAGTATCCCTGATCGAGCAGACCGTTGTGGAAGAGGGGGGCGTTGTTCAATCCGAACACCTTGCGGCCGCCCAGCTCCACATACGAGAATTTGCGCATGGCAAAATAGCTCTCCACGCGATCCTCGCCGCAGGTGATGTCCAGCGTGTAGAGATAGGGATCGTCCGGCGTCCAGGCGCGGAACCCGGGGAGCGGAACAATGCACACGCCGCCCTTTGCCCAGCTCCCGGCGACAAAGCTGCCGTCCGCAGCGCGCACGTCGCACGTGATGGCGGCGCTGCTCTCGAGCGCGGTCTCCAGCTCGATGCGCACGCGCGCCTCGTCAAACTCCGGCGTGATGCGAAGGCTCTTTACATAGACCTCCGGCACGCTCTCGAGCCAGACCGTCTGCCAGATGCCGCTCTGCGCGGTGTACCACATGCCGCCGCGCTTATAGCGCTGCTTGCCGTAGGCAAACGTGGGATCGTCGGCATTGTCGCGCACCGTTACGCGGAGAATGTTCTCCCCCTCGCGCAGAAGACTCGTGATGTCTGCGGAAAACGGCCAGTAGCCGCCGGAGTGCTTCGCGGCGGAAACGCCGTTTACGAACACCTCCGCGATCTGGTCCACCGCGCCGAAATGCAGCAGCACGCGCGATTTTTGAAATCCCTCCGGCAGCGTGAAGCCGCGGCGGTAATGGAGGTATTCGTCCTTCGCCGGGCCGCGCGCAGCGCCGGAGAGCGGCGCTTCCGGCGAGAACGGCACGACGATCTCGCCGTCCCAGACCTCCGGCTCGTCACCGGACGGCGTGACGGCATAGTCCCATACGCCGTTGAGATTATAAAAGCTCTCCCGCCGCAGCTGCGGGCGGGGATATTCCGGTAAGGGGCAGCTGCGGTCGAGCGCCGCGCCCCACTTTGTCAGCATCGTCATTCGCGGATCTCCTTGAGCTTCTGCGCGCGCAGACGCTTGGCGTCCCGCCGGACGGCGGAGGCGGGCAGGAAAATGAACACCGCGGCGACCGCCGCGCCGAGGAACAGCTCATACGGGTAGAGATAGCTCCCCGCGTAGCTCGGGTATTTGGCGAGGATTTCCGCCGTCGGCTCGAGCGCGACGGCGCGGATGATGACAGGATCGAAAATGCTTGCGAGCACCATGGGCAGAACGATGTAGATGACCATCTTGACGCTCTGCACCGCACCGGCGCGGCCCTCGGGCGTATAGTCGCGCGCCGAGGCCGTGAAGAGACCGGCCATCATAAGATTGCCCGCCATGATGAGCGTCCCGCCGACGCAGAGAAGCGGCATGGCGTGTCCGACAAACTTGATGAGATAGGCGATAATACCGCCGAGCACCTGCATGAGCGCGACGGGGTAATAGAATCTTTCCTTGCCGAACCGGTCCATGACTTTTCCGGCGGCGACAGACAGCACCGCCGAGGCGAGCACGACAACGGCGATGGGGACAATGTAGTTTTCGATCCCGAGCGTGACCTCCACGAGCGAGATCATGTACGGCTGCCACATCTGCATGGCGAGACCCGAAAACATCATGCCGAAAAAGCAGACGTAGATCATTTTGTTTGCGCGGATATTCTCCGGCCGGAACGCGAAGACGACCTCGCGCAGATAGCTCTCGCTCTTCGTCGGGCGGAGGTTCGGACTGTCCTTAAAGAGCCAGAGCCCCAGAATGCCGGCAACGGATGTGACCGCGCCGAGCACGAGATAAAATCCCGTCCAGTTGCCGTTCACGGTCATGGAGTCAAACCCCGCGAAGATCACAACGAGCGCGAGGATCGGCATGATGCTCAAAACGATATCGACGGTGCCGCGGTTGGTGACGTCCGTCACGTCCGTGACCCAGGCGGAAAACGCCGCGTCGTTCGCCGCCGAGCCGATGGCGGACATGATGCAGTCCATGATGACGAACACCGTCACCGCAAGACCCACCGGCAACGCGACCTGCCCGTTGCCGAAAAGCGCGAACGCGGCGGTCGTCGCGCCCCAGAGGATGTACCCCCAGCAGACGAACGAGCGGCGGCGTCCCACACGGTCAGACCACGCGGCGCTGAAGAACGTGGCGAGCGCCGCGGCAATGGCGCTTGCGGACACGGTGGCACTCGTCGCCCAGCCCGCGGCGGTGATGTTTTTCTGGATGTATGTGGAGAAATAGACGTTCTCCACCATCCACGCGATCTGGCCGACAAAGCCGAAGATCAGAAGGCAGACCCATACTCTGCCGCCGAGCGTTGTGCTTTTGCGCCCGGCGCTGACGGTGTTATCCATGCGATGTCCCTCTCTTTCGCAAAATGAGAATGGCGGCTCCCGCCGCGGCGGTGAAGAGCGCGATGAACTGCGATGTCGAAAGCGCTGCGACCGCGCCGCGCGGATCGGCACGCAGAAACTCGATCAGAAACCGGCCAATGCTGTACAAAAGGAGATACGCTCCGGCGAGCAGCCCGTCGCCGCGGCGCTTCTTTTCCAGAAGCAGCAGCGCTCCGGCGAGCAGGAAATCGCCCGCCGCCGAAAAGAGCTGCACCGGCCAGAGCGGGATCCCTGCCGGAGCCATGCTGCCCGCCGGGAATGTGACGCCGAGAAAGCACTCCGTCGGTTTGCCGAAGCAGCACCCGGCGAGAAAGCACCCGATGCGCCCGAAGCCCTGCGCGAGCGCCACACAGGGGATAAAGCAGTCCACCCAGCGCAGAAAAGGGAGAGAGCGCTTCCGGCAGTAGAGATACGCAGCGCCGAGACCGCACACAATGCCGCCGTAGACGACAAAGCCCTCCGAGCCGAGCGTGCTGAGCGGATCGGCGCGAAATTCGCTCCAATGCGCAAAAACGAAAAAGAGCTTCGCTCCGGCAAAGCCGGCAGCGAGAATGAGCAGAAGGAGCGTGTTGACGGTCTGTGTATCGAACTTCCGCTCCTCGGCGCGCCGCCAGATGAGCAGCAGCGCCGCGGCGATGCCGATGCCGATGCAGAGCCCGTAGCCGTGCACCGTGAGACCGCCGATCGAAAAAAGGTCATTGTACATGGTTATTCCTCTTCGGGGAGGCGGTACGCGCCGCAACCTCTTATGCGCAGCTCAAAGCACGCACCCTCGCCGTAATAGCCGTCCATCGCGGCGCGGAAACCTTCATAGCCGGATATCGGGACAAGACACTGGATGCACCCGGCAAACCCGCCGCCGTGGATGCGCCAGGCGCCCTTGCCCTCCAGCAGCGCGGCGGCGCGGTCGAGCGCCGCGGCCATTTCCGTCCGCTCCGGGTGCAGCGCGGGGACAACGTTGCGCAGCAGCGTGCGGGACGATGCGCCCGAGGCGTTCATATTCCGGATATACTCCGGCATATCGCCCTCCAGCAACGCCGCGGCCATGCGCTCCACGCGCTCGTCCTCGGCAAAAAAGTGCTCGGCGCGGTCTGCGGCGACAGGGGATATATCGCGTGCGAGCCGCTCGCGCATCTCCGGCGCGGCGAACGCCGCAGGATTCACCTGCCGCAGAACGTCCTTCCCGAACGCTCTGGCAACGGCGGTCATGTCGCGCGGGATGGCGGCATAGTCCGGCGTGAGATCGTCGTGGCGCGAGTGCGTGTTCACGGCGCAGAGAATATACCCGTGCGCGCGGAAATCAAACGCAATGCGTGTAACATCCGGACGGTCGCCGCCGGCAAAATCGATCTTCGTGATGCCGCCGAACGCGCTCGCGGCCTGATCCATCAGTCCGCTCGGCTTGCCGAAATAGTTTCGCTCGGCACTCTGACCGATGCGCGCGAGCGTGAGCGCGTCCACGCGCCCGCCGTTATACAGCGCGGAGAAGACCGCACCGGTGAGGATCTCAAACGCCGCCGAGGACGAAAGCCCGCCTCCGGCGGGGACGAGCGAATGGATGCACGCGCGCCAGCCTCCGATGCGAAGCCCACGGGCGGCAAATCCCGCCGCGACGCCGCGGATGAGCGCGGCGGTCGTGCCGGCCTCACTTTCGCGCGGCGCGAGATCATCGAGCGATACGCGCACCCGGCCGAAGCCGTCGGAGACGATCTCCACGGCGTTGTCCGCCGCGCTCGCGGCGGCAGCGGCGGCGTCCAGCGTGACCGCGGCGCAGAGCACGATGCCGAGCTGATGGTCGGTGTGGTTCCCGGCAAGCTCCGTGCGCCCCGGCGCGCTGATCAAAAGCGCGTCCGGCGCGTCGCCGAACGTCCGGAGATATTCTTCACAAAGCCGCGCGTAGCGTGACCGCGGCGCGTCCGCCGCGCCGTAGAGCGCAGCGAGCGGGGCGTCGTACTTTCCGGCGGCCAGCCGGTCTTTCCACGCAGACAAGTTCACCGAATTTATCCTCCGGTCATACACTTTTATATAGGGGATACATGGTTAATTATAATTCGCGCGGGTATGCCGTGTCAACAGAACAGCGCCGGAAGGATGTCACTTCCGGCGCTGTACGGTTTTATGGTATTGCTGTTTTTACTCGATCCCGGCGATCAGACCGGCGAGCGTGTCGGCGCTCACGCCGATGATGGAGAAGAAGGCGTAGGAATAATCGCCTTTCGTCCAGACGGCGGAGAATACGTTCTCACCGTCGCCCTTTTCCGTCACGGTGATATCGCCGACCGTCACGGTCTCGGTTTTGGCGTAATCGGTGGAATCGCCGCTGATATCCGCCGAGCCGGTGCCTTTGCGCAGGGAAGCGCGGTCATCGCTCTCACCGCCGTAGCAGACTTCCAGAATTTTGGCACCGTCACTGTCCAGAACGCGGAAGGAACTCGGCGCGAGTCCGGCGACGGTCTCCGGCGCGGTCATGCCGTAGCCGATGG
>ERZ827458.1914-NODE-1914-length-12072-cov-19.899060_pt1 | contig 12072 bp, 9 predicted proteins | sample MGYA00519706_ERZ827458 | MGnify/ENA primary metagenome ERZ827458 (study PRJEB31778, sample SAMEA3449309) | human gut metagenome | biome: human gut; feature: human-associated habitat; material: faeces | place: United Kingdom | collected 2010/2012 ...
ACCTCGCTCGCCGTATCGGCACTTAGAATTATGCGGTATTGCCTTACTTTTTCTGGCCGTAATAGGCGTTGGGGCCGTGCTTGCGCATAAAATGCTTGTCCAGCACATGCTGGGGGGCGGGCTCCGCGTTGGGGTTGATCTGGCAGGTCAGCAGGGCCATCTTGGCCACTTCTTCCAGCACAACGGCGTGGTAAACAGCCTGGGCTGCATCCTTGCCCCAGGTAAAGGGGCCATGGCTGGCGCACAGAACGCCGGGCACATGCACCGGGTCAATGCCGCGGGTGCGGAAAGTTTCAATAATCACCTTGCCAGTGTTTTTCTCGTAATCTTCCTCGATCTCTTCGGGGGTCAGCTCACGGGCACAGGGCACAGGGCCGTAAAAATAGTCTGCATGGGTGGTGCCGAACGCCGGGATATCCCGCCGGGCCTGGGCCCATGCCACGGCGTGGGTGCTGTGGGTATGCACCACACCGCCCAGCGCGGGGAATGCCTTGTACAGTTCCAGATGGGTCTTGGTATCGCTGCTGGGGTTCAGGTCACCTTCCACCTGATTGCCGTTCAGATCCATGACCACCAGCATATCAGGGGTCAGTTCATCGTACTCCACGCCGGACGGCTTGATGACAAACAGCCCTTTTTCCCGGTCAATGCCAGACACATTGCCCCATGTGTAAGTAACAAGGCTGCGGCGGGGCAGTTCCATATTGGCTTCGTATACCTGTTGTTTCAGTTCTTCCAGCATAATTGTTCCCTCACATTGTTTCAACGGCGGTGCGCTCGGCGCACAGTGCCTTTTTGTATTCTTTCAGGAATGCGGTAAACCCGGCTTCATCAGCGGCATCCGGGTTCAGGGTGGTGCTGGCGGCACCGGCGAACACGCGGTTCTGCAGGTAGCTTGCCAGCGTTTCGCCATCGGCGTGCTCCACACGGTAAGCAGCCAGCAGGGCCATGCCGTAAGGGCCGCCCTCGCCTGCGGTTTCGGTGCAGGTCACAGCGGTGTGGGCGGCAGCGGCCAGGTAGCGCTGGGCCACGCCGGGGGTCTTGAACAGGCCGCCGTGGCCCAGCAGGGTATCCAGCGTCACATGTTCTTCGTTCAGGATATCCAACCCGATGGCCAGCGTGGCAAACGCGGAGTAAATGTTGGCGCGCATCAGGTTTGCCAGGCTGAAATCACTTTCCGGCCCACGCAGCAGCATGGGGCGGCCTGCATCAAAGTGGGTCACGCCCTCGCCGGAGTAATAGTTCACGGGGATCACACCGCCACAGTCCGGTGCCCCCTGCAAAGAAAGGTTGAACAGCTTGGTAAACAGCTCACCCTTGTTCACTTTTGCACCGCAGAGTTCGGCGTTCTGGGCCAGCAGCTCCACCCAGGCGTTCAGGTCACTGGTGCAGTTGTTGCAGTGCACCATGGCAACAGGGTCGCCTGCGGGGGTGGTAACCATATCAATTTCGGGGTAAACTTTGCTCAGGGCCTTTTCCAGCACAACCATGGCAAAAATGCTGGTGCCGGCGCTGACATTGCCGGTGCGGGGCGCCACGCTGTTGGTGGCGGCCATGCCGGTTCCGGCGTCGCCCTCCGGCGGGCAGAGCGGAATACCGGCCTGCAAATTGCCGGCGGGGTCCAACAGGCGGGCGCCGGCTTCGGTCAGGGTGCCGGCGTCCGCACCGGCGGGCAGAACCTCCGGCAGCAGGGCGTTCAGGTCCACGGCATAGCCCTTGGCGGCGGCCATGGTGTTGAACTTTTGCAGCATGGCGGCGTCATAACCGCCGGTGGTGCTGTCAATGGGGAACATGCCGCTGGCATCGCCAACGCCCAGCACTTTATGGCCGGTCAGCTGCCAGTGCACATAGCCTGCCAGCGTGGTGAAAAAGTCCAGCTTGGACAGATGCTCTTCTTTGTTCAGCATAGCCTGGTACAGGTGGGCAATGCTCCAGCGCTGGGGGATGTTGAAGCCGAACGCCGCAGTCAGCTCCTCGGCCGCTGCGCCGGTGATGGTGTTGCGCCAGGTGCGGAACGGCACCAGCAGTTCGCCGTTGGCATCAAAGGCCAGGTAGCCGTGCATCATGGCGGAAATGCCAATGCAGCCCACCTTGGTCAGGGTGCAGCCGTATTTTTGCTGTACATCAGCGGCAAGGGCAGCGTAAGCACTTTGCAGGCCCTGCCAGACCTGTTCCAGTGGGTAGGTCCAGATGCCGTTGTGCAGCTGGTTTTCCCAGGTATAATCCCCCTGTGCCAGCGGGGTATGCTCCGGGCCGATCAGCACTGCCTTGATGCGGGTAGAGCCGAATTCGATGCCGAGAGCTGTCTTTTCCGGTACAAAGTTGGACATATTGCAGGACTCCTTTTTGGCAAGCGGAATGCCGTATTTCTTATTTGTTAGTATAGCAAAGTGCGCCCCGGAAAGATAGACCTCTTTGCTTAAATTTCTGGACTTTTGTTCAGGAATGCTGCATTTTAGTTATTTGAACAAATTTCCCCGTGCAGCTTTGTAAGGTCTGCACAGGGGGATGGATTACAGTATGATAACCAATGCGGTTGTGATCAAAACGATACTGGCAATGATGGAAACCGAATTGATCGCACTGGCAAGGCCGAAGTCACTGCCCATCTGCGCGGTAAAAGGCGGGTTGGCGCTGGCCACCGGGGCCAAAAATACGATCACAAGTGCCTGGCGGTATTCCAGCGGGAGCGGCAGGATAAAATAGGCTGCCAATGCTAACGCAATGCCGATGATGTACCGCACGCCCAGAATTTTAATGATATCCCCGATCTGGGACGGGTCGCCGTTCAGGTGGAACCCCACGCCGATCATCAGCATGGCCATAAAGGCGTTGGCATTGCCCACAATGCCCGCAAACTCCACAACCGGGGCGGGCAGGCTCAGGTGCAGAAGCCCCAGGATCGTCATAAAGATATAGGTCATCAGCGGGATGCTGTGCACAAGGTTATTCAAAATCGGCTTGATGCGGAACTTTCCATCGCCGGATTTGACAATGCTGGCAATGCTGTAAGCCCCGCCCAGGCAGATCATGCTGTTGCCGCAGTCAAACAGGCTGACGGCGATAACGCCCACCGGGCCAAGGAAGCCCTGGGCAAAGGGCATGGCAAAGTTGCCGATGTTGCAGCCGGAGGCATTAAGCATGGCAAACGCCTGGCGCTCCCTCCCCTGGGGGAGATACATAACCGAGCCAACGATCATCATCAGCACGCCGAAGCCAAAGCCCATCAGGGTGAGCAGCAGCATGGAGGTCTGCATCTCCCGCCCGGAAAAGTTTGTCACGATCGCCGCCGTCAGGGTGATCTTGATCACAATTTTGCTGAGCACATGGAAGTCGCTCTCCTTAAAGAATCCGACCCGGCGCAGCGCCCAGCCCAACAGAATAATGCCGATAAAACACCCGGCATGCGTAAGAATTTCTACCACGGTTTTCCCTTCTTTGTCCTTAAACTTTTATTTGTTTATATCATACTTTGTACATGTCGGCAAGTAATTCTGCGTCCAAACCGCATATTTTTTTGCGGCAGCCCCGTTGTATTTACGGCAGCAAACGATTATTCTATAAGTATCATAAACCATATCATTTCCTGCGTGCCGGATTCTCCGGTACGCAGCATACAGAAAGGACTTGCATTCTAATATGGCTTGTACAACAATTCTGGTTGGCAGAAAAGCTTCTTATGATGGCTCTACCATGATTGCCCGCAATGACGATTCCGGTTCCGGGCATTTCACCCCCAAAAAGTTCGTGGTCGTTCCCCCGCAGGAGCACCCGGCCGTGTACCGGTCGGTACTTTCCCATGTGGAAGTGGAGCTGCCCGGCAGCCCGATGCGGATGACCGCAATGCCCAACGCCGTGGAGGGCAAGGGCATCTGGGCCGCAGGCGGCGTGAACGAGGCCGGTGTCGGCATGACCGCCACCGAGACCATCACTTCCAACCCCCGCGTTCTGGGGGCTGACCCGCTGGTGGAGTATATCCCCGCCAAGGACGGTCAGCCAGAAGTTCCCGGCGGCATTGGCGAGGAGGACATTGTTTATCTGGTACTGCCTTACATCCACACTGCGCGCGAGGGCGTGCTGCGGCTGGGCAAGCTGCTGGAAAAATACGGCACTTACGAGATGAACGGCATTGCGTTCCAGGATGTGCACGAAATCTGGTGGCTGGAGACCATCGGCGGGCACCACTGGATCGCTAAGCGCGTTCCGGACGATGCCTATGTGGTGATGCCCAACCAACTTGGCATTGACCAGTTTGATCTGGAAGACGCACTTGGCGCCAAAAAGAACCACCTTTGCTCCGCCGACCTGGATGATTTTATCGAGAACAACCATCTGGATCTTTCCTGGAACGGGGTACTGAACCCGCGGGACGCCTTTGGCAGCCACGATGATTCTGACCATGTGTACAACACGCCGCGTGCCTGGTTCATGCTGCGCTATCTGAACCCACACAGCAAGAAGTGGGACGGCCCCAACGCCGACTACACACCCCGCAGTGATGACCTGCCGTGGTGCATGGTACCGGAAAAGAAGATCACGCCGGAGGATGTCAAATACGTATTATCCTCCCACTATCAGGGCACACTGTATGACCCGTATGGCAGCAGCCAGTCGGACCAGAAGGGCGCATTCCGCTCCATCGGCATCAACCGCAACGACTTTATGGCCCTGATCCAGATGCGCCCCGACCAGCCGGAGGATTCCCGCGTTTTGGAATGGATCGCCTTTGCTTCCAACGCGTTCAATGTGATGGTGCCGTTCTATGCCAATGTAACCACCACCCCTGCGTATCTTTCCAACACTACGGGCGCGGTTTCCACCGACAACTTCTATTGGAACAGCCGGATGATCGCCGCCATGGCCGATGCTGCCTACAGCAAATCGGTGTTCCATATTGAGCGCTACCAGCTGGCGGCGGCTTCCGCCGGGCATGCGAACATCAATACTTACGATGCCAAGTTGCGCCGTGAACAGGATGCTTCCGCCCGCGCCGCCCTGCGCGAGCAGGCCAACGAAGCCATGGCCGATACCATCCGCGGCCTGGCCGCCGACACACTGGACAAAGTGCTGTATGAGCTGAGCTGCCAGATGAAAAACTGCTACTCCCGCTCGGATGCGTAAAACCGCATAAGTGTAAAGGCAATACCACATAATTCTAAGTGCCGATACGGCGAGCGAGGTACGGCAGCTGCTAAGCCAAAAGCGCAGATAATACTTTGTGTATTATCGAGTATTTTGGCAACGCAGATGCCGTGCCGCAGCCGTCGGAGCGGTGCTTAAGCCGTAAGGCGGGAATTGTGCGGTGTTGCCCTAACCCTTAAAAGCAAATCAGCCCTTGCCATCTCTCAGGCAGGGGCTGATTTTTTGCGTTAATACTGGTACTTTTTCCGGTTTTTAACCAGGAAGAATGCATTGACAAACAGTGCGGCGATTTCGGCTGCCACAACGGAAAGCCAGATGCCGTTCATGCCCAGCAGATGGGGCAACACGAGAATGGCGGTGACCTGGAACACCAGGGTGCGCAGGAAAGAAATAACGGCGGATACTATGCCGTTGTTGAGCGCGGTAAAGAATGCCGAGCCAAAGATGTTAAAACCGCAGAGCAGGAAGCTGAGGGAATACAGCTTCATGCCGAGGGTAGTCAGTTCCAGCAGTTCCGCATCATAACCCACAAAGAAGCGGGAAAGCGGGGCGGCCAGCAGCTCACTGAAGCAGAGCATTGCCACACCCCCCACGGCAATGACCCGCAGGCTGATACGCAGCAGGTTTTTTAGCTCGTCCGTGTTGTCGGCACCGTAATGATAGCTGACAACCGGGGCACAGCCCTGGGCATAGCCGATAAAGATGGCGGCAAAGATAAAGCTGACATACATGATAACGCCGTAAGCGGCCACGCCATCGGCGCCGCCCAGGCGGAGCAGCTGCCAGTTGTACAGCGCGCCTACCAAAGAGGCAGACAGATTCGTCATCAGTTCACTGGAGCCGTTGGTGCAGGCCTTAAGCAGCGCCTTGCCGCTGAACACCGGGCGCACAAAGTGTAGCAGGCTGCCGTTGTCGGGGCGGGCAAAATAGAACATGGGGCCGATGCCGCCGATCAGCTGGCTAATCACCGTTGCAGCTGCAGCACCGGTGATGCCAAGCCCCATAACACCGACAAACACAAAGTCCAGCACCATGTTGGTCAGGCCGGCTGCCACGGTAAAGAAAAGGCCCAGCTTTGGTTTTTCGGCCGTGATGAAAAAGCTCTGGAACAAAAATTGCAGCATAAACGCCGTCTGGAACACCGTGATGATGGTGCCGTACAAGATGCAGTCATCCAGCAGTTCCGCAGTGGCCCCCAGCAGAACAGCCGCGGGGCGCAGCACCAGCAGGGCAACCACCGTAAAAATCACGCCCAGCACCGCAGTGGCACAGACCAGCATGGAAAACAGCTCATTGGCGCGCTTTTATTGCCGGTGCCCAGCGTCATAGCAACCAGAGCGCTGCCGCCGGTGCCCAGCATAAAGCCGATGCAGCCAAATGCCTGTAAAAACGGCATAATGAGATTGACGGCAGCGAATGCCTGTTTGCCGGCAAAGTTGGAAACGAAAAATCCATCCACCACGCTGTAGATGGAGGTAAACACCATCATGATGATAGGGGATGCTGCAAAGCGCAGGATGCGCGATGTGGTAAAATGGTCCGATAATTGGATGCGCTGATTCATACTTTCTCCTGTTGTAAAATTTTGTTAAATTCCGTGCGGATGGCGTTCAGGTGTTCCTGGCCAAGGCGGACAAAATGTTCAGCCTCCGCCATGCCCAGCTGTTCCAGTGCCGCCTGTTCTGCGCTGTACACGGGTTTGGCAGTTTTGGCTGCCCGTTCCCGCCCGGCTGGCGTCAGGTGCAGCAGTTTGCCGCTGTAACGGCCCGGCGCGGGTTCCAGTTCCAACAGTCCTTGCCTGACCATCGAAGCCACGGCTGAATTCATCGTCTGCTTCGGCAGGTTCCATTCCATGCACAGGCGGTTCTGGGTCTGCGGTTCGCTGCTGTTATACAGTGAATACAGCAGCCAGAACACGGTATCCGAAACACCGTAATGCACGGCAAGCTCATGATAAAGGGCGTTGCATTCATTGAACTGGCGGTTCTTCTGTTCCAACAGATTTCGGGCAGTGAGATGGTGTTCTTCCGGCATTACACTATCATTCTCCTATTCTTCACAGCAAAACGGCGATGCTTTATTTGTGCACCGCTGTGTGATGTGTTATAATCCGATTTCGGATTTACATTATAGTCCGGGTTCGGATTTCTGTCAAGCGTTTCGGCACAAAAAATACCGCACAGCGTTTGAACTGTGCGGTATGTGCGGGTTTTCAGGCGTTATCAAAACCTTTGCCGAACACTTCGGTGGTGCTCAGCATGGACATAAAGGCGTTCAGGTGTTCCTTGTGGATAAACTCCCGCAGCTGCATTGCTTCGTGCCGGGTCAGGGTGGTATAGATAATGTAGCGCGGCTGGTTGGTGTATGCACCGTTGCAGGGGGTGTATGTTGCGCCGCGGTTCAGTTCCTTATTCACAAAGTCGCAGATCGGCTCCTTGTCGTCGCAGACGATCAAGATAGCTTTGCACATCTTCATGCGCTCCAACACCACGTCGATCATCAGGGATTTAACGGTAAGGCCGACGAAAGAGTAAAGCGCGGTGTGCAGGTCAAACACAAAGCAGGCCGCCACCACCATGACCAGATCGGTCAAAAACAACGCCGCTGCAATGCTGTGCAGGTGGGTGTATTTTTCCACGATCAGAGCAATCACATCGGTGCCGCCGCTGGAAGCCCCCACGCTGAAGAGCAATGCCGAAGCAATGGCAGGCAGCGCAATGGCAAAAATCAGTTCCAGCATGGGCTGGTCCGACAAAGGCGCGTTGAGCGGGCAGGCCTTTTCCAACAGCATCAATTCCGCCGAAAGCACCACGGTGGCATAACCGGTGGTCAGCGCAAACTCTTTGCCCAAAAAAATCAGGCCCAGAAGCAGCATCAACATATTGACCACGGCGGAAAACTCACTGGCCGAAATCGGGGTCAGCTTGGCAGCCAGTGCCGCCGCGCCGGTCACACCGCCAAAGACAAAGTTGTTGGGAAATTTGAAGAAATACACCCCCACCGCCATCATGCTAATGCCGAGCGTGATGATCGTATACTGCCGTACTATTTTCATCCATTTGCCTTTCATGGTTGGTTCCTTTCCACTGGCTTTCCAGCGTTCTTACTCCACGGAAATTATAACACCAAATCCGCCGTTTGCCATCCCCTGCCCCGCCGGGTTTGAGGTTGGCTGTGCGTAATTTGCTTTTTTTATCGGATACAGTTTCAGGGGAACGCGCACCTTGTTTGGCCGTTGACGCGCCAAATGCTGAGTTTTGGCGGAAATTTGTTCGCCAGCGGCAGGCAGGGCAACTGAGCAAATTTGGTGCGCCGGGTAAACAGTTTGCTATGATGCAAACAAAAAGACATGTGCGGGATTCCGGCACATGCCTTTGGGTAAAATCGTTATCCTTTTAGGTTGGCGGGCGCAGAGTGCGCCCCTACGGGGTGGGAGGCACGGCAAATGTTGATTGCCCATTATAAAATACACTGCAGGGAGACGGGTATCCCACAAATTCTTACGCCTTTTTCTGGCTGGTGGCCAGAATCTTGTTAAAGCGGATAAAGAATGCGCTGCAGGTTACGGTTGCCGCGATGATATCGCTGACCGGCTCGGCCAAAAAGACAGCAAAAACCTTGTCCTGCAAAATCAGGGGCAGGATAAAGATCAGGGGAATCAGCAAAATCAGCTTGCGCAGGCAGGCCATGAACAGACTGATCTTGGCTTGGCCCAGCGCCACAAAACTCTGCTGGCAGGAAACCTGGAACCCGGTGGAGAAAATACCCGCCATGTAAACGCGCATGGCCCAGGCCGTGTACCGCACCAGTTCCGGATCGGTGGAGAAGATGCTCGCAAACATCTGGGGCACCAGCATGCAGGCGGCCCAGAACGCGGCTGCATATGCCACGCAGATGATGAACTGTAACCGAAACGCCTGTTTGACGCGGTCGCCCTTGCCCGCGCCAAAGTTAAAGCTCATGATGGGCTGTGCGCCCTGGCAAAGCCCCTGCACCGGCATGCTGAGCAACTGGGTGGCGCTGGTGATGATGGTCATGGCGCCGACGGCGATATCGCCGCCATAGCGTGCCAGGCTGGAGTTGAAGCTGATGGAAAGGATACTTTCGGTGGCAATCATCACAAAGGTGGAAACGCCCAGCCCAAGGCAGGGGCCGATGACTTTTCCCACCAGCGGCATGTTTTTCACGCTCAGGCGCAGCCTGGTGCGGCTGCCGGTCAAAAAGCGCAGCACCCACACCGCGCCCACTGCCTGGCTGATGACAGTCGCCGTGGCGGCACCGCGCACCCCCATATTGAGGGCAAAAATCAGGATGGGGTCCAGGATGATGTTGCACACAGCGCCGATCACGGTGGTCATCATGCTGAATGTGGCAAAGCCCTGGGTGGTGACAAAGGGGTTCATGCCCATAACGATGAGCACAAAAATGGTGCCGATGATATAGATGCGGGCGTAATCCAGCGCATAAGGCAGCGTTTTTTCGCTGGCACCGAACAGCACCAGCAGAGACGGCGCAGCGAAATAAAACACAACGGTCAGCACAGCCGCCAGAATCAGCAGCAGCGTAAAGCAGTTGCCCATGATTTTTTCGGCGGCATCGTCATCGCCGCGGCCCATGGCAATGGCCGCGCGGGGCGCGCCGCCGGAGCCGCACAGCATGGCAAACGCGGTAATCAGCATCAAAATGGGGGTAAACAGGCCAACGCCCGTCAGCGCGGATGCGCCGACCTCCGGCATATGGCCGATATAGATGCGGTCCACAATGTTATACAGCAGGTTTACCACCTGCGCCACCACCGCGGGCAGTGCCAGCTGGGCCAGCAGCTTGGGAATGCTGCCGCTCCCCATATCCCTGTTTTGCGTTGCAGCCATAATCAAAGTACCTCCTGCGTTTTTGTTGTAAAAAAGTGGAGCAGTTCCCTGCTCCGCTTATTGTGTTGAAAGAATGGGTTCCGGATTGATGTTTTTATGGCAATACCGCATAATTCTAAGTGCCGATACGGCGAGCGAGGTGCGGCAGATGCCAAGCCAAAAGCGCAGATAATACTGGAGTCTTATCGAGCATTTTGGCAACGCAGATGCCGTGCCGCAGCTGCCGGAGCGGTGCTTAAGCCGCAAGGCGGGAATTGTGCGGTGTTGCCTTATATTTTAGGTTGCCATGCCACGCATTTAACGATTTACTTTGCCCCCCGGCCGGCAAAGACGACCCATACGGTCTTGAAGAGGATCTTTATATCGCCCCACAGGCTCCAGTTATCAATGTATTGAACGTCCAGTTTGACAACATCCTCAAAATCCTCAATATCGCTGCGGCCGCTGACCTGCCACAGGCCGGTGATGCCCGGTTTCATGGAAAGGCGGCGCTTGTGGTGGCTTTCGTACTGTTTATACTCGTCCAGCGTGGGCGGGCGGGTGCCGACAAGGCTCATATCTCCGCGCAGAACATCAAAGAACTGCGGCAGTTCGTCAATGCTTGTTTTGCGGATAAACTTACCCACCTTGGTAATGCGGGGGTCATCCTGCATTTTGAACATCAGGCCGTTCATCTCGTTCTGGGCCATCAGTTCCTTTTTGCGTTCCTCGGCATCCATATACATGCTGCGCAGCTTATGGATGTAGAAAACACGGCCATTGCGGCCCACTCGCTTCTGCTTAAAGAAGAGCGGGCCGGGGCTTTCCAGTTTCAGGGGGATGGCTGTAATGGCAATGATGGGGATGCTGATGATGCAGCCCACCAGGCTGCCCAAAATATCCATCAGGCGCTTCAGGATCTGGTCCCGCAGCTTGGGTTCAATGGTGGCCATGGTAACCAGGTTGCCGCCAGCGCAGCGGCCCAGATCGCGGCACAGGCGGGCGGAGCTGGTTTCGTTGCAGCAGCTTTCCTCGATGCGGTCCAGCAACGGCATGCGGAAATGCACGGTCAGGCCCATGCTTTCCATCTCTTCCAGGTACGGGATAAAGGATTCGCCGCTGTCCATCGGAACATCGATATACACTTCATCCAAAGCGGCGCGGCGCAGCCAGTTCATAAAGGTATCATAATTGGCTTTTATCTCAATATTCTCCACCTTGGTACCGATTGCATCCCCCGTGGCTTCCAGCAGGGCCACACCGCACACACGGCGGGACCAGTCGTTGCTGATCTCACGGATCATCTTGCCTGCACGGTCACCGGTGGTAACAATGCCAACCAGCGTTTCGTTCTGGAGATTGTCAGGGGCTTTTACCAGCAGCTTTTTGAGCAGGCCATGGGCCGCCGGGAGCAGGAAGAGGTTAAACGACACGACCCCCACCAGAAAATAGCGGGAATCCTGCAAAACCGCTTTGGACAGCGTCAGAAAAGCAGAATAGATCACCATCATCAGCAGGTTGGACTTGATGGAAAGTTTGGCTTCCTGCCCGCGGGTACGCTTGACAATGTTTTCCGTCTGGTCAAAACAGAAAAATGTAACGGTATAGGCCAGCACCAGCAAAACCAGCGCCTGAACCCAATCCAGAACACTGTAAGGCAGCAGCTGCCCCATAATGCCGCCAACGATCAGCCATGCCAGAATCACACTGGCGGCCAGAGCTGCAAGGTCTGTTAAAAAGACATAGACATACTGCAGCTTTTCGCGCTTTGTAATCATACCCTGTTTCCCTTTTCTTCCAAGTTTTCTTCATATCCCAGGCCCGCCGGCCTGCATACCACTGCGCCCTGTTGATAAGGCAGCACCAGTATTTTGCGGCAAAGCTACCGCAATGCCGTTTTGCCTGCAAGCCCGCAAAGGCCTTTTCCCCACAGGGCAAAACCAGCTTTTTTCTTTCCTCTTTATGTCATATGAATATTTACATTTTATCATATTAAGATTCGGCTTTCAATCATTTTAGCTATAATTATCAAAGGCAATACCGCATAATTCTAAGTGCCGATACGGCGAGCGAGGTGCGG
>ERZ827458.1917-NODE-1917-length-12061-cov-2.430785_pt1 | contig 12061 bp, 13 predicted proteins | sample MGYA00519706_ERZ827458 | MGnify/ENA primary metagenome ERZ827458 (study PRJEB31778, sample SAMEA3449309) | human gut metagenome | biome: human gut; feature: human-associated habitat; material: faeces | place: United Kingdom | collected 2010/2012 ...
TCCTTCTATAAGGGAAATAAAACTGCGTTTGTGGCGGTCGGATATCACCTGCCAGATGGGGGCGTGCTGGAATATGAGTTAAACGGAGCCTGGGCCAAGGGCAGGAATGGACTGCAGTTTGCGGTCGAATATTATGACGATATTTTACCGGACACAGAGGACGGCATTTACCAGTATCTTAGTTCCGGAGCGGTGAAAGGAATAGGCCCTAAGACAGCGGAGGCGATTGTGAACCAGTTTGGTACGCATACTTTTGAAATCTTTGACACAGAACCGGAAAAGATCCTGTCGATTAAGGGAATCACAGAGAAAAAGCTGTCCGTAATCCTGACGTCCTATCAGGAAGCGCATTCCAGAAGGGAATTAACTATGTTTCTGGCCCCCTATCAGTTGGGGCCGGGAAAGATTGCCAAGGTGCAGGCCGCATATGGGGACCGCGCCCTGGAGGTAGTACGCAGTGAAACCTATGAACTCTGTAAGGTGCAGGGATTTTCCTTCACGCAAGTTGACCGGATCGCAATGGCAAATAACATATGCCTTTTCGATCCGCAGCGGATCAGGGAGTGCCTACGCTATGTGATAGACGACAATATGCGGGCAGGGAACCTCTACATGGATAAAGAAACCTATATCAAGACTGTATATCAATATTTAAACCATGGATTCCCGATGGAAGCCGTCAGCAGGAAACAGATCTGTGCAGTCGCTAATCAGATGTTTGCAGAGAGCGAGCTGGTGGTTGATGGAACTGCTGTCTATACCAAGAGTGCTTATGAACAGGAGGAAGGTACAGCAAATGCCATAGCGGAGCTGTTGCTTCAGGAGCCGGACAAAGCAGATATCATTAGTCTGCTGAAGGAGGCTCAGGAGGAGCTGGGAATCCAGCTTGCCATGCGGCAGGAGGAAGCTGTTATCATGGCTTTCCGTTACCGCTTCAGTATTATTACGGGAGGGCCGGGAACCGGAAAGACAACAGTGGAGAAAGTAATCCTTTATATTCATCAAAAGATTGATGATGGAACCGTCCTTCTTATGGCACCGACTGGGAAAGCAAGCAGGCGTATGGCAGAGAGCACCGGCTATCCGGAAGCGTCTACCATGCACAGTGCGCTGGGAATTGTGAGTGATGATGAGGATTTTTGGATGGACTCCGATTCTTTGGAGGCATCCCTGCTTTTGGCCGATGAGTTCAGTATGGTTGACATGAAGCTGGGAAACACCTTCTTTGGCCGGATAGACAGAGATACCAGAGTGGTTCTGGTTGGAGACGTGAAGCAGTTGCCATCGGTGGGACCGGGAAATGTGTTCCGGGAACTGATTGAAAGCGGAATCATCCCTCTTACGGTTCTTGACGTGGTCTTCCGGCAGGATAAAAACAGCAGGATTGTTCAAAATGCGGATCTTATGCAAAAGAATCAGACAGAGTTCGCGTATGGGGAGGATTTTGTCTGGCTGCCGGTCGAAACAGAGCTGGAAGCTAAAAACCTGATACGAAAAGTCTATGCGGATGAGGTTAAGCAAAACGGCGTGGAAAACGTTCAGATTCTTACGCCGCGCAGAAAGGGTGACGGTGTGAGCGTCAACGGGATGAACGAAGAACTTCATGAAATGATGAATCCAGCCCGGAAAGGCCAGCTGGAAATGAAAGCTGCCGGCCATACGTTCCGCGCTGGGGATAAGATTATCCAAAATAAAAACAAAGACGGAATCAGTAACGGAGACAGCGGATTCATAAAGGCTGTTTACCTGGACAGTGACGGGGTTAAGAAAACAGAAATTGCGTTTGGTAGCCGTATTGTGGAATATGATGAGGAACAGATGGAAATGGTGGAACACGCCTATATACAGACAGTTCACAAATCCCAGGGCAGCGAATATCCGGTGGTGATCCTGCCATGGCTGATGGTGTTCCGCCTCATGTTAAAGCGTAATATCCTTTATACCGCCATAACAAGAGCCAAGGTAAAGCTGATTATCATAGGACAGAAGCGGGCCATTGAGAAGGCAGTCCATAACACGAAAAATGAAAGGCGCCTGACCCGGTTAGGGGAACGACTTACCAGACGGTATTATGAGCTGTTGGAGGAACGCAAGCTGGAAGAATCTGTATATGAACAGATGGAAATTAATTTTTAGGAGGAATTTAAACGATGAATAGGACAAAAATTGTTTCACAGGGTATGGTGCGCCGCTTGGACGCATTATCGCAGGCTGCAGTTGACTTCTGTAAGGTACTGGTGGATGGCAGCACGGGCAGAGACGGCCAGGAGTTAGAGAACGTCTTAGACCGTGGTGTGCGAAACCAGATGATTCATTTTGCGGCAGAGAAACTGGAGGAACTGGGATTTACCATCTGTATTCCCTACGTTGAAAGCCGGAATCCGGCGCGGCTTCGATGTTGCACCCAGCTGGACTGTAAATGCAAACAGTGTAATTATCAGGAGAAGCAGGACGAGCGGGAGCGTGTTTTCGATGTAATTGAGCAGGCGCTGTCCATGGCAGGCTACCAGGTGCTGTATGGGGAGAATGGCGAGGTCATAATCCGCAACAGTATGTTGGAGGAGGACATGGCCGTACAGATTAGTGAATTGCTGGATCAAGGAAAGGGGTCAACCAATGAATAAAAAGCCGGACTGGAAAGCGGAATTTTGTACCATGCTGGAGAAACTTGCCGAACGCCGTTCTATCTGGAGGGTGTGGAGTGACTTCATTACTCTGGCTGCAATCACCATCTCAAATCTTGTGAAAACAAGCAGCTGGGATGAGCGGGAAGAAGAATATCTGTCCATCATACATACCTATCAGAAGGAGGAACAGGACATCATCGTACAGCTTTTCGCTGTTATACAGCTGGCTTATGTAGAAAACGACAAACAGGATTTCCTGGGGAATGTATGTCAGGAGCTGGAGCTGCTACAAAAGCTAAAAAAGCAGTATTTCAGCCCTTACAGTGTTTCCGTTGCAAGTGCCGAGTTTGAGTGCGAGAAACTGATATGGAATGACCGATTAGAAATGGAAGGGTATTTGTCCGTATATGATCCGGCGTGTGGAACCGGAACGATGTTAATTGCGTTTGCACATATGCTTCAAAAGAAAGGAATCAATCCGCAGACGAATGCATTATTTGTGGGCCAGGATGTTGACCGCATATCGACATTAATGTGCTACATTCAGTTAGCCATATTGGGCTTACCCGCGTATGTGATTGTCGGGGATACCCTGTCAAGTCCAGGAAGAATTCCGGGTAATGAGGTTTGGTATACACCGGAATACATTGTAAATGCGGGGCTTTTTGCGGATAACCAGGAACTCTGTCCGGAAGAATGTGGACAGTCCGCCCCTTTTGATGGAAGGGGAGAAGATCTTTCTGAAGATGAGGAGGAGAAACGGGCCAGTTGAGTTTCTGTAAAAAGATAAAAAAATTCAAGTATTTCAGCGGTTGGCGGCTCTTTACTATTATAGAGGTTAAGATGCCGCCTGCCACTCACAAGAGAGGAGCGAAAGCGAATGAGTGAAACAATCAATACAACGATGTATGACAGGGTGGATGAAGTCAGAAATTTGAACCGGATTGAAGGTTTTGATCCCAGGCAGTATATGAGGAACTTAACCGTAAGTGATGGGACCGTAAAGCAGTATCTGGATGTGGTGTACCGTAAACTGTGGTTCCGCCTGAAGAATCCGGATGGAAAGATTGTCAAAAAGCTGCTAAAGCTCACGGAGCAGACGGCCATTGTGGAAGCCAGGGTCTACTTAAACAAGACAGATCCGGAGGACAGCTATATTGCCAGTGCGTTTGCCCAGAAGTTTTCAAATCAGGATGAACAGTTCGGAGCCAAATTTCTGGAGCTGGCGGAGACTGCCGCCGTAGGCCGGGCGCTTGCTGATGCGGGATATGGCTTACAATTTGCTGATCTGGAAGGCGAGCAGGACCCAAACGTGGTCGATGCGCCTCTTGGACAGAATCGCGGTGAGGGAAGCAATTACATTTCTGATATGCCCGGCACTATGACTGAAGAAGTGAATGGTTCACAGGGCCAGCAGGCCGTACCAAACCAGAATCCGGTAATGGCTCAAAACCAGACACCTATGCAGGGGAATCCGGCAGCGTCGGCAGGCTATATGGAACCGGCCGCTTCCCAGGAAGCATACATGCAGGAAACCTCCAGTGTGGCTTATGGAATGCCTCCGGCTTTTGGCGGGGGAACACCGGTACAGAATCTGGTGCCTGCTAATTATAATTATGCTGCAGGCCAGACAGTACCACAGAACCAGGTACGGCCACAGGGCCAGGCAGTACCACAGAACCAGGTACGGCCACAGGGTCAGGCAGTCCAGCAGAATCAAGTGCCGCCGCAGAACCAGGCTCTTGCACAGGAGCAGATACAGCCAGTCGGCCAGGCACCGCAGTTACCAGTTATCACACCGGATATGACAGACGAACAGATTTATGCGCTGTTGGACTATAAATCAGCGGCGTCTGTTGTTGTCTCAACCAAGATCAATCATGGCAAGACATTAGGGCAGATTGCGATAGACCGGCCGAAGGACTTAAACTGGTATGCAAATGATTATAAGGGGCCGGATAAGCTCTTGCGGGTTGGCGCTAGATTCCTGATTGACGCAGCAACAAACAGGGTAGCTTAATGACATGCAGCCTGGCTTTTGCCGGACTGCGGAAAGGAGGGAGGAATTATATCGGATGAATGAGGTGTTTCCATTTGACATTAGTGATATCGTATTCCTTCTGAACCTGAAAATACGTCGAAAAAATCAAACAAGCTGGGATTGTGACTGCCCATTTTGCGGCAAAGAGGGGAAGCTGAATATTAACCTGGAGAAGAACGTATTCCGCTGCAATAAATGTGGAGAAGGCGGAGGCCAGCTCCAGTTATATAGCAAGGTATATGGTCTGGATCGGGCTACGGCCTGTGAACAGATTAAGAATTATCTGGGAAAAGGCATCCAGGCTCCGGAATATGAGAGCTTTAAGAAAACGGTGAAATCCAAACCGGAAGTGATCCATGCAGACCGGGCTCCTGATCGGGTGCTGCATCAAACATATTCCACGTTCCTCTCCATGCTTACTTTATCGGAGACACACGGAAAAAATCTTTTGGAACGCGGATTAAGTATGGAGCAAATCCAGAAGAATGGATACAAGAGCACGCCAGTCTTCGGCTTTCGGAAGCTGACAGAACGGCTGATTGAAGCCGGCTGTACCGTGGAAGGTGTTCCTGGATTTTACCAGGAGGAGGACGGGGCCTGGAGTATCCGCTTTAAGCGGAAGTGCAGCGGCTTTTTAATTCCGGTCCGGACAATCGAGGGATATATTGTGGGAATGCAGATCCGTTTGGATTACCCGTTCGATCATACCAAGTATATCTGGTTATCCAGTATCAACGATAAGATGGGAACCAGCTCTGGAAGCCCGATTCATTTTGTAGGGAATCCGAGGGATGAGATTGTATTCCTCACAGAAGGCCCACTGAAAGGAGACATAGCCAGTTTCCTGTCCGGTCGCAGCTTTGCCTGTGTCCCAGGCGTCAACCAGTACGCGAATCTGCCGGAGCTTATCGCACAGTTAAAGCGGCTTAGAGTCAAGATGGTTTATGAGACCTATGACATGGATAAGCTGTTAAATACGGTTTGTCAGGCGGATTATAATACAGACTGCGTAACGTGTGCGTTCCGGCAGGAAAAAGGAAAACATCAGTGCCTGAAAAAAATAGAGAAACGGAAGCATATCCAGAACGGGTGCAGGAAGCTGTATGGCATCTGTAAGGAGCTTTTGGTACCGTGCAAGCAGTTTGTCTGGGATTTAGACCAAGAAGGCGCCTGGGCTGGAAACCTGAAAGGTGTGGATGACTGGCTGCTCGATCTGGAATGTAAAGCATCCGAGTGATGCGGAATAAATATAAGGCAGGGAAAAGATGAAGGTAACAATAGAGATTGATGAGGATGAGCTTCAGAAAGCAATTATAGATATGGTTGCAAAGGAATGTGCGAGGGCTTATTTTAAGCGTGATGAATATAAAGGGATCGAAAAAGCGGTCAAGGAGGTTATTTATAGTCAGAAAGAGGAGCTGCTGTCGCGCTGCGTGGATAAAGCATCGGCAGAACTTACGCGGAAAGCGTTACCCAAGTTGCTGGAAAAGCTGACGGAATGATGTTTCCGTAATAAATGACAGCGCTTCAGACAGCTCGGAGCTGGCAAGGAGAAAGGTGCAGATGTATGAAACCGAGATTTAAAAACAATATGATTATCCATTGTCCGGAACGGCAACAGGCTTTGTGGCTGATTGCAGAAACTGAAGTTCCGGAAAGAAACTGCAAAGAGGAAGCCATTGCAGGCTGGGATAAGTATAGAGAGAAAACCGTGTATGGCCTGATGGGGGAACCTTCCTATGAGGCCCCGACGTTGGTGTGGGTATGCTCGATGGATGATGAAATAATGGAAGGCAAAGTAATTACGGAATATGCTGATTTGTATAGCTAAATAAGTAATATATGGGTGTTCAATACTAATTTTAATTGGTATTGGCACCCATTTTTTATACTGTTTGTTGGGAAATACGTGGTCTGTCCGTATATAGTATGTATAGAAAATAAAAAAGGAGTGGATACATAACATGTATAGAACGAAAACAATCGCAGTCGATCACGGGAACCGGAACATAAAGACCGAGAATCAAATTTTTACATCAGGGCTAGTAGAAAGTGATACGGAGCCGCCGCTGGGGGACTTCCTGTCTTATAACAAGAAGTATTATACACTGTCACAACAGCGGATTCCTTACATGAGGGATAAAACGAAAGACGACCGGTTTTTCATACTGACCCTGTTTGGGATTGGCATGGAACTGGAGCTGGAAGGACAGCGGCCGAGGAATGAAATTACAAAAGTAAATCTGCCCGTAGGGCTGCCACCGGCGCATTACGGTTCACTATATAAAAAGTTTGAGCGGTATTTCAAAAGAGAAGGAATCATTCAGTTTTCCTTCAGAAGAAACAGCTATTCTGCTATAATCGGGGATGTGGTTTCCTATCCACAGGACTATGCAGCAGCCATGACAATCTATCCGGAGATCAAGCGGCATACCAAGGTCCGGATTTTTGATATTGGCGGATTCAGTGTGGATTATCTGGAGTTAAAGAATGGAGTGCCGGATATGAATATCTGTGATTCCCTGGAAAACGGAGTTATCACCTTATATAACCGGATTAAGTCCAGGGTCAATTCCGAGTATGATTTATTACTGTCCGAATCAGAGATTGATGACATCATCCAGGGAAAGAAAACGGATTTTAATGAGCAGATACAGGGGCTGGTAAGGAATATAACCAAAACCTTTGTAGACGATCTGTTAGGAGCCTTCCGGGAGCGGAGCATGGATTTAAGGACAGGCTGTGTGGTCTTTGTCGGTGGCGGAGCTTTACTTTTGAGAGAGCATCTGGAGAGGTCAGAGAAAGTGGAAAAAGCGATTTTTATACCGGAGATTACGGCCAATGCGCGAGGCTATGCCAAGCTCTATAACCTTTCAAAAGTTGGGAGGTAGCCTGATATGCGGGAAAAGAAGAATGAATTTGTTTTCACGATTGGTTTTAAGAAAAAGGATCCGGAACATGTTAGAGTTGCAAAGATGTTAAATGAGATGGACCCCAAAAACCAGTTTATTGTTAATGCGGTCTTATGCTATGTAGATTCAGGGTATGTAAATGTCCGACCATGGAATCTGCAGCCTTTATTTGTACAAGCTGAAAATATCCAGCCCTCAGTGCAGATTAAGCAAGGGCCTAAACCACTGAAGGAGGATGAAGAACTGGATGAAAACGATGCCAGAACGATTATGCAATCTCTAAAAAATTTTCGTGCATGACACTACTATGAACATTGTTTTATTATTCATTACCATGAAAATAAATTTTTACTACGCAATAAAAGTAACAAATATATTTTGGGTTTTACAATGGAGACGGTAAGTTGAAATGTACAGCTATGTGTGTATAACATTCAGTAAATATTTCTTAATATCACAGATGTAATCGTTTTATATACTTTTTCTCTGTGATAGGAAACAATGTGATACAAACTTTGGCACTGAATATTAAATAAGTATCTTAAATTACATAGTAATTTTTGGTACAATAGAATGAAAGAGGGGTAGATGAAAGGTAATTTTTACACCAGCGGTTTTGGCTTGTCCTGTTAGTTTTCGGATCATGGAAAATCTTGTCGGGAAGGATTAAAAAACGGATGATATCTATGTAAATACCTATGGAAGGCCATGTTTATTTCAGAATAACCCCTTACAACCAATTTTTTGTACTTTTAATTATGTTATTGTAGAGGACTGAAAATATTTAGGTTAAAGTGAGGGAAACATTATGATAGAAATATTAATCTGTGATGATGATAAGTATTTTTGTGGTTACATGGAAAACTGTATATTGGATTGGGCATCTAAAAATCAGTGTGAAGTAAATATAGAACAGTGCTATTCTGGAAAAAGCCTGCGACAATTCATGAAAGAAGAATATCCCTATTTACTGTTTCTGGATATAGAACTTGGGGATGAGACGGGAATGCAGATAGGCGATTATATCCGAGAGGGGCTAAAGGATGAGAACCTCCAGATTGTATTCGTATCATCCCATACACAGTACGCGATGCAGCTGTTTCATATAAGGCCCTTTGACTTCCTGGTAAAACCAATCAGGCCGGAGCAGCTTGCACAGGTCCTTTCCAGATACTGTGCAGTTAAATTAAAGGATAATAAGAAATATTTTGCTTATCAGCAGAAAAATCACACGATTCGCATTGACCTGAACAATATTATATATTATCAAAGCGACAGAAAGAAGGTTAAAATATTTACGGAAAATAGACAAATGAGTCAGCAGGATTTACTTTATGGAGGAGAGCTGAATCAATATATTGAGTTTTATGGAAGCTTAGAAGAGACTATGCAGCAATTAGAGCGAAGACAGTTTTGGCGTATCCATAAATCATATATAGTGAATATAGACTATGTAAAATCATTTGGACGGGACCACTTTCTTCTGAAACATGATATTGAAATACCTGTTAGCCGATCGAGATGGAAAGAAGTTCAACAGTGGATTTTACAGTATGGGTATGCATAGCATCTCACGTAAGAAACAATATGGCGGAATAAAACATGATACAGAATGGAGAAAATAGTCATGGTAATTTTTTTGATAAATAGTCTATTTGGAATTTTCCTGACCTATAAGATGGTTGGGATTCTGCTTAAGCGGCTGCGTATCAGCGTAAAAGCGTGTATTTTACTTTACTTTATATATTACATAATTAACAATCTTGTATATTTCTTATGGGAAAACGATAAAATTACATTGATTTCTAATTATATTTGCCTCTATATAATTGTTTTCATTGCCTATGATGAATATATTTGGAAAAAGATACTGGTACCCTTGTTGCTTGCGACTATAGGCTATTGCACGGAAGAACTGTTTTGGTACTTGCTGATGATATTCTTTAAAACACCAGATATATCAGTTGTTGCGGTCCTTTCTAACTTTATGTTCTGTATTGTTCTAGCTCTCCTACAGGGACATTTTAATCGGGGAGTGAACGATTTGCGTCTAAGGCATGAGAATCTATTACTGATTATGCTGCCAATCACCAGCATGTTTGTCGTATTGGCAATGGATACAAAAATGAATCCAGAATTAAAGGCAGGAGGAATATTCGGGATTATTTTATTGAATATTGTAGTATTTTATTTATATGAGCAACTAGCGAGCGCATATGAAAAAGAAATGGAACAATATTTACTCAGCCAAAAACTCAGACAATATGAGAATCAATTGGAGCTGATGCGCGAATCTGTCAAACGGATCCGTTCGATTCGTCATGATATCAAGAATCATATCATTGTTGTGAAACAGTTGCTCAATGATAAAAAGATAGAGGAGATTAACGACTATCTGAAACAATTAGAAGATGTAATGGCAACAAATAAGGAATATGCAAAGACAGGAAATGATTGTGTAGACAGTATCATTAATTATTATATGGATGAGGCCGAAACAATGGGGGCCACGATAGAACTGACACTTAAGATACCGGAATCTCTGCCAATTGCCTCATTAGATATCAGCATTATTCTTGGAAATTTATTGCAAAATGCAGTGGAGGCTCTAAAAAAATGTGAAGGGAATAAAAGACTGTATGTTTTATTTAGTATGGAAAAGGGGACCTTACGGTTAAGGATTATAAATACCTATAATGGTAACCCCATCATGTCTAATGGAAAGCGTTTACAAACATCAAAGACGATGGAGATGGACCATGGATTTGGCCTGCAGTACGTTAAGGAGTCAATCAATAAATATAATGGTGAAATGGAATATAAGATTAAGGATGATGAGTTTGAGGTGAATGCTTTTATTTTAATGGGAGAAGAATTCTAAACATAAAAATCAATTGCAATAAAATGCCGATTTCCGTATGCAAAAGTTGTGGCTAAGGAATCGGTATTTTTTATATGTGGGCAGAAATAAATTCCACTTACAAGATTCAACTCAAAATAGAATCTTTTGTACTTTTTTTAACAATTTTCTAAGCAATATATTTTTTGTCTGAAGATATCAGTGGATTACATTTAACAAAGTGATACAAATACAGTAAATATATATGTTCTGCTAAAAGTGACTGGTAGATTGTATAAAATGCAAATTATACCATTAAAATGGTTATTTGTACCATTTGCAAATTATTACTAAAAATTTGTGATATACTTTATCCATTAAAAATGAGGAGGGGAAACAATGAAATTTATCAAAAGTTTTATTAAAAATCATTCCACTCAAATTACCAGTTTTGCACTGGCGATGGCCGTAATCATTACAAACATGAACTGCTGGGGAAAAGCATTTCAAGAGAAATTGCCGGAAGAGATTGATAAACTCCGTAAATTCAAATGATTGACTGGATTTTAGAAATCTTAAAAGAAAGCGGCGCAGTTGGAAACAATAATGAAACAATTGTAAAATATGGACTGCAGAAGGCAGGAAGTTTTTTGCTAGATTTGATTATTACTTTCATATGCGCTGCTTTTTTTGGAATCCCCATAGAGGGATTGGTTTTCTGGATAGTTTTATTTGCGCAGAGAATGTATATTGGTGGATATCATGCCAAGACCCAGCTAAGGTGTCTGTTTATTTCGTGGATAGTGACCATATTTTCTTTTTGGATTATAAAAATGGATATGAGTGATAGAGTATTGCTCTATATGATGGGAGTGGTAATCATAATTATTTGGTTGGCAGCCCCCGTGGAAGCTGAAAACAAGCCATTGTCTGAACGGGAAAAGGTACTTTATCGGAAGATTGGAAAATGGATGATGGGAATTTGTTTTATGGTGGCAGTGATAGCTAAATCCATCCACCTATATGTAATATTTAAACCACTTGCACTTGCAACAATCGGAACAGGACTAGGAGTTATCATAGCGCTGGTCCTAAAATATCAAAAAGCAGGTAATTGTAGAAAATAATATATGGTAAATGAAAGGGACAATTTCTATCGGTATGCGGCCAAAGTAGAAATCTTAAAGCGAGGCAAATTTGACGTTGTGCTATACAATATTGAGACAGACATTAAAAAAAGCCATTTGTATTTTTGGAATCGATCATGGCAAAAACAAAAATACCGTTATAAATTAATGGATTGTATTATGAAAGATAAAACCGTTGTGAGCTGTTCAATTAAGGAAGATTCATTTGTACAGGCGATGTGGATTTTTCCTGACAGGGAAGAATAGCAAAGGCCTAACTTACAATTTTATCTGTCATGCCAAGACAATCTGCAAATATGAACGGAGGCATAACAGAGAAGAGATATCCAAACTGCGATGTTTCAGAGCGGGGAATAGGAAGATAACAATGAAAAAGTATAAAAAAAATTATGGCTTTTTAATTATGGCCCTCCTCTTTATGCTGATGTTTTCCTTCATATCGGAAGCAAACGAACACAGCAGTGATAAGAAAGGGCTGGATGTTATTTTCGTTA
>ERZ827458.1924-NODE-1924-length-12019-cov-11.207874_pt1 | contig 12019 bp, 9 predicted proteins | sample MGYA00519706_ERZ827458 | MGnify/ENA primary metagenome ERZ827458 (study PRJEB31778, sample SAMEA3449309) | human gut metagenome | biome: human gut; feature: human-associated habitat; material: faeces | place: United Kingdom | collected 2010/2012 ...
ACAAAATCAGGCATCTTGTAGAGAACGCTTTTCTGTGGTTAAAACGCTGGAGGGGAATCGCTACGCGCTATGCGAAAAACTCTTCCTCTTTCCTTTCTGCTGTTCATATCAGATGCATTGCTATTTGGCTGGCTGTTTTAGCTTGATCTTTTGTAGACACTATCTAGAATGCACAAAGTATTTAAAACGAATTCTTCTCAACCGTGCTTAGTAATCGTATACTATTCGTACTCGTGCATCATATCATCGATGGCCTCTTTTCGGCTGTGTATTTCATAACGAATTCGCTTCAAAAAAGCCTTTTCGAATTATAAAGTTCTCAAACGCTATGATGACCCCATACATAGGCGTATATTTGAAAATGATGAAATAAATCACCGGGAGTGCGATCAGCAGATACAGTTAGCGACAGCGATACAGCTCACGACGCATCCGGCATGGTCTGGCTATTGTTTCTGCTTTGTCAACTGCATTTTTGTCTTCCCTTTACACACTCAGTTTAACAGCAGCTTCAATAGCATTGATCAGGCTGGTTTCATCCGCCTGACCGGTACCCGCCTGATCAAACGCGGTTCCATGATCGACGGAAGTTCGGATAATTGGCAGGCCAAGCGTAATGTTAACACCGGAAACGCTGTCCCATTTTTTGGCTTTGTGATTGTATGTAAAGCCAATCACCTTGAGCGGAATATGTCCCTGATCATGATACATGGCGACTGCGGCATCGTACCATCCGCCACGAAGTTTTGAAAAAAGTGTGTCCGGTGGAACGGGCCCTTCAACGTCATAACCAGACGCAATCGCCTCAGTAATGGCGGGCTGAATCTGCTCCGCCTCCTCTGTTCCGAAAAGACCGTTTTCGCCGCAATGCGGATTCAGTCCCGCAACAGCAATACGCGGTTTTGAACGACCCGTCAATTTTTTAACCGCCTCAGCCGTCAATGAAACAACCTCCAGAATGCGTCCTTTTTGCACACGTCTGCAGGCTTCCATCAGCGAAACATGCGTTGAGACATGAGAAATCATCATGTCTCCATCCATCAGCAGCATACAATAACGCTTTGTACCCGTCAACTCTGCATAAATTTCCGTATGTCCTGAATAGTGATAACCCGCAAGATTCAGCGCTTCTTTATTCAGCGGATTGGTAACGGTCGCATCAACACTATGCTCCATGGCCAAACGGATTGCTTGCGCCACATAGCAGTAAGCTGCGCCACCGCAGACTGCGGAAACCCTGCCACAGGCAAACGGTTTCCCATCCATAACGCCAAGATCCAAAAGATCGATCGTTCCATGTTCATACAGGCCATCTGCCGGAGTCTGTACCGTATGCAACTTCAATGTCAAACCAGTCGTCCTCAGGGCCATTTCCATCATGGAACGGTCGCCTATCAGTAGCGGGCGACAAATCTGATACAATTCCGATCTATTGAGGGCCTTGGCTGTAATCTCAGGCCCAATCCCGGCTGGATCGCCCATCGTGATCGCAATAACCGGCCTGTTCATCCTTTGTCCACTCCTCATTTCATTCCGTTTGCACGATTCTGTTCCAGAACCTGTCGCAGTGCTTTCACGCCTTCTTCCGACAATCCGTCAAAAGGCTTTCGGCAAGGGCCAACATCGTTGCCCAAATAGGCTGCAGCCATTTTCACAACCGTGTTGGGATTGCCGTATTGGAACACCTCTCGGAACGTGGCCAGACTGTTTTGGAATGCGGCTGCTTTTTCCAGATCCCCCGTTTGAAATGCATCGTAAATCCCCACCAGCGTTTCCGGATACACATTGGCGCATCCCGCAATGCCTCCCTTGCCGCCCGCATAGAGATTCCAAAGGATTAACGAATCATTTCCGGAAAGAACGGCGCATTCCGTCCCCTGACTATTTCGCAGATATTGAAGCATATTGTCAAAGTTTCCACTGCTGTCCTTAATTCCAGCAATCCGCTCCAGCTTCGTCATTTTTTTCCAAAGCTTCGGAGAAACGCTTGCGCCGGTGCGCGCCGGAATATTATAAACAATGATTGGAATGCGAACGGCATTGGCGATGGTTTCATAATGACGGTAGAGCTGTTCCTGCGACGAAGCGGCAAAATAAGGCGTAATAATGGAAAGGGCGTCGGCGCCGACCTCCTGTGCATAGAGCGAAAGCTCCAGCGTGTCGCGCGTGGTTACGCAACCTGTACCCGCATACACAGGAACGCGTCCTGCTGCCTGCTCCACCGTTGTACGAATCACCTGCCGTTTCTCTTCATCAGAAAGCGCAAAAGCCTCTCCATTAGTTCCCAGACAGAAGATACCATGGATTCCCGCTCCAATCATGCGATCTACCTGACGGCGCAACTCCTCTAGATTTAGCTTCTCGTCTTTGTGCATCGGTGTAAGAATTGGAACAATAATGCCGCGAATTTCAGATTTCTGCATTACTATCTTCCTTTCAGTCCAATACTTCGAGGTAAAGTTTCCGGGCGTCGTCAGCGCTAACGGTTCGCGGATTGTTATTCAGCAGCCTCGTTACCTGCATGCCTGCATCTACCAGCCATTCCAGATGCTCTCTGGTCACACCGAAGGAGCCAAGTGTCTTAGGAATCCCAAGCTTTTCAACCAAATTCTCTAATTCTTTAAGAAGCCATTCTGATTTTTCCGTCTGAGGAAGTTCCGCGCACTGTGGCCTAAGCATATCATGAACCCTAGCGAACTTTTCCCGGCAGCAGGGCTCATTAAAACGCATCACCGGCGAAAGAAGAATGGCGTTTGAAATACCGTGTGGAATGTGAAAACGTCCGCCCAGCGGATAAGACAGGGCGTGCACCGCTGTCGTGCCAGAACCAGCAATCGCAGCACCACCTGCATAAGCCGCCATCAGCAAAGCTTCTCGCGCTTTTTCTTCACCCTGCAGACAGCCAGCCTCCGCGTTGGAGAAAATGAGCCTGAGTGCTTCCAGAGCATAAAGGTCGCTCAGCGGTGTGGCTTTCAGAGAAGTAAAGCATTCAATCGCATGTGCAAGTGCGTCAATACAGGCTGCCGTCGCTACCCGAATCGGTGTTGTGCGCGTCATGTCCGGATCCAGAATCACGTAATCGCAGACCATTTCCGGGGACACGATGCCCTGCTTTACCTGCTGATCAGGCAGCGTGACAATTGCATTGCCTGTAGCTTCTGCCCCCGTTCCAGCTGTCGTTGGAATCATCACCGTTTTCAAGGATTTCTTCCCAAGAAGTGGATTTTGAACAAGGTCGATCAGTTCATAGCTTGAACCCTTGGGAAGAAGAGACGCGAGCTTTGCCACATCCATCACGCTGCCTCCGCCAACAGCAACGATAGCGTCCGCCTGGCTTTCGCGGCAGGCCTCAATCGCTTCTTGTGCCGCAGGAAGCGATGGCTCCGAAGGAATATTGTCAACAACACTCACAACGCAGCCTGCCCGTTCCATTGCAGCGACAACTGCTTCACAAATTCCGGTGGCGCGCACTCCACGATCGGTCATCAGGACAACCCGTGCATGTTCCTTTAGCAGCCTTTCCAATTCCAAAACGCTGCCTGCTCCCAAAAACAATTGACCGGGAAGCTTCAATGACGCCATACTTCTTCCTCCTTCTTCAGCCCATCAATAAACCAGACCCCTGAAATTCTTCACTCTGTGGAATGTAACGATATTGCCGTTGTGGGCAGATTGAGCATTTTCATCGCCTGAGCGAGACAAAATCACCAAATCGTTTCCGTCAATATCCATAGACGCATAATGACGCGAACAGCGCGGATGTGAAACCTGCGCCACAACGCCAGCAAAACACCAGTCAATACAGTTTTTGGAAAAATGCAGAACCAGACGCTGACGCTCATTATCCGGCAAGCCGTAGCGTTCTGGCGGCATCTTGTCTACACGGATCATGCTGTCTGTCGCCTGGGAACCAAGCAACCAGTAAAGCTCTGTTTCCTTGTCGTAAACGATATGAAACTTCATCTGACCGCCTGGCAACGGAATGTAAAAATGCTTTTTTCCGGATGGAGCATACACAAAATCCGTCGTCATGGTTCCGTCGTCGTTTTCAATAACCTTCATCACGCAAGCATAGCCAGTCAGACCGGTGTGTGCGCGCGCAATCAGATGAAGTGTTTTCCCAGCAGGATCATACCAAATATGGTTTGGATCCAGAATCTGTACCACCTGCGTTTCAAGCCATCCCATAGGTGCGCAGTAGCGTCCCGGAGCTAGACAAACGCTATCATTTTCAGGTGTATTGTAATATGGGACGCCAAAATACTCTGTCTTAGTGAAATCCATAATATCGCGGAAGGCGGGTGCCTCGGCAAAGGTCCAGCTTTCTCGCAGTGTTAGATCATCCGTTTCCTTTGCGCGCATCAGCACAGGCGCCATCTCGTTGATGTTCCAGCAATTCATGACGTCATAGACGGATTTCTCCATAACCAGATAAACATATCCATCCTTATACCATACGTTACTGGGGGCCTGATGCCATCGTTCGTGATCCGTCAGGTTGCTTTGTTCACCCCACGTTCTTCCATTATCATGGGAACATACAATTGCCAAATCTCCAAGCTTATGCCCATTTTTGATGCGTTTTGTACCGTCGGGCATTTCAATTATTTTCTCCGTTGCCAATTGCCCAATAATGTATACATTTCCTCCCGCTTTAAAAGCGCGTGCATGATTCAAACGATGGTGCAGCGTGTTAATCCAGGTATTTCCCCCATCGGTGGAAATACAGGCTTCCGCATAAAAACCATGTTTCATCCAAAAATCTGGACCGCCATGGTTATAGCTTGCAATCAGGTTGCCATCCGGCATCACACATACGGAGCAGCTTCCATGATAATGCGTTAGCGGCTTTGGGGAGCGCGCAACCTCCACATACTCATTGGCAAGCGGACGGATTTTCATAGAATGTTCCATTTTGAAAGCCTCCTTTAAAAAAGCTTCATCCTTTGATCGAACCGATCATTACGCCTTTGGCGAAATATTTTTGCACAAAGGGATACAGACACAGAATCGGTACAGAAGCGATAATGATAATCCCGTACTTCATAGTTTCTACCATCATCAGATGGTTGTTCATGTCGTCAAGGCCGGACATTTCCATAGCCTCGCTCAACGCCTGAGAACTAATGATGATTTCACGCAGGATATTCTGAAGCGGCATCATGCTTTCATCCGTCAGATAGACCATGGCGTTAAACCAGGAATTCCACTGCTGAACCGCCGTATACATGATCAACACCGCAGTAATAGCCTTAGAGAGAGGAAGAACAATCTGCACGAAAAAGCGGGTTTGCGAGCATCCATCAATCGTGGCCGCTTCATAAAGCTCATCCGGGATGGAGGATGAGAAAAACGTTCGTGTAATGATCACGCGATATGCCGTCAATGAGCCCAGAATCATAATGATCCAGCGAGTATTAGAAAGTCCGAGGGACTTAACCGTAAAATAGGTCGGTACGAGACCGCCGGAAAAGAACATGGTGACCACAAACAGCGTCATAAAGAAGTTACGGCCCACCAAACCTTTGCGGGAAAGCGCGTAGCCTGCCAGCAGAGTGGTAATGGTTCCGATCGATGTGAAACCAATGGTATAAACAATCGTATTGCGGTAACCAACCCACAATTTCGTATATTCCAGAATCTTTTGATATCCCTCAAAAGTAATGCCCCGAGGATAAAACAGCACATTACCCGTATTTACAAGAACAGGATCGCTGAAGGATGCAATCACGATAAAGTAAAGCGGATAGCAGATCATCAAGGCCAGCAGCGTCAGAATTCCGTAAACGCAAATATTGAAAACGGTATCTGTGTTCAGGATACGGAGATGCTTTTTCATACTGGCCCCCCTTACCATATTGAGGCCTGTCCGGCCTTCTTGGAAATGAAGTTCACGCTAAGCAGCAAAATAAAATTAATGATTGAATTAAACAGGTTAATCGCCGTTGAAAGCGAGTATTTTCCCTGCTGAATACCGATTTTATAAACATAGGTGGAAATGATTTCAGAAGTGGACAGATTCATGGCGTTTTGCATCAAGTAGACCTTTTCAAAGCCAACGTTCATGATTTTGCCCGTATCCAGAATCAGCATAATAACGACGGTTGGGAGAATGGCTGGAAAATCAATGTAACGAATGCGTTGAAATTTGGAAGCACCGTCCACAACCGCCGCTTCGTGCAGCGCAGGATCGACAGCAGAAAGGGCGCTCATATAGATGATACTGTTCCAACCAATGTTTTGCCAAACCCCGCTCCATACATACAGATGGGGAAATTTATCTGCCTGTACCAAGATGTTCAACGTCCCGTCAAGCATTCCAAATTTTTTTAACATATTACTGATGATTCCCAGCGAAGGTGAAAAGAAGATGTTGATCATACCGACCAGTACGACCATCGAAATAAAATAAGGAATATAGGTAATGGTTTGTACTGCCTTGCGGAAGCGCTTCGCCTCGCAACTGTTCATGGAAAGCGCGAGCACAACCGGTAAAGGAAAACTAGCAAAAAGGGAATACAGACTCAAGGTTAACGTGTTGCGCAGAATATCTCCAAAGGCCGGCATAGAGATGAAGCGCTGAAAATGCTTCAGGCCAACCCACTCGCTGCCCAAAATTCCGCGGGAGGGCCGGAAGTCCTTAAAAGCCATCAGGATGCCATACATAGGCGCATAATTGAACAAAACCAAATAAACAACCGCCGGAACCAGAAAGACATAGAGTTCCCATCTTTCGAAGATGCGGCGCCATATGCTTTTGGGCTTGTTGAACAAAATCGGTGCTGCGCTGTTTTTCATAGACTTCCTCTTTTCTTTATGGATTGAACGGTTATTCCTGCCCGACGCAAACGCCGGGCAGGAATGATGGAGAGAGTTACTTGGCGTATATCAGGTTGTAGGCTTCTGTGCGTAGTTCAATATACTCAGCCAGACCCATCGACTCGCAGGTCTTGACGTACGCATCCCACTCAGCCTCGATATCTCCCTGCCCGGAAATCCAATTGGAGAAGGTCGTGGTGCGATAGGTGTTCAAATCCGTTGCCAGTTCCATCAGCCGTTCTTCCTTGTCAGTATCCAGCGGAGCGCCAACGTAGAGCATTTCCATCGGAGCGACATGGGGTTGATATACATTGTAAAAAGCCCAGGAACGGGTATTGCGAACTTCCTTGTAGGGATCGACATAGTTGGCATAGAACGCATCGTCTCGCATAGCAATGAAACTATTGTGGAAGCCAAACTCCATGCTGTGCTCACTGTATTCAGGATCGGTTGCGTCAATCAGTTTGGTAATCTTACCATCTTCGGTCTTCTTCCAGAACACATTTTCAAGGCCCCAGGCAGTGGTGAAGGTGTTTTCGGGCGTAGCGGCAATCCACTCGGCCAGCTTCATAGCAGCCTCGGGATTCTCACAGGCAGAAGTAATCATAAAGTTCTTGGACGTCTGCAGGCGCAGCTGGCGACGAATATAGGGATTATCACACTGCTCGGAGGCTAGAGGCGCAAGAGCCGTGAACTTATCCGGCACAGTGTTGTTGAAGATATGGAATGAGCCAACCATCGGCTCGGCAGAGCTTGTGATGGAGCGGTAAGTGTTGGAATCAGCAGTGAACATATCCGGAGTCAGTAGGCCTTCGGCATAAAGCTCACGCATATACGCCAACGCAGCCTTCATCTTCTCGTTAACGCCCTGATACACAACCTTACCATCTTCCACAGTCATCATGTTCTGATCCGAAACATAGACGCCAAAGCAGCCATACAGATCAAACTGGCCCATGATCCACTGGTCCATGCGTACGAAGTAGGGAATCACATTTTCAGGAATGGTCCCTGTCCCAGCCGCAGCCTTGAAGGCGCGCAGGACATCGCGGAATTCTTCAACCGTATGCGGATATTCCAGCCCCAATTCTGCCAGCCACGCCTCGTTGATTAACCACTGGTCGCGCAGATCGCGCTCGACACCGTCATAGTCCACATAGGGCAGACCGTAGATCTTGCCATCCGGGAAGCGCATCAGACTGTTGGCAATCGCGTCGTTCTCGAAGAAAGCTTTCCAGCTGGGAGAATACTGCTCAATCAGGTCATCCAGAGGAAGCAGATCGCCGTCTTCCGCCGCGATGATCAGCTGCTCGTCCGTCAGACCGGTATTGAAGAAGATGTCAGGATATTCGCGGCTTGCAAATATCAGGCTCATCTTTTCTGTGTCGTTGACAATGGTGACCTCCAGACGAATGCCAGTCTTCTCTTCGATATAATCCAACACTGCCGTCTTGTCCATATCCGGCCGAATTGCTGAGGAAATCACCATTGCGGTCAATGTAACAGGTTCCTGTGCTTCTGCCAGAGAAGCGGGCAGAAGGCCCAGAAGTAGCAGGACGCTCATCAGAATAGTCAGAGTTTTTTTCATGGTTTTTTCTCCTTTCAATCTTGTTTTCATATTTATATGCATTCACCGATGCATATGTACCAAAATGAGAATCAGGCGTAGACCCTATCACCCGTTCGTTCTTCAGACAAAAACTGCAGTAACTTTGGCAAAAGATCCTCACATCCTAGTCCGCCCGATTTCGAAATAACAGGAAACCTCCGCGTTTCTGTATGAGCTATGGAAAGCACGCATCCCGGTGAAAGCTCTCTGATAGGAAGGAAACGTATAATCTGCATTTGTTCCATAAAACCCGCAAGCGTATCACCTCCAATCAGGGTCAGGAGGATTTCCGGAATCTCTTCGAGTAAACAACATGCCACACTTCCCAAACGTTCAGCAATCAGCATTCGCGTCTGTTCCTTATCCAGACCGATGCTGGAGGCATACTCCAGCTTTTCCCCTGAAAACTGCAGATCATTTGCATCAATAATAATGCCGTCGCGGTGCTTCAGCGTCTCAATAGCGCGCTTGGTCTCTCTCTTGGCGTCAAAGCTTTTTCCAAGCAGTGCCTCTGCTGTAAATGTATAACGACCGAACCCAACGGCTTCTCCCGTCTCCAACTGCCTTTGCGAAATTGGGTTTACGCTACCGCATACAATTCCCAAGCGTTGCTGCTGCAAAGAAAAGGGCGATGGATTCCCATTCAGTTCAATGAGTTCCGGGAGGGTGAATGCCATTCCCGCGCAGCCGGCCATAACGCGAAGCCCACCCGATCTTTTGAGCTTGTTGGCGACGTCTTGCAGATCCTCTTCGCATTCTGCATCAAAAATCAGAATCTTGCGTTCCTCAGACGCATACTCCACTGTTTCATAGCAATGATGCAAAACGATCTCTGTTTTCACATTGCTCTGCTGAGCGATCAATTCAGGAATGTAGGAGCAGGTAATCGGATCAAAAAGGTCTTTTCCAAAAACACCTTCGCTGATCGGTTTCCCGTCCGCGAGCTGAACGGAATGCACCGTAATACGGTTCTGCTGGGGAAAAGCCGGAACAAAAGCCATCACCTTTTCTCCGGAAGCATCCAGCATTGCCGTAAGCTCGCTGCCAACATTTCCTCGAAGAGCGGAGTCCGTCTTTTTGTAGAGCCAAATTTCCTTATACTTTGCTGCAACAGCTGTCATATCATGGACAATCCGGTAGGCTTCCTGCGCAGTAAGGTGCCTTGTCTGCGCATCCACTACCAGCACATCCGCTCCGCACTCCAAATCATTTTCCGTAATAGCACGCTGAGAGATGACAATGGTTGAAGCCCCAGACTGTGCGAACTTAACCCCGGAATCCAATGCTCCGGTAAAGTCATCCGCTATCATCAACAACTTAATCATTGAAAACTCCTTTCTGTCTGCTCTGATGTTTCAAATTGAAAACCCTTGGTTTCCCAAAGAATTCAGGCGTGACATTTCGTCAACCTTCTGTTATACTGGCTCTGGTGATGAATTTAGCGTATCAGAATTGTGTGGCCCTGTAAATCCATTCTCAGATATTTTTTGCTTTAATTTCAAACAAGTTTTGAAATTCTTGTTTTCTTCATATGGATTGTATTATTTTGAAACAGGTGATTATGTGGATAAGATTCAGGTTCTCGCCATTGTTCCCTACGAAGGAATGAAATTCTCACTATCCGAGGTTGCCAGCCAACGTCAAGATATGGAAATTGAAATACATATCGGCGATTTGGAAAAGGGCCTTGACATCGTTAACGCCCTTCCCCTCGACAGTTACGACGTCATTCTTTCCAGAGGCGGCACGGCGCAAATGCTCCGTGATGCGACCGAACTCCCTGTTGTAGAGATTTCATTGTCCGTTTACGATATTCTTCGTTCCCTGCGTCTTGCACAAAACTATACGCTTCGTCATGCGATTGTGGGTTTTCCCAGCATTACAGATGTTTCTTGTCTCCTCCGCGATCTAATTCAGAGAGAGATCAACATTTTCCCCATTCATAATTCCGAAGAAGCTACACAGGTTTTGCAGACGCTAAAAGCAGATGGCTATCAGATGGTCATCGGCGATATGATCACCAGCACACTCGCAAAACAAGCCGGATTGAATTCTGTTCTAATCACTTCTGGAACTGAGAGCATTGAAAACGCTTTGAATACGGTGGCAGAACAATACCATTCCGTACGCCGGCAGCGGCGTTTGAACAAGCTGCTTTTGGAAACATTACGATCGCAAAATGTTCAGGCGTTCATTCTGGATGCCCAGGGCCAAGCCGTGATTAACACTCTCAGCGATCAAGCACAGGAATTGAAAAACTCCTTAAAAAAAGAGGTGGATTCATTAAGCAAGCGCGGACACTATACTTATACAAAAAAAAGCCGAGACAAAACCCGACAGTACATTGTCGAGGCTCAGCAACTGGAGGCCGACCATCTGCTATATAACGCTTTCTTCCTAACTCCGGATCTTTCGGCCGATTTTATCGGCATAGAATATATCGACGCCCAGAAGGCAGAAAAGCGTTACCTGGATAGCTTTTTTATTTCCGGTCTTCAGGATCGGGAGATTTCCGAAAAAACGAAACGCTATCTAAAATCATCTCTCCCCTGTTGGCTGGAGGGAGAGCCCGGAACTGGCAAGGATTGTATGGCTTACAATCTTTATCTGCAAAGTGCCTGTCAAAACACCCCCCTGATCTTGATCGACTGTGCTGTTCTGGATTCCAAAGGATGGAAACACCTGCTCACAAACGCCCGATCGCCTCTTCAGGGAAGCGGCCAAATGATCTATCTGAGAAGTTGCGAGTCCATTCCAGAGATTTTTGTCGCGCCGCTTTTCGAATGGATGGAAAGTATTGGGTTGCGGCAGAACAAATTGGTTCTTGGCTTTTCCGATTTGCAGACTCCTACTCCCCATTCCGTGTATTCCAGAATGGAAAACGCCTTTTCGGGCCTAAGGTTTTTCCTTCCGCCCCTGCGCGATTCGATGAATGAAATCCATAATCTGATTAGCCTGTGCATCAGCACGCTTAATATGTCTCTGGGAAAAGAAATCATCGGAATGGACGACGAAGCCATTGAGCAGATCCAAAACTTTCCATGGCCTGAAAACTATAGTCAGCTGCGCCGCGTGCTTTCTCAGGCGATGCTGTTGACGGAGGGAGGTCTCATCCAGGGAAGCACCATTCGCAAACTCCTCCGTTCGGAGTTTTCGTATTCTGCTGCTGGCGAAAAGGAAACTGCGCTTCTTCCAGATATGACACTGCATGAATATCAGCGTTGTATCATTCAGCAAGTTCTTAAGGCAGAAAACAACAATCAAAGTCAAGCCGCCAAACGACTAGGAATAAGCCGAAGTACCCTTTGGCGAATGCTGAAAGAAATCTAAAAATCCAACCCTAGCTACTTAGGTGAAATCGCACGGGAGTATCGATAAATAACAGCCCGAAAAACAGAAAACGCCACGTTCGGCCCACAAAGGCTGAACGTGGCGTTTCGTAAAAGCGGGTGGGATTCATGCGCAAACTGCGAGAAAGCGGCCTTACAGGGCATTTTAGGGGCTGAATTTGCAAGAGTAAATAAAAAAACTGGACTCTAGATTGTGTCTACGCGAGATAAGAGATATAATGACACTATCACAACAAAGAGG
>ERZ827458.1925-NODE-1925-length-11999-cov-3.839250_pt1 | contig 11999 bp, 8 predicted proteins | sample MGYA00519706_ERZ827458 | MGnify/ENA primary metagenome ERZ827458 (study PRJEB31778, sample SAMEA3449309) | human gut metagenome | biome: human gut; feature: human-associated habitat; material: faeces | place: United Kingdom | collected 2010/2012 ...
ACGCAAAAATCCCTCGCTGCCGGTCACATCATGAGTTTTCAGATACACCCTAATCGTCGTTTTCCTGCATCCAGTATAACAGAAAACCGCAAATTGCGCCATAAAAACATGGAAGCGCTCGGATTCTTTTTGACGCGCTTTTTTCGAACGTATAGTGGAAATATTTTTGAATCTGTGTTAATATAAATTGGTATGCCGACCGGTGCGGGCGGCGACTTTCCAGACGGAGGAACTGGTATGACCTATTGGACAGCCATTTTACTTGGGCTCATACAGGGGCTTGCGGAGTTTTTGCCGATCTCCAGCTCCGGACATCTTGCGATCCTGCAAAACTTCCTGCGCATCGGCGATCTGGAAAACCAGATGCTGTTCGACGTGCTGCTGCATCTGGGGACGCTTGGGGCGGTGATCTTCGCGTATCATACGGAGCTGCGCGGGCTTTGCCGCGAGGGCCTGATGCTGCTGCACCTGCAGAAGCCCAAGCGCGGCGCGCGGCAGGACCCGGCAAGGCGGCGGCTGCTGCTGTTTCTCATCGCGGCGACGCTGCCGCTCATCCCGGCGGCGTTCCTGAGCGACTACCTTGACTCCCTGTTCTACGATACGTTCTTCATCGGCTTTGCCCTGATCGCGACGGGCTTTCTGCTGCTGGCCGCCGACCGCTACGGCCACGGCAACAAGACGGAAAAGGCCATGACGCTCTCGGATGCGCTGGTCATCGGCCTTGCGCAGATGATCGCGGTCGTGCCGGGCTTGTCGCGTTCCGGGACGACGATCTCCGCCGGGATGCTGCGCGGGTTTGACCGGACGTTTGCCGTCAAATTCTCGTTCTTCCTTTCCATTCCCGCCGTGCTCGGCGCGAATCTCCTTTCGCTCATAAAGGCAATTTCCGCCGGGATCAACTGGGCGGAGGTCCCGATGTATCTGTGCGGCGTCGCCGCCGCGCTTGTCTCCGGATATCTTGCCATTTTCGCGCTCAACCGCATTGCGCAGCGCGGAAAATTCGGCGGCTTCTGTTATTACTGCTGGGGTGCGGGTCTGTTGACGCTGATCCTGTCCCTGATCTCGTGAGGTGTTTTGGTCACATGGCTTCTGCGAACAAAAGAAAGTCCACGGCCTCCCGCGGACGGAAAAAAACAACAAAAAAGCAGTCTGCGCCCATCCGGCGTGAGATCGGCGCGACGGTCTGCGGCCTGCTTGCGCTGCTGACGATCTTGTGCTGCTTCAAGGTGAACGCGGCGTTTCTGGACCTGATGACGTCGGTGTTCCGGGGTCTGATCGGCGCGGGCTTTTACATCCTGCCGTTCTCGTTCATCATGAGCTTTTTGATCCTGATCCTGCACGACGGCAGACCCGTCGCGCTGCGCGTGACCTGTACGTTCCTGACGGCCATGCTGATCGGCAGTCTGGTGCAGTTGGTCGGCGGAAAATTTGACGCGGACTGGGATTGGAGCGTCATTTCCGCGCTCTGGGACGGCGGTATCGACGGCACGGCGGGCGGCGTTCTGGCAGGCGGTATTGCGAGCCTCCTTGAGGCGCTCATCAGCCGCATCGGCGCGGCTGCGGTCGTGATCGTGGGGATGCTGCTGAGCCTGATCACAAGTCTTAACATGACGGTGGCAAGCATCGTGACGGCCATCAGGAACCGGCCCCGCGCGGAATATGCCGAGCCGCAGCGCGAGCACAAGGACCCGGCGCAGGTGCTCGTCGATACCGTTGCGAACAAGCACATCGAGCACGTGCAGCGCACGGAGCAGCGCCGGGCCTCCCGCGCAAGCGACTTTGACCTTCCGGTCGACGATCCCCCCATGCCGGAGCAGCCGGAGAAGAAGACCGCGGGCAGAAAAAACGCGCCGGTGCGCCCGGACGTTTTTGTGGAAAACAGCCGCCGGCAGGAGAAGCCTGCCGCAGCACCTCTGCCCGAGCCGCCGCAGGCGCCCGCCCCGGAGGAGACGGAGCAGCCGCCTGTCCATACGGATTATAAATCCCAGTTTGACGCGCTGATCGCGGACACGCAGGAGGCCCCGGCGGAGGAAGCGCCGCCCGTGCCGAACGTCATTCCCATGGAGCTGCCGCACCAGATGCCGCCGCTCGTAATCGACCATTTTGACGCGCCGAAGCTGGCTCCCGCCGCACAGCCGCTGCCGCCGGTCGAGATCCCGGAGCAGCCGGAAAAGCTCAAAAAGGCGGACGTGCAGCTCGAAGCGGCCCAGATCGCGCAGGAGATCGGCCAGCAGGAGCCGCAGAAGCCGGAATACGAATTCCCGCCCGTGTCGCTCCTGAAGGCCGGAAGCGGCCAGTCGCACGACGGCACGGAGGAAATGCGGCAGAACGCCGAGCGCCTGAGCGACACGCTCCAATCCTTCGGCATCGAGGCGCATATCATCAATGTTACGCGCGGCCCGTCGGTCACGCGGTACGAGCTGGAGCTGCAGCGCGGCGTGAAGCTCTCCAAGGTCACGAATCTGGCCGACGATATCGCGCTGGCCCTCGGCGCGTCCGGCGTCCGCATCGCGGCCATCCCGGACAAGATCTCCGTTGTCGGCATCGAGGTACCGAACCGGATCGTCTCGGTCGTCATGGCGCGCGAGGTCATCGATTCGCCGGAATTTGAAAAGTGCAAGTCCCGCGTGTCCTTCGCTGTCGGCAAGGACATCGGCGGCAACCGCATCATCGGCGATATCGGCAAGCTGCCGCATCTGCTGATCGCCGGTACGACCGGCTCCGGCAAATCGGTCTGCATGAACTCGCTGATTATCTCCCTTCTCTATAAGGCAAAGCCCGAGGAGGTCAAGCTCATCATGATCGACCCGAAGATGGTCGAGCTTGGCATTTACAACGGCATTCCGCACCTGCTCATCCCCGTCGTCACAGACCCGAAAAAGGCTGCGGGCAGCCTGCAGTGGGCCGTGACGGAGATGATGCGGCGCTACCGCATGATGGCGGACGCAGGCGTCCGCGATCTCGAATCCTACAACAAGCAGGCGCGGGCCTCTGCGGACGATGAGCTGGAACCCATGCCGCAGATCGTCGTTGTGATCGACGAGCTGGCTGACCTCATGCTGGTCGCGGCCAAGGAGGTCGAGGAATCGATCTGCCGCATCGCGCAGATGGGCCGTGCGTCGGGCATTCATCTGGTCATTGCCACGCAGCGTCCGTCCGCGGACGTGATCACCGGCCTGATGAAGGCCAACATCCCCTCACGCATCGCGTTCGCTGTCGCCTCCGCGATGGAGTCGCGCATCATTCTCGATACGGCGGGCGCGGAAAAGCTCGTCGGCAAGGGCGATATGCTCTATGCGCCGCTCGGACAGGGCAAACCCAAGCGCGTACAGGGCTGCTTTATCACGGACGACGAGGTGCAGGAGGTCGTCTCCTTCGTCAAGGCATCCAGCGAAGCGGAATACTCCGATTCCGTCATGGCCGAGATCGACAAAAAGGCGGCCGAGAGCGGGAAAACCGGCTCCGGCAGCTCTGGCAGCACAGCCGCAGAGACAGACGGCTCTGACGGCGACGAAATGCTCCCGGCGGCGGTCGACGTCATTCTGGAGACCGGACAGGCTTCCGTCTCCATGCTCCAGCGCCGTCTGAAGCTGGGCTATGCCCGCGCGGCGCGCATCATGGACGAGATGGAGGAGCGCGGCATCGTCGGCCCGTTCGAGGGCTCGAAGCCCCGTCAGCTGCTCATCACGCGCGAGCAGTGGCAGGCCATCAAGGACGGCGCGCCCATTTCCAGCGAACCCGTCGAGGAAGAAATTCCGTAATTCTGTTATCAACGGGCTTTGCCCGTGATAAAATATGTGCGTTGCATCCGGAATATCCGGAGTGACAGCAGGAGGTACTTATGAATCGCAAAAACCATGCATCCGTCGTCCGTTTGACCTCGCTGGCCCTGCTGGCCGCGCTGGTCGTCGTCCTGCAGACCGTCGCAAGCGGCATCCGCATCGGGCCGGTCCCGATCTCGCTGACGCTGGTTCCCATCGTCGTCGGCGCGATCCTCTTTGGCCCCGGCGCGGGAGCCGGTCTTGGCGCGGTGTTCGGGATCGTCTGTCTCATTGCGGGCATCACGGGCGCGGATGAATTTACAAACGTCCTGTGGGTCGCAAGCCCGTTCTGGCTCGTCGTCGTGTGCGTCGGCAAGGCCGTTCTGTGCGGACTGTGCGCGGGACTTGTCGCAAAGGCGCTGCGGCACAGGCAGACGATCAGCTGCATACTCGCCGCGCTGACGGCCCCGGTCGTGAACACCGGCGTGTTTGCCATCGGGATGCTCACGGTCTTCAAGCCCGTTCTGCAGGACTACGCGGGCGGCACGAACATTGTCTATTTTCTGTTCGTCGCGTTCATCGGCGTGAACTTCCTCGTGGAATTCGCTGTCAATGCGGCTCTGAGCGCCGCGATCGCACGCATCGTGCAGGTCGTGCAGAAGCAGCTGGAAAAATAAACAGCACCCCCTCCGAATGGCAGTCCGCCGCCCGGAGGGGGATTTCCTTATATCCCCAAAACAGCAATCGCCGTTTCAAGCTTCCTGCGCTTGTAATAAAAAAAGCCCCTTGTCATGCGCTGCATGACAAGGGGCGTCGGTATGGGAATTATCGCACCAGCTCTGCTTCCTCGTTTTTGCCGAGGCGGCGGAGCATGGTTTTTTTCACGGCGCGGAAGATGTTCTGGTAGCCCGTGCAGCGGCACAGGTGGCCGGAGAGGAGCTTGCGCAGTTCGTCGTCGGTGTATTCCTTGCCGGAGTTGACGATCTCGGTCGCCGTCAGAATAAAGCCAGGGATGCAGAAGCCGCACTGGATGGAGGTTTCGTCCATGAAGGCCTTCTGCACGTCGGAAAGCGTTCCGTCAGGGTTCATCAGGCCTTCAAGCGTGATGATGTGCTTGCCCTCGGCCCAGACAGCCAGATACAGACAGGTGTTGATTGCCTCGCCGTCAATGAGTGCGGTGCACGCGCCGCATTCGCCGACCTCACAGCCCTTTTTCACAGACGTAAGCCGGAAATCATTGCGGAGCATATCCGTCAGACTTGCACGGACATCGACGATCTTTTCCACGTCTTTGCCGTTGATGTTGCATTTGACAAGAGCGTACTGTGCCATCAGATCTCACCTCCGCAGCGTTTGACAGACTCAATGAGCGCGCGCTTGGCCATTTCCACAGCGATGTGCTTGCGGAACGCCTTGCTGGCACGCCAGGAGTCACGGGGATTGATGTCCTCCAGAACGGCCTTGGAGAACGCCTCAACATTTTCCATTGTGACGGGCTGGCCGTTTACAACGGCCTCGGCGCTCGGTGCGCGCATGGGCACGGGGCCTGCGACGCCGTAGGCGATGCGCACGCGGTCGAACGTTTTCTTGTCCCCGGACAGCCGCACATTGACCGAGCAGCCGGTCGTGGCGATCTCCATGGCGTTGCGCATACCGTATTTGATGTAGAAGCCCTTCGTGTTTTCCCACGAGGCCTTCGGGATCAGGATCGCGGTCTGAATTTCGCCCTCGGCGACGTTGATGTCGACCGTACCGGCCTTGATGTAGAAGTCCTTGATGGGCAGGTACCGCTTGCCGTTCACGCCGGTCAGCTCAACGATGGCTTCCCATGCGTGCAGCGTCGAGGCGGAGTCCGCCGAGGTCACGCCGTTGCAGGTGTTGCCGCCGATGGTGCCGGCGTTGCGGATCTGCGGGCCGCCGACCATGTCGACGGCTTCGCCCAGCACGTTGATCTTTTCGGTGATGATGGGGTTGCGCGTAATATGGGAGAAGGTTGTAAGCGAGCCGATGCGGATGTTCTCGTCTTCATCCATGCTGACGCCGCGCATGGAGTCGATCTTTTGAATGGAGATCAGCTCCTTGCCCGCGCGGCGGCCTTCGCGCATCTGAACGAGCACGTCCGTGCCGCCTGCGATGATCTGCGCTTCGGGATGCTCCAGACGAAGCTTGACTGCTTCTTCTACGCTGTACGCTTCATAGAGCGCTTTCATATCATACATAGTCTGTTCCCTCCCTCAGTCCTGAATCAAGCCCGCTTCGGTGAATTTGGCGAAGAGGACGTGCGGTGTGATCGGCGCCTGATTGATGGCGACGCCGGTCGCGTGATAAATGGCATTGCGGATGGCAGGGGCCGGGGAGCAGGCGGGCGGCTCGCCCAGCGCCTTGGTGCCGAACGCAGAGGTCGGCTCATAGTTTTCCACAAACTCGGCTTCGAGGTTCGGATGATCCATAAAGGTCGAAAGTTTGTAGTCAAGCAGGTTATTGTTGAGCGGCCGGCCGGTCTTCTCATCGAACAGCAGCTGCTCGGACAGGCCGTAGCCGATGCCCATGGACATACCGCCGTGCACCTGCGCCTCAGCCAGAGCGGGGTTGATGAGCTTGCCGCAGTCGTGGACGTTCACAATGTTCAGCAGTTTGACCTTGCACATCGGGATATCGACTTCGACCTCGGCGAATGTGCAGCCGAAGGAATAGGCGTTGTTGCGGATGGTGTAAGTAGATTCCGCTGTGAGGTGCTCGGAATGGACGGGGTTATACTGCGCGGTCATGGACAGCTCGGACAGGCTCATCAGCACGCGGCCGTCGGTGATGCGGACGATGTTGGAGTCGATGATGTCCATGTTATAAGTAGCCTGCCGCGTGAGCTCGCAGGCGTATTCGAGGATCTTCCGCTTCAGCAGCTCGGATGTCTGCCGGATGGAGAAGCCCGCCGTAAAGGTCTGGCGGGAGGCGTAAGCGCCGAGGCCCGTCGGGGTCACGTCGGTGTCCTGACAGGACAGAACGTGTACCTTTTTATAATCGGACAGGCCAAGGATCTCCGCGCACATCTGTGCGTAGGCTGTGTCTGCGCCCTGACCGATCTCGGTTTCGCCGACCTGCAGATTGACCGTGCCGTCGAGGTTCAGCTGCAGACGGCAGGAGGAGGTTTCCAGCGAAATGGGGAAGACGGCGGTGTTGTACCAGAAGGTTGCAAGGCCGATGCCGCGGCGGATGGGGCCGGTCTGGTTGGCATAGGCCTTCACCTTTTCCTCATAGCCGATGGCCTTCATACCCTTTTCCATACACTGCCGGTAGGAGTCCTCGTAAAGCTCGTTTTTCGAGAAGCCGTCGACGTAGCCGGGCTTCATCAGGTTCTGCCAGCGGTAGGCCAGCGGCGTCATGCCGACAGCCTCTGCACACTGCTCCGCGTGGGACTCGTCCGCGAACGACGCCTGCGGCATGCCGTAGCCGCGCATGGCGCCCGCCGCCGGGCGGTTGGTGAAGACGGTGTAAGCGTCGCCCTCAAAGTTGGGACAGGGATAATGCTGGTTAAAAGAACCCAGCGCCTTGGCCACGATCGAATGGCCGTGGGAGGCGTAGCCGCCCTGATTGGAGAAGCATTCGACCTTCTTGGCGGCGATGGTGCCGTCCGGATGCAGCCATGAGATGATGTGCGTGCGGATGGCGTGGCGGACGCGGTTGGAGACGAAGGTTTCCTCACGCGAGCAGTCGAGCTTGACAAGACGGCCGCCGACCTGCGTGCAGCACCAGGCGCACAGCGGCTCATACAGCGCGTCCTGCTTGTTGCCGAAGCCGCCGCCGATGTACGGCTTGATGATGCGGATATCGCCCCACGGACGGCCCAGGGCCTGTCCGACGATGCGGCGTACGATGTGCGGGATCTGCGTGGAGCTGGTCACGACGAGGCGGCCGTTTTCCTCATAGCAGAAGCAGCCGTGATTCTCGATGTGGCAGTGCTGCACGGTCGGCGTTTCGTACCAGCCCTCGACCTTGATGAGGCCCGGCTCTTTGATCGCCTCGGCGTAATTGCCCGCCGCTGCGGTCGTATGCTTGAGGATGTTGTTGGGGAACGCCTCGTGCAGCTGCGGCGCACCGGGCTCCATGGCCTTCTGCACGTCGAGCACGAACGGCAGCTCCTCATACTCGACTTCGATGGCGCGCACGGCCTGCATGGCTGCGACCTCGTCCTCGGCGATGACAGCGCAGACATCGTCGCCGTAATAGCGCACGTGCCGGTTGAGCAGGTGCCGGTCGGCAATGTCCTGATGGGACGGGTCCATCGACCACGGGTGGCCAGCCGTGGGGAACGGGATATCCGGTACGTCGAAGCAGGTCAGGATCTTGACAACACCGGGAATTCTCTCGGCCTTGCTGATGTCGACCGACTTGACGAAGCCGTGCGCAATGGTCGAATGCTTGACTCTGATGAGCAGCGCATCCTTCGGGGCCAGATCATCATAGTATTTTGTCCGGCCGGTCGCCTTGTCAAAGGCGTCGACACGAACCTCGCTTCTGCCTACGATGTTCATTCGGTTACCTCCATTTGCCGGATTACAGGCGGGTTTTGCGCGTCCGTGCACGAAATCCGCCATTTTTCCACTTTTATTTGTTCCTATTGTAGCATATTCGGATTTGAAGAGAAAGTGAAAGCATTATCCTACTTTCTGAATAACGGCTTTTTTCGCGAATGTCGAAAAAACTGTATGATTCTTGCGCAAATATGCAAAAATAGCTATACTGTTTTGTAGAAAATCACAAGGAGCACACAATATGGCTGCAATCTCTGCACTTCCCGCCGGCTGCCTGCTCATGGCTGCCGGAAATGCTTCCCGCTTCGGGGAAAACAAGCTGGCCGCGTGCTTTGACGGGCAGAGCCTGTTCTCGCTGGCGCTTGCGGCGATCCCGGCGGAGATGTTCGCCCGCGTCACGGTCGTCTCGCAGTATCCGGCGCTTCTGGAGGAGGCTTCGCTGGCGGGCTTTGATACGATCCTGAACGACCGGCCGGAGGACGGCATCAGCCGCACCATCCGCCTCGGCACGCAGGCGATGGCGGACTGCGCCGGTATTTTATATATGGTCGCCGACCAACCGCTGCTGCGGGCCGGGACGGTGCGGCGCGTCGTGGACGCGTGGCGGGCGAACCCGGACTGCATCGCCGCTGCGGCGCACAACGGAAAGCGCGGCAACCCGTGCCTGTTCCCGGCGCGGTTCTTCCCGGAGCTGTGCGCATTGGAGGCTGACCGCGGCGGCTCGTCCGTCATCCGGCGGCACGAGGACGCGCTGCTGCTCGTCGAGGCAGGGGAGCGCGAGCTGTTCGACTGCGACACAAAGCAGGCGCTGGAGATCCTGAAGGGAAACGCATAGCGCCGCTCATTCCCGGCGCGGCAGGAGGAGCATGGCGAGATCGTTGACGTTGGTGCCGGTGGGGCCGGTGTGGATGAGGCCGCCGATGCGCTCCAGCGCGGGATAAGCGTCGTTGCGCCGCAGAATGTCGGCGGGGTCAAGCCCGGCGGCGCGGAGCGCGGCGAAGCTGTCCTGATCGACAAAGCCTCCGGCGGCGTCGGTCGGGCCGTCGGTCCCGTCGGAGCCGAAGGAGAAGACGGCGGCCTGCGCAAGCCCGGCAAGTCCTTCCGCAGCGGCCAGCGCAACCTCCTGATTGCGTCCGCCGCGTCCGGAGCCGGTCAGATGCACGACCGTCTCGCCTCCGGCGAGAAACGCAAGCGGCTCAGACGGTGACGCGTGCGTCCGCGCGACGGCGGCAAGGAACCGCCCCGCCTCCCGCGCCTCGCAGCTCAGACAGTCGGTCAGCCGGATGCAGCGATAGCCGAGCGTCTGCGCCGCCTGCTCTGCCGCATCGCAGAGGGCGCGGACGCTGCCGGTCACGCGGGAGACTGCGTTCGGCAGTGCTTTCGGCGTTTCTGTCTGCAGGCAGGCCAGCGCCCGGTCAGACAGGCGCAGCCCGTATTTCCGCACGACGGCCAGCGCCTCGGCGCACGTGCTGCTGTCCGGCGCTGCAGGGCCGGAGGCGATCATGTCGAGCGGGTCGCCGAGAATATCCGACAGCACGACCGAGAAGACCGGCGCCGGACGGCAGTGCAGCGCGAACCGCCCGCCCTTGACGGCGGACAGCCGCTTGCGGATGGTATTGATCTCCACAATATCCGCGCCGCAGGAGAGCAGCTGGCCGGTGATATCCTCCAGCTCGGCAAGCGGCACCAGCGGAGACTCAAACAGCGCCGAGCCGCCGCCGGAGATGAGAAACAGCACGCAATCCTCCTCCCGCAGTCCGCGCGTCAGCTCCAGCGCAGCCTGCGCGGCGCGGAGCCCGGCCTCATCCGGCACCGGATGCCCGGCCTCAAAGATCTGAAGCGGGCCGATGGGGCCGCGGCTATGGCCGTATTTGGTGATGACTGCGCCGGAGGTGATGCGCGTGCTGAGCGTGTCCCACGCCGCGTTCGCCATGGCCCACGCGGCCTTTCCGATGGCGATGAGCACGACGCGCCCCGCGCAGGAAAACTCCTGCAGCGCGCGCTGCACGGCGGCGTCCGGCTGCACGGCGCGCAGACTTGCGCGGATGATCTGGTCAGCGGTATCGCGAAGCGTCATAAAATCTGTCCTTTCCGATCAAAAGCATTCTGCCGACAGTGTATCACATAACGTACCCTTCCGCCAAGTATGGCGGAAGAAAAAAAGCGGCCTGCGGGCCGAGGTTGCAAAATGGGCGCGTTTGTGGTAAATTGGATGCAAATGAACATAAGAGGTGATCGCATGAAGCGGCTGCTGCTCCTGCTGGCGTGCCTGCTGGCGCTCTGCACAGGCGTCTGCGCGGCGGAGCCCGTTATTTCCGAAATGAAAACAGACTGTACCCTGACCGGCAGCAGCTCTTGTCAGGTCACGCAGAGCTTTACGCTGGAGATCAACGGCGCGCAGACACAGCTGCGCTTCCCGCTCAGCGCCGGCGCGAAGAAGGCCTCCGTCGCGGGCTATCAGACGCAGAAGCAGACCGACGGCGACTGCCCCGTGCTCGTGCTGACCGATGCAAACGGCTTTACCGGGACGCGCTCGTTTACCGTCATGTATACGATCTCGGGCCTTGCAAGCGAGGCCGACGGCGTGCAGACGCTCAGCCTTCCGCTCATGAGCGCGAAATGGGACTATCCCATCTCCAAATATGTCTTTACTGTCACGCTGCCCAAGCCGTTTGAAAGCTATCCGGCCTTTACCAGCGGCTACCACGGCGACGTGATCTCCGACTATATCGATCTGGATGTCTCCGAGTCGCGCATCACGGGCGTGATCGAAACGGGGCTGAAGGACCATGAATCGCTCGAAATGACCCTCACGCTGGATAAGTCCTATTTTTCCGGCGCGCATACCACGCTTTCGTTCGGCTGGGCCGGCACGGCAATCATTCTGCTGCTGCTCGCGCTGGCGTTCCTTTACTGGTTCTCGTCTCTGCGCAGTGCACGGGTGCGCGTATCCTCACGGATGCTGCCGCCGGATGCGGCGCTGCCGTGCGATATGCCGTTCCTGCTGGCGGGCGGACCGATCCAGTTCAATATGCTGGTCTGCCACTGGGCAAGTCTGGGATATCTGACCATCTCCTGCGGCAAAAATGAGCGGGTGGTGCTGCGCCGCCGCGTCGATATGGGCAACGAGCGCCGCCCTGCAGAGGTCAGGTTGTTCCAGATGCTGTTTTCGCAGGGCGACGTGTGCGAGGGCGTAAGTCTTCTGTACAAGCGCACGGCGGAAAAGGCCGACGAGGTCCTGCGGCGCTACTGGGTCAGGCGGATGTACCGCAAAACCAGCGGCAATCCGCTCATTATGCGTGCGCTCGGCATTCTGGCCGGAGCGCTGACTGCCGCCGAGGCGGCAAGCCCGATCCTGCCGTCAGGCTTCGTGCGCTGGCTGCTGCTGGCCGTGATCTTCGTGCTCGGCGGCGTACTGTTTGCGGTGATCCAATATGCGCCTGCGGCGTATTATCAGGGAAAATGGCCGCTGGCAGGACTGGCTGCGGCGTGTGCGGCGGCGCTTCTGGCAATGGCGCAGCTCGGCGAGGGCGTTCTTGTGATGCTGCTGGTGATCGCCTGCGAGGTGCTGATCGGCGTGCTGACGCTCCACGGCGGCAGGCGCACCGCCTTTGGCGACGAGATCGTCGCGCAGGCGCTTGGCTACCGCAAGTTCCTCCGGCGCGTCACGCAGAGCCAGCTGCAGTCCCGGCTGGCGCAGGACAGCCAG
>ERZ827458.1936-NODE-1936-length-11924-cov-3.089645_pt1 | contig 11924 bp, 10 predicted proteins | sample MGYA00519706_ERZ827458 | MGnify/ENA primary metagenome ERZ827458 (study PRJEB31778, sample SAMEA3449309) | human gut metagenome | biome: human gut; feature: human-associated habitat; material: faeces | place: United Kingdom | collected 2010/2012 ...
CGCGCCGAACATCTCCACGCCGTGCGTGCCGATGCCCATCACGAGGTCGGATACCCGTGCAGCGAGGTCAATTTCGTGCAGGCTCATCACGATGGTCACGCCCTGCTCCCGCGCGAGATGAAGCAGAATGGCGGACAATTCGATTTTATATCGAATATCCAGAAAGGAGGTCGGCTCGTCGAGCACCAGCACGCGCGGCTGCTGGCAGAGCGCACGGGCAATCATCACCCGCTGACGCTGACCGTCGCTGACGCGGGCGAACGGCTTGTCCGCCAGTTCTTCGACACGCACCAATGCGAGACTCTGCGCAATCACGTCTCTGTCCAGCGCAGTCAGCATCCCGAAACGGCCGGTATAGGGATAACGCCCGGAAGCCGCCACGTCGTAACAGGTCATCAGTTCCGGACGGACGCGCTCGGTCAGCACGACGGAAAGCCGCTTTGCCAGCTCGCAGCTGTCCATCCGCTCGATTCGCCGCCGACGCGCACCACGCCGCCCATACACGCGAGGTGATGCGAAATCGTCTTGAGAATGGTCGATTTGCCCGCGCCGTTTGGACCGATGAGCGTCAAAATCTGCCCCGGCAGAATCGACGCGCAGAGGTCTTTCAACAATACACGTCTGCCGTAACCGACCGAAAGGTTGTCCAGCTCCAAAGTCGGTTTCACCGGTGTCCGCCTCCCCGCTTGAGTGCCATCACGATAACGACCGGCGCGCCGAAAAACGCCGTTACCGTGCTGATGGCCAGCTCCGTTGGCGAAAACGCCGTTCGGGCGATCCAGTCGCATGCCATACAGAATACGCCGCCCAGCAGGAAACAGCCGGGCAGAACAGCCATCGGTTTGGCCGTGCCGAGCAGCTTTTTTGTCATATACGGCACGGCAATGCCGACAAAGGAAATCGGACCGACAAGCGCCGTCACGCACGCGGCCAGCAGACAGGAAAGTCCGATCAGCGCCGCACGGAAACGGCGGACGTTCACACCCATGCTCGCCGCGTAATGTTCGCCGAACTGATATGCGCCGATGGGCTTCGCCAGCAGCAGGCACAGCAGCAGGCAGACGGCAATCACCGCCAAGCAGATGCGCAGATTTCCCCACGACACGGCAGAAAAGCTGCCCATCGACCAGCTGGTGAGGTTCGCAATATCGCTTTCTTTGGCGAAGGTGACGAAGAAATCCGTCGCCGCCGAACAGACGTTGCCAATCATCATGCCGACGACCAGCAGCATCGCCATGCTGTGAATCTTTCGGGAGACGATCATCACAAAGCTCGCGCAGAGCATTGCCCCGACAAATGCCGCGGTCATCACCGCGCCGAACGGCACGCAACCCCAGAGCTTCATGCCGAAGATCATCACCGCGCCGACAGCCAACTTTGCGCCGGAGGACACGCCCAGCACATACGGCCCGGCAATCGGATTGCGGAAAAACGTTTGCAGCAGAAAGCCCGACACGCTCAGCGTGCCGCCCATCACCGCCGCCGCCAGCACGCGCGGCAGGCGGATTTTGAGCAGCACGTTGTAGGCCGCTGTGCCCGCGCCCTCTCTCAGCAGCAGAATCCGCAGGATTTCATGCGGGGACAGCGCCGCGCTGCCCGTGCCCACACTGACCGCCAACAGCAGCGCAAAGCAGACTGCGAGCACCGCATAGCACAGCGCGCACCGCGTTTTTTTCACCCGTTCCTCACTCCAGCTTCATGATATGGTTTAGTGCCGCGTCGTCACCCGAAAGCATGCGGTTCATGTCCTCGATGAGGTCGCCCAGCCGTCCGGCCTGCTGAAAATAATCTGCGCCGGTGCAATAGACGCGTCCATTTTGCACCGCTTTGAAATCGGCCAGCAGCGTGTTTCGCTCAATCAGCTGCGAAAGCGTCTTCGGCTTGCCGCCGAGCTGACCAATATAGAGGATGCAGTCCGCATCGCCCGCCACGAGATAAAAGGCTTCCATCTCCATCTGCCGCGTGCCGGATTCGCCGGTACCCAGTCCTTCCGGCGCATACCGCCCGCCAGCCAGCTCAAGCATTTTGACCATATAATCACCATTGTTGCGCACATACAGCGCGCCCTTGGAGGTAATGTAGAACATGGCGACGGTCACGTTCTCCTGCATCGGCTCAAGCGATTCGATTTTCTGCTTCTGCGCGTCAAACGCGGTGCTCGCCTCGTTCTCACGCCCCAGCAGCACGCCGTAGAGCTTCATCCACTCCATGCGTCCCAGCGGAGTTTCCTCCAATGCAGAGCTGTCCACCAGCAAAGGAATGCCTAGCTCGTCCAGCTTTTCCCGCACATCCGGCGTGCCCTCGATCATCGTGGAGAAAACGGCCAGCTTTGGCGGGTTCAAGGCAATACGCTCGAAATCCGGCTGCTTATAGTGACCGATGTATGCGATTTGTCCATCCTGAACCGCTTGTTTCACGCTTGGCAGATACCAGTCTTCCACGTCATAGGTCGTCTGCGTCACGGCGGAGAGCGCGCCGATTTCATCCATCAGTGCCACCGTCGAGGTGGAAGCCACGAACAGGTTGTCAAGCGGCATGTACAGCAGCATGATGTCCGCATCCAGACCATCCGGTGTATCCATACCCGCCGGAATCAGCAGAAAGCGCCCGCCGTTCTGCACGGTAATCAGTGAATAACCGCCTTCCAGCCTGTCCACGGCAAAGTTTTTCGCGGCTTCCAGATCAAGCTTTTCTGTGACGACGGGCAGCTCCGCTAACGCGGTTTGAACAGCAAAAACGCCCCAAAGCAGCGCAATCAGCGCAATCATCTTTTTCATAAACTTCCTCGCAGTTTTTCTCAAAATAAATGAAAAGCGCCCATCTCGGACAAAGATGGACGCATAGCAAACAAACGCTTGACCTGCCTTCTCCAACTGCCCGAGAATCGGTTTCATCTCCGCAGGGCAGGTCTCCTGGCTGACGGCTTCACGTGCGCCGCCTTCTCGAAATCGCTTTCAATGGCTCATGGCACACGCATACCGAATACAGTAATGGCTGTTGCGCCGGATTTGAACCGGCTTCCCTTTTCATTTGAATGGCTTCAAACACCCTGCGCGGTATAGATTTTTCTCGTTTATTATACGGGGTTTGAGGGAGGGAGTCAAGATAAGAGAGGAATGGATTTTTCTTAAATCGCCAGGAAATGAATTGGTGCAGATTTATTTGTTTGAAGTGGATCATCCGATTGTCGGAGGGCGTTCTTTTCAGCATCATTTATAACCTGCTCCAATTCTTTCCGATTGACCGCCGTTTCCACCGCATCCTCAACCGAAACCCTCCCATCCGACACGCGCGGCAGCGCGTCAGGGATGACCTTGCGTGTCCAGTATCGGATGCGATTCAGCTCTGCTAATTCAGCCCTGACTTCTTCAAGTTTGGGAAGAAGGGCTTCGCGCTCCGCTTCAAGCCGTGTGCGTTCTGCTTTCAGTGCCATGCGCTGCTCCTTATTGAGATGAGATGCAAGCCCCAGCGACTTTAAAAGCCCCGAACAGCTCTATCTGGACAAGGAAAAGCTGCTTGCACTCTATGACGCAATGAATCGCTCGTCGCTTCGCGATGCCGCATGGGTTCGCCATCGGTTTGGTTTCGATGGCAAGCCATGTGCACTGGTAGCGGCAGCGAGGGACTACGGCTTGAGCATCAGCCGGGCAAGGCGCATCGAAGATGAAGCTCTGCGCCATATTCGTGAGAATTTGGCCGCACAGGGCGGGGAGAAAGCGGCTGCATGACCCCGACTTTGTGGTTTAAGCGTAAACCAGTTCGTTCAGCAGGATTTCTTCTGCTCGGTTCTGGATGCTGTTCATCCTGCGCACCCATTCCATCTGGTTGCGTGCTTTGAGTGCTTCGTCAACCCCTTCCTGCCGCATCATCTGCGGCAGGAGGGTTTCAAGGCGTTCCCGGCACTCGGCATCCACGCCGACGAGATGCTCCGTCAGTTTTCCGGAAAGCAGCAGGGCATTGTACAGAATGGGCTTATGCTCTTTAAGATACGTCTTGCGCATCCTGCTATACTTACCCAGCACCACAGGCTCATCTGGGATGGTCAGGTCGGGAAGCAGATAGTCGCCGCAGCGATGATAGGTCAGTTTCATACAAATCTCCTTTCAAACACAAAAAAGCAGTTGTGGACTTGAAGATTTTTTCTTCTTCCATAACTGCTTTTTGTATTCGGTTTTCGCGGAACGACATGCAGTTTAAGGAAGATGGTTAAAACCTTCCTTTACATAATACATGCTGACTTATTATGATATGCTCAATGCTATCGGCTACGACGTTAAAGGATCCATCTACGTCTAATTTCAGATATGAAAAAATATCTTTATATGTTCTTATTCTCAAAATAGATAACTTTCTAAAAAACACCTTTTCTGTGTAAAAAACAAATCATCCCACCTTTTTCAAAGAAATTTCCGGCTCACAATCTTCGATAATTGTCATATATACAAGTGTAAACTTTCTCAACGAAATATTACATCCACAGATATATTCTGACGCAATATACAGACTAAGTTTTTGTTCAGTAGAAAGATGCGTGGTACAATCCATATCTTGATAATCTTCCGTTCTATATCCTTGCGTATACTTTTCCATTAAACTTCTTAAATAATAAGCACATAGTTCAATACTTTCATCAATATCGAGCATTTTCATCAGAAAGTTTCGAGGATTCATTTTATAATAATGTTTCGCATTCTCTACAGAAATCTGCGCAAGTCCCAATGTACAGTTATGTTTAATTACATACGACGGTAAAAATCGGCACGCTAAATACTCAATTTTCTGTTGAAACCAGCTCTTTCGATTTATCAATTCAAGCATCAAGACCGTCTCCAGTAATTCCCTTTGTATTCCATTTCTTTCTGAAGCCCTATCAATCTCATAAAAATAATCTTTTACAAAATTCCCTTCAAATTTGATTTTTCGATAAGTCATGCATAAATCGGCTGCAAATGTCTTACAATCCATGTAAGGATTTGATTTTTCGCAATATTCAATTACACTCCTTACGCCTACTGGAATACACATTCCAAGTAACTGAATAATGATATTGAATCCTGTATTGTCAAATACATACACTTCTTTATTTTTCAAAATCATAGGAAGCAAAGTATTAATTGAAAAGCATCCGCAGGATATAGAAAAAACAACCGATAAAATGCAGGATATAAAGTAAACAAATTTTATTTCACTATCAAAAAATGCAAATAGACGATATTGATAAATTGATGGCCATGAGCATAGAAAGCTTCCCATGGCAATTCCAAATAGAATAGTTCGTTTAGAAACGCCAATAATTTCAAATACAAAGGAAAGAAATACTATAAACAGAAGCCTTGAAGCCGCTGCATATATTGCTTTTTTTAAGCTTTTACTATAAATAATATCCCGTACAGAATAATATGTGCTCGGAAAAATCACTAATTGAAACGGCAAAATTAATAGATATAAAAAAGCAATCAATACGCTATACACTAATTCGGAATATGAAATCACTATTTCCTCTCCTATCTCACCTTTAGCATTTATTGTATATCATATTTATGGAATTACACAATCGAATTATTCATACAATTTTTCAAGCGGGATCAACTCAACCCCTTCTTCTGCCTGCGTATCGAATCCACTCCGTGAGATAAACGCATACCGATAACAATTCATCCCCGTCCGCCTGACCTGCTCGATTTCCTGCTGAATCATGCTCTGCGTGAGCGGTTCGCTGCGGAATTTAGCCTCATAAAAGACGTAGCCATTCGGGTCTTCCGTCACGATATCGAACTCGCCGTTCGTCCGCGCCTGCGGATCATCGTAATAATACTTTCCGATTCGATCAAACGGAATCGGGAGCTTTCCCGCACGATTTTGACGAATCAGATACTGCCTGCAAATCTCCTCAAACTGACGCGGCACATACTGCTTTTCAAAATCATCCCTGATATACCGGTCATAAAACACATCAGAATCCATCACATTCATCTGCGAGGAATAGCGGAACACATACCGATAGTAAAACAGCGAAAGATTATCCGTAATGATATACCCCGTTTTGCGCTTGTTGTTTGCGTCGTTAATGGGCGCTTCCTTTTTCACAACCTCCATGCGAATGAGCTTTTCCAGCACATCCGCCAACGCCGGGCTGCTGGACACATGGGACTGCGAGAGTAAATCGCTGTACTTCGAGAATCCCCGTGCCAGCGCTTCAAACACCTCGTTTGCATTGTTGATTTTAGAAATTTCCGATTTAAGGTACATCGAAACTTCATTTTCCAGCCGGGCATCCGGCGAAGCAATCAGCTCAATGATGTTCTCCCGAACCGAAAGCTGCGAATTGATGAGCCTGTTGTAATACGGAATTCCACCGAACACGCTGTACAGCCTGACCTTATCTTCATCAGAAAAAGTCGGATAAAACAGTGCCGATTCGTAATAATCCATCGGCTTCAAATCAATGGTTCGATCCACACGCCCATACAGCGGATTCTCCCGAAGTAAAAGGGATTTCATGACATCTACATACGAGCCGCACAGGATGAGCTTCAGCGCCGATGTATCGCGATAGCGGTCAACCAACGCCTGCAAAACGCTGTCCATCCCCTGCACAACTTCGCGCAAGTACGGATACTCATCCAGCACCAGGATCATCTGCTTTTCCTTCGCCGCTTCAAACAGATACGTCAGCAACGCTTCCATGCTGTCAAAAGAAGGCTTTGGGAAATGAAACGTATCCGCCAGCAACACAGACAGACTCTCCGTGTTATTCTGTTCCGTCGTCTGTTTACATTCAAAATAAATGCTGGTTACGTCCGTTTCACGTAGGCTCTGCTTAATCAGCTCGCTTTTGCCGACGCGCCTGCGCCCATAAATCAAGCCGATCTGCATTCCTTCATGTGAAAACAGACGATGCAAATCCTTGCGCTGCTTCTCCCGTCCGTAGAATTTCATTTACTCGGTCACCTCCGACTCGGTTTAGTCCGAGTTTATTATACTGTGGAAAACAGAAAAAAACAACCATTCAAAGCACTTTCTTTTTACCGCACGCGCCTATCGCGCAGGCGGAGCAGAAAAAAAAGAATAGAAAAATCCAGCCAAGCAATCAATTTGACTGGATTCTTTGGCAACGGCAATGTGTTTCAGATACACATCAGAAGTATTTTTATTTCATCACTTTTTCAAGCAAAGCCTGATAACTGTCCACCACATCATAAACCACATTTCCGTTGCTGATCGCTTTGAAATGCTCGCGTGCGCAGTGGATTTTGGATTCCTCAATCGTTCTGAGCTGCATGGTGGACATCGCGCCCTTCGTCTCCGCGACGAAATAGATATGCTTGACCGTGCCTTCATAAAAGGCAATCGCCCAGTCCGGATTATAGTGGCCGACCGGCGTTGCGATATAGAAACTATCCGGCAGTTTCACATAGACGGCAACATTGTTATCGGTATCAAGGTCAGCCGCAAAATCATGCTCGTTGGTTGAATCATACACGATGTGGTCATACAGATGCCGCTGCGCTTTCATGGCGTTGGTTCCGAGCTTGCCCTTGATTGTCGGCTCTGTGAAAATATCCGTATCGTAGTGTTCATCCAGCATGTTGTAGGTGATATGCTGAATAATTGCGGTCGCCTTTTCATCGTTAATCAGCGCGGCGGCTTTGATGATAAATTCTTCCGGATTGAACCTGAATTGCTCAAATACAACCTTCTCAATACCGGTCAGAATCGCGACAACTGCCTTTCGGGTCAAACCGGTTTCGCCAACGAGCTTGCCGACCAAATCATATTTTACGCTGCTGTTGGTATGAATCCGCCTGCCGCTGTCATAAGTTGCGGATTTCGATTTAGAGAACGAACTTCCCTCAAGAAGCGAATCCTTCGACTTGATTTCATCCATTGCGCCGGTTTCAACCTTGAAATAAATCTTCGGAACGGTGAGCTTCTGATTGAGCGACACAATCGCTTTATTCACAAGCTCATCGGTATCGAAATCGACCACATAGACGGATTTGGGGCTGATTCGCTCCCAAAGCGCCTTGAATTCCGGCATGGCGAGCTTATCGGGATCGACTTGCAGCTCTACGTTTTGGTCGCGAGCATTTTCCGGCTGCATGGCGCGGCTGTCATAGACGGAATCCAAAATGTGGATCACGGCATCCCGGCTATCCGCCACTTCCTCCGCAACTTGAATTTCTCCGTTCGCCTTATCGGCATAATACTTATCGGTCAGCGCACCGCGCCTGACGTAGCCATTGGCAATCAAATCCTCAAAGATGGCCTGCGCCAGCTCGCCGTCGATCACCTGTTCATTGCCATGCGCATCCGCGATGACCTTGCCCTTGAACAGCTCGACATTCACCGCGACAGGGCGGCCGGCAACCGCATCCGCCAGCTCGCTCTGCAAGCCTTTGGCAAAGCTGTCATAGCTCTCGCTGGCAATGACCGTCAGCACATTGACGGTATGAACGTCGTTGCCGAGCGCATTGGCGTCCATGCGCTCGCCGTCCTGATTGACGCACAGGCGCAGACCGCGGCCAACTTCCTGACGCTTGCGAACCTCGCTGCTGCTCTGCTTCAGCGTGCAGATCTGGAACACGTTTGGGTTATCCCAGCCTTCGCGCAGCGCGGAATGGGAAAAGATAAACCGAACCGGCGATTTCTTCGGATCACGATCCAGAAGCAGCTCCTTGTTCTTCATAATCAGGTCATAGGCGTCCGTATCGTCAGATGTGCCTTCCTTTTTGTCGGAGAGCTTGCTGTTGGTCATCTTGCCCTTCTTATCGACGGAAAAATAACCGGCATGGGTATCATGGGCGGAAATCGCGTCAAGATACCGTATGTAGCCATCGTCTCCGATTTCCCGCTGAATGGAGCTGAGAATATCGTTGTATTCTTCCTCAAACATATCGGCATAAACGCCGTTGAACGGACGCCCCGCCTCATCATATTGCTTATACTTCGCGACTTCGTCGATAAAGAACAGGGACAGCACCTTGATCCCCTTGTGGAAAAGCTGCCTTTCCCGCTCAATATGGGAGAGGATGGTTTCGCGGATTTGAATACGCCGGAGCTGGTCTTCGCTGACCTTGCCGACGATATCGCCCGCGTAGATTTTCATGCCGTTCAGAAACGCCACGGAATTATCCCGTCCGTCGATTGCCTTGACGACATAGCCGACCTTGTACTCATCCAGGTTGCCGGAGTTATCGTACAGGTTGTAGCCGATGCCGACCGTTGCGGTTTTCTTGCGGATGCCGGATATGCCCTTGAAGTCAAACTGAATGGTTGCCGTCGGGTCTGCCTTGGATAGATTGATGCTTTCCACATAAACAAAGCCGTCTGTCGCCGTGCTGCCGGACTCGGTGATGCCCTTGACGGCAATCTTTTTGACCAGACGCTTGTTGTAAGCTTCCATCGCGTCCAGCCGATAGACCATGTTGTAAATGCTATCCGACTTATGGGTTGCGGAATATCGCAGGGTCAGCAGCGGGCAGAACTCTTTCAGCCGCTCTTTCGTCTGTTTGCCCTCGACCGACTGCGGCTCGTCGATAATCAGAATCGGGTTCGTCTTGGCGATGATATCAATCGGGCGGCGAGAGCGGAACTCATCCAGCTTCATATAAATGCGCCGCGCATCCTTGCCCTTGGCATTGAACGCCTGCGAATTGATAATCATCACATTGATTGCGCTATCCGACGCGAAGCGGTCGATTTCCGTGAGCTGTGCGGAATTATAGATGAAGAAGCGAATCTTCTTGCCATATTCCTCGGCAAAATGCTCCTGCGTCATCTGAAAGGTTTTATAGACGCCCTCACGGATGGCGATGCTCGGCACAACCACGATGAACTTGCTCCACCCGTAATGCTTGTTCAGCTCATACATGGTTTTGATATAGGTATAGGTTTTGCCGACGCCGGTTTCCATTTCGATGGTCAGGTTATAGTGTCCCTCCAGTCTTTCGGACGGCTTAATCTGGTGAGTGCGCTGCACCTTTTGCAGCCGCTCCAAAATCAGCTTGTCGGAAAGCTCCGGCACAATGCGCTCGTTGCGCCAGCCGGTGAAGTCCGTGTCATCCATGATTGTCTGCTGACCATAGCCTTTGTCCATCATATAGCTGGGCGTGAGATACGGCTGTCCGGCAAAGACGTCCACAACGGCTTTCGCCGCATCGGCTTGGAACTTCTGATGCTTAAATTGCAGCTTCAATCGTCTTCACCCCCGTCCTCGGATAACTGTTCCTCCAGCAGCTTTTGCAAATCTTCTTTTTTAGGCAGAACAGGTTCGTATTTGCTCGCAAAAATCTGCGCATTGTCCTCCGGCAGCGTCATTTCAACGACCGCATTATTCTTATCCCGGCAAAGAATAATTCCAATGGTCGAGTTTTCGTCAGGCAGTTTCACCTTGCGGTCGTAATAGTGAACGTACATCTGCATCTGCCCGATATCCTGATGCTTGAGTTCGCCGATTTTCAAATCAAACAGAACAAAGCAGCGCAAAAGCCGATTGTAAAAGACCAAATCGACCATAAAGTGTTCTTCGTCAAACGTGAAGCGCACCTGACGACCAATAAAAGCAAAGCCGGTTCCCAACTCCAAAAGAAATTGCTGCAAATGGTCGATAATCCGGCTCTCCAGCTCGCTTTCCGAATATTCCGGCAGCTCTTTCAACCCCAGAAATTCCAATACATACGGGTCTTTTACAGCGTCTTTGGATTTTTCCATCTTTTGTCCTTCCAACGCCAGCCGATAAACCTTGTCCTTATCCGTACTCAAAGCAAGCCGTTCATAGAGAGAGCTGTCGTATTGACGTTTCAACTCGCTCAGGCTCCAATCGTTTTTTACCGATTCAATTTCATAAAAGTGGCGTTCATCTACATTATCAATCCGCATCAGCTTCAGATAGTGCGACCAGCTCAAAAAGAATTTCCTTCCCGTGCTGACTGTCGGAAGATTCTCAAATTGGGTAAACACTGTTTCCCCAATCTGGTCGTGCGAATAGACGGTATAAAAGCGCCGCATCAGTTTGAGATTTTCGGCGGAATAGCCTTTGCCGAAAGTGCCCGTCAAATACGCCGAAAGCTCCCTCAGAAGCTGTTTACCATACGCCGCTCTGTTTTCACCGTGCTGTTCCTCCTCGACAATCATTCTCCCGATTTCGTAGTAGGCATAGACCATGGAGAGGTTGACAGCGGTTTTCGCGTTTTTTCGAGCCTGCGCAAGGACATCCGAAACGCTTTGAAGGAAGTCGTTGTTGACCGTCTTACCGATTTCATCGTTTTTCATCGCTGCACCGCCTTCCCGTATCGGGCTTCGCGCCACGCTCGGTAATCAGATGGGAAAACCCAAACCGCAGACTGCGTTTTCTTCCGAAAATCCGAAACACCGTTTCGGAAAACAGTTTTTTCTCCATCAGATCACCCTCACGCGCTTTGTGATGTCGCCCGCGTCCTCCGGCATATAGAGCTTGAAAATCTCGAACACGTTGATTTTTTCCGGGCTGGACGCAAAGCCGGAATCGCGGAAGACGGCGCGAAGGGGCTTGCGCTTGGCGATGGTCTTGACCACGCTTTCGGGAATATTCGCGTCAAAACAGGCAATCAGGTCGCCGTCATTGTAGGTATGGACGGTGCAGCCGTCGATTTGCTCGGACTTGTACGGCAGGGACAGCGGCCGCCCCCAGTCGATCAGGCAGCCGAACAGCAGGTCAAGGTCGGTTCGGTCGTCCTTGACGTTGGATTCCAGCCCCGCGATCATATCCTGACTGTAATCGTCCGCCGCATAGTAAACGTCCTTCATGTTGGTGTCGTCATAGTCGTCCAACACGTCGTCGTCATACTGGATGGCGTCGTTGTAATCATACTGCTCGCCGTCCACGGTGATCCAGGAGCCATTCTTGAAGGCGGTAATCTCCACCTCGCTCAGAACCTCGGGCT
>ERZ827458.1944-NODE-1944-length-11835-cov-2.864177_pt1 | contig 11835 bp, 5 predicted proteins | sample MGYA00519706_ERZ827458 | MGnify/ENA primary metagenome ERZ827458 (study PRJEB31778, sample SAMEA3449309) | human gut metagenome | biome: human gut; feature: human-associated habitat; material: faeces | place: United Kingdom | collected 2010/2012 ...
GCCGTACTACGACGCTCTCACCGGCGCGCAGACGGAATACGCCAACGTGATCGTGCTCCGCACCGATGTTAGCTGGTTCAACAACGCCCCGCAGCGCCCGGTGATTCAGCTCGTCGGTCAGGGCGTGGCCGAAATCTTCCAGAATGGCAAGTACATCCGCGGCACGTGGGTGCGCACCCATGACGGCAAGACCGGCGACGATGCGAAGTCCCTCCCTGCCCGCATGATCTTCTTCGACGAGAACGGCGAGGAGCTCGAAATGAAGGTTGGCAAGACCTTCATCCAGATCGTCAACAACGATCAGGCCGTCATCGTGAACGCGGGCGAGCAGATTGAAGGCGCGACCGCGCAGGCCACTCCGGCCCCGACCGCGACCCCGAAGCCGACCCGTACCCCGAAGCCGACCCGCACCCCGAAGGCCAGCGCCAACGCGACGCCGGCGCCTGTCGAGGGCGAGGACAACGCGGACGAGGATGTTTCCTTCGGCGGCTAATTGAACAAACCCATCAGGAAGGCGAATCGACTGCGGTTCGCCTTCTTTTTTTGCAGGAAAATGGAGCTGCAAAAAATCCGCACCGGCGTGACGCTGATGCGGATTTCATTTATGCTTGTGTGCGGAGAATCTCTCAATCCTCGACGGGATGATCGGCGCGGTACTTCGTCAGCAGCTTCTCGATGCGGTTCCACGGGTTGAGCAGGTAGCTCAGGGACTGATCGTGGTTGAGCGTCGCGATGACGAACGCCATGTATTTGCTCATATCCGCCTGGCTGAACCACGGGCGTTCGAGCACCTCTTTGGGGGTATAGGTCAGGTTCGTGGCGAACACGTGGTCGATCATGCCCTCGGCATACGCCTTGTCAAACGCCTCCAGGCCGCTGGTGAAGAACGCGAACGTCGCGCCCGCGAACACGCGCTTGGCCTTGCGCCGCTTGAGGTTATACGCCAGATCGAGGATGGAGTCGCCGGAAGCGATGATGTCGTCGGCCACAAACACATCCTTGCCCTCCACGCTGTCGCCCAGATACTCGTGCGCGATGATCGGGTTGCGGCCGTTGACCACGCGGGTGTAATCGCGGCGCTTGTAGAACATGCCCATGTCCACGCCCATCGCGGAGCTGTAATAGATGTTGCGGTTGAGCGCGCCCTCGTCCGGGGAGATGACCATCATGTGATGCTTGTCGATGCGCAGATCATCGTAGGTGTGGCACATGGCCTTGAGCATCTGGTAGGTCGGCATGATGCTTTCAAAGCCGCTCAGCGGGATGGCGTTCTGCACGCGCGGATCGTGCGCGTCGAAGGTGATGATGTTGGAAACGCCCATCGCGACCAGCTCCTGGAGCATCACGGCGCAGTCCATGGACTCGCGGGAGGTGCGGCGATGCTGGCGGCCTTCGTAGAGCATCGGCATGATGACGTTGATGCGGTAAGCCTTGCCGCTGACCGCGGCAATGATGCGCTTGAGATCAGCGTAGTGCTCGTCCGGCGTCATCGGAATCTCGCGGCCATAGAGCTTGTAGGTACACTGATACGCGCCCACATCGCAGATGATGAACAGATCATAGCCGCGAACGGTATCCTTAATCATGCCCTTGCCCTCGCCGGTGCCGAAGCGCGGGCAGTGCGCTTCCAGCAGGAAGCCGTTCTTATCCGAGCCGTAGAAGCTGTGGAGCTTCTGGTCGGAGGTCGCGTCCACCTGCCAGTTCATCAGATACTCGTTGACCCTGCGGCCCATTTCCTCGCAGCCGTTCATGGCGATGACGCCCAGCGGCGCGACAGGCCGCATCGGGAATTTCTGGGACGACTCGATGTTCTCGTTCATGCTTGAATACCCCTTCATAATGTCGATGAGATTCTCCCGTTTGACAGTATTGAACAGCCCGATTATAACACATTTCGCACCGAATTTCCGCACCAATTTGTTATCTTTATAAAAATTCGTCCGCTTGTGACAAATTTCCATCCGCTTTACGGCAACGCTACACCAACTGAACACTTTTTTAACGCAGTTTTCACGCCGCGGCTTCCCCTTGACCCTCCGCTTTTTGCTTGCTATAATATAGCCAAATCAACTCAGGGAGGTCTTTGCGTGAAACGCATTGTTTTAACCGGCGGCGGCACGGCCGGCCATGTCTCGCCCAATCAGGCGCTTATCCCCCATCTGCTCGAGGAGGGCTGGGATATTCACTATATCGGCACGAAGAACGGCATCGAGCGCACGCTGATTGAGCCGATGCAGGGCGTGACCTATCACGCGGTCAGCTCCGGCAAGCTGCGCCGCTATTTCGATTGGAAAAACTTCACCGATCCCTTCCGCGTCATCGCGGGCGCGTTCCAGAGCATCGGCGTCATCGGCAGGCTGAAGCCGAACGTCGTGTTCTCCAAGGGCGGCTTTGTCAGCGTTCCGGTCGTCTTCGGCGCGGCCATCTGCGGCGTGCCGGTGGTGATGCACGAAAGCGATATCACGCCGGGGCTGGCCAACAAGCTGTGCAAGCCGTTCGCCAAATCCGTCTGCACGACGTTCCCGGAGTGCGCAAAGCTGCTCGCCCCGAAGGGCGTTCTGACGGGTACGCCGCTTCGCGCGCAGATTTTCTCCGGCGACCGCGCGCGCGGCCTCAGGCTGGCCGGCTTTGACGGCCAAAAGCCCGTTTTAATGATGATCGGCGGCTCGCTGGGCGCGCAGACAGTCAATGCGGTGCTCCGCGAGGCGCTTCCGGCGCTGACCAAGCGGTTCGACGTGCTCCATGTCTGCGGCAAGGGCAATCTGGATGCGTCGCTTGAAAACACGCCGGGCTACAAGCAGTTTGAATACCTCTCCGACGAGCTGCCGGATGCGTTCGCCTGCGCGGATATCATGCTCTCCCGCGCGGGCAGCAATTCGCTCTCCGAGCTGATGGCGCTGTGCAAGCCCGCGCTGCTGATCCCCTACCACAGCGGGCGCGGCGATCAGGTGCTCAACGCCAATTCGCTCAAGGCGCGCGGTCTGGCGCACGTCATGCCGCAGAGCGAGCTGACCGCCGAATCCCTGCCGCCCGCCATCGACGCGCTTTGGGCGGATCGCGAGCTGCTGCGTCAGCGCCTCGCCGCCCTGCCGGACGCGGACGGCACGCAGCTCGTGCTCGACCAGATTCACAAATACATGAAGAAATAAGGGATCGCTATGGAAGAAAAAAGGGCAGGATCGCTTTCCATGTCCGCCCGCGTCAGCGAGCTGGCGCGCCTGCTTCGCTCCGGCGGCCAGACCGACGAGCAGCTCGCCGCCGTGCTGCACGACGCGCACGAGTGCGACATCGCCGCCGCGCTCGAGCTGCTCGACGTTCGCCAGCGCGCGCGGCTGTATCGCCTGCTCGGCGTCGAGCGGCTGGGCGACGTCTTCGCCTATGTCAGCGACGCGGGCAAGTACCTCCGCGAGCTGCCGCAGGAGCAGGCCGCCGATATCGTCGAGGCCATGGACGCCGACGACGCGGTTGACGCGCTGGAAACCGTCTCCCCCGAGCTGCGCAGCGCCCTGATGGAGAAGCTCGATCCCGAATCGCAGCACGACATCCGCCTCATCTGCTCCTATCAGCCGGACGAAATCGGCAGCGCGATGAGCACCAACTTCGTCTCCATCAGCCGCCACCTGTCCGTCAAACAGGCCATGCGCGCGCTGGTTGCACAGGCCGAGGAAAACGACAATATCTCCACCCTCTTCGTCAACGACGACGACGGATCGTTCTATGGCGCCATCGACCTCAAGGATCTGATCGTCGCCCGCGAGGAAACCGCGCTCGATTCGCTCATCAGCCGCAATTCCCGACCGTGCTCGCGCATGAGCAGATCGAGGCGTGTCTGGATCGCCTGCGCAGCTACGCCGAAGCCTCCATCCCGGTGCTGGGCGAAAAGCGCCGCGTCATCGGCGTCATCACCACGGACGACATCGTCGAGGCCGTGGACGACGCGATGGGCGACGATTACGCCAAGCTGGGCGGCCTGACCGGCGAGGAGGATCTGCATGAGCCGCTGAAAACCAGCCTCAAAAAGCGCCTGCCGTGGCTGATTATCCTGCTCTTTCTCGGCATGGGCGTTTCCTCCGTCGTCGGGCTGTTCGAGTCCGTCGTCTCTCAGGTCGCGCTGATCGTCTGCTTCCAGTCCCTCATTCTGGATATGGCGGGCAACGTCGGCACCCAGTCGCTGGCCGTCACCATCCGCGTGCTGATGGATGAAAGGCTGACGGGCAGGCAAAAGCTCGGTCTGGTCTTCAAGGAAATGCGCGTCGGCTTTTTCAGCGGCCTGCTGCTCGGCCTTCTGGCACTCGTGTTCATCGGGCTGTACGTCTGGCTGCTCAAGGGCAAAACGCTGTTCTATGCCCTGTGCATCTCCGGGTGCGCGGGCGCGGCGCTGGTGCTCTCCATGGTGCTTTCCAGCCTTGTGGGCACCGCTGTGCCGATGTTCTTCAAAAAGATTCACATCGATCCCGCCGTCGCTTCCGGCCCGCTGATTACCACCGTCAACGATTTGGTTGCCGTCATCGCATACTACGGGCTGGCCTATCTCTTCTTCTTTCAGATTTTCCATCTGGTGTAATTCGCTCCGTCTCTTTTTCCCCAAAACATTGAACCCCTTCCGCGGCCGCCCGGCCATGGAAGGGGTTCGTTTGATATACCTGTGTTTGAGCGGTTACTCGATGATCTCAAAATCATCGTCGCCGAAGTCGTTCCCGCCGTCGATCTTCATGTCGTCGTCAAGGTCCAAACCGCTCTGCACCTCGTCCGGCGCTGTTTCAACCGGCTCGGCGATATAGGCGTAAAGCACCGCTTCCGGCCAGTTGATCTCCGAGCCGGCGTAGTAGTTTTGCAGCCAATTCGTGTGGAAATCAAAGTAAACGTTGGAATAAATCGGCATCGTCGGCAGAAGCTCGTTGTAATACTTCTGGAACTCGATCCACTTCTGCTCGTAGGTCAGCACGTCGTATGGCTCAGTCTTGTGCATGTCCCAAGTCATGTCGATAAGCTGCTCATCGGTCATGCCGCTCGTGTTCATCGCGCCCACAAAGTCGGGATCATCGGTGAACGTCATGAACGGATCAAACGTGGAAACGAAATTCGTCGCCATGAAATTCATGTCGTACAGCCGCTCGCCGTCCTCACGGTAATAATCGCTGAGCATTTCGTTAAAGCTGACCTCATGCACAACCAACTCGATACCGACCTGCGGCAGCGTTTCGCTGAACTGATCGACGACCAGCTGTGCGAAATCGTTGTCCTTCACCTGCGCAAAGTCGAGCGACAGGCGCATCAACTCGCCGTCCACATCCTTGCAGCGCACGGCGTCGCGCGTTTCGTCAAACGGCTCTCCGTTTTCGTTCAGCGTCCAGCCGTCTTCCTCCAGCAGCGCTTTCGCCTTGCCCAGATCAAGCGTATAGGGATTCAGCTCGTCGAGGTTCAGCGCATCCCAGACTTCTTCTTCCTCCGGGGTAATGCCTTCCGGGCGGATGGTGCCCATCGCCGCCAGCGTCATCCACTGGCCAAGGCCGTAATAGCCGTTGACCGTCACGCCATAGCCCTTGAGCGCATCGCGCACAAAGCTGTCCGCGTCAAAGCAGTAGTCAATCGCCTGCCGCACCGCCTTGAACTGCTGCGGCCCCTGCTCGCAGGCAAAGGCGCAGAAGCCATATCCCAGACGCGCATAGTTCAGCAGCGAATAGCCTTCGCTGAGCATCGGGCGCATGCTGTTGACCACGTCGCCATCGACCACTTTATTCAGCAGGTCGATTTCGCCGCTTTCCAGCTTCTCCTTCATGTCCTGCGGCAGCACCGGGACGAGCGTCACCGTGTCAATCACGGGACGCACGCCCTCATAGTTGCCGACGTAAAATTCGTTGATCGCGAATTCCACCGTGCCGCTTTCGCGGTCATAGCTGACCAGCTTATACGGCCCACAGGTCAGATACGGGTGGGACAGATACCCGTTTTCCGCGTCCAGCACCGTGCTTTGCAGCAGCTCCGCCGTAAAGACCGGCTCGACTGCCGTTTCGTCGATATTGGCGATATACGCGCCCTCTCCGTCGTCGCGCACCTCGCATCCGGGCGCAATCACGCCGATTGGATACGGATAGACGGACAGATACGACAGCTCGTAGAAATACGGTTCATACTGCGCCTTGACCGTCACGCTGAACGTCCGCTCGTCGATGAGCCGCACGCCGGAAAACACGTCCGTCTCTCCCGCGCTAAACGCCTCATAGCCCACAACGTGCGCATAAGCGCCCGTGTTTGCGCCGAGGGTCGCAAACTGCGGCGAGGTCAGCAGCAGATAGGAAAACACGTAATCCTCCGCCGTCACCGGGGTGACGCCGTCGTTGTAGGTCAGGCCGTCCACAATGCGGATGGTGTAGGTTCTGCCCGCTCTCGTATCAGCGGATTCCAGCGAATCCACGACCATCGGATCGGTCGTGAATTCAAGCTGGTTCATCCATACGATGGGGTTGTAGCCGTGGAGCATGCAGCGCACGTCGATGTCGCTGGTGTTGTTGCCAAACTGCGTGGTGAAAAAGCTTCCGCTGACCTTCGTCGAGTTGCCGACGGTCAGGTGCGTAGGCTCTTCGCTCTCCGGACGCATCGTCAGCGCGATTTCAGCGACGGTCGGCGCGGTTTCGGTCTGCACCTCTTCCCCTGCCGCACCCACGGAAACCATGAGCAGCAGGCAGAGCGCTAAAATGAGTTTTTTCATGGCAAAGTCTCCTTCTTGATGGCCTGCGTATCAGGGAAGCGGGGGCGCCGCTTTTAGTTGAAGCAGTCGCCCTCGTTCATGTTGATACCGCCGCCCAGAGGCACGCCGAGGTCGTCAAGAATGGTCAATCCGCCGCGACGTCTGTTCTCCGGGTCAACCGGGACAAAGCCGTCGTCAATGCGGTGCGTGTTGATGACCGTGAAGGTCGTTCCGCGCGTCACGACGCTGGCCGTATAGCCCTCCGGCACATCGTTTTCCACAACGTCGTAGTCATACGCCTCGCCGTTGTCGTCAAACATCGGCAGCTGCGTAAGCGTCTGCGTCCAGCGGTTCGCCGCGTTCAGCGTCAGCGTGGTGATCGTTTGTCCGTTTCTCGTCACATCGACCGTCACGCTCTGCGGACGCAGCTTCTGCGCGTCATTCGCGTCGTTCCACGCCTTGCGCACAATCAGGTCGGTGTACGCCTGCGTCATCGTGTTGACAAACGCCGCCATATGCCCGGTTCCTTTGATCGCGCCTTCGCTGCCCGTAGAGCTTACGCGCATATCCTGCGCCGCGCGCTCAGTGACGGTGTAGCTCGTGCCAAGCGGAATGCCGCTGAGCGTGACGCTCTCGCCGTGGCTCAAGCGGATGCTCGCCGCGCCGCCGTTAAAGTACAGTCTGCCCGTTTCGCCGCTCGTTCTGGTCGTGCGCAGCGTTCCGGTAAAGTCCTCGCCGTCCTCAAGCGTCAAGGCGATGTCAAAGACGAACTGCGTATCGGGAATCTCCGCGCCGCCGATGGCTTCAACCGTCTTGGTGACGGTCAGCGCGCCGTAACCCGGATTGGCTCGCGTGTTGAGGAAGGTTGCGCGTACCGCCGCCGTTTCCACCACGCCGACAGCGCCGGTGCTCGTGGTCGTGTAGCGATCCGCCGTGTAATCCGCTTCGGAGACCGTGTAGCTCGTGCCGGACGGAATGCCCAGAATCGTGAGCGATCCGCCGCCCGCAACGCGAACCCGCGCCGTCACGCCGCCCGCCGCGTTGTCCTCAAAGGCAACCGTGCGGCCGCTCTGCGTGAGATACGTGCCTGCCAAAGCGATATTGTCGTTTCGGCTCAAGGTAACGGTAAATTCAAACTCGCGCCCGAATTCCGCCGTTCTGCCGTCCAGGTTCTTGACGATTTCAAGGCTTCCGGTGTCGCGCGTGTTCACGAAGCGGAGCGTATCGCCCGCGTCGGTCATCACGCCGCCCTGTTCGCCCCGACGGACGACATAGCCCTCGGTCTGATAGCCGTTTTCATCCTCGATCACCGTGTAATGGGTATCCACGAGGATATTGCCGATGGTCACACCGCGCTCCTCGCCCGTCGCCGCCGCGCCGTCCGCCATATCCACGGTGACATGCGCTTCGTCGTAGGTGAAGCCGTTTTCCGTCCGGGTTTCAAGCGTCAGCGCCTTTCCGTTCAGCGTCGGCCGGTTGTCGCCCGTCAGCCGGACGCCATCCTCGCGCCAGAGCCGCACCGTGAAGCCGAAGCTCGTGCGCACCGCGTTGCTTACGGCCACGCGGTCGTTATAGCCCGTGCCCTCCAGCTTCTTGGTGATTTCCAGCGCGCCGACATTGCGCGTGTTGGTGAAGACTGCGTCGCCGGTCAGCGCATCCGCGATGGTTCCGGTCACTTCGCTGCCGTTCACCCGGCCGTTCTGCGTCGAAACCGTGAGATAATAGCCGTCCTGCGCGTCAAACACCTCGCGCACCGCGTACCGCGTGCCCTTGAGGATGTTTTCCACATTCAGGCTGCCGACGCGCGCCGCCTCCGTCACCGGGATGGAGAGACTGAGCGTCACCGTATGGTTCTTCGCGTCCACGGTCATGTTCTTCGGGGTCTTGCCATCCACCGTGGGCAGGTTGTTCGTCTGCGTAAGATCGATCCAATCCGCATAGGTCAGCGTGGCCGAGAAGCTGAATACGGCTCTGCCGTTTTTCTCGAACTTCACCGCGTTGCCGACCGCGTTCTTGGTTACGCTCAACACGCCGACGTTGCGCTCGTTGGTAAACGCAGCCGCCGCATCCGGCGTCTGGCTGTTGACCGCCGCCGTCTGCGTACTCACCGCTTCATAGCCTTCCGCGGTGTAGTCGTCCTCGGCTACCGTCGCCGTCGTGCCGTAGATCACGTCCAGCAGTGTTGCCGTCTGGCCGCCCTTGAGCGTCAGCACATATTCGCCGTTCGCATCGCGCGCAACGGTCGTCTGCACGTCCGCCTTGTTCGCTTCGCGGATGACCACGTCATACGCGTCGCGCTGGGTTGCCGTGTCGAACCGCGCGTTTTCGAGCTTCACGCGGAACGTGAACTCCCTTTCGCCGTCCGTCGCGTTGCCCTTGAGCGCCTTGCTCAGCGCAAGCGTGCCGCTCTCGCGCGTATTCGTGAACGTCATGGCCTCTTCGCGGCCCGCTTCGTTCACCACATCGATGAGACCGGAAGCGTTCTGCGGCGTCTGGGTCGTGTAGCCGTCGTCCGTATAGTCGCGTTCGACAATCTCATAGTGCGTATGCGCCGGGATGTTGGTGATGCTCGCGCTCACCGGCTGTCCGTCCGCGCCCATGGTGATGCTCACCGTTCCGGCGTAAACGTCGTGCCCGTCGCGCTGCTCGTTCGTCTTCGTCAGACCGTCCACGCCGCTGGGCATGGTGCTCGTCTGCGCGTTCAGCAGGTCGAGGTTGTGTTCATTCCACAGCTTCACGTCAAAGGTGAACGTCTTGCCGTAGCCCTTATCGCTCCCCATTCCCGCAAGCGCTTTCGTAATCTCAATCGATCCGATATAGCGCTCGTTGGTGAACGTGTAGCCGATGATATTCGGCTTTTCGTTGTTCTCCGTTTGGGTCGTTTTGAGCGTGTAGCCCTCGTCTTCGTGCTTCTCGCTCATCGCTTCCTTCACGATGATATCCGCGCCGTCCGGAACGTCATCGATCACCGCCGTCTCGCCCTTCTTCAAGGAGATAGTCTGTACGTCCCTCCGTCTGAAATCGATCGTTTCCGTTCGGCCGTTCACCGTGTAGGTGTACTCGCGGTAAACCGCCTCATCGGACAGCGCATCGTCCTTCTTTTCGATTCTGACGTTAAAGTCAAACGCATCGCCCTCGTTGGCCATTTGGCCGAGCACGTTTTTCGTGATGCTCACGCTGTGCGTGTCGCGCACGTTGGTGATCTGAACCGAGGAGGCCGTTTCTTTCGAAATCTTTCCCTTGTTCTTTTCGGTCGTGCTGCTGTTCCCGTCCGCATAGCTGACGGTAAAGCCCATGTCGCGATACGGCTGTTCGTCCTCGTCAACGGCGTAGCTCGTCCCTTCCGGCAGGTCATCAAAGGTCACGACCTCGCCGTTATGCAGGCTCAGCATCAGCGTTACCTCCTGGCCGACCTGCTCCTGCTTCACCGGATACGTGGTCTTTTCGCCCTCGCTCGGCATATTCGAGCGGCCGACGTGGCCGTTCAGCGACACCGTCTCGTTTACCAGCGTCAGTTTGACGTTATACGTTTCCGTATTCGCCGCCAGGCCCTTGCCCACGCCCGTGCCCGTCGCGGTCTTGCCGATTTTCAGCTTGCCCGCGCTGCGCACGTTGGTAAACAGCGCCGTCTGTTTTTCGGCGTTCACAACCCTGTTCAGCGTAGACTCGCCAAACTTCATGTCCTCATCGTAATAGGCCGCATAGCCCCACTCCGCGAAGCCGTCGTTTTCGGTTACCGTGTAGCTTGCGCCATAGAGGATGTTGTCAATCGTCACGCTGACGTCGGGTTTCGTCTGCGAAACAGCGATCCGGATGTCCTTAATCGTCACCGTGCGGTCTTGAACGGTCATTTGGCTGCCCACCGGATTCTTCGGCAGATTGTCCGCGTCCTCCAAATCCACGCCAGCCGGATAGGTGATCGCCGCAGTAAAGCTGAACTCGCGCTCGCTGATCGGATCTTTGCCTTCGATCTTCTTGCGGATCTCAAGCGAACCGGCGTTGCGGACGTTTTTCAGTTCAACCTTGTTGGCTTCCTTGTCCGTGGCTATCACACCGCTTCCGCCGGACGTATAGGCGCTTGCGTCGATGTTGTAGCCCTGCGCCCGCTCGTCCGTCTCCTCGACGATGTAGGTCGTACCGACCGGAATATCTTTGATCGTCACCGTCTGGCCGTCGCGGATCTTCAGCGTCGCTTCGCCGTTCTTCACGGTCAGCTTCGTCTCCGCCGCGCCATCCATCGGATAATCGCCATCCACCGGCACAATATCATTGCGGCTGAGTCCGATTTTCACGGTAAACGCGTCTTTCAAAACCGCGTTGCCCGCCGTCGTCTTGGAAATCGTCAGATCGCGGCGCGCCAGTTCGTTCTTCAAAACGATGCTTCCGTCCTCACCGCCGGAGATCTTCGCGTTCGGGGTCAGATGGCCCTGTCCGTCGTCTTCAAGCGTCACGGTCACAGTGTACTTCGTCTTGTCGTAGGTCACGCCGTCGAAAGCGGTATCCACCTCTTCAATCTGATAGGTGTACGTCATGCCTTCCCAGTCGCGCTGTGTCCAGCCCGTCTCCGGAATGGTCGCGTAGTTCATCGTCAGGTCGAATTTTCCGTTTTCATCCGCCTGCACAAAGACCGCGTTCTCCTCGACTGTGACGTTTCCGCCCGCCGCAACGCGTTTGGTCAGGTTCGGGTCATCCGGACTGGTGATCCAGATGCGGAAGAGGTTGGCATACCGCTCCAGCTCAACCTGCGTTCCCTCCGCAAAGACCTTCTTCTGCGCCGTGAGCATATACGTGCCCGCCGCGCTGTACAGATCGGTCGCGTTCACGTGATAGGTCTTTCGGCTGTCGGCCTTAAAGTCGCCGGGCAGCGTGTTCATGCCTTCCAGCACGAAGCAGCTGTGCTTTTCGCCGCCGATTTCAACTTCGTCGTGCGCCGCAATGCCCTCTCCGCTGAACGTCGCGCCCGTGCTCAGATACGGCGCGGGAGCGCTCGTTTCAACAACCAGATAGCTGTCCGCATAGGTCAGATACGCGCTCTGCGTGCTGACAAAGCTGTACACATTGCCGCTCGACGTCATCTCGCCGACCTTCTTCGCCGCCGAAACCGCGGTCAGATTGTCGAGTTCCTCCGTCGTATACGGGCCGTAAAT
>ERZ827458.1947-NODE-1947-length-11827-cov-15.610262_pt1 | contig 11827 bp, 9 predicted proteins | sample MGYA00519706_ERZ827458 | MGnify/ENA primary metagenome ERZ827458 (study PRJEB31778, sample SAMEA3449309) | human gut metagenome | biome: human gut; feature: human-associated habitat; material: faeces | place: United Kingdom | collected 2010/2012 ...
TTCACCTCTTAAAGAAGGAACCGTTACACTAAATGCAACAGTCCCTAAATAATATTCATAATTCCTGTTCTTTCGATTTAGTGTTGTTACGCTGTTCGTTATGTGTATGTGCAATTTTGTCCGCATTCTGTTTTATCTTACTGCGAGATATTAACGGCTTAACCTGAGCTTTCGACCTGGGTTCTTCAATCTTCTCAACCCGATTGCCTCTTTTGTCAAGCTCATATCCTGCGGCAAGGTCGTTATAAATATCAATTATCCGTGTCTTACTTGCTGTTATGTACACGGTATCTTCTTCTCTTCCGTCAGGATGATATAAATCACGCTTTTTTTCGCCTGTAACAGCATCGTATGCTTTTGCATTACTTGCTTCAATCGTGTGATTGCTTACACGATAATTCTTACCGTTCAGCATAAAATAATAGCTGTCATTGCGAAGACTTCTGTCAATACCGTTTTTGTTGCAAAAATCTTCAATTTCAGTCATCTTGTTTTTAAACTCTGCCTTTGCGGATTTACTGGGATGCCACTTCCTTTTGTACATATGATCACCTTTCCTGTTTTGCTTCCCATCCCTGTTCACGATGTTCTGATTTTGCAATCTTGTCCGCATTCTGCTTTATCTGACTGCGAGAAATCAGGGACTTTTTCGGTTGCTTCGGTTGTTTCTCGGCATTATGTTCCTTATTTGGAGTTTTTGCCGCTTTGTCATACTCCTCTTGCTTATTGCCGTTGTTGATGATACCGTCAATGCTGTCATAATCATCTTCAATTGACATTTCGGCATTTTTGAGATAATTTTCTTCGAATACAGCTTTTGCGGCAGATGAAACGATTACATCAGCCTGCTTTTTTAAAGCCTGAGGGTTGTTTGTAAACTCATCAACAATGTTCTGACAGCTCTTGCTGATAATATTGTCAGCTTCCTTATCGGGCATAGTTTTAACCGATTCAAACTTATCTGACCACTCATTAAGAGCCTTGAGCTTGTTTATCAGCTTCTCTTTTTTGTTGGTGAGCTTGTCGATTTGTTTTCGCAGTTTGAGTTTTTCGGACATATAATGAGTTTGACCGTATGCTTTTATTGCAGCATCGAGTTTGCTCTGAGTAGTATCAAACTTTTCAGAGGTTGTCCTCATTGCCATTGTCCCGTATTCCTGCATACCTTTGACAAAGTTTTCTTTCCTGCCGTCAGGGGATTTCATATTGTCAAGAAATTTATTGATTTTTTTGCAGTTCTCAGCACGGCTTTGTTGCTTCAAAATCTTCTGCTCATTCGATTTGATGTTCAGCTTATGAGAATGGATTTTCTCATTGATATTTACTATTTTCTGTCGCCTTTCAGCCGATAGAACAGACAATGCTTTATACACAGGCATTGGTACAACATTTCTCATTGATTCAACCGTTGAAACAAATTCAGCACTGCGAACCTTTTTTATGTTGAGTTTTTCGATTTTTGCATTGAGTTTATTGTTTTTTAGATTAAGCTCATCAATCTTAAGATTGCACCTGTCATACAGCTTTGCAAAAATCGGTATTGAAAATTCTTTGCTTTTCGTTTGTTCAAGCAATTCGGGTTCGGATTTTGTCTGTTCGGGTTGGAGATTGTCATTATTGACTTCTTCATCTCGCTGTTTTCTTTTATCGGTATTTGGATTATTATCAAAATCATTTGTAATATCAGGCATTTTACTTCCTCCTTCGTTTATTTTTTATGGAAACAACAATTACTAAAATTGTCAAAATTGCGGTTATAACAATTACTGCAATAATAAAATCAAAACTTCCGTTATTGTTGTTTTCGGTTTTTGTTGCCGTATCAGATGCAGCTGTATCCTTTACTCTTTCAGCAGTCACAATAAGTCTGTGACTGTTTACACCGTATGGATAACAAGTTATAAGACTTAATAGGTCTTTTTCTTCGTCAACTGACAGTAACGATATGTTGTCGGGCTTAACAATGTTTTTTGCCGTAACAGCATAAGTAAGTGTTTCATCAAGGACGGATACCTTGATTTCATCACCAATTTCAAGCTCGTTGAGGTTATCAAAAAATACCTGCGTAGGATAACCCGTATGTGCAGACAAGACAGAATGATTGCCCACACCTCCAATCGGAAACGCTGTATTTGGCAGATGAGCAACACCTTTTTCAAGCACTTTATCCTCATCCCCGTGGTAAATAGGCAGTTTTACATTGATTTTTGAAATATCAATGTAGCCTATAAGACCGTCACCAAAATTGAGAATATCGTCATATCCGTCAATCACGCTGTCTGTATCGTAAGAAAATCCATTGATAAGTTCTGATAAATTGTTGTTATATTCAGCAGCAGCCGACAAGTACTGTGACCTGTCGGCTGCTGAAATGCTGTCAAGAGATGCGGCATAATTGTTAATTGTGGATGCGGCGAAAAAACTATTGACAGCATTTGATACAGAAGGGTACAGCACAAAGCAGAGTGATGCAGTCATAAAAATTATTCCTATTATCAAGGTGCATTTGCTTCTGCATTTTTTCAATGTGCTGTACTCCTTTCTGTTTAATGTGAAATTACTTGTTTGTAGCTTTTACTCTTCTGCGAATGAACAATGTTGTAATACCGCCGAGTGCAAATGCTGTGCCGAGAATGTAGGACATAATTGTACCTGCACCACCGGTCTGTGGTACAACAACCTTTGTATCCTTAACATCAACGCTTGCTGTGCCGTCTGTTGGGCAGTTTGTGATGTACGAACCGTCAACAAATGTTGCACCGTATGTAACATCAATTGTCACAGGAATAACTTTGCCATAAATGTTGTAGCCTGTAGGAGCTTTTGTTTCGACAATATAATATTTACCGCTTGCAAGTTTGATTTCTTCTTTACTTGTGTTGTAGTAAGTAACCTTGCCGGTCTTGTCGGATACACCGCTTGCAATGGCATTTGTAAGAGCAGTTGCGTCCTCTTCTGTCTTGAAAAGGCTGAATTCTGCACCTTCGAGAGCCTTTCCGTCTGTATCTGTCTTGTTTGTTGTTACTGCAAAGGTATAAACATAAACTGTATTGCCATTTACCTCTGATTCAACACCGTTCTTGTTAGAATAAACGAGCTTTGTTTCTGTATTTGGGTTGCCTGTCTTTCCTGTTACAGCGTACTTATTGAGCTTTGCTGAATAAGTTACAGATGTATAAGTAACACCTTCTGCATAAAAGTCATTCTTCTGGAGATAAGCGTTTGTGAGAGCTACATTAAATGTTGTAGCTTTACCATCAACTTCTGAGGTTACATTGAGAGCATAATCAGTTGAAGCAAGGTCAGCAACCTTACCGCCCTGTGCGTTGAGAAGTGCAACCTTTACGCTGTCTTTATCAAGAGTAAGTCCTGCTGACATCTCATCATATACGGTATATGATTTAAGTTTCATTTCTGATGAACCGGCAGTTGATGACTTAATTTCAAAATTCACTGTGTCACCAAGGCTTACATCGGTAAAATTAACATTATCCTTTGTGCTGTTGGTGATAGTCTTGCCTGTTACAACATCACCGTCATTTACCTTTGTTGCAAGGTCAATATCATTGATACTGTAAACCCAACCGTTGTTGTAGTATGGGAGCGATACAACAGAGTTTGTTACGCTTTTAACACCGGCAGGATAGTTAGTAGCTTTAATGTAGTACAAACCCTGAGTAAGGCTTGAAAAAGTCTTTTTTACTGATGTTGCAGATGTTACAAAGGTACCTACAGTAGATGCAGTTGATGGAATTGTTGAAAGACCGTCAAGAGCTGAGAGAACATTCGATGTCTTTCCGCTTAAAATCTCATCAGAGATTGAAGGAATGAGTGAATCATAGCCTGTCTTGTATGGATTTTCAGTAGTTTTGAGTTCTGCCACCTTGTACACCGTGAATGTATATCCGGGCTTAGAACAATTGAGCGTGAATGAAACCTTCTTTGTTTCATCAAGAGCATTTGCGTTGGTTGCAGCACTTGCAAATGGGATTGCAGTAAATACCATCATAACGGCAAGTACCATAGCTGTCATAATTCGTGTGATTTTGCTTTTCATTTTGCATTTTCCTTTCTGTTTTTGGATTTTTTATTCTTGCTACCGTGTTTACGGTAGTCATAGATGAAAATTATAGCCATTGCTCCGAGTGCCACAGAAGCAAAATAAAAGGGAGCAATTCCACCGCCGCCTGTTAGAGATAACACGGATTTGTTATCGGCAACGGTTAAAGACATGTTAAGTGTGTTTTCATTGTCGGCTGAAATTGTAAATTCAACCTTTTTACCGTATGGCATATAGCCTGACGGAGTTACAGACTCAACAAAATAGTAATCACCTACCGGCAGATTACTGATTGACAAACTACCATTCGTAGCCATACAATCGGTTGCAGTTTTTGCAACTGAATTATACATATAAGTTCCTATGCCTGTCTGATAACAGCTGATGGGAGTGTCGTCTGACTTATAGAGTTGCCAACCTGATCCGGTAAGAGCCTTTGTGCCGTCTGTTTTTGTGAGCTTAACCGAGCCTGTTTTTACAGTATTTTTGATACTTGCAAAGGTTACGGTATCAGTATCAAGCGTGACGGTTACACTTTTGGGCTTGTTGTATTTAAACGGCAGGGAGTAAGTGCCGTCATCGTTAAGCTCGCCGAGTTCGGTTACTTTATATTTGAGCAATTCGTCATTGCTGTTATAAATCGGCAAGTCTGAGATTTCAGGACTTAAACCTTCAAGGTTTGTGCTTACTTTTTCGTTAAACCCTGTATCAGCACAGCTTATTTCAAAATACAAACCGTCCACAACATCATCTTCAGATGTTTTTTGTACCTGTAACGAACCTGTTTTTACGGTATTGGCACAATCATATGTATAGTTGTATTCATCGGTATCATAGATTGTAAATTCGACTGCATCTTTCAGTTCATAACGGCTCGGAAACTTGTATGTTCCGTCTGACTGTTTAATGCCGATTTCGGTAAGCCTGTAAGTAATTTGAAAACCGTTTAGGTCAACTACATATGGCAGAATACCATCAATTTTGTTACCGTTTATGTCATAAAATTGCATATTATCTGTACTTGCTTTACCATTTTCATCAGTAGTCAAAACGATACTTGTAATCCCGTTTCCGTCTGCATCATAAGCCATAGGAGTAGGGATAAGGTCATCATCGAACTCTCGTTCATCGTCAAAAGACTCAAGCTTAAAACTCAAGCCCTCGATAACTCCGTCCTCGGAAGTCTTATTGATATTAATACTTCCTGTTGCAGGAGCGTTGTACACGGAATAATTAAGAGTAGATGTTGTTCCGTATTTGTTGGCAGTCTTAAACTCTGATTCAGCCTTTTCAAGGTAATTGTCAGGGAAATAATAACTGCCTCCGCCGAGAAAACCTTTTTCAACAACCTTATATTTTATAGGAATACAAATTGCTGAGTTTGGAACGGTTAAACAGCTTGTGAGCTTGTAACCGTATCGGTTGTAATAGTTAGCTGTTCCGGTAGAATCTGTAACAATATCACCATAATATTTGCCGTTTTCGTCCTGTACCTCAAACCAAACTCCAGACACTTTACCGTTGTATGAGGTCTTTTTAACAGTTAAATCTGTTTCAGAAACTGTATTCTGAAAATTAAATGTAACCGTTTTGCTCTCGTCAAGCGTTAATGACTTACCGTTAGCGTTGGATTTTGCTTCTGATGATTTGCCATAGTAGTATCTTGAATAAGCATTCTCACAATTGCTGAATACAGCATTTGAAACACCTTCAAAATATGAACCTTTATAATTGATTGCATTTTCTTTCTTTATCGTCCAAGTGTAACCGCCATAGCTGTGAGATCCTAAAGTAGTCTTAAAACCAAGCTCCTTGACTGTATAGGTTATCTTGTTGCCTTTATCGTCATATACCCTCAAACCTTTAACAGTCGCTTCGCCGTTTTTATCGGTTGAAACTGCGTTGTACTCGTTGCCGAGGCTATCTGATATTGCAAACCAAAGATTTGAAACTATACCGTCTGTTGATGACTTCTTGATTTTGAGGTCAGCTTTTATGGCATCTTCATAAATCGTCTGAATAACGGCTGTTTCAACGGTTGAGTTTTCCTCATTTGCAATGACAGGATAAACAGTATCGTCAAGCTCATAGCCTGTCGGTGCGGTTATTTCTTTGATGTAATATGTTTTGCCGACATCTACCGATTTTGCAAAAGTCCCCTTGCCGTCAGCACTTGTTGTGAGCTTGTCATACAAGCTTGCACAAGCTGAATCAGAGTACAAGCCATATACTGCACCGCCGACACCTATACCTGACCGATTAAGTTTGTGTATGCCGATGTATGCCTTTGCCGGCATTTCGTCAATCGGCACATTTATGGGAGTATTGGTGTCTTGAGCAAATTTTGCTCCTTCAACTGTTATAGTCCTGTAAAATGCAACATCACTTAGAGAGTATCCGTCAGGAGCTTTAACCTCTCGGACTACAATTGTTCCAACGGGAATCGTTACAATTGAATTGCTGTAGTATAGATCACTTGAAATATAATCTTTTGAAAGAAATTTTTCAGTGAGCATAGCTCTACCGGTTTCCTGTGTTTCAATATACCAAGTCCTTTTAAGGTTTTTGCTGTTAAGAGCAGGAGCTGTATCACCGGGTTTGACATTGTAATCTTTGTCAATCTCTTGTGCGTAGTATTCAATGCTGAAAACCGCACCAGCAAGTCCTTGTCCTGTCGTTTCACCGGTGATTGCATTCTTTTTTTGTAACACAATACCGATAGGATCATTTACAGGCTTATCAGTACAGCTAAAGCTATAAATTTTTGTACCGTCTGCGGCTTTTTTGCCTGAATTCACAAATGTATAAACAGTTTCGTCAAGCTCATAGCCTTTTGGTGCTTTTGTTTCTTTTGCATAGTAAGAAGCTGATGCGTCAACATATTTACTGTAACTGCCGTAACCGCTTGCATTTGTTGTAATACTGCCGATTTTTTTGGTACAAGCTTTGTCTGTGTATATGCCATACTCAGCTCCCGACAAGCTGTAACAACCGTTGCCGGCTGTAAGCTCTTTGTTTGATGATGATTTGTGAAGTTGCAGCTTGACAACATCCGGAAATGTCAACTTAACATATCCGTCTTTAACTGCATAATTAGAACCTCGAGCAAAAGTCTGATATGATGCATAGGTATTACTTGTAATTAAATACAAACTGTTTTTGTTCTTGATTCCATATTCCTTCAAAAAAGAGTTTTTCATTGTCACATTAACTGTCGTACCAAGATTTTTGGAACAAGTGAATGTAATCTTATTTCCGCTTACGCTGACCTTAACATTTGAATTGCTGACGATTACATCGGATGCTTTAGTTACTGAAGCGGTACCGTTCTTATCAGTCAAAGTGATTGAATACTGTCCGTTTGATTGATTATATGACATTTGATACGACTTCGCAGAACTGAGCGATGATGCAGTATATGACGGATTTCTCACGGATTTTTTGCACCAAGAAACCATATTGTTGTATGCCGTTGTGACATTCGCAAGCGTAGTTTCAGCTGAGCTTGTCTCAGTCATAGTATGGGCAGGAGTAAGTAACGGCTTACCGGTAACCGCTTCAAAAGTTGATGCGTTACGCTTGCCTGCAACAATCTCAAAAATCAAGAGCTGCGTTGCATAGTAGTAATGAACCTTCTCTTTCTTTGCAGCTTCAAATCCGCCAAAGCCCCAAGCAAGTATCAGATTAACTGCATTTTGCTGTGCAGTAGTTAGCTGTTTCCAAGCTGCTGATTGAGATGTACTTTTTACAGTAGCAGAACTTGTTAATTCAGATGCTTTATCCGGTTCAATACAGTACGCTCTTTGTGTGTAGTCTAAAAAATTCAAGGTTTTTCCGGATGGAGCAAAAAAGTGAACCTTAAAATTTTCCCAACCTTCATAATGCTGACTATGCTTTTTCCCGTTTGCGTCTGTATAAGTATATTCAGCTGTTTTTTTGTATATAAAACCTTTGCCGTCTGCACCACGAGTACCTTTGGTAACCGTGGCAGCACTTACGGAAAACAAACCGACAGACAATGAGCCGATAATTACAGTCAAACATAAGAACACCGACAGCATTTTTTTAATTAACTTCATTCAAATTTTTCTCTCCTTTCATCTAAATATTTAAATATTGAAAAAGAAAAACTACTGTATTCTTTTGGGTGATGCACGAATCATATTTACCTCCGAAAATTTATATTATTAACCACATTAGTGGGAATTGTAGGAGTGCATCAGACAAATTAATGCCCGATGCAAAGAAGAATAACAATGAAAACTTAAAAAGTCTTGCTGTCATCATAAAACAGAAAGTTGTAATCAACTTCCAATGTTTTCGCTAATTCTCTGATATATGCAAAAGTCGGTTCATAATTATCGTTTTCCCATTTGGTATAGGCTGACCGTTCTATATGCACGGCTTCTGCCACTTTTTTCTGTGTCATATGCTTGTTTTTTCGAGCAATAAGCAACTGCTTTCCAAACGACAATTATTTCACCTTCTCAAAAAGTTGTTATCAATTTAAAATGTTAAGGTCATATATGTAGTTAAGGTCAACATTTGTTGATATGCCGTTAATTCTACCGTTATCTGAATACTGCCACACATCACAAGTGATTGACGGCTTTATATACCATTCTGCGTTCCAAATGGAAATGCCGTTATTTTTTAAGGTTTTGCGATTGAGCAGATAGTCATAAACGCTTGCTGAGGAATACACACCCGATTTAAAGCCGTTGCTTTTGAGTTTGTTACAGAAATTGACTGCCATTTTTGTATAATTGCTGTTGCTTGTACTCATTGCAGGCTGATATTCCATATCGTAGTAAACAGGAAGTTCAAACTTTTTACCCCTGATACAACTAAGGCAAGCATCTGCTTCTGCTGTTGCCGTTGACGGTGACATTGCATAGCTGAACCAATATGCTCCGACTTTAAGACCGGCGGATTTTGCGTTTTTGTAGTTTGTTTCAAACATATTGTCTTTTTGGCTTTTTTCTTTACCGTAGCCTGCACGGATAATCACATAGTCATAACCGGCTGATTTTACCTTGTTAAAATCTATTGAGCCTTGCCAAGTTGATACATCAATACACTTTGCGACACTTCCCGAAACAGTCAGCTTGCACGATGCGGTTTTTCCGTTGTAGGTTTTGTATGTGATTGTTGCTGTTCCTTGAGATTTAGCGGAGATTTTTCCGGTTGAATTAACCGTTGCAACATATGTATTACTGCTTGTCCAAGTACTGCGATAACTGTATGCGTTATTGTTGAGCGTAGCTTTAAGCGTTTTACTCTGTCCGACTTTAAGGGTTGCAGATTTATCAGAAACAGTTACTCTTGAAGGTGCAGATTTGACTGTTACCTTACAAATCGCTTCCTTGCCATTGCTGAGCTTACATCTTATCGTAGTAGTGCCGGCTGTCTTTGCAGTAACAAGACCGCCTGCCTTTTGGACGGGAGCAATTGAGGTGTTATTCGAGTAATAAAGTCTGTAGTAGGCTGCTGTATTATTCGGAATACTGCTGTTCAAGTCATATTTTTCACCAACACCTAAAGTAATACTTGTTTTATTAAGTGTGATACTGTCAGCAAGTTTTTTGACTGTTACGGTACAGCTTGCAGTCTTGCCGTTATATGTTTTGGCTGTAATCTTTGACGTGCCGACACCGACAGCAGTTATTTTGCCGTTTTCATCAACCGTTGCAATTTTTTTATTGCCTGTTGAAAATGTAACCTGAGATAAATTACCATTTGTCACAGTTGTACTTAAAGCATAAGATTCTGTTGTACCTAAGACTATATCCGTTTTATTCAGCTTAATGCCGGTCGGTACAGTAGTAGGCTTTGGAACAGTTGTAGGTTCTGTAACTGCTTCCGTTGTAGGCTCTGTTGTTGATTCTGCTGTTGTCGGATGTTCTTCTGTTGGCTCTTTAATCAGACCTACGATAATCTTCTGTACAAGTGTTGAATCAACAACGGTAATCACACCGTCTTTATTAAGGTCATACAGCTTAATTTGTTTTTCATCAAATGTTGTCATACCTACAACATTCTTCTGAATAAGCGTTGCATCTTCAATCGAAAACTTTTTGTCTGTGCTTACTGCTCCTGCACTAAAGGCACAAAGGCTCACAAGAGTAGTGGCAGTAAGTAAGCCCGAAATAATCTTATTTTTCAGTTTCATAACTTCCTCCTTAAAGGGTTCTATATATATTCCGTAATTTTTGCAATTTCGCACCCCCTAAATTGAAAAAAATTTTAAAATTTTTAAATTTTTTTTGAAATTTCTTTAAAATTATTCTCAAAAAGAAAAAATGCTCCGTTCAGGAGCATAAAAAGAGCATAAAAAAACAGAGCCGTAGCTCTGTCTGAAATTTGTTATGTAGTTTTATCGTCCCTTGCTCTTATCCTGAGAGTGTGGGGAGTGTTTCTGCTGTGAAATTGTGTTAGCATTTTTCTTTATCTGATTTCTTGATAAAGGAGATTTTTGTTTTGATATATATCGGTCAAGCACTTCTTCTAATTTTTTGAAGTTACAACATCTTTTTGCAAGATATTTGTTATCATCAGCATTTTCTGTAATTATATTATAAAGAGAATTAGCACGCTTAATTATGATATCAGAATTTGTCTGACACCAAGTAAGCTGATTAGCCATAAGCTGTTTATAAACTACTGTCTTATGATTGTCAGTCGGTTTAATCGAAATATCAATTTTATGTATTAAGGACAAATCGACAGGCAACATATTATTTATATTCAACCCACCGATAACTTTATTAGCACCGTTTTCATCTTTTACCGACGGATGACGAATTTTCAAAAAATCAATTGAGTTCTTTTTATTTTCAAATTTTTCCTTCGGAGAGGTTAGAGGAACACAATACATTCTGTCATTTACCAACACAATAACACCGACAAACGGTCTGTTAGATTTATGGATTTGGGGTGAAGTGGACATAACATTGCTGTCCTTTTGAGAAAGGTTTCTCACATACTTTAAATCAATAGAATAAAAATTAAGTCTTTGTTGCTTCATAAAATCACTCCAAAAAATAAAGGGACTGAAAAACAGCCCCTTTACAGATTAAAAGTTTCCACTTATACGGTAGGACTCACCTCTTGTAATGCTTCCACTTATACGGTAGGACTCACCTCTTGTAATGCTTCCACTTATATGGTAGGACTCACCGCTTTTTACAGAAATCAAAAGATTTCCATACAATAGGACTAAAGCCTATCACCACCTATATTATACACTAATCCGAGAATTATGCAAGCAGTTTTCTTTCACAGTTTAAAAAAACTGACAGCTAATTCACCTAATCCGTCCCCGATATTCTCAAACCAATCAGCAATTGTTTCTCCAAGAGTAGAAATAATATAGGTTGACATAGCAAACAGCCACAAAATACCGATTACTACACATCCGTCAAGCAACGGAAAAGTCCCGTTTTGTATCCATCCTACCACAACTACTGTTCCGCTAACCGCAAATATAGTGGCAAAAACAGAAATAGCAATATAAATCATTCCGCTTGCTACAGATACAAAAACTAACAAATAAGAAAGCAGATAAAACGCTCCTTTTAATAGGAAAGCAATTATCAGAACTGCAAGTTTTACAGGAAACAACAATACTTTAAGAAGTATCAGAAGTATTACTTTTGCCATATTGCATACCCCTCAGTTAAAATCAATTATACTCAACCTTACCGCAAGCTGTACACTTTCTGCCGACTACTTCGGTTTTGGTTTCATAGTGAAACTTTTCAGGTA
>ERZ827458.1953-NODE-1953-length-11765-cov-4.132451_pt1 | contig 11765 bp, 9 predicted proteins | sample MGYA00519706_ERZ827458 | MGnify/ENA primary metagenome ERZ827458 (study PRJEB31778, sample SAMEA3449309) | human gut metagenome | biome: human gut; feature: human-associated habitat; material: faeces | place: United Kingdom | collected 2010/2012 ...
GTCGACCGACATCCCATCGCTGAATAATTATATGATCTTGATGAGAGCTTATGGGAATTTGGCTCAAATATATAAAAGGTTAAATGATAACGGTTCATTAACAGAACAAATTATAGAATTGAAGGAAAAATTAACACACTAAAATCAATAAATTTATTAACTATACTAGTTATAATTTTATGCTTTATTAAAAAATTTTTCTTTGGAAATATTGGATACACACAATATAATAGCACTGATATTTTAATATCGTTTTTATTTTTTTTATTACCTAGTATTATTATAATTATTATTTTAATTTATCCAAAAATATATAATATAAATAATGCAGTTATTATATATTTTTTACTTATTTGTTTTGGAAATTCTTTATTTATATATAGATATAATTTTAAGCATATTAATTTTGGAGAGAAGGAAGCTATGATAAGCTTAAGAGAATTTGATGATGAAATTATTCTTGGCGAATATGAAAATGGTTTTACACTATATAACAATTTTATTCCTTTATTAGAAAGTCGTGAAAAAACATACGAGTTAATGAAATCAGGTAAATACAAATTTTATTTTGATTATGCTAATGTTGACGGATATCTAAACACAACATTTCCAAATATAAAATTTGAAAAATATAAAATAATAAAGCGACAGTTTCCAAATCAATATGGAAATAATGATATGTGTGTATACAAAATAAAATATGAAGAGGATTAAGTGTGAAACAAAAATATAGAAAAAAGTATAAAAAAAGGCAGACTTAAAAACAAGTACGGATTTTGTAGAAAAAAACCAAATATTTACATTAGATTATTCTGAATTGTCGAAACGCCTATTCCTGATTGTTTGAGAAATTCTAAGGCTGATTCTACTGTCATTTCTGGTTGTTGTTTTGGCTTTGTTGTTGGATTTTTAAAGGATTCATAATCGGAAAGATTAAAGGTCTCACCTGTAAGAATCATATGATAGATACTGGTAAGTATCATTCTCGCAATAGCGATAATAGCTTTCTTGTGTCCTCGTCTTTTCTTGATGCGATTATATTTGATCACAAAGTAATTATCTGGATTTTTGATAGCGGCTAGTGCACATTGTACAAGTACTGGTTTGAGATATTGACCAGCTTTAGAAATGCGAACGGATTTCTTTTTATTGGCACTTTCGTTATTCGCAGGAGCTAATCCTGCCCAAGACATAAGTTGTTTATCATTTTCAAATTGTGTCATATCTAAACCAATTTCTGAAAGGATGATAATCGCTGATGTTAATTGAATTCCTGGAAGTTCTGTAATATGTATAAATTGATCCAATAGTGGAGAAGCGCGTTTTACTATTTCTATTGTACAAGCTTCAATGTGTTGATCTAGTTCCTGCATATGAACTTTAGCTTCCGTCATTTTGAAATGTTGATCACTTTCAATGTTACAATCTTTGATAGACTCTAAAATCTTATCCTTATTTTTACAACTACCATGGATAAGTTTACGTATCTTATCGTCATCAAGGATATTACAAGAAAGAACTTCATCCATGATGCGAGAAGCCGTTTTACCAAAAGGATCAGTTACAACAGAGGCTAAGCCAATGTTAGAAACAGTCATACTATTTTGATATCGATTACGTTCAGAAGAACGCATACAAATAAGTTTATAACGATATCGACATAGTTCACGAAGAGCACGAATCTCTTTGGGCGGAATAAAAGAAGATTTAACAAGATCATGTTTAAAGAGATCACAGATCCATAAGGAATCTTTCTTGTCAGTCTTCTTCCCTTTAATAGCCTTAACGTATTTAGGATGGGTAAGACAGACGTTAAAGTCATCTTCTAAGATGTTAAAAATAGGAATCCAATACTCGCCAGTAGATTCCATGCAGACATCTTTACAGTTATAAGAAATAAGCCAATTTTTCAAACGAAACAAATCAGAATTTAAAGTAGAGAAAGTTTCTTGGACATATTCAGTGACATTGTTTTTCTTGTTAGTGATGCCAATAGTAGCGACAATAGAATTCTTGTCAATATCCATACCACTACAGTTGTAGCGAACAGTCTTTAACATAAAAAATCTCTCCTTTCAAAAAGAAGAGAGGTGACATTGACTGTTATCTAAGCTATATCACTGTGTTGATTGAAACAATCTTAAGTGTCCAGGCTCTAAGTCCTACTTATTTGTGCTTGAAAAGATAACGGCGACTTATAAAAATTCAGGATATTCTAATGGAGTAGAATTGCCTACTCTCCTCCTCATGCTCTGTAGTATACCACCTCTCTTTAATGGTAGCACAGAACGTTAACTAGGAAAAGTAGGTTTAATGAAATATTTGTGGCGTGGAGCGAAGCGCCACGAGATGGAGGGAAAAATGATTAAAATACTATTTACAGGAGGTACTGGGTTAATTGGAATTAACATAGTACCAATTTTAAAAACTAAATATAATATTTATGCTCCAACAAGAAACGAATTAAATTTATTAGACACTAAGGCAGTTGAGAAATATGTTAAAGATAATTGTTTTGATATTATAATTCATAGTGCTAATCCTAACCCAATAAAAAATATTTTAGATCAAAATGCAACAATGTTAGAGAATAGTTTGCGATGTTTTATGAATTTTTATCGAGTAAGAGAATACTGTAAAAAATTAATATTTATTGGATCAGGTGCTGAATTAGATAAAAGTAAATCTATGATTCAAATTAGTGAGACAGACTTTGACCGATCAATTCCAAAAGATGAATATGGTTTTGCTAAGTACATAATGTCACATTTAGCTTTAAGTAGTGAAAATGTTTATAATCTAAGACTGTTTGCGTGCTATGGACCTGGAGATTGGGAATCAAAATTTATAACTCATTGTATTCATAGTGTTTTATCTAATCAAGATATAACAATACATCAGAACTGTATTTTCGATTATATTCAAGTATATGACTTAGCAAATATATTATCTTATTTTATTGAGAATAAACCTAAATATCATGATTACAACATAGCAAGTGGTTCTAGATATACTCTTGTCGAAATTGCTGAAAAAGTTTTAGATATTATGGATAGCAATTTAAAGATTAATATATTAAAAGATGGGATGAATAATGAGTATACTCCTGATATTTCAAGATTATTGGATGAAATAGGAGATTATCAATTTATTCAATTAGATGAAGGTATAAAATTACAGATTGAAAGTGAATTGGAGAAAAATTAATATGAAAAAACGAGTTGCAGATATAGTTATAGAATCTTTAATTGAATATGGAATTACTGATTGCTTTGCTGTTGTTGGAGGAGGAGCAATGCATTTAGATAATGCATTGGGATTAAATAAAAACATGAATGTTGTATTTCAACATCATGAACAGGCATGTTCTATTGCTGCAGAAGGATATGCTAAAATTTCTGGGAATATGGCGGCAGTTTGTGTAACTAGTGGACCAGGAGCAACAAATGCATTGACTGGGGTTATGGGCGCATGGGTTGATAGTGTTCCTATGTTTATAATGTCTGGTCAAATGAGATATGAATTATCAGTAGCAAAAACAGGATTACCATTAAGATTTAGAGGAAATCAAGAATTTGATATTATAGGTTCTGTTAAAAATATGACAAAATATTCTAAAATGATTATAGATCCATTTTCAATAAAGAAAGAGATATATAAAGCTGTTCATATTGCTTTGTCTGGACGAAGAGGACCAGTCTGGTTAGATATTCCGTTAGATATCCAAAATGTACTTATTGATGAGGCTGACTTATATCCAGTTGATTCTATTGAGAATACACCGAATTTCAATGAATCAGATTTTGTTCAATTAAATCAAATGCTTTGTAAAGCAAAAAGGCCTGTAATTCTTGCAGGTAATGGTATTGCAAATAGTGGTAATTTATCATTGTTTAGAGAATTTGCAAATAAAATAAGAATACCTATAGTTGCATCAGCAATCGCAGCCGACGTAATGTATGATGATTATGATTTATATTATGGATTATCTGGATTTATTGGTCCAAGAACAGGAAATTTTATTTTGCAAAATGCTGATTTGATTATTGCTTTAGGTACTAGTCTTGGGTTTAAAACAACAGGATATACCCAAGACAAATTTGCGCCTCATGCTAAAATTATAATGATAGATGTGGACAAGTATGAAGTTAAAAAACCAGGTGTTAGAGTTGATTGTTTTATTAATTCGGATTTAAGAGAATTTTTTGAGTATTGTATACCTAAACTAAGTAATACATTTGTAAATAATGAATGGATAGAGTATTGTCACAAATTAAAGAATAGATTTACACCATTTGAAGCAATTGAAAATTTGAATATCAATGAAAGAGTATGTTCTTATATGTTTTGGAAAAAGTACCAAGAGTATGAGAACAATGATAGTATAACTGTTTTAGGTAATAATACTGGTATTAGCTCTAAATTGCAAATTGGTGTTAAATATGAGAAATCAAGGATTATTGCTAATAATAATTGTGGGTCTATGGGGTATGATTTACCAGCCGCTGTAGGGACTGCTATTGCATGTAAAAAAGATGTTATTTGTGTAACTGGTGATGGTAGTATAATGATGAATTTACAAGAACTTCAAACAATAAAACATTATAATCTACCTATTAAAATTGTTGTTTTTTCAAATGATGGATATAATGCGATTAGACAAACATGTAAAAATTTCTTTAATGGATTTAATGTGGGATGTGATGCAGAAAGTGGTATTAGTTTTCCTTCTTTTTCTAAAGTTGCAGATACATTCGGATTTAATTATAAATGTTGTTATAAAAACAGTGATTTGGATGAGTGCTTAAAATGGTTATTTGAACAAACTGGTCAGGTTATTTTAGAAATTGAACAAAGACTTGATGATCCAATTACGCCTAAGGTTATGTCAAGAATTGGTGCTAATGGGGAGTTTGTTACTCCTTCCATTGAAGACATGTATCCATTTATAAGTAAAGAAGAATATGATTCACTAATGTTAAAGGATTAAGTAACCTATGCAACAATTTATATTAGGAGATAAAAATTCAATAAAAAGAAATAGTTACATTTGGAATATAATTGGTGGGTTAATTAATGCATTTCAATCTGTTATCATTCTTATTGTATTAACTCGTGTTTTAGATATAGAAATGGCAGGCATCTTTACTATAGCATGGGCCATTGCAAATTTGGCAATAACAATTGGAAAATATGGAGTAAGAAATTATCAAGTTACAGATATTAGTGAAAAATTTACTTTTAATGATTATCTTAGTCATCGTATTCTTGTCTCTGTACTCATGATAATTTTTACAATAGTATATATCGCTTTTCAAACATACACTAATGATTATAGTCTGGATAAAATTATTATCATTTTTTTAATGTGTTATTTAAAATTAGTTGACTCAGTGGAAGATGTCTTTCATGGGATGTATCAACAAAAAAATCGTTTAGATATTGCAGGAAAATGTATTTCCGTAAGATTGATTATTTCTACATTAATGTTATGTATATTCTCTATTCTCACACAAAACTTAATTATAGCTTCTATATTAACTTGTATATTTACTACATTAATCCTTTTTTACTTATTAAAAATATCGTATCCGATATTTTCCTTACCTAAAATTCATATTTCCTATAACAAATCATGGTTGATTCTCAAATATTGTTTCCCTATTTTCGGTGGCTCATTTTTATCATTTTATATTCTAAATGCACCCAAATATGCCATAGATGCTTTATTAACTTCAGAATTACAAGCATATTATGGCTTTATATCAATGCCTGTTTTTGTAATTGGATTATTGAATAATTTTGCTTTTCAGCCAATTCTGACTACAATGACTATCTGTTATGAAGAAAATGATATAAAAAAATTTGAAACATTTTTCTGGAGGCAAATTATTTTTATTATCTTTATTACTGTATTAGCTCTACTAGGTTCATTTTTTTTAGGAATTCCAATTCTATCATTATTATATAACTGTGATTTATCTTTGTTTAGACTGGATTTATTAATATTAATGTTAGGTGGAGGGTTACTAGCATTAGTAGGTTTTTTTACAACTATTATAACACTTATGAGAAATCAGAAAATTATTCTCATTGGATATATTATTGTTGGATTTTTAGCCTTATTTAGCTCAAATTTTATTGTTTATAGATATCAGCTGCGTGGAGCTTCAATTTTATATTTATTTTTAATCTTAATTTTAACATTATTTTTTAGTTCTTTTTTATTATTTAGAATAAGAAAATGGAAGGAAAATATATATGTCAAAGAATAAAATTGTATTTATAGGAGCAGGAGGTTATTGTAGAGGGGTATTAGATTCATTTTTTAAAAGTGATCTATATAACAATTATGAAGTAGTAGGAATTACTGATCCTATCGTAAATTCAGGAACTTTTATTAATGCAATCCCTGTGTTGGGTGATGATTCCATTTTGCAAGGTTTATATGATGAAGGTGTGCATTATGCTCATATAACTGTTGGAAGTGTAAAGGATTGTAACTTAAGAAAAAAGTTAATAACAAAAGCAAAAAAAATCGGATTCGAACTAATTTCAATCATTGATAATACTTCTATTGTAGCCGATCATGTGCAACTTGGAGAAATGATATATGTTGGAAAAGGAGCTATAATTAATACAGATGTTACTATTGGTGATTATTGCATCATTAATACTGGCAGTATCGTAGAACATGGATGTTGTCTTGGGAATCTAATACATATTGCACCAGGTGCTGTTTTAACGGGAGATATTACTGTAAAAAATGAATGTCATTTTGGATTAAATTGTTCAATTTTACAAGGATTAAATATTGGAAGTAATGTTATTATTGGTGCTGGAAGCACAGTTTTACGAGATATAAAAGATAATGAAACAGTGGTAGGTATTGTTAAATAAAATTATATTAAGAATGTTTTTTAGAGTTATTTATACCTATAAATGCACTCGGAAAGGAATATAAGAGAATATGAAAAAGATAAGTGTTCTAACAGGAACAAGAGCTGAATATCACCTCATGTATTCAATTTTAGAGAAAATTGTGAATGATCCACAATTGGATTTAGACTTGATAGTAACTGGAGCTCATTTAAGTAAAAAGCATGGTTATACTGTTAATGATATTAAAAACGATAATTTTACTATTAACAAAAAAATACCAATATTAGATGATACTGATGAATTGGTTGACATGGATAAAGCTATATCTAAATGTATATGTGAATGTAGTAAGTATTTTAAAAGTTCCAAACCAGACTTGTTATTAATTTTAGGAGATCGCTATGAATTATTTGGTGCAGTAATTCCTGCGTTAAATCAGCATATTCCCATTGCTCATATTCATGGTGGAGAGACTACTGAAGGAGCTATAGATGAGGCTATACGTCATGCAATATCAAAATGTAGTTATTTACATTTTACATGTTGCGAAGAATATCGCCATCGTGTTATTCAGTTAGGAGAAAATCCTCACAGAGTATATAATGTCGGAGGCTTAGGTGTTGAAAATATAATGACTCAAAAATTGATGTCTAAAACAGAACTAGAACAAAATTTATCATTTTCACTTTCTAATTATGCTCTTGTAACCTTCCATCCAGTTACACTTGAAAATGATACAGCTATCAATCAAGTAAAAGAAATGTTGGAGGCCTTTCTAGAGTTTAAAGATTTAAACTTTATCATTACTAAAGCAAATGCAGATGCTGGAGGAAATTTAATTAATAACATAATTGATGACTATGTTAGTAAATATCCAAATAAGTTCTATACAGAATTTAGTTTAGGAATGACTAGATATCTGACTGCTATGAAGTTTTCTAAAATGGTAATTGGAAATTCTTCAAGTGGTATTTTAGAAGCACCGTCTTTTAGAGTTCCAACAATTAATATTGGTGATCGTCAAAAAGGAAGAATTCAATGCAAAAGTATTATCAATTGTATCCCTGAAAAAGAAGAGATTATTAAAGCTATGAATAAAGGATTAAGCCAAAGTTTCAGAAATGAATTAGTGGATTTAAAAAGTCCTTATGGCAATGGAACAACGAGTCAACAGATTATAGAAATAATAAAAAAACATTTGAATGATGGTATTAACTTAAAAAAATCATTCTATGATATTAATTTTACAATAAAGGAGGAGTGATGATTATGTCAAACATTTACATTGTAGCTGAAATTGGTTGTAATCATAATGGGAATGTTAATTTAGCCTATGAAATGGTAAAGACTGCTAAGGAGTGTGGTGTTGATGCAGTAAAATTTCAAACATTTAATTCGCACGCTCTCATTTCAAAATACGCACCTAAAGCAGATTATCAAATTAAAAACACTGGAAACCAAGAAAGTCAATTAGAAATGACAGAGAAATTGGAACTTTCACATAACGATTATCTTAATTTAAAGAAATATTCTGAATCTTTAGGGCTAGATGTTTTTTCAACAGCATTTGATGAAGAATCAATTGATTTTTTATATTCAATTAAACAAAATGTATGGAAGATTCCATCTGGTGAAATTACCAATTTACCATATCTTCAAAAAATATCATCTTTAAATATTCCAAATAAGAAAATTATCCTTTCAACAGGGATGGCTACTATTGAAGAAATAAAAGCTGCACTTGATATTTTAGAACTTGGAACCTCTTCGGAGATTATTATATTGCATTGTAATACTGAATATCCTACTGATGATGAAGATGTCAATGTATCTGCAATAACTGATTTGCATAAAAATTTTCCTAACTATAAAATAGGTTTTTCAGACCACTCAAAAGGATTTGTTGCACCAATTCTTGCTGTACCATATGGTATTTGTTTTATAGAAAAACACTTTACTTTGGATTGTAATATGGAAGGTCCAGATCATAAAGCATCAATTATGCCAAACGATTTGAAAACTCTTTGCTATTCAATAAGAAGAGCAGAAATTATGTTAGGGAACGGAATAAAAAGAGTAACTAATTCAGAAAAGAAAAATATAAATATTGCAAGAAAATCAATTGTTGCTAAAAAAGCCATAAAAGAGGGAGAAGTTTTTAATCTAGATAACATAACATGTAAACGTCCTGGCAACGGATTAAGCCCTATGAACTGGTATAAAATTTTAGGAATGAAAGCTATTCGTGATTATGATGAGGATGAACTTATAGAAAAATCATACATAAATGACGAATATAATTAGAAGATAGAGGTGTAACTTATTATGAAAAAATTAGTATTAATATTATTTATGGTTTGTTTCTTATCTTTTATTACTATTTCTCAAACATATGCAGCAGATCATCAAAATGGTTACTGGACATGGACTGATACTGGATGGAAATATTATGATGAAAACGGAAATACGTTAAATGGATGGCAAAATTTAAACGGATATACTTATCTCTTTAATTCTGATGGTGGCTATACAATTGGATGGTATTATAATGATGAGGGATATCATTATTTTAATGATGAAGGACATATGTTAATCAGTTGGCAAACTATTAATGGGAAACGATATTATTTCAATAATCGTGGTATTATTACAAAAGGTTGGTTAACTCAAAATGGGAAAAAGTATTACTTTAATAATGAGGGTCATATGTTAACTGGTACAGTTACTATTGATGGTAAGATGCGTTATTTTAAATCTAATGGTGAATTAGGATTAGGCTGGCAATGGACTGAAACTGGTTGGAAATATTTCGATAACAATGGGAATACATTAAATGACTGGCAATCTTTAAATGGTTATACTTATCTCTTCAAACCAGATGGTGGTTATACAATTGGATGGTATTATAACGATGAAGGATATCATTACTTCAATAAGGAAGGTCATATGTTAATTGGCTGGCAAACGGTTAATGGTAAAAGATATTATTTTAATAATCGTGGAATTATTACAAAAGGTTGGCTGACTCAAAATGGGAAAAAGTATTACTTTAATAATGAGGGTCATATGTTAACTGGTACAGTTACTATTGATGGTAAGATACGTTATTTTAAATCTAATGGCGAATTAGGATTAGGCTGGCAATGGACTGAAACTGGCTGGAAATATTTCGATAACAATGGGAATACATTAAATGGCTGGCAATCACTCAATGGATATACTTATCTTTTTAATCCTGATGGAGGATATACAATTGGTTGGTATTATAATGATGAAGGATATCATTACTTCAATGAGGAAGGTCATATGTTAATTGGCTGGCAAACGGTTAATGGTAAAAGATATTATTTTAATAATCGTGGAGTTATTACAAAAGGTTGGCTGACTCAGAATAGTCACCAATATTATTTTAACAGTGAAGGACACATGCTGACAGGATATCAAGTTATTGGTGGCAAAGAATATAACTTTGGATCAAATGGCATGAAACAAAATGGATGGTGTAATACATCAAATGGCAGAAAATACTTTGATAGCAATGGAAATACTGTTAAAGGCTGGCAGTCTATTAATGGGAATACGTATTACTTCGATAATAATGGGATCATGACAACTGGATGGTATCAAAATAGTGATGGTATGCATTATTTTGGCAATGATGGAGCTATGTATGTTGGGACTCAAATTATTGATGGAATTACTTACCATTTTGACGATAGAGGAATTTGTCCCATGGGATGGATAACTCAAAATGGCAAAAAAGTTCTTTACAATAGTTATGGAGAATATATTACTGGAGCTGATGCGTTAGTCATTGATATCTCAAAGTGGAATGGTGATATTGATTGGGATACTATCAAACGAGAGGGTCTTGTAGATAAAGTGATCCTAAGATGTGGATATTATGATTTCTCAGGAAATGGTTCTATATTTGAGAGTAATAAGATTGTTATTGATTCAAAATTTAAAAAGAATGCTGATGCATTAGAAAGATTAGGTATACCTTATGGTGTATACTTTTTTAGTTATGGAACAAATGTTGCTGAAGCAAGAGTTGAAGCTCAAGCAACTTTACAATTAATTCAAGGTAGAAAATTATCTCTTCCTGTATTTTATGACTTAGAATATACAGATGCCGCTGGATCAATATCAGCGAGTACATATACTCAAATGGCAAATGAATATTGCCAAATCATTTCTAATGCAGGTTATACGCCAGGAATTTATGCAAACCTAAATTATTGGAATACAAAACTATATGATTCATCATTAAATAAATATGAAAAATGGGTTGCACAGTATGGACACAAAAGTGAACCAATTATAAAAAATTGTACATATAAAGGAACTTACAGAATGTGGCAATATACTTCTTCAGGAAGCATTAATGGAATTAAAGGTAGAGTAGATTTAAATGCTTATTTTAGTTCTAAAAAAACTGGTCCTACAAATTAATCAATAGAGACACAACAATGTTGTTGTGTCTCATTCTTATTAATCTACATATAAAAACAGAATATTTATCTGCATATTAATAAGAATGAAATTATACAAACAGAAAGGATATTTATAAAAAACGCAAGATTATTTTTAATACATATAATATATATTAACACCTTTATTTTAGAATTTTTAGGTTATCCATACCAATTGAGTTTATTTCACAAAAATAATGAGCATATTTGCTATTTATATTTTTAATAAAATATTACCGAATAAGTTGGAAAAAGTTATTTATATAATCTGAAAATACTGAATAACAAAAAGTATCTAATAAATATTGATTTTATGAATAAATAAAAATACGAGGAGATAATAATGAAAGATATAACATTAGTTGTCATGGCAGCAGGAATTGGAAGCCGTTTTGGTGGAGGAATTAA
>ERZ827458.1960-NODE-1960-length-11692-cov-3.836470_pt1 | contig 11692 bp, 10 predicted proteins | sample MGYA00519706_ERZ827458 | MGnify/ENA primary metagenome ERZ827458 (study PRJEB31778, sample SAMEA3449309) | human gut metagenome | biome: human gut; feature: human-associated habitat; material: faeces | place: United Kingdom | collected 2010/2012 ...
GAATTCGGCAATAGTAATGCTACACAAGGTAAGATTAACCTTGCCTATGTAGATCATCATTTCGGTAAAAATACAACCTTGCGTGTAGGTCGTCAGCTGTATACACCTGGCCTAGGCCTCATGTATGATGATCTCGTTGATGGTGCTCGCCTTATGTATAAACATGGTAAGCTCGATATTTCTGCTAGCTATGGCTATTGGTGGGGTGGTGCCGGTACGTACCAAGATAAAGAGAATACGATTACGGCAGCTATGGTTGAAGTAAAAGGTAAGGTTAATAAACATGTAACTTTAGGTGGTATGTATGGTCGCTTCCACAATGGTAAATTGTATCAAGGTCAAGATGTGGATGCTGTAACAGGTAAACAAGTTAAATAACCTATTTTATCATTAAATGCATACTCTATTTTTTCTGATAAAATATCGTCTATCTTATTTGCCATATTAAAGGCTTCATCCATATTAAATTTGTCTTCGTATATTTTAATTCTTATATGATCTTCATCATTAATCAATATACATTTTGTCTTATCTTTGTTAATAATAATTGAACCTATTTCACTCTTTGAAAATTCATTGCTTATAATTCTTCTTTCTATTAAGGCTCTTTTTTCTATTTCACTAAAATCTTTTATATTATGTGAAACAAAATTATCCTCAGATAAATCTTCACTTTCTAGTATTATATTGTTAATTTTTTGTGATATATTTTTTAGACATATAAAGTAATATATATATATAATACTATAAGTTATAGAAACAACGGCTAGATATAAATATATATTCAATTGAAAATACTTTGAAATAAAAAAACAAATAAAAGAGAATGCTAAAAACATAACTTGTACTTTTAATTCAAGATCTTGTTTTTGAGATATAATTGTTCCTACACTTAAAGCACTTACTATTAGCCTTAATCCAAACATAGGAGCTAATATTTGCACATAAATACCTGCTTCTTTCCAATTTGATCCAAATACAATATGAAAAAGGAAAGGGGCAAAAAGGAAAAGAACTATAACCATCAAAATAGCAACAATTGACAATAAAAGTGTTGTTTTTTTAAACGAATTATAATAATTTTTTTGTTCATATAATTCTTTTGTTGCACTTTCCATATATACTTTTGATACATTGCCACTTATCATTGTAAGGGGTAGTCCTAAAACTCTATATGAAAGAGAATAGAGACCCAAAATAGTATCATTAAATAGAGCTTGTATAAATAAATTGATTGATGAATAAGAAAAACTATTCGCAAAAGCAGCTGGTGTAGAATAAAGAGGTTGTTTTATATACTTGAAAAAAACTAATTTCATTTTTGTATAATCTACATTTTTCAATTCTTCATAATAGGGACTTAAACTTTTGCTTTGTCGTTTTATCCCTGCTAACTGTCCAATAAAATTCGAAAAAATAAGTCCATAACTCCCAAATAGTAAAATCCCTGAAAAAATTTGAAGAATATTTTGAAAAAATGTTCTGATAACATAAACGGATGTAATTAATTTATATTCTCTTAATCGATTATTAAAACTATTTAATATATTGGTAATTCCTGAAACAAGTAAAAGAAGAAAAAACATAGGAATAATAAATACCAAATTTTCACCATTAAGAAAAAAGTAAATACCGGTACCACATGTTACAATAATATCTATAAGTATCATTAAATAGATCGAAAGTTTTACCAAAATAATAGCTTCTCTATCATCCTCTACTGTCACTATTGCTAAATCATAGCGCAAATTAATAGCAGGTGAAAAAATATTTACAGCAGAAAGTAATAAAGTATATATTCCTAATTCTGCTGGTGTAAATATTCTGGTTATAACTGGAGATAAAAGAAATGAAATAAGCTGAGCAATAATTGAGCCAGATGCTAAAGTTAATATAGATTTTAAATAATTATTTTTGAATAAGGTCATATTAAATTAACTCTATATTTTCACGATGCGTTATTTCTTTCATTGCATTTCTCGTATCAAAAATGACTTTAGAATTTTTTTGTATCATATCTAAATCATAAGATTTATGAGCAGTTGCAATAATGATTAAATCATATTGGGATAATGTTTTAGGATTAATTCCTTTTATTCCCTCATATATCTTACCATGATATTTATATTCAGAAATATATGGATCATAGAAATCAACTAATGCATCTTCCTTTTTTAATAAATCAATTAACTTTAATGCTGGACTTTCTCTATAATCATCAATATCATTTTTATACGCAACACCTAACACTAATATTTTGGAACTAGACATTGCTTTTTTCTGTCTATTTAAAACTTTATAACATCTTTCTACACAATATTCAGGCATCTTATCATTGATAATCATACTATTTTCTATCATAGATGTATGGAACCCAAATTCCCTAGCTTTCCATGTTAAATAATATGGATCTAATGGAATACAATGTCCACCTAATCCTGGTCCAGGATAGAATGCTTGATATCCAAATGGTTTTGTCTTAGCAGCATCTATAACTTCCCATGCTGAAATACCCATTTTTTCACACAACATGCATATTTCATTAACTAAACCAATATTGATATTTCTATATGTATTCTCAAGAATCTTTTCTAATTCAGCAACTGCTGGAGATGATACTTCATGGATATCTCCTTCCAGTACAGATCTGTACATTGCAGCAATAACTTCAGTCGCATCTTTACCAATTGCTCCAACAACCTTTGGAGTGTTTTTTGTCTGATATACAGTGTTACCTGGATCAACACGTTCTGGAGAAAAACCTAAATAGAAATCTTTACCACAAATTAATCCTGAACCTTTTTCAAGAATTGGTTTCACTAATTCTTCAGTTGTTCCAGGATACGTAGATGATTCTAAAACTACCATAGTTCCTTTAGAAAGATATTCTGAAATAGCTTCTGAACTAGATTTTACAAAGCTAATATCAGGCTGTTGATGAGCATCTAAAGGTGTTGGAACACAAATAGCTACAAAATCTACATCTTTGATAAAACTAAAATCAGTAGTTGCAGATAACATTTCTGATTCAACTAATTCTTTCAATTCAGAATCAACGACATCACCAATATAATTAACACCTTGATTTACCAAATTAACCTTTTCATTTTGAACATCAAAACCAATTGTTTTAAATCCTGCTTTAGCTTTTTCTACAGCTAGAGGTAATCCAACATACCCTAAACCTACAACTCCTACAACAATTTCCTTGTTTTCAATTTTCTTAAGTAATTCTTCTTTCATTTTAGATTTCCTCCACTTTTTCATCATTTTTAATATAATCTTTTGAACATTTTTTACATTTACATTGATTACTATTTGAAAAATCTAGTGGTTCTCCACACTCACATACGTAATACAATATTCTGCATGGATTTCCAACAACACACGCATAATCAGGAATTGTTTTTGTGACAACTGTTCCTGCGCCGACAAATGCATATTTTCCAATGTCATGACCACAAATAATTGTCGAATTAGCTCCAATTGATGCACCTTTATGTATAACTGTTTGCTTATATTCATCTTTTCTAGAAATAAAGCTTCTTGGATTAATAACATTTGTAAATACACAACTTGGACCTAAAAAGACATCATCTTCACAGATAACGCCTTCATAAACGGATACATTATTTTGTATTTTTACATTATTTCCTAATACTACTTTGGGTGATATAACTACATTTTGACCGAGATTACATTTCTTTCCAACAATTGCTCCTGCCATAATATGTGAAAAATGCCATATTTTTGTTCCCTCTCCAATCTGACATCCTTCATCGATATAGGCAGATTCATGTACAAAACATTTATCCATAATTTCTGTACTCCTTTAATATAGTTGTTAGTATATTAACAATGTTTACTATAGTTTCATTATCTAGATATGGATGCATTGGCAAACTTAGACATGTTTTTGATATAGCCTCACATTTTTTGAGTTCATCTAAATGAAAACTATAATCTTTATATACAGACTGCTTATGCATTGGTGTTGGATAATAAATCATAGTTGGAATATCTTTCTCCTTAAGTTTTTGCTGCAGATAATTTCTCTCATCTTCACTATTCAAAAGAATTGTATATTGTGCCCAGCTAGATACATAACCATTAGGGACATATGGCGTCTTAACATATTCTTTTAAGCATTCAGTGTATAGCTTAGCATATTGATTTCTCTTATCTAGTTCATATTCCTTAAACGCATGTAACTTTGGCAAGAGAATAGCAGCTTGAATAGTATCAAGTCTTGAATTCATTCCAACTCTCACATTATCATACTTAAAAGTTCCTTTTCCATGCACTCTTAATGATATGAGTAGTTGATAAAATTCTTCACTGTCAGTAAAAAGCGCTCCACCATCGCCATAGCATCCTAATGGTTTAGCAGGAAAAAAAGAGGTCGTTGCAATGTCTCCAAAACTACATGCCATCTTTTCATTAATTGAACCACCAAAACCTTGTGCACCATCTTCTAGTACATAAAGATTATATTTATGAGCTATGTTAATGATTTGATTGTAGTCTGCCGGTTGTCCAAACAAATCAACAGGAATAATAACTTTAGGAGTTAGTTTTCCTTCGCTAATAATATCTTTTATAGCCTTTTCTAAATGGTTTGAGTCCATATTGAATGTTTTAGGATCAGTCTCTATGAAGATAGGAGTAGCCCCAACTAGTGATACAACTTCTGCTGTTGAATAAAAAGTAAAAGAGGGTACAAAGACAGCATCGCCTTGCTTGATATTCCATGCCATTAAAGCAAGCTGTAAGGCATCAGTTCCATTTGCACAAGTTACACAATATTTCACACCAACATACTCTGCTAATTCTTTTTCTAATTGCTGAATATAATCTCCCATCATATACTGACCAGAGTTTAATACATTTTGAATGTTTGTATTAATTTCATCTTTCAAATTCTCATATTGACTCTTTAAATCTATAAATTGCATCTTTTTCACTCTCCTATAAAGAAATCATTAATTTTTTCTACGATTTTTTCACAACTATGTCCATCGCCAAAACCATCTCTAATAGAATTGAAGTCAATATTTCTTTCATAAATAGATTTAAGAATTTGTTCTTTGTTTGGAGAAACAAATTCATTCCACCCATTATGTAAAGTTTCTTCCCATCCATTTCTTAGTATACTTACACACGGTGTACCAATTAAATAGGATTCTTTATGTAAACCACCTGAATCAGTAATTACAAAAGAAGCATTTTTAAGGAAATGTAATGTTTCAAAATATGTTAATGGTTCAACAAAAAATATATTCAGATATTTATCATGTTGAGACTGAATAAAATTTTTAATTCTTGGATGTACAGCAAATATGACAGGTTTATCTAATTCATTAAGTGCATCTAAAATATTAATGAGTTTAGTTTTATCATCTGTATTTTCTGGCCTATGACTTGTTGCAAGATAATATCCTTTTGAAACATCTTTTTTTTGACCAAATAGAGGCATTAATTTGGAAATATATTCTTCATCTGATATTTCATCAGCTAATTTCGAATAGAAAAGTAATGCATCATACATAACATCACCTAGAAAAAAAGACTTATTTTCTAAACCTTCTTTAATCAAGTTATCTTGAGATAATTGTGTTGGAGCAAAACAAATTGAAGACAAATGGTCTGTTACTATTCTATTTTGTTCTTCTGGCATATCAAAAATATGTGTTCTTGTTCCCGCTTCAATATGAAAAACTGGAATATTTAATTTTGCAGCTGTAATAGAGGCAGCGATAGTCGAATTAGTATCCCCATATAGTAGAACTCCATCTGGTTTTTCTTTCAATAAAACTTCTTCTATTTTAATCATCATATTAGCTGTTTGTACTGCATGACTTCCTGAACCAACAGCTAAATTATAATCAGGTTTAGGAATCTTCATTTCTTCAAAAAAAACATCAGACATATTGGCATCATAGTGCTGGCCAGTATGAACTAATATTTCTTTAAAATTCTTTCTTATAGATTTTGCTGTAATACCTGCTTTGATAAATTGAGGTCTAGCACCAACGATTGTTAATATTTTTTTCATATTTTTCTCCTGAATCTTCCCATAAAATCTGTTGAAGAAATATCCCCCAAAGGGAGTTTTACTGGTTTTCTTGTTGCTGCGGATTGATATATAGCAAGAATCAATTCTAAAGCTCTTGTTCCTGCTTCAGCATCAACCAATGGTTTTGTACCTGTTCTTATAGCCTTAATAACATCTGTATATAATGGATTATGTCCAAACCCGTAAACATTTTGAGGTTGTTCACTATTTTGTTGTTTAACGGTTTCAGCATCTTCACCATCATTTGCAAAGTTCCATTCTTCAATCAAATTAACAGATTTTCCACCAGCTTTAATTGTACCTGTACTCCCAAATATATATAATGTTTCTTCTAGATTTTTAGGGAAGACATTTACAGTTCCTTCAAACAGACCATAAGACCCATTTTTAAATTTAATAACTGCTAAACCTAAATCCTCTGCTTCAAGATAATCATGATTTAAATTATCTGTATATGCCATGACTTCTTCAATTTCATCACCCATCAACCAACGTAATAAATCTGCATTGTGGATACATTGATTCATTAAACAGCCACCATCATTAGCCCATGTTCCACGCCATTTAGCTTGATCATAATAGGCTTTCCCACGATTCCATCTCACATGTGCTGCAGCGTGAAGTATTTTTCCAAATTTATTATTCTCTACAGCTTCATGAATTTTTTGTATAGATTTATTAAATCTGTTTTGATGATTAGCACATACAATCACATTATATTTATCTGCTTCTTCACATATCTTTCTAGCATCTACCATACTCATTGCAATTGGTTTTTCAATAATACAATGAATACCATGTTCAATACAATAAAGCGCTATTTCAGAATGAAGTCCAGACTCAGTCGCAATAGCAACCAGTTCAGGATTCTCTATCTCAATCATTTTTTTATAATCAGAATATTGTTTTATACTCGAATTATTTATTTTAAATTTTTCTAGCAATATCTCCATATTATGTGAATTAATATCACAAATCCCTACAATTTCAAGTTTATTTTTAATTGCTGCAGCAATATGATTTGGTGAAATTCGTCCACAACCAATTAGTGCATATCTCATTTATTTATCCTCCAAATTCTTATTTGAACATGATGTTTCGATTAAACTAATTTCTTTATCAATTCGTTCTTTCCAACTTAACATTTTATTTTGTGAAGTAGATTTCGCATTGTATCTTATTTTCTTCTGTAAACTTTCATCATCTTTTAATTTTAGGATTATATTAGGTATTTCTGCTATATTATCAACTAAAAATCCATTTTCACCATGGATAATAAAGTCATCCAAGGAACTATCATTTAACGAAATAATACAACTTCCCATCGCCAAGAGTTCATGAAAAACATTACCTAAATTTCCAATATCATACAAACTAAATGAAACTAAAGAGATATTCGCCATAATATTAATTTCATGTTTATTTAATACTCCTAGATAATGGATCTGATTCTCAATATTTTTATCTCTTGCTATAGTCTGTAATTCTTCATAATAATCTTTTTCAGTAATTTGACCAGCAAAATACAAATCAAAAATAAAACCCTTTTGTTTTAATAGGCTAACTGCCTCTAAAGCTTTATGTTGCCCTTTCCATCTTGAAATTCGTGCTGGGTAAAATAAGATATTATGAGATTCAATATTAAGTTCTTTAATATACTTATCGATATCATTTAAACTTGGAATTTCGTATCTATCCACTCCATTTACCCAGTGATAAAGATTATAAGGAGGGTGATTATTAGTTAATTTTAAAGCTGCTAAATCTCCATGAGACATATCATTAGTAATCAATAAGAAATTCTTTTTCTGTTTCATGATACTTGCTTCATTATAATGCAAAAACCTTGTTTTCCATATTCCCCTTTTACAAATATTTCCATATAGAAAACTTCCATACAATCTATGACCATATGGGATATTATTTTTTAGTGCAAATTTATTTGCCATATATGTACTAGGCCCTTGTCCATAAATAAAATCATATTGCTTTTTATGGTTGAGTTCCTTAAGCAAATGTGATAAACGCCAATTATTTAATGGTTTAGCGAACAAGTGACGGTTCCATACAACTTCTCCAACTATTTGACTTTTCTTCAACCAATGAACATTGATATTAAACGTATTGATTTTATCACCAGGATAAACAATCACTATATCTACTTCATGACCACGACAAATCAACTCTTTAAGAGGGTTTATAAAGGATGGTAAACCTTTTTCTTCCTTCTCTCCATTGACTATCAACTCTTCTAAGGCTGCCCATAAATCAGTAACATATAAAATTTTCATTTTTTCCTCCTCAGTAATTAAAAAAACAACTTATAAACAACACTTTTCATAATTATTCCTATCCCATAAATAGAATAGCTAAATGTAATAAAATAACAAAAATAGAGTTTTAATTTATTACCATATTGCATTCTAATTTTGTTTATAAGTATAGGAATATAAATTAAAATAAACACATTAAAAAATGTTGAGAATCTTGTTACAAATACTGTATGTTGTGAGAATAGAATCATAATAATAATATTTAACCATAATATTTTAAGACACAATTCCTCCTTTTTTGTCCATTGAAAGAAAGCAATTCCTAAAACAAAAAGAAATACTAATATTAAAAGTCTAGGATCATAAAGTTTAAATGGATACCCACTAACATCAACATAAGCATATTGATAATATCTTGCATAAAAACTTGTTAAATTTAAAATTTTAAATATACTCAAAATGATTTGATCAATATTAAAGAAAAGCACAAAAATAAAACTTCCTAATAAACTTATCACATAAATCATCTTCTTAAATGGAATTTTTTGTAACATTAAAACAAGTAAAAAGATGAGTGCACTTTTGTGAAATAAACTCGCTAAAAGAATAATTAGGACAATTTTACTATCACGGAATTTTATATTATCCCCTATAAAATAATGATAAGTTAAAGTTAAAATACTATATGCAACAGCAGTTCGTGTTGCATGCATATCATATTGCAAAAGACTTGGAAAATATACAAGAAGAGATAAATAAGGAAGTGTAGAATATTTTCTTATAAAAATAAATATAAGGGTAAGTGAAATACTATTCATAAAAATAATTATAAATTGTGGATTTAGATGGAATAAATTCACTATATATGAAAGTATACGAAAACCAATTTCCATAGGAAAAGATGAATTGAAAATATCTGTTAATGTCTTGATTTCCTGACAATACTCTTTATAACTAAAGTAATCTCCATCACCATTTCCTCTTAGTATAACAAAAGCAAATATCAACAAAAAAACAGACCAAAATAATTTTTTATTCCTTTGATTAAGATTTATTTCTAAATTGAATCTACTTTCAGATATTGCCATCAATAATAATACGATAAATACAAGATAATAAGGTAACATCATAATAAACTCTTCCTTATTTTTTGATATTCTTCAAAAGAATATCCCATCTTATAAGATTTAATTCCGTTATTTATATTTTTAAGTATTGTCGTTGAACTTAACTCAGTTTTTTTATAGAAACGCAGTAAATAATAATATTTAAAAAACCAGTAATACTTTGGATATGCACGTGTAATAACAGCTCCAATATTAAAGAAATATTTTTCATTATAGCCAGCAAACCATGAAGATTCTGATGAATCTACAGTTCCTATTAATGCAGGAAATTCATAAACTTTTAAACCAGAATTTTTAACATCCTGAATAAAAATTGAATCTTCACCACAATTATAAATTGAGCCAGCTCCAAATCTTTCATCAAAGCTAATATTTTTCTTATTTATACTAGATAATTTAAAACTTATTCTTACAGAACCATAATTTCTAAATTTCTTACTTTTTTTAACTTTATTAAAATCTTTATTTCCTACAAATCTTCCAGTCTCATGAATATTAAAAATAATTACATCAGCTTCAGGCAAATCAATGTATGCCTGGTTAATGATTTGTTCTAAATCATTAACGTATTTCACATCATCATCTGCTAAAAGAACAATATCTTTGTCTGCATAAAACAGTGCCAGATTTCTACTCTTTGAAAGACCTCTTTCATTCCTATTTATAAGTTTAATAACCTTTCCATCTACGATTTTATTTTCAAAAGAATTATAATCAATCTGATTGACAATACATGTATGACAGTTTATATTATTTTTCTTTAATAAATCCATAGGTGATTGTGTCATACAGGATAACAACAATTCAACATTATTCATATATATACCTCATTTGTAACTTTTTTTCCTTTTTTTTATAACATTAAAGATGTATTTTATATAATATTGACAACTCTTATATAAAGATAATTTTTCAATTTTCCTATATACTTTCCACATCCTTGTTAATTTGTTAAATAAACCAGAAGATAATGATCCATCTACTTGCCTATATGATGATAATACTATGTTTAAACCATAAGCATACTCAGTATGTTTTAATACATTTAGCCATGTTGCCATATCTTCACCATTTGAATAGTTTTCCGGCATATATAGATATGTTTTTAATTTTTTTGAAACCATGACAGTAATTGTGGATATAACAGTTCTTCCTAATAAACCAGTGTAGTTAATTTTTTCTGGAACATCTATAACAGTATGTAAAGATTCACCCTTCAAATTCACTAAATCATATGCTGTAAATGAAAAATCAATATCTTTTTTTATCATGAATTCGTATTGTAACTTAAGCTTATTTTTATTCCAAAAATCATCACTATCTAAAAACGTTATATATTCTCCCTTAGAATAATGCAATCCTATATTTCTGCTTTTGGCTGGTCCATAATTTAACTCATTCTTAATTAACTTAATTCGTTCATCTTTTTTCATCAATTTCTCAATAAGAATAACAGATTCATCACTTGAACAATCATCTATACAGATAGCCTCCCAATTGGGATAATTTTGATCAATAATTGATTGTAATGTTTTTAAAATAAATTTTTCAGAATTATAAACAGGTATAATGATGCTAATAAGTGGCTGCATATTCATTCTATCTTCCCCTCTTTAATACCATCACTTCTTATAACACTCAAAATTGTTGAAAAGAATAATTTTATATCTTTAAAAAGTGTTATTTCCATGGCATATTCTCCATCAAGATTCGCTTTCACTTCTATCTCTAGTTCATCTCTTCCGCTGATCTGTGCTAATCCTGTTAATCCAGGTCTGATTGATGAAGCACCGTTTTTGTTTCTTAATTCATTTAAATCATATTGATTAGGGAGACTTGGTCTTGGACCTATTACTGACATTTCTCCTTTCAATATATTAAAGAGCTGCGGTAATTCATCTAGACTCGTTTTTCTCATAAACTTTCCAATTTTAGTAATATACTGTTCTGGATCTTCTAGCATATGTGTTGGAACATCTTTTGGTGTGTCAGTTCTCATGCTTCTAAACTTATATATTTTAAAATTCTTATTATTCTTTCCAACTCTTTCCTGTTTGAAAAGCACTGGACCTGGTGATGTCATCTTTATAAAGATAGATAAAACAATCAGTACAGGTGAAAGAACAATTATCCCTAGAAAGCTCATGATAATATCTATGATTCTCTTTATACAGTTTCTATACATATTTCCTCCCAATAAAAAAGCAAGAATCAAT
>ERZ827458.1968-NODE-1968-length-11620-cov-3.150973_pt1 | contig 11620 bp, 7 predicted proteins | sample MGYA00519706_ERZ827458 | MGnify/ENA primary metagenome ERZ827458 (study PRJEB31778, sample SAMEA3449309) | human gut metagenome | biome: human gut; feature: human-associated habitat; material: faeces | place: United Kingdom | collected 2010/2012 ...
CGTGCTGGGGGAGGAGAGCATACGAAAAATCGCCGCTCTGCTCACCGAGCGCTCGGCGGAGTATGGCCACCCGATCTACATCCTCGCGGACGAGCCGTACCGCGATCTTGTCTACGACGGCGACGCCGTGCCGTACATCCCCGGTTTCTATCCCGACACGATCTACTGCTACTCGTTCAGCAAGTCCCTCTCGCTGCCCGGCGAGCGCGTCGGCTATCTCGCCGTGCCGCCGGAGAGCAAAGACCGCGCCGCGCTGCGCGCCGCCATTTCCGGCGCGGGCCGGATGCTGGGGTATGTCTGCGCGCCGGTGCTCTTTCAGCGCGTGTGCGCCGCGTGCCTCGGCCAGACCGGGGAGCTGCAGGAGTATAAGAAAAACCGCGATCTCATCTGCGAAGGGCTCGCCGCGCTCGGCTTTTCCTGCGCGAAGCCGCAGGGCGCTTTCTATCTCTTCGTAAAATCGCCGGAGAGTGACGCGCGCGCTTTCTGCAAAAAGGCGATGGCGCACGATCTTCTGCTCGTGCCGGGCGACGATTTCGCCTGTCCGGGCTACGCCCGCCTTGCCTACTGCGTGCCGGAGGAGCGGCTGCGCCGCTCGCTGCCTGCCTTTGCCGCCCTCGCCGAAGAATACGGCTTAAAAGCCGAATAAACCAAAGAAAAGGCCGTGCCTCCCGATCTCGGGAGGCACGGCCGATTTTTACCACCGCGTCGGACGGCGCAGGGCGCTGATCTTCCGGTAGCAGCTCTGGCAGAGGCGTCCGCTCTGGTGGAGCGGGAGCGCCGCGCCGCAGCGCGCGCAGAAGCGGATGTTGTTTTTGAGATTGTAGAGCAGGATCTGGTTGATGCTCTCGGCGGCGTCTTCGCGCTTATCATAGAGCGCATCGCGGTCGATCGGGCAGCCGAACGCCTTGGAAAACGAGAAATAGAGATCGAGCTTCCGGCAGTATTGCTCGAGCTGCGGGAGCGTAGGCGCATGTCCCTCGGGAAGCTCCGGACAGGAGAGCGGCTGACCCTCCCGGAAGCAGCGCAGAAACGAGAAGAACAGCTCCAGAAGCTCTTCCTCCGTCTCGTCGAACGGAATGTTCGCGCACCGCAGCTCCTGCTCGCGCGTGAGCGAAAAGCCCTCCTGCCGTACCTTGCCGATGAGCGTGATATATCGGCTGACATCGAGCTTTACATACGGCGCGACGGTCGGCATTTTGTTCCACTCGGTCAGCACCTCGAGAAGATCGTGCTCCACCTGTAAAACGAGCTCGGAAAACCCGGCCACCGCCGTTTCGAGCGGCGGCACGGCCGCTTCCAGCCCCTCGCGGATGAAGTCCAGATTCTCCGTTGCGCCGACGTAGCCCTTGTCGTACATGCCGTAGCGCCCGGCGCGTCCGGCGATCTGCTGGATCTCGGCGGGCTTTAGGTCGCGCCGCTCCACGCCGTCAAACTTCCGCGTGTCCAGAAAGATCACGCGCCGGATGGGAAGATTCAGCCCCATGCCGATGGCGTCGGTCGAAACGACATACTGCATCTGCCCTTCGAGAAAGCCCTCCATCTGCCGCCGCCGCGTGGAATAGGGGAGCGCGCCGTAGATGATGGCGGGCTCCTTTCCGTGCGCACGCAGATCCTCGGCCACGGAAAGCACCCCGAGCTTCGAGAACGTGATGAGCGCGTCGCCGGGCTTTACGTCGTCAAAATCGATCTCCCGGCGCATGCACACGAGCGGCGTTTTGCGCAGATGACGGATCTCCTCCCACGTGTCGCCGGTGCTCTCAATGATGCGGATCAGAAGATCGCGCGCCTCGGGCGCGGCGCAGAGATGCACCTCCGGCGCGAGCACGCCGAGGATCGCGCGCGTCCAGGCAAAGCCGCGCTCCCGGTCGGCGATCATCTGGCACTCGTCGATCACCGCCACATCGTACCGCGCGGAGAGATCGAGCTTTTCCGCCGTGGCGGCGACGTGGGTATCCCCCTCGCGGCGGTCCTCTTCCTCGCCGGTCGTGAGCGAGCACGCAACGCCGAGATCAAGCAGCCGCTCCTGCGCTTCAAGCGCCAGCAGACGGAGCGGAGCAAGATATACGCCCGTTTTGGCTTTGCGCAGCCGCTCAAACCCGGCGTAGGTCTTGCCGGTGTTCGTCCCGCCGGTATGGAGAATAAAATGGCGCTGCATGGCGCGCGCTTCCGGATACTCGTCCTTCGGGTTGAGCGCCACGAGCAGCTTCAGGCTCGAGCGGATCGCGCGCGGGATATAAAAGACCGAATAGAGATAGGAGAGCGGGTGCTGCAAAAGCTCCTGCACGGGAAAGGCGCCCTTTTCGAGAAGCCCGTCCATGTTCGCCTCCGGCTGCGCGGCGGTAAAAGAAGCAATGTCCCGCGCGCTGATCGAAAGCAGCACCGCGGCATAGCGCGCCGCGAGCTTCCCGGCGAGCGGAGAAGCTGCGTTCGCGCCGAGCCATGGCGCGGCGGTCACGAACCGGCGGAGCGTTGCGCCGAGCGGTTCTTTCCCGCTGCCATTCTCCAGATGCAGAAAGTGCTCGATATAGCTGATGCTCTGTCCTGGCCGCAGCCGCTTGGCAAACGCGACCGCCGGGATCTGGCGGAGGATCGCTTCATGGTAGCGCGCCGCAAGAGCCGCTTCCCGGCCCTCCGGCAGCGCGGCGGTATCCCATGCGCTTTCCAGAAGCTGCGACGCTGCGTCGAGCGCCGCATCATCCGGTATGCTTTCCGTATTTTCGGCAGACGCCGCGCGCAGCGAGCGGAAGCTCTCGCTCTGCTCGGCGCGGCGGATATCGTCCGTGCGCCAGGCGCGCACGCGGCGGCCGTTCCGATAAAGACGCTGCGGCTTCGGCAGGAGAGAGGCGATCAGCTCCTCCGTCCAGCCGCGGCTTTTGAGCGTGCCTGCCGTCCATAATTTCGTATTTTTACTCACTTGCGTTGTTTCTCCTTGAAAGATCGCAAATACTATACCAGATTTTTTCCCATCGGGCAAGGCGGGGGCTTGACAGATAGACCGAATTGTGTATAATGAGCATACACAATAAATCATCCGACAGGGAGGAATGCGCGATGGAGCTTTTGTCTGTGCGCGATCTTTGCAAAACATATCCGGGATTTACGCTGGATCATGTCTCATTCTCCTTGGAGAGCGGGTATATCATGGGGTTCATCGGGCGCAACGGCGCGGGAAAGACGACGACGCTCAAAAGCATGCTCGGCCTTGTTCATCCGGACGGCGGCACGGTGGAGATGTTCGGTATGAATCTCCGGGAAAACGAATCGGCCTGCCGCCAGCAGATCGGCGTGGTGCTGGGCGACGCGCGCTATTACGGCTCAAAGCGCCTGCGCGATGTGGCGGAGACGACGGCGCGGTTTTATGAGCATTGGGACGACGCCGCGTACCGCGAATACATGAAGCGCTTCTCGCTCGACGAGACGAAGCGCGTGCGCGAGCTGTCCACCGGCATGTGGGTCAAGTTCACGCTGGCGCTCGCTCTCTCGCACGGGGCGCGGCTCCTCCTTCTCGACGAGCCGACAAGCGGCCTTGACCCGGTGAGCCGCGACGAGCTCCTGGACATTTTCCGCGACACGGTCGCGAACGGGGAGCGCAGCATCCTGTTTTCCACGCATATTATATCCGATCTCGAGAAGTGCGCCGACCTTATCACCTACATCCACAACGGAAAGATCCTCACGAGCACCGACCGCGACACCTTCACCGACGCTTACCGCAAGGTGACCGGCGGCAGGGAGGCGCTGACAGACGCCGTGAAGGAGAGCGCCATCGGTCTCCGGGAGCAGAGCTTCGGCTTTGAAGCGATGATGAAGACGGAGGACGCAATGGCTTCCGGTCTCGCGGCGGAACCTATCGGCATGGAGGACATCATGGTCCACATCGAAAGGGAGGGGAGAGAATGAAAAATCTGCTGTATAAGGAGTTCCGGCTCGCCATCCATCCGAGCGTGTACATCTTTTTCGTGCTCACGGCGCTGCTGCTCGTACCCTCGTATCCCTATTATGTCAGCTTTTTCTATCTGATGCTCGGCATATTCCTCACGTTCAAGACCAACCGCGCCGAGAACGACATTTTTTATTCCGCGCTCCTGCCGGTGCGCAAGGGCGACGTGGTGCGCGCCCGCGTGCTCACCGTGGCGCTGCTGGAGCTTTCCAACATCCTCATTGCCATCCCGTTTGCGGTACTTTCTGCAAAGATCAATCCCGCGGGCGGCAATAACGCCGGCATTGAGCCGAACGTCGCGTTTTTCGGCCTGTCGTTTCTGATGTACGGCGGTTTCAACCTCATTTTCTTCCCGGTGTTTTATAAAACCGGGCGGAGCGAGGGCAAGGCGTTCCTCTGGGGCGGCGTGTTTACGTTCCTCTATATCATCGTCGCCGAGTCGCTCGCACAGTATATCCCCTCGCCGGTCAGCGCGTATCTTGACACGCTGGAGAAAAGCGCGCAGCTCCGCCAGCTTCCGGTGCTGTTCGCCGGGATCGCTCTCTGGGCGGCCTTTACGCTGCTCTCGGCAAAGATCAGTGCCGAGCGGTTTGAAAAGGTGGATCTATGAAGCTGACTGTGACGAATACATCGCCGCTGCCGCTCTACCGGCAGATGTATGACCAGCTCGCCGCGCAGATTCTGCGCGGGGAGATAGCGCCCGGCGAGGTGCTGCCGCCGATACGGACCGTGGCGCAGGAGCTCTCGGTAAGTCTTATTTCGGTGCGGCGCGCCTGGGAAGAACTGGAGCGGGACGGGTTTATCCACACCGCCGTCGGGCGCGGGACGTTTGCCGCCGCGCTCGGAGAGACGGACAAAGCGGCCATGCGCCGCGCCATTTTAAAAGAAAAGCTCACCGACGCCGCGCAGTTCTGCGCGGCTGTCGGCGCATCCGGAGAGGAAGCGGCGGCGCTGCTGCGCGAGCTGATGAAGGAGGAAAACGCATGAGAAAAAAACTGCTGCTGATCGCCACCGGAGGTACGATCGCCTCGCGCCCTGCGGAGGACGGCCTGACGCCGGAAATGACGAGCGAGGAGCTGCTGCAATGCATCCCCGAGGTGCGCTCGCTCTGCGAGATCGACACGGTGCAGCCCTTTAATCTGGACAGCACGAACATGCGCCCGCAGAATTGGGTCGAGCTCGTGAAGATCATCCGGGATAAGTATGAAAGCTACGACGGCTTTGTCATCACCCACGGCACCGACACGATGGCCTATGCCGCCGCAACGCTCTATTATCTCATCCAGAACAGCCCGAAGCCCGTCGTGCTGACCGGCTCGCAGGTTTCCATCTACGCGCGCGATACCGATGCGCGGGAAAATCTGCGCAATGCGATCACCTATGCCGCCGATGACAACGCCTGCGGCATTCATCTCGTGTTCGATAATAAGGTCATCTGCGCCAACCGCGCGCAGAAAACGCGTACGCGCAGCTTCAACGCCTTTTCGAGCATCGATTACCCGGAGGTCGCTGTCATCCGCGGCGGCGAGGTGCGCTATTATATCCGCGAGTCGTTCCCCGGCCCGGTGCGGTTTTATGATGCGCTTGACAGCCGCGTCTGCGTCATCAAGCTCATCCCCGGCATGGCGCCCGGCATTCTCGACTATGTAGCCGAGCACGCCCACGCCGTTATCATCGAGAGCTTCGGCGTCGGCGGTGTGCCGTACTACGATAACGACGAGTTCACCGAGAAGATCGGCCACCTGCTGCGGAACCACGTGAAGGTCATTTTCACCACGCAGGTCTCCCACGAGGGGAGCGATATGGAGCTTTACCGTGTGGGCTTCCGCATCAAGAAAAAGTATGAGCTGCTCGAAGCCTATACGATGACGACAGAGGCCGTCGTCGCCAAGGTCGAATGGGCGCTGGCGAACTCCGCCGACGACGAGGAGTTCCGAAAGCTCTTTCTCACCCCTGTCGGCAACGACCGGCTCTGATTTTAAGAATAAAATGCAAAACGTCCGGAGAATGTCCTCCGGACGTTTTGCGTTGTAAGCTTTTCAGAAATCGCGGCCCTTGTAGTGGACGTGGAGCAGCTCGTGCTCACGCTCGCCGATGTCGCGCAGCAGCGTTTCAATGACAGGGTTCTGCTCGCTGCGCTTGATGAGGGCGGTCTTGTCGGCGTTGTAGAGGCCCGCGGCGCGGTCGTACTTGTCCTTTGTAAGGCCGTGCGGCTGACCCGCGCCGCCGACGCAGCCGGCGCGGCAGGTCATGACCTCGATGAGGTCAAAGTATTCGCGTCCGGTCTCGATCTCGTCGATGAGCTTCTGGGCGTTGAGAAGGCCGTTGCACACCGCGATGCGGATCGTCCGCTCGCCGACGAGCATGCTTGCCACGCGCACGCCTTCCACGCCGCGAAGACCGGAGTATTCGATGGCCATCGCCGCGTTTTTCGTTTTGTCCGGGCAGCAGCAGCGCGCGACCGCTTCCGCCACGCCGCCGGTCGCGCCGAAGATGACGCCGGAGCCGGTCGTGATGCCGAACGGCATGTCCACGGCCTCGTCCTCCAGATTGGCGAAATCGATGCCGCTTTCCTTGATCATGTTGATAAGCTCGATCGTCGTGAGCACGGCGTCCACGTCGGGCTTGCCGTTGTGGGTGAACTCCTCGCGCTTCGCCTCGCCCTTCTTCGCGGTGCAGGGCATGACGGCGACGTGGTAGACCTCGCGGCCGTCGCTGTTCTTCTCATAGTGATCGCGCAGCACGGCGGCGAACATCTCCATCGGGGACTTGCAGGAGGAAATGTGGCGGAGAAGCTCGGGGCGCTGATACTCCACATACTTGACCCACGCCGGGCAGCAGGAGGTGAACATCGGGAACGTGCCGCCGTTTTTGAGCCGGTCCATAAACTCCTTCGCCTCGACGACCGTGGTGAGGTCGGCGGCGAACGAGGTATCAAACACCTCGGCCGCGCCCATGAGCCGGAGCGCCGCGACCATTTTGCCCATGGCATTTTCGCCCGGATGCAGCCCGAACGCTTCGCCGATGGCGACGCGCACCGCCGGAGCGATCTGGAACACAACGCGCTTATTCTTGTCGTGCAGCGCGCGCCATACACGGCCGATGTCGTTATACACGGTGATCGCGGCGGTGGGGCATACGGCGGCGCACTGGCCGCAGCCGATGCAGTCGGTCTCGGCGAGCTTCTGATCGAATGCCGGCATTACGCGCAGATCGGCGCTGCGGTGCGTGAAGTCGATGATGTTCATACCCTGGATCTCCTCGCACGTGCGCACGCAGTCGCCGCAGAGGATGCACTTATTCGGGTCGCGCACGACCGAGGGGCTGGAGGTATCGAGCGGGAGCTGCTCGCGCGTATCCTCAAACCGGACGCGGCGCACGCCGAAGCGCAGCGCCAGCCGCCGCAGCTCGCACGCGCTGGACTTTTCGCAAACGGTGCAGTCACGGTCGTGCGAGGCGAGCAAAAGCTCGATGATCATCCGGCGGTATTTGAGCAGCCGGGCGGTGTTGGTCTGGATGGAGAGCCCGTCGCGCGGCTCCATGGAGCAGGAGGCGTCGATGCGGCCCTTGTCATCCTCCACGACGCACATACGGCACGCGCCGTAAACGGAGAGATCGGAGTAGTAGCACAGCGTCGGCATGTTGATGCCCGCCTTGCGGATAACGGCGAGAACATTTTTCTCCCCGTCGAACACGACGCGCTGGCCGTTGATATACATGATTCCCTTTGCCATATCTTTACACCTCCCGAATCGCGCCGAACTTGCAGTTCTTGACGCAGGCGTTGCAGCGGATGCACTTTTCCGTGTCGATCACGAACGGCTTCTTGACCTCGCCGGTGATCGCCTCCACCGGGCAGTTGCGCGCGCACAGGCTGCACCCCTTGCACTTTTCCGGATCGATCTGCAATACCTTCGGTTTGCCGTTGCAGAGCGGGCAGAACTTGTCGCGCACATGGCGCTCGTAGTCCTCGCGGAAGTAGCGCAGCGTGGACTGCACGGGCTTGCAGGCGCTCTGGCCCAGACCGCAGAGCGCGGTGTGGGAGATCGTGTCGGAGAGATCCTCGAGAAGCTCGATATCCTCTTCGCTTCCCTCATTGCCGACGATGCGCTCGAGAGCTTCCAGCATGCGCTTCGTACCCTCGCGGCAGGGGATGCACTTGCCGCAGGATTCCTTCTGCGTGAATTTCATAAAGAATCGGGCGACCTCGGCCATGCAGGTGTCCTCGTCCATGACGACGAGACCGCCGGAACCCATGATCGCGCCGACGTGCTTGAGTGAGTCATAGTCGAGCGGGAGATCAAGATGCTCCTCCGTGAGACAGCCGCCGCTCGGCCCGCCGATCTGCACGGCCTTGAATTTCTTTCCGTCCTTGATGCCGCCGCCGATATCGAAAATGATCTCGCGCAGCGTTGTGCCCATGGGCACTTCAATAAGGCCGGTGTTGACAACGTTGCCGGTGAGCGCGAACGCCTTCGTGCCGGGAGAGCCGGCGGTGCCGACCTGCCGGAACCAGGCCGCGCCGTGCTCGATGATGAGCGGTACGGCGGCGAAGGTCTCAACGTTATTGAGCACCGTGGGCTTCGCCCAGAGACCCTTTTCCACGGTGCGCGGGGGCTTGGTGCGCGGCATGCCGCGGTTGCCCTCGATGGACGCGGTCAGCGCGCTGCCCTCGCCGCAGACGAACGCGCCCGCGCCGCGGTTGATGCGGATATCAAAGGAAAATTCCGTGCCGAGGATGTTCTCGCCGAGAAGTCCCACATCGCGCGCCTGATCGATGGCGGTCTGCAGCCGCTCGACCGCGAGCGGGTACTCTGCGCGGACGTAGATATATCCCTGCTGCGCGCCGACGGCGATCGCCGCGATCATCATGCCCTCGATGACGGAGTGGGGATTGCCCTCCATGATGGAGCGGTCCATGAACGCGCCGGGGTCGCCCTCGTCGCCGTTGCAGACGACGTACTTCTCGCCGCTCGGCTGACGGCGCACGCTGTCCCACTTCTTGCCGGTGGGGAAGCCGCCGCCGCCGCGTCCGCGCAGACCGGAGGTGAGCATTTCAATGCAGATCTGCTCGTCGGTAAGGTCGAAGAGTGCCTTTTCAAACGCCTTGTAGCCGCCGCGGGCGATATACTCCCAGATGCTCTCGGCGTCCATATGGCCGCAGCGCTCGAGTACGATGCGGTGCTGCTTATTATAGAAGGGAACTTCCTCCTGCGTGGCATAGCTCTTGCCGTTCATCTTGTAGAGCAGGCGCTTGATGATCTGCCCGTTCATGATCGTCTTTTCTATGATCTCGGCGCAGTCGGAGGGCTTGACGTGGGTATAGAAAATGTCCTGCGGCATGATGTTGACGAGCGGGCCGATCTCACAGAAGCCGTGGCAGCCGGTCTTCTTGAGATGGATGGCGTCGTCCGCATGTTCGGAGAAGTTCACGGAGACGGCGAGACCCTTCTCCGCGCAGATGCGGCGCAGCTCCTCGTAAACTTCGAGCGAGCCGCCGGCGATGCAGCCTGTACCGGCGCATACCATGATCGAAACGCCTTCGCGCGCGAGCGCTTCCTCCGCCTTCCAGCGCTGGGCTTCAAACGTGAGTTTTGTGCGTCGGATCATTTCGTCTCCTCCTTCCGGATGCTCTCCACGAGCGCGATCGCCTTCTCCGGCGTCATTTTCGCGTGGACCTCACCGTTCACGGTGAGGACCGGCGCAAGGCCGCACGCGCCGAGGCACGCAACGGTCTCCAGCGTGAAGAGCATGTCGCTGCTCGTCACCTTTTTCTCGTTCAGCCCGAGGTGCTCCTGCAAAGCCTCCAGAATGGGCTGCGATTTGCGCACATGGCAGGCGGTGCCGTCGCATACGCGCAGAATGTACTTGCCTTTGGCTTCCAGCGAGAAGCGGTCGTAGAACGTCGCCACGCTGTATACCTTGCCCGGACTGATGTGCAGCCGTCCCGCCAGATGCACCAGCACCTCCGGCGGCAGGTACTTGTAATGCTCCTGCACGTCCTGCATCATGCCGATCAGATTTTCCCTCTTGCACTCGTGGTTGTCCACAATTTGATCGGTCAGTGTGAAATCTCCATCAAATAACATAACGCTCGTTCCCCTTTTGTTGATTAGATGACGCTTTTTCACGGAAAAACACTATCTCAATAAGCATATCATATAACTGTTGAGTTATCAACCTGTTTTTCAAGCAGTGACAGATTTTTCACACATTCCGGATTGCTGTATATCCCGTTGCGCGGAAGGGAGAAATGTGGTAAAATACAAAATTAGTCTGTAGATATGGGAGGCGTACCATGCCGGAACCGAAACTTTCCATCGTCCCCTGCGGGGATTATACACCCGAAACGGTGCGCGCCGCGCTCCTTGCGGCGCTTGACGCTGTCGGCGGGCTTGACTGGGTGAAGCCCGGCATGCGCATCGGCATAAAGCTCAATCTCTGCGCGGCGAGAAAGCCGGAGCAGGCGGCGACGACCCATCCGGTCATGGCCGCGGAGCTCACGCGCCTTCTGCGCGAGCGGGGCGCGGAGGTCGTTCTCGGCGACAGCCCCGGTGAGCCGTTCACCTCCGTGGTGCTGAGCCGCGTGTACTCGCTCGGCGATTACGCGCTCTGCGAAGCCGCCGGCGGTGAGCTCAACCGCGACTTTTCGCATCACACGGTCGAATTTCCGGACGCCGTCACGGTCAAGAGCTTTGAATACAGCGCGTGGCTCGAAAAATGCGACGCCGTCATCAACTTCTCCAAGCTCAAGGCTCACGGGCTCATGGGCATGACGGCGGCGGTAAAGAATCTTTACGGCGTCATCCCCGGCACGGTGAAGAGCGAGTACCATTTCCGCTACCCCGATCCGATGGCGTTCGCCAACATGCTTGTTGATCTCAATGAATTTGTCCGCCCGGCGCTCTGCCTGTGTGACGCCGTGGACATCATGGAGGGCAACGGCCCCACGCAGGGAACGCCCCGGCACATGGGCGCGCTCCTCGCCGCGACGAGCTCCTATGAGCTCGACCGGCTGTGCGCGTGGATGCTTGGGCTGGAGGAAAAGGAGCTGCCGTATCTCACGGCGGCAAAGCAGCGGGGGCTGCTCTCTGAGGCGGGCGAACCGCTCGGCGTGAAGGACGCCGCCCCCTACCATGTAAACGACTTTGCCCGCTCCGGCGCCACAAGCAGCTGGTTCGTGTCGAACCCGAACGATAAGCCGTTCCGAAAGCTCGTAAAAAAATGCGTCGCCGTGCTGCTCCGCTCCAAACCGGCGCTCGGCGAGGGCTGCACCGGCTGCGGCCACTGCCAGAAAACCGGCCGGTGCATCTTTGATCAGGATATGGTCAACGACTGGCTCGAGAAGGCCCGGGAAGCAGACGGCTTTGTTTTCGGATCCCCGGTGTACTTCGCCCACCCCTCTGGCCACCTGCTGTCCGTCATGGACCGGATGTTTATGGCAGGCGGGGATGCCTTTGCCCACAAACCCACCGCCGCAGTGGTCACCGCCCGCCGGGCCGGGACCACCGCCTCCCTGGATGTCATCCAGAAGCACTTCACTGACGCCCAGATGCCCATCGTGTCCTCCACCTATTGGAACATGGTGTTCGGCCCTGCCCCGGAACAGCTGGAGCGGGACCAGGAGGGTCTTCAGACCATGCGGAACCTGGGTCGGAACATGTCGTGGCTGCTCCGGTG
>ERZ827458.1970-NODE-1970-length-11600-cov-2.654829_pt1 | contig 11600 bp, 8 predicted proteins | sample MGYA00519706_ERZ827458 | MGnify/ENA primary metagenome ERZ827458 (study PRJEB31778, sample SAMEA3449309) | human gut metagenome | biome: human gut; feature: human-associated habitat; material: faeces | place: United Kingdom | collected 2010/2012 ...
ATACTCCCTCGCGGTTTCGGCGTAGTGTCTTTCCTCAAGTTTCACGGTTTCTTACCCCAAATACGCCTCAAGCGTCTTTCGAACGGCGCCTTCGCCCGCCAGCTCGGAAACGAACATCTCCTCGATGCGGTCGGCCATGCCGATTGCGGTCAGGTCGCTGCCGAAGATATTCGCGTTGGCGAGAATCGGGCGAATCTGCCCATGATACGTTTCCGGCTTGCCGACCTCAATACCCGCAAGCTGCGCCTGCAATTCGTCCTTCATCGGGTCGGCGGAGATTTCGATGGCCTTGCCGTCGTCGCCCACGCCGAGCAGGTAGCGCAGCCAGCCCGCAATCGCCAGAGAAAGCGCGGTCAGCTCGTGCAGATCCCGCCCCTTCTCCACATAGCTCTTGATCGTCTCGCCGAAGCGGATGCCGACCTTCTGGGAGGTATCCGTCGCGATGCGCTGCGGGCTGTCCGGCATGAAGGGATTCGGCAGGCGCTGCTCGACCACCTCGTCGATAAACGCCTTCGGGCTGAGGATGACCGGATCGACGACGACCGGCAGACCCTCGACGTAGCCCAGCCGCTTGACCAGCTTCACCAGCGTCTCGTCCTTCATCTCGTCGCAGATCAGCGTATAGCCGAGCATGCAGCCGTACACCGCCAGCGCGGTATGCAGCGGGTTGAGGCAGGTCCTGACCTTCATGCGCTCGGTCTTGTTGACGGTCTCGCGGTCGGTCATGTAGACCCCCGCCTTCTCCAGCGGCGGACGGCCGTTGGGGAAGCGATCCTCCACCACGAGGTACTGCGGGCGCTCCGCGTTGACGAACGGCGCGATATACGTCCGCTTGGAGGTAATCACCGGGGCGATATCCTCGCAGCCGAGCTTCTCCAGCTCCTTGCAGACGGAATCGGCCGGGCGCGGCGTGATCTTGTCGATCATCGACCACGGGAACGCGACCTGCGCCTCGTCGGAGATGTAATCCACAAACGCCTGCGGCACAAAGCCCTTCTTCAGCCACTCGTCCGCCATGGTCAGCACCGCACCGCGCAGCTTCTCGCCGTTGTGGCTGCAATTATCCATGGAGACGACGGCCAGCGGCGCCTTGCCGTTTTCAAAGCGGTGCAGCAGCATGGCGCAGACAATCGCCATCGCGCCGGTCGCCTTGTCCGGGCCGTTGTCGATATCCGCCTGAACGAACGGGAAGAACGCTCCGGCGGCGTTTTTGAGCGCGTAGCCCTTCTCCGTGATGGTGAAGGAAACCATTTGCAGGCTCGGGTCGGCGAAGACCGCCTTGAGGCGGCTCCATGCCTCCGGCACGCCCGACTGCGCCTTGATGGCCTCGCTCAGCGAGCCGAGCACGCGCTTGTCGGTCGTCGCGTCCGCGTTGAGCGTGACGGCCAGCACGAGGTTGTCATACGGCGCGTAAATCTGATCCACCACGTCGAAATCGAAGGTCTCCACGCAGGTGATGCCGCGATCCATTTCGCCCTTGGCGATCAGCGTATCGGCCAGACCGCCCACGAAGATGCGGAAGATGTTGCCCGCGCCGAAGTGCGCCCAGACCGGGTGCGCCTTCGCCTTTTCGGCCGCCGCCTGAACGTCGTATTCCGGCAGCTTGACGCCGGCGCGCTGCCACGCGGCGGTATCCTTGATTCCTTCAAACGTCAGTTTCATCCGCTCATCCCCTCTTCGCGTTCTTGTCGATGGCTTCCCAGAGACCGTTGAGGTACGCAATGCCCAGCGCGCGGTCATACAGGCCGTAGCCGGGGCGGCCGATCTCATCCCAAATCATGCGGCCGTGATCCGGGCGGATGTAGGTATCCGGGCAGGTCTCATACGCGGCCTTCATAATCTCGTACATATCCAGATCGCCGTCGGAGGACAGGTGGCTGCTCTCGCGGAAGCGGCGGTCGCTGCCCAGATGCTTGATGTTGCGCACATGCAGGCAGCCGATGCGGTTCATCTCGCCGAAGTGGCGAACCATCGCCGGGATATCGTTCTGCACGTTGCTGCCCAGCGAGCCCGTGCACAGGCAGAGCGTGTTGCAGGGGCTGTCGTGCAGCTTCACCATGCGGTCAAAGCCCGCCTGATCGTGCGTGATGCGCGGCAGGCCGAAGATCGGCCAGCCCGGATCGTCCGGATGGCAGGCCATCTTCACGCCGACCTCTTCGCAGGTCGGGATGATGCCGTCGAGGAAATACTTAAAGTTTTCAAACAGCTTCTCCTCGTCCACGCTCTTGTAGAGCTCCAGCACGTGCTCCAGCTCGGCCAGACGGGCGGGCTCCCAGCCCGGCAGGGTGAAGCCGTTGGAGTTTTCGGCCGTGCGGCGGACGATCTCCATCGGGGTCATCGCGCCCAGCTCGGCCTCGTCGTAATACAGGCTGTTGGAGCCGTCCTCCGGGATGACGCGCGCCAAATCGGTGCGCAGCCAGTCCAGCACCGGCATGAAGTTGTAGACGATGACCTTCACGCCGTACTTCGCCAGATTGCGGATGGACTTGCAGTAATTCTCGATGTACATATCGCGCGTGGGCAGGCCGAGCTTGATATCCTCATGCACGTTGACGCTCTCGATGACCTCGCACTCGAGCCCCGCGGCATGCACCTCGTCGATATACGCCTTGATCTCGTCTTCTTCCCAGACCTCGCCCGCGGCCTTGTAATCAAGCACGCCCATCAGGCCGGTGCAGCCGGGGATCTGCTTGATCTGCTTGAGCGTGATCTTGTCGCTCTGACTGCCATACCAGCGAAACGTCATTTTCATGTTCTTCCGTTCTCCTTTCGGTTCGTTTGGTCTCATGGTGCAACGCCTTGTTGTTTACTAGTATTCTAGCACATTTTAAGGTGAATGGCTACCCTATTTTCAAGTTTTTTCCTGTTATCCGACGACTTTTGCGCTCCAGATCAAACAATTCACGCAAAATGAATTGCTTTTCCCGCCGCATCCAGATATACTATACTCATCCTGACGCTATAAATTAAGGAGTTGTTGATCCGATGCTGACCCTCTTTCCCAAGTTTAAGACGCGGCTGATCCTGTTTGAAGGGCTGTTTGTCGCGCTGATGGCGGCGCTCTATCTGCTCAAGCCGACGACGAACCCGATTGCGATGATCCTGATGCTGATTGTCGGCTGTCTGTTCATCGCCGCCGCGCAGTACATCAACGCCGCGAACACGCACAGCCGCCAGCTCAACCGGCTGTACAACCAGCTCGACGTGGACGGCTTTTTGAAGGAATACGAGCCGCACCTCCGGCAGAACCCGAAGAACCCCAACCTGTATATGATGGTTCGGCTGCACCTGTCCAACGCCTATGCCGCGCAGGGGCGCTTTGACGACGCGATGAAGCTGCTGGCCGCCACGGAGATTCGGGAAGGCAAAAAGCCCGAGCAGGCGCTGATGAGCCGCTTTGCCGTCACCAGCAACCTGTGCTACTGCGCCGAACAGATGGGCGATCTCGACGCGGCGAAAAAATACCTCGACGAGCTGCATGGCTACAAGAAGCAGCTCGAGGCGATTCAGGAGACGAAGAAGCCCAAGCAGCGCATGGCTTTCTCCTGCGAGCTGAACGACCAGTGCATGAAGCTGCTCTCCACCGGCAAATGCGACATTCAGGCGCTCAAGACGCAGGTGCAGCAGAACAACACCCAGCAGCTCCACCGCATCACCACCTCGCTGTGGATTGCGCGCGCCTATCTGGCCGAGCAGAACCGCCGCGAGGCCGAGAACATCCTCCAGCAGATCGTCAAGCTCGCGCCCGATCTCTACCCCGGCCGGGAGGCCGCCCGCCTGCTCGCCGAGCTGCCCGCCAAGGTGGAAGGCTGATTGTTCGTCTCTCCTTTTCAGCGCTCCGCGCCCCTCGCTTTTGCGATTTCGGCGCGGGGCGCTGTTTTTTGCCGAAAATCGTCTTTTTCTGTAAAAAAGGGGTTGCTTTTTCCCGTCGGCCATGATATAATCCTTTTCGCGTTGAGCAATCAAGCACCTTTAGCTCAGTTGGTAGAGCACCTGACTCTTAATCAGGGTGCCCAGGGTTCGAGCCCCTGAAGGTGCACCATACAAACACAATTCGGGTTTATTCCGGATTGTCATGCACCTTTAGCTCAGTTGGTAGAGCACCTGACTCTTAATCAGGGTGCCCAGGGTTCGAGCCCCTGAAGGTGCACCAGAAACCGAAGGTTTGGCCTTCGGTTTTTTTGTATCCTCCCCCACCTTGACAGCGCCGCCGCACGCCCGTACAATAAAGGCATATCGGCACGGCTAAACGGACGTGCCGCCCGATTTCCAAGGAGGAACACGGATGCAGACTTCTTCGCTTCAACGGCGGCGCATCACCGGTGCGCACGCATTTTTTCTGGGCGCGCTGCTGGCGCTCTTCGCCCTCGCCCCGGCCATTCTGCCCTACGGCGGGCGCTTTGTCACGCGGGGCGACTTCATCGAGCAGCAGCTTCCCTTCATTCTGGAAACGCGGCGGATTCTGCGCGGCGGGCTGAACAGCTACAGCTTCAACACCTTCCTCGGCGCGCCGGCCGTCGGCAGCTATGCGTTTTATACGCTGGGCAGCGTGTTCGTCTGGCCGCTGGCGCTTCTGCCCAAGGCGCTGATTCCGTTCGGCATCAGCGTGATGGCGGTGCTCAAGCACGCCGTCTGCGCGCTGACCTCGTTTTGCTACCTGCGGCGGATGATCCGCGACGAGCGGCTCGCCCTGCTGGGCTGCGTGCTCTACGCCTTCTCCGGCTTCACCGTCGTCAATACGCAGTTTTATCATTTCACGGAGGTCATCGCGTTCTTCCCGCTGATCCTGCTGGGGATGGAGGACGCGATGGGCGAGCATCCCCGGCGCGGCCTGCTGGCGCTCTTCTGCGGGCTGAACACGCTGACGAATTACTATTTCATGCTCTCCAGCGCGCTGCTGGCGGCGCTGTACTTCGTCTTTCGGTTTTTCAGCGCGGATTGGAAGCCCCGCCGCACATGGCAAAACGTGTTCGTGCTGATCTTTGAATGCGGCGTCGGCTGCGCGCTGGCGGGCGTGCTGCTCTGCCCCGCGATGCTCTTCATGCTCTCCATCACGCGGACGGGCGCGGGCGACACGTCGCTGCTGACGCAGACCTATACCCTCGGCACGCTGCTCGAACGCGTCCGCGCGCTGCTCATGCCGATTGAAAGCAACGTCGTCCACGCCTATTACGGCGACGCGCCGAGCTGGGCCTCCACCGCCGCGTATCTGCCGGTGTTCGGTCTGACCGGCGCGGTCGCGCTGTTCGGGCAGAAAAAGCATCGCTGGCTCAAGGGGCTGCTGCTCGCGCTGGCGGTTTGCAGCGCGGTTCCCGTCCTCTGCGGCGCGTTCGCGCTGGAAACCAACGTCGCCTATACCCGCTGGTGGTACGGCGTGGCGCTGATGACGACCCTGGCGACGCTGACGGCATTGCGCGACGCGGACGGCCGCGTCCTGCGCCGGGCGTTTATCGCCCTGACGGCGCTGACGCTGCTGCTGACCGTGCCGTTCCTGCTGCCGGAGGGCTGGCAAAGCCGCATGGGGCGCGTCGGCGCCGCGCTGCTCAGCCGCCGGAAGGGCGCTTACGCCGACGATGTTTTCCGCGTCTTTTCCGTCTGCGCCGCGCTGCTCGGCGGCGGCGCGATGCTCTTTGTGCTCATCCGAAAGCCGCGCTTCGCCGTCACGCTGGCGCTCGTCTGCGCGGTCGCCGCAGCGCAATACGCGGGCTATATTTTAGTGGGCGACGAAAACCTGCTCTCCGGCGGCGACGTTGCGGGCGAGGGGCTCTACACCCTGCCCGAAATCGCGGAACCGACGCTTAAAGCCGCTGCCGCGCCGGACATGGCCGAATGGCAGCGCATCGACTACGGCAAAAAGATCCGCAACTACGGACTTCTGCGCGGGGCGAGCAGCCTCACCGCCTTCACCAGCCTGCGCTCCTCCATCGTCGGGCGCTTCATCTCGATGGCGGGCTTCGGGTTTGACGAGTCCACCACCGTCTGCCCGCCGGATGGCGGCGCGGCGCTGCGCGCGCTGCTGAGCGTGAAGGCGTATTACCGGCTCGACGACACGCCCGTGCCGGACGGCTTCGTTTACGACCACGACGAAAACGGGGTTGCCGTATACCGCAACCCCAACGCCCTGCCGATGGGCTTTTTGCAGACGACCTGCACCGGCACATACCACCAGCGGATGGACAGCCAGGCCACGCCGACCGTGCTGCTCGCCGCCGTGACGCTTGACGACGACGAGCTGGCCGCCTATCAGCCGCGCATGCAGACGCTCAACGTGAGCGACATCCCCGATTGGCAGGAAAGCGTCGCCCGCCTGAAGCAGAACGCCTGCGACGGCTTTGACGCGACCGCAGACGGCTTCATCGCCCATATTGACGCGAAGGAGGCCGGAATTCTGGTCTTCACGATCCCGTTTGACAAGGGCTTCTCCGCCACCATCGACGGGCGGCAGGCCGACGTCATCCCCTGCGACGTGGCCTTCATGGGCGTTTGGGTCGAGCCGGGCGAACACGAAATCGTCTTCACCTATCGCACGCGCGCGCTGCCTCTCGGCGCGGCGCTCAGCGCGCTGGCCGCCGCCGCGCTCGCGGTCTACGTGTTCATCTGCCGCCGTCGGGGAAGGTAAAGCGGAAGGTCGTGCCCGCCGAAACGCGGCTGGCCACGTCGATCCGGATGTCGTGCCGCCGCGCCACCTCGCTGCAAATCGCGAGGCCGAGCCCCGTTCCCTGCGCATTGCCGCCGCGCGTCCGGCGGAAACGCTCGAAGATGTGCGCCAGCTCCTCTTCGGGAATCCCGATCCCCTCGTCCGCGACAATGACGGTATGCCCCTCCATCGAAAGGCTGACGCGCTTCCCCGCGGGCGTAAACTTCACCGCGTTATCCAGCACGGCGAGCAGCATCTGCCGCAGCCGGGCGTAATCGCCCGTCATCAAAAGCGCGCATTGGGGCTCGCTGCAAACAAAGACAACGCCCTTCCGCTCGCACAGCGCGCCCACGCTCATCGCCACGTCGCCCAGCAGCTCGCGCACATCCACCTCGCCCATGTTGAGCGAAAAGCCCGCGTTTTGCAGCCGCGAAAGCTCAAGCAGGTCAATAATCATCCGCTGCAAGCCCTTACACTCGGCCAGCATCTGGCCGATATACGCCCGCACGTCACCCTCGCCGGAAACAACGCCGTCGCGCAGCGCTTCCAGCGAACCGCGGATGACCGTGACGGGCGTTTTGAGTTCGTGCGAAATCGTCGCGAAAAACGCACTCTGCTGCTCGCGGAGGCGCTCGTCCCGTCGGCGGGCGTCGTCAAGCCGCTCCGCCAGAATATCCATCGAGCGCGCCAGCTCGCCGATTTCGTCCTTCCGCGCGTTCTGCATCCGCGCGTCGTATTCGCCGCTCGCCAGCCTGCCCGCAAAGCGCTGAACCGCCGTGATCGGCTGGGTGAACATGCGCGAAAAGAGCGCGCCCAGCAGCGCGGTCAGCGCGAAGGCAACCGCGCCGCTGAACAGCAGGATATCCGAGCTGGAAACCTGCGCGAAGCCCAGCTCGCGCAGCGTGCTTTCCAGCAGCACCACGCCGAGCACGTGGCTCTTGGCGTTCATAATCGGCATGCTCGTGGTCAGATGCGTTTCTCCGTCGATTTTCGCGGTGAGAAACGGCGTTTTGCCCATGAACCCCAGCGCGATCGTCTGCTCGATGTAATTGGGGAGCACCCTGCCGCTCATCGTCTGCACCACGCCGTCGAAATAGCCCGTCACGCGGTGCTGCTCGTCGATGAGATAGACGTTGCAATTCGTGATATGCTCGATCAGCGCCATATACGGCGCGAGCGTATCCTCGCCGACGATGAAGGGGTTTTCATCCAGCGCCTCGTAATCCGACGGCGCGATCATCTCCGAGAGATTCTGCGAAATGGCATATGCGTTGCGCTGCATGGTCTTGCTGTAATGGGCGATCATTTTTCGCTCCATCATCGCGTTGAAAAGCAGCTCCAGCACCACCGCAAACAGCATGAGCAGCAGCGCGAAAAGCCCTGTCAGGCGCGCGACGAGCGTTCGATGCATCGGCAGCTTCATGGCAGATTCCTTTCAAACTTATAGCCCGCGCCCCAGACGGTCGCGATGGTGAACGTGTCGTGCGGGTATGCGTCCAGCTTGGCGCGCAGGCGCTTGATGTGCGAATCCACCGCGCGGTAATTGCCCGCGAACTCGTACCCCCAAACGATTGTCAGCAGGTTATCCCGCGTGAACACGCGCCCCGGCGACGCGGCCAGCGTGTACAGCAGCTCAACCTCCCGCCGCGTCAGGTTCAGCTTATGCCCGGACAGCGTGGCGGACAGCGACGGCAGGTGAATCGACAGTTCGCCGATCACCAGCATTTCCTTTTCCGCCGCCGCCGGGATGCGCCGCAGCACCGCGCGAATCCGCGCCATCACCTCGCCGGGGGAAAACGGCTTGACGATGTAATCGTCCGCGCCGATATCCAGCCCGAGAATCCGATCCGCGTCCTCGTCCTTTGCGGTAATCATCAAAATCGGCACGCTCGACACCCGGCGGATGCGGCGGCAGACCTCCAGCCCGTCCAGCCCCGGCAGCATGATATCCAGCAGGATCAGCGACGGCTCGGCCGCGTCGAACAGGGCGAGCGCCTCCTCGCCGGTCTTCGCCGCCAGCATCGGCCACCCCTCTTTTTTGATGTATTGCGACAAAATATCGACAATCTGCGCGTTGTCGTCCACCACCAGAATCGGATTCACGTGCATCCCTCCAGCCTTTTCTTCTGCACATATTGTAAAATTGGGCAGCAGGAATGTCAAACCTTTTGCTCGAATTTAAAATTTTGGAAGCTTTTTTTGTTTTGACATACTTTTGCCACAGATCGCCCTTAAACTGGTTTTTGTCATCGGGAGGAACGAACATGAAACGCATAGCGACACTGATGATTCTGCTCATCGCCCTGGCTCTGCCCGCCGCCGCGCAGGAATACGCGGACGGCATTTATCGCGGGTTTTACTATGACGGCGGCATCGAGCAGATTGCCGTTCAATTCGAACTCAAGGATGGAAAATTCGATTCGCTGGTGTATCGCGGCGTGAAATACAAGGACGGCGATTACATGAGCGAGGACGCGAGCGACGCGCAGAAGGCCATCCTCCGCCAATACCGCCAGCTCGCCGATTATCTTATCGGCAAGGGCGTTTCCGCCATCGACGACCTCTATTCGCCGTATGACATCGTGGAGGATCTCGACGCGGTGACGACGGCGACGATGAAGGCCGGCAAGCTGGTTTCCGCCCTCTGGGACGGGCTGGACCGCCACCCCTACAAGATCGTCGATACGACGAAGCTGCCCGAGGCCGAGCCCTATGCGGACGGCGTTTATCGCGGCAGCTACATGGAGGACGGCGGCGAGCAGGTCGCGCTGGAATTCACCCTGCAGGACAACACGTTCACCGAGCTTCACTACACGACGCTGCAATATAAAAACGAGGATTATCTCGCGCCGGACAGCGACGCGGCCGCCAAGGTCTGCGGCCAGTTCGACCAGCTGCTTGAGCATCTGGTCGGCAAGACCGTTTCAAGCGTGAGCGACCTGTATCTGCCGGGGCAGATTGCCGACGATACGGACGTTTCCACCGGCGCAACGCTGCGCGCCCCCAAGGTGATCTCCGCCATTTGGGATGCGCTCGGCCGCCGCGCCTACGTCATCATCAAGTAATTTATCGCGCCTCCATCCGCGGGGAGATGCGATAAACATACAGGTGTCCATCACCCGCAATCATTTATTTTGGAGGTACGATTATGAACAAGTTTGCGATGACCGCCGCGACCGCGGCGCTGATGCTCTCCCTCTCTGCCGGCGCGCTGGCCGCTTCCGGCCTCGGCTCCGTCACCACCATGTCCGGCGCGGGCGCTGAGGCCGACAAGGCCGGCAGCGTGACCATCAACACGACCATGTGCGCGCTGGAGCTGGACGATGCGGGCAAGATCACCGCCGTGAGCTTCGATATCGCGCAGAACAAGGTCGGCTTTGATGCAACCGGCGCGCTGACCGGCGAACTGACCGGCGAGCACCCGACCAAGAAGGAGCTGGGCGACGGCTACGGCATGAAGGCCGCCTCCGGCATCGGCAAGGAGTGGTTCGAGCAGGCCGAGGCGCTGGAAGACTGGTGCGTCGGCAAGACGGTTGAGGAAGTCGTCACCATGCCGACCTACGACAAGGGCGACGGCCACCACACGCAGGTGCCGGACGACGTCGATCTCAAGACCGGCTGCACCATCGACATGGGCTCCTTCCTCAACGCGCTCCAGGAGGCCGCCGACAACGCGAAGTAAGCCTTTTTCCCCATCGTTATCCACGCGGGACTGTCAAGCTAACAACACCGATATTTCGAGAATAAAACGAAGCATTTGTGCCCGAAGGTTTCCAAAAGGCGACCGGAAAGCCCTTTGGTGGGGCGATGGGGCAAAGCCCCATATTCCAAAATGCTTAGCTATTGTTTCTTGAAATGTCCAGTTTAAGCTTGACAGTCCCGTTTTTGCGTCCTCATCTGCCCCGCCGCTTGAATCCCCCGTCAAACCATGCTATACTGATACCAACGCAAGCAGAAAGGCAGGCTGCAAACGATGATCCACTATAATCCGCTTCTGCAAAACATGGAAAACGGCAAAAAATTCATCACGATGGGCGAAATCATGCTTCGCCTGACGCCGCCGAACTACGAAAAAATCCGCATGGCCTCCGGGTTTGAGGCCAGCTATGGCGGCAGCGAGGCCAACATCGCCCTCGCGCTGGCCAACCTCGGCGTGGACAGCACGTTCTTCTCCGTCGTGCCAAGCAACAGCCTTGGCAAGAGCGCCGTGCGCTGGCTGCGCTCCAACGACGTGCACTGCACCCCGATGATCCTGACCTCGCCGGAGGAAACGCCGACCCACCGTCTGGGCACGTATTACCTGGAGACGGGCTACGGCATCCGCCCCAGCAAGGTCATTTACGACCGCAAGCACAGCGCCATGGCCGAGTACGATTTTTCGGACGTCGATCTGGGCGCGCTGCTGGAAGGCTTTGACTGGCTGCACCTGAGCGGCATCACCCCGGCGCTCAGCCCGAATTGCAGCAAACTGGTGCTGGATATGCTGCGCGTTGCCAAGGAAAAGGGGCTGACGGTCAGCTTTGACGGCAATTTCCGCAGCATGCTCTGGAGCTGGGAGGAGGCGCGCGATTTCTGCACGCAGTGCCTGCCCTATGTCGATATCCTGCTGGGCATCGAGCCGTATCACCTCTGGCGCGACGAGGAGGACCACAGCCGGGGCGACGTGAAGGACGGCGTACCGATGCAGCCCAGCTACGAGCAGCAGGACGAAATCTTCCAGCGCTTTGTCGAGCGCTATCCGAACCTCAAATGCATCGCGCGGCACGTTCGCTACGCCCATTCCGGCAGCGAGAACAGCCTGAAGGCGTTCATGTGGTACGATGGGCACACGTTTGAAAGCAAGCTGTTCACCTTCACCATCCTCGACCGCATGGGCGGCGGCGACGCCTTTGCCAGCGGCCTGATTTACGCCATGCTGCACGATTACAAGCCGATGGACATGCTCAACTTCGCCGTGGCCTCC
>ERZ827458.1975-NODE-1975-length-11547-cov-47.495823_pt1 | contig 11547 bp, 6 predicted proteins | sample MGYA00519706_ERZ827458 | MGnify/ENA primary metagenome ERZ827458 (study PRJEB31778, sample SAMEA3449309) | human gut metagenome | biome: human gut; feature: human-associated habitat; material: faeces | place: United Kingdom | collected 2010/2012 ...
TCGTTATATTTTCACTACCTACTTCTCCAAATATTGCTTGGAATATTATATCCATTTTTGGTGGATATCTCCTAATTTTTTTGTTTTGTTTTTGTTGTTCCATATATAAATTCTCCTTCAATTTTGTATTTTAGTTACATTTTTGCACCAAAAACACACCTCTCTTTCTTGCTAATTTATATTTTCTTTGTTTGTGGAGATTTTAAGATTTTAAGATTTTAAAATTTTAATTTTTTAGATTTAATAGTATTGAAAAACGTTAAAGATTTAAAATATTATGGTTTAAAGTAGCTTTGATTTTAAATAATACTAATTCAAGATAATTCCATTGAGATTAAAATTTAATAATTAAAAACTTTAAATTTAGAAAATAATCATTGCAACAAACGGATTTCAAGAATTTCTACGCAGTGCAAACTGCTAGAAATTCTAGTAATTCGCATATTTATCTTCTACAGAACTTTTTCATACTATGAAAAAGTTCCTAGAATATAAAAGAGTGCAACTAAGTAAATATTGTTATACTATACTTAATTGCATTTTGCAAGTAAAATCGTATGTCAAATTTCGACATATTTTGTCTATTTTTTTCAATTATAAAGCAATTGAATTAAACATTTTGAAACATTGAACAGCTTAATAAATATTTTTAAGATTCACAACTCCAACCCCTTTTTTGAATATTTGTTTAAGGTGACAAATTGGACTCTTAAACTTCTCTTTACCTTTTGATCTTTTTATAAAGATTAACCGTTTATTTTTCTATTGCATTTTGGTGTATTTTGATATAAAATATTAGCAAATTTATATAGATGGGAGAAATATTATGGAGCCAAAAGTTTTAATTGTCGGAACAGATATAAATGCCTATTACATGGCAAGATGTTATCATGAAATTTATCATAAAAAAGTTGATTTGATTGGTAGAGTTGCTATGAGCTTTACTTCACTTAGCACTATTACTAATGTTAATATTATACCTAATTTAATCGAAGGAGACACTTTTGTTAATTCTTTAATTGAATATGCAGAAAAGCAAAATTTAAATAAAGATGAAAAGATTTTGTTAATTGGAACTAATGACTGTTATGTTAGTCTTATTGCAGAAAATAAAGATTCTTTAAGCAAATATTATGTTTTCAATTATTCTTCAAAAGAGCTTATGGATACACTTTTGGTGAAAGAAACATTTTATGATGTATACAAAGATAGTGGACTTGATTTTCCATGCACATATATTTACCCTTGTGATGGTTCAGGTTCTATTGAAAGTGTAAAAGCACATTTTCAAAATTATCCTTTGATTATAAAGCCTAGTGATGGTGTTACTTATCACGAAATTGATGGACTAGCCAAGGTGTATAAACTATATGATGAGCAACAATTAGAAGATACTATTAAAAAGATTGAAAATGCAGGTTATAAAGGAAATTTAATCATTCAAGAGTTCATTCCTGGTGATGATACTGCACTACATGATTGTTTATTTTATTGTGGTAAAGATAAAAAAGCAAAACTTGCTACTTTTGCACAAATAGGACTTCAAGAACATACTCCTACTGGAATTGGAAATTGTACTGTACTTGTTAATGGTTATTCAGAATATGGTTATCCAGAAGAGTTAATTTACAAACTAAAAGACTTTTTGGAATCTATTGGATACCAAGGATTTGCTGAATTTGACTTAAAATATGATATACGTGATAAAAAGTATAAAGTTTTTGAAGTTAATCCAAGGCAGTCTAGAAGTGGTTATTACTTCTGTGCTTGTGGTCATAACTTAGTTAAATTGTTAATTGATGATTTGTTTTACAATAGCTTAGATAATAACAAATTTGAACTTGTAAAAAACAATGTAGTTTTAAGTTTTGTTCCTAAGTCAGTTATCAAAAAATATGTAACAAGTGATAATTTAAAAGCTGAAATTAAGAGAATTGGCAATATTGTTAGACCTCTTCGTTATGCTGAAGATATGCCATTTAGTAGAAGAAAATATCTTTTTATGAGAGATAGAAATTATGTTAAAAAATACAGAAAATATACTTTTTAATTTGAGAGGATAGTTTTATGAAACGTTATTTATTAAAGGATTATATTGATATCTTAAAAAAAGAAAATTTAGTGGAAGATGTTTGCTTATGTGATAGTATATTAAATACTTCAATTGAAAAGCTAGAACATAATTCAAAAGAAGTTGCTAATAACACTTTATATATTTGTAAAGGTTTAAATTATAAACCTGAATACTTAAATGAAGCAATTGTAAGAGGTGCTACTGCATATATTTCAGAACCTGAAAATGTAACAGACCCAGATTTTCCACATATTGTTGTAAATGATATAAGAAAAGCTTTAGCTGCCGTTTCTTGTATGTATTATGATTTTCCAGCTGATAAAATAAATATGATTGGTCTTACTGGTACAAAAGGAAAGTCAACAACTGCTTATTACATAAAAAGTATTTTAGATGATTACATGAAAGAACACAATTTACCAGATACTGCAATTGTTTCTTCAATTGATACTTATGATGGTAAAGAATGTAAAGAATCATTAATTACAAGTCCTGAATCTATTGATTTACAAGAACATATTGCAAATGCTGTTGATTGTAAAATGCAAAATTTAGTTATGGAAGTTAGTAGTCAAGCATTAAAGTTGGACAGAGTTCATGATGTTTTATATAAAGTTGGAGTATTTCTAAATATTTCAGAAGACCATATTAGTACAATTGAGCATCCTAATTTTGAAGACTATTTTGCTTCTAAATTAAAGTTTTTCAGCCAAGTTGAAAATGCTTGTGTAAATTTAGACTCAGACTATATTGACCGTATTTTAGAAAATGCCCAAAAATCTAAAAAGATTATTACATTTAGCACCAAAAACGAAAAAGCTGATGTATTTGCTTATGATATTAAAAAATTAACTCACACATCAATTTCTTTTAGAGTTAAAACATCTAAATTTGATGAAGAAATATTACTAACAATGCCAGGATTATTTAATGTAGAAAATGCCTTAGCTGCAATTGCTACTGCAATGGTTCTAGACATTCCATTTAAAAACATTTACAATGGTTTAAAAGTTGCTAGAGCAAGTGGTAGAATGGAAGCACATGTTAGTAAAGATGGAAACATTATTGTTATTGTTGATTATGCGCATAATAAATTAAGTTTCCAAAAGTTGTACGAGTCTACTAAGCAAGAATATCCTGATAAAAATATAATTACAGTATTTGGTTGCCCTGGCGGAAAAGCTCAACTTCGTAGAAGGGATTTAGGTACTCTATCTGGTATTCATTCAAAAGTTAGTTACTTAACTGCTGAGGATCCCGGTCCAGAAGAGGCTGTTGATATTTGTAAAGAAATTGCTGAGTACGTTGCTAAAGAACATGGAAACTACAAAATTATTGAAGACCGTGGAGAAGCTATAAAAGAAGCTATTTTAGATAATCCAAATAGTGTTGTTTTAATTACTGGAAAAGGTAATGAAACTAGACAAAAAATCGGCAAAAAATTTATGCCTTGTTTGACAGATACTCAATATGCATTAGAAGCATTAGAAGAATACGATAAAAAAATAGGATAATATCAAAAAAAAGAATGCCATTTAAATGACATTCTTTTTCTTATTTTAATTTAATTGATAATAACTTACTTATTCCGTTTTCTTCCATAGTTACACCATATACTGAATCTCCTGCTTCCATTGTTCCTTTTCTGTGTGTTATTACTAAGAATTGTGTTTGTTTGCAGAATTTCTTTAAATACTCTGCAAATCTGTATACATTAACATCATCTAATGCTGCTTCAATTTCGTCTAGTATGCAGAATGGTGCTGGATTTATTTTTAATATTGCAAATAATAGCGCTATGGCTGTAAATGCCTTTTCCCCACCTGATAATAACATCATGTTTTGAAGTTTTTTGCCTGGTGGTTGAACTCTAATATCAATTCCACATTCTAAAATATTTTCTTCATTTTCTAATATTAACTCTGCTTTTCCACCATTAAATAATTCTGTAAATACTTCATTAAAGTTTTTATTTATAAGCTCAAACTTTTCTTTAAATTGATTTTGCATTGTTGTTGTCATATCGCCTATAATTTTTCTTAGCTTAGACGCTGTATTTTCCAAATCTAAGCGTTGTTCAGACATGAAGTCATATCTTTCCTTAGTCTTTTTATATTCTTCAATAGAATCGATATTTATGCTTCCTAAGTCTTTTATTTTATTACGCAAACTATTTACTTGTTTTTGTGCTGTTGCTACATTATTAGGCTTTTGGTATTCTTCTGTACTATTTGGTGTTAGTTCATATTCATTCCATAAACTTTCAACTACTTGTTGTAAATCTTGCTCTAATTTTGTTTTCTTGACATCAAGTTTTATAATTTGCTCTTTCAAACTTTCTAATGTAGAAAATTGACTTTGAATTTCATTTTCTGTATTTACTAATTTTTCATTTTTAGCAATTCTTTCTTGTTTTAGCTCTTCAACTTTAGTTCCACTATTGGTTACTTCTTGTTTGATTTGTTCTATTTGATTATTATACTCTGTAATAGTTTGTTCTAATTTAGTATTTTCTTCAGTTATTGCTAATATATTTTGATTTTTGTTTTCAATACTTTGCTCATTATTTTTAATATCTTGTGAAATTCTTTCAACCATTTCTTCAATTGAGCTTTCACTTTCGTCAAAAGATGTAACAGATATTTTTAAATTCGTAATATCAAAATTCAAATCATCAATATATTTTTGATTATCTTTGTTATTTAGTGCAAATTCCTCTATTACCTTGTTTAACTCTTCTATTTGTTGTGTTAGTTCTTGTATTTCCGCTTCTTTTTGCTCTTTTAAAAGTCTATTTTCCTCTTTTTGTTTCTCTGTTTGTGTAACTTCTTCTTTTAATTTAGCTAGCCTATTTTCCAAACGAGTAATATTTTCTTCAACTGCAACCATTTTTTGTTTTTCTGTTGCATATACTATTTCAATTTCTTGTAATTCTTTTTCAAGTTTTGCAGTTTGTTCAATACTATCTCCAATAGATGATGCATACTCTTCTTTTTCTGCTGTTTTGTCAGCAATTTGCTTTTCTAGTTTTTTAAGTTCTTTTTCTAAGTCTTCAATTTCTCTACTTCTTCCTAAAATATTTACTGTTTTAGTTTGTACACTTCCTCCTGAAATAGAACCACTAGAACTTATAATGTCACCTTTTAGAGTTACTATTCTAAATGAATATTTATCTTTTTTAGCAAGTGCAATAGCTGTATCCATATCTTCAACAACTACTGTTCGTCCTAATAAGCTTAAAATTATTTGCTCATATTCTTTTTTACATTTTACTAAATCTGAGGCAATTCCAATTACTCCATCCATTTTTGTTAGTTTGTCTAACTTTTTGCCTTGAACAGAAGCTATTGGTAAAAATGATGCTCTTCCTAAACTGTTTGTCCTTAAATATTCGATCATTTTCTTTGCATCTTGTTCTGTTGATGTTACAATATTTTGTAGTGATTGTCCTAAACACATTTCAATTGCTGTTTCATATTCTTTTTCAACTGAAATTAAGTTTGCTAAAACACCATGAATTCCTTTATTTAAATTTGAGTCTTTATCACATGCTACTAATAAAGATTTAACTGTTTTATTATATCCTTCTTTTTCTTTTTCAGTTTCAATTAAGAATTGATGTCTTGCTTGTTTCATTCTTTGTGTATATGTAAGTTTTGAAATTTCTTCTTCATATTGTTTTAGTTTTTGCATATTTTGTTCTTTTGCTTGAACACTCTTCTCTAGATTTTCTACTGCAATATTTCTTTTTGATTCTATATCATAAAATCCTTTTGAAATTTCATTTTTACCATATCTTGTAGAATCTAGCTCAGATATAACTGAATCAATTTCATTTTTTAATTGCTTTTTACGTTTTTCTAAGTTCTCATAATTAACATCTTGTGTATTTATTTCTGCTGCCAATTCATATTTTTTGTCTATATTATCTTGAACAATTTGCTTCTTGCCTTCTATTTCTAATTCTTTAGCAGATAATTTTTTTGATAATTCTGCAAGTTCTGCCTCTTTTTCTGCTAACTCTTTCTCAAATTTTTCTTTATTTGATGTTAAATTTGTTTTCTTTTCTAATTTTTGTTTTTGTTCCTCTTTTAGTTCCTCTATTCTGCTTTTTACTTCTAATATTTCAGCTTCAAGTCTTTGCTTATTTGCACTATTATTTTGTATTCTTTCATTTGATATTCCTATTTCAGAGTTTATTTTTTCTATTTTATTTGAACTTTCAAACCCTATATTTTGCATATTTTCAATTTGAGCTGTAATATCATCTACAACTTGTCTTAATTCTTCTTTAGAAGCTTGTAGTGCTTCCATTTTGCTATCTTCCGCTTCTTTCTGAGAAGTAATAATATCTTCGTCTTTCACAAGTTGTTCTAGCTTTTCTTTATATGTATTGATGTTATATATAAATAAACCAACCTCAATAGATTTAAGTTCTTCTCTTAAATCTAAAAATTGTTTTGCTTTATCTGATTGCAATTTCAAAGGCTCAATATTTGCTTCAATTTCTGCTAATATATCATTTATACGAAGTAAGTTTAATTTCGTTTGCTCTAGCTTTTTCTCTGATTCTTGCTTTCTAGTTCTATATTTAACTATTCCAGCTGCCTCTTCAAAAATGTGTCTTCTATCTTCTGATTTATTACTTAAAATTTCGTCAATTTTACCTTGTCCTATTATGCTATAACCATCTTTCCCAATACCAGTATCCATAAATAGTTCTAAAATATCTTTTAAACGGCAAGGAACCTTGTTTATAAAATAACCTGTTTCACCGCTACGATATATTTTTCTTGTAACTGTTACCTCTGAGTATTCAATAGGAAGTTTGTTATCATTGTTATCAATTACAATTGATACTTCTGCAAAGCCTAATGATTTTCTTGCTTGTGTTCCTGCAAAAATGATATCTTCAGATTTTGCGCCTCTTAAAGACTTCATGCTTTGCTCTCCTAATACCCAACGGATTGCATCTGATATATTACTTTTTCCAGAACCATTTGGCCCAATTACTGTTGTTATTCCTGGTTTAAATTCTAATACTGTTTTATCTGCAAAAGACTTAAATCCTTGCATTTCTATTCTTTTTAAATACATTTGTTACTTCACCTTTTCTTAAGTTTTGTTATCTTTGTTTTTCATCTACCAATATTTTATTTAAATATATCGGTATATTTCCACTATTAGTCTTTCCAATTAGTATTTGACTTGCATTTATGCCTTCCATTTTCATTGCTGTCTTCAAAGTTTCATATTCTGCTTCTCTTTCTTCAAGGCTCTTCTCTGATGATAACATTTTTCTCGCTAAGTCACCTAGCTTAGCAGCTTTTATTTGCCTTTTCAACAATCGAACTTGTCTCATTTCTTCGTCACTTGGACTTTTAAAGCTTATTTCACATATAGCCAAAGCTCTACCATATTCTTTTCTCTCAATAAAGTTCTGAGTCACTATGGTAACAGCCTGTATTGAATCTACTCCACCTAATTCAATTAACCCCTTTATTGCTTTTGATGGACTTTTAATAATATACTCATCAGCTTTTTCTCTTAGTGCTGTATGTATTTGTGTTAAGATTTGTCTTCTTTGTCCATCTAATGTTAAGCCAAACTTGCTTCCTTTAGAGCTTTCAACCTTTCTTCTTGCTTCTGCTTCAACCGCCTCATTTGCACATTGAATATCTATTTCTCCATTTGCTAGATCTTCAATAATTTTCTCAATATCTGCCGAAATATTATTTCTAATATTATCCATTAGTGTTTGTTGTTGTATTCTCGCTATCTTATTTCTAATATATCCTTCAGCACTTCCTACACCATATATTTTTGTAGGTATTTTTGCCGATAATTCTTTTAATTCTTCAATACTTTCTGCCCTGTATGCTTTTTTCATAAGATCATCTTCTATTAGTCTTCTATAAGCATTTATTACTTTTTCTAGTTCTACTCTTTTTTGGTTTTTGGGTAAGTTTCCCATATTTTTTAGTCTGCCTATTAATAAATTCATTTTTTGTATAGCATCTTCAAACTCTTTTTCACTCAACTCTCCTTTTGAAGTTTTAGACTGAGCTTCTTTAATTTGCTCACCAAAAATCTCTTGATACTTTTTAAGCATACCTTGAATTTCTTTTCTCGACGTAGATATTTCTTTACTTTTTTTCTGTATAATTTCAGGTTCTGTCTTAGTTTTTTTGTTTCTAGTTTCTTTTTGTTTAGGTTGTTTTTCTTCTTCAATTTGTCTTTTTAACTTTTCTACTTCCTCGATTGGTATTTTAAAACCTGTTGCTATACTTTCTAAACTAAACCCATATTTAATTAATTCTTTAACTTCTAATACTTGTTCTTTGTCCATATATTCTCCTTTTCTATTATATATGTCTTCTTTCGTATATTATAAAAGTTAAATCTCTGTAATTACGTACAACAAAATTACAGTATAATTGTATCATAAATCTGTTCGTATTTAAATAGTTTAGGCGATTTTTTTAGCAATTTTTGACAAAATTGACCATTTTTCTATATAATAAAAAACTACTACTAGTCAACCTAGTAGCAGTTATATTCTATTTACTCAATCTCTCTAATATTTGATTACATTTATTTACAACCTCTTTAACATCTATATTCTTTATCTCTCTGTTTTCCATTAGTATATTTCCTTTTACAATTGTAGTATCTACATTTCTTCCAGATGTATTATACACTAAATTTGCTATTTCATTTAAATTTGGAAGCATTGTAATATTATCTAATTTTTCTTCTATATTAACTAAAATTATATCTGCATCCTTTCCAACTTCAATACTTCCTATTTTATTATCTAGTTGTAATAATTTAGCTCCATTAATTGTTGCCATTTTAACTGCATCTTTAGCTGTAATTCTTTCTTCATTTTCATGTATTCCACCTTGCGCTAGGCATGCAACTCTCATAGCTTCAAACATATCCATATTACTGCCTGAACCTTGTCCATCTGTACCAAGTGCCACATTTAAACCTTGTTTTAAATATTTAGTAGTATCAGCTATTTTACAACCTAATCTTAAATTTGATATAGGATTGTGTGCGATTCCACAGTCCATTGTTTTTAAAACTTCGATATCTTCATCTGTTAATTTTACGCAATGTGCTAGTATTGTATGTACATCACTAAAATAATCCTTTAATACTTGTATTGCAGGTCTACCATGCTTATTTTTTATATCTTCTATTTCATCAATACTCTCTAAGAAATGTGTATGTATTGGTAAGTTATATTCTTTTGCTAGATCCGCACAAGCTTCTAAAGCTTTATCTGAGCAAGTATATAAAGCATGTGGAGCAACAGAATATGTAATTAGGTCATTATCTTCATCTCTTGATTCATAAAATGCTCTAAATTCATCTATTCTAGTTTGTAAATCTCCTCCCATGTCAACAATTGGCCTTGTAATAACAGCTCTTACTCCTGCATTGACAGCTGCCTCTCTAATTTGCTCTGGCATAAAATATTGGTCATTTACACAAGTTGTTCCTGTGCTTATCATTTCAATATATGATAACATACTAGCCCAATATATATCATCTCTTGTTAGTTTATCTTCTATTGGCCAAATTTTATCATTTAGCCATTCATATAACTTGCATCCCTCAGTAGTTTCTCTAAATATGCTCATTGGAATATGTGCATGAGTATTTACTAAACCTGGCATAACAATATGGTTTTGTGCATCTATAATTTTATCAGCTTGTGCTTCTATTTTATCCCCTATTTCGATTATTTTTCCATTTTCTATTAAGACATCTTTTTTTTCAATTATTACATCATTATCTTTAAAAAGTAACACTTTTCCATTTTTAATTAAAACTTTATCCATTCTTCCACCTCTTTCTTCGGCAATTATATCATAATATATATTTCTTGTGCAAGAATGAAAAATACTTCCAATATGATTTTTATCATATGGAAGTATTTTCTTGAATATTTATTCTTTACATAGGATTTCTACAATGTCTTTATTCCAGTTCAACAAACTTGTAAGCAGTATCAGTTCAAATAAAGTAGTGGACGTAAACCCGTTCCACCTGCCCATTGATTGTGACGGAAAGATGTATAACCGCTAGCCTTATCATAATCTCCTGTATTATAATAATCTCCTCCACGACGTACATAATAAAAACTTGTATTAATGCTGGTCTCCGTCGTGCTCTCATCAACATTTCCTGACATATCACATATATTACAGTATTTATCAGGATTTATACCTGTTTTTGCAAATGATGTGCTTTTATTTTTACTTGCATAACTACTTGCATCTGTTCCTGTTGAATATGTTTGTATAAATATTATTGCTGTATCCCATGCATAACTATTTACTAAGTCACTTGCATATACTAATTTATCATTTTCTTTTACTTCTCCATACATTTCTCTTGCTATTTTTGCTGCATTTGGTTGTGTTATATTTTTTAATACAGTTTTGTCATACTTTGACTCTATTTTGTTTGTTGTTGTATTTTTACTTGCCTCATATCTTGCTATATAATATCCTCCATTTGCTAAGCTTGTTTCTATAAATGTTTTTAAATCTCTTGCTGTTGCATTTTCACTTTTGGTTCCTTCTCTAAATATATTTAATTCCTTATAGTCAGTATCTATTAAAACCTCTTGTGTATAATCTTCTGCATTTTGTGTGGGTATATATATCCCATCTTTGGCTGTAAAATCACTATATCTTCCAAGTGTTATTGTACTTGTTGCTCCTTTTGAATCTCCAGTTTTATTATTTATTGTTCCTACTGGCACCCATACAAATTGGTTTCCTGCTGTTTCAGTTTGTGTATCTTCTATTACTATTCCATCTTGTACTGCTGGAATAGTATCTCCGCTATAAGTATAAGTTGCTGAACCTGCTTCTGTTCCATGTGCTAATACTTTAAATCCTTTTGGTATTGTTATTTTATTTCCATATGCATCTACTGCTTTTGTATTTTTTGTTACTGCTTCTTTTCCTACTAATGTTGAGATATTTACTTCTTTGTTGCTTTCTCCTGTATTTTCATTTAGCCAATTTTCTAATGCATTTATTTGTTCCATATCTTTTTGTACACTCTCATTTGCTTTGTTTTGAGCTTCTTGTGCCTTCTTTATTATTCCACTGTCACTGAATACTGCATTTATGGTTACTCCTGCTAATATTAGTAAGACTACAATTGTTACTACTAATGCTATTAAAGTAATGCCTCTTTCCCTTAAATAATTTCTTTGGTCTTTCATTTTTCTTTTCACCTTTTGTATGATTTTTTCATACCCTTTCTTTTAATTTTTTATATATTTTTTTAATATTAAAATCTATTTTTTATCTTTCAGGCACACAAAAACGGATTTCAAGAATTTCTACGCAGTGCAAACTGCTAGAAATTCTAGCAATTCGCATATTTCTCTTCTACTGAAATTTATCATACAATGATAAATTTCTTAGAATACAAACAAAGAC
>ERZ827458.1983-NODE-1983-length-11495-cov-20.419231_pt1 | contig 11495 bp, 21 predicted proteins | sample MGYA00519706_ERZ827458 | MGnify/ENA primary metagenome ERZ827458 (study PRJEB31778, sample SAMEA3449309) | human gut metagenome | biome: human gut; feature: human-associated habitat; material: faeces | place: United Kingdom | collected 2010/2012 ...
CATTTAATTTGACTGATATAAGAATGATTTGGAGCACCAAGGGTGCTGGATAACAGCGTGCCATCAGGGAATACTATATTCCCTACGATTATTGGTACACACCACTCGTTGAACGTGACCACCATGTGAACTTTACGGATATGGCGGAGACAGTTGCAGACATCCGCAGGCTGGTGGATGAATCCTTGGTGACAGGACAGGCACAGCAGATGGAGGAACCGAAATAAAGGAGAGGAGGACATAATTGAATAGCATTATCAGTTGGGTAGGCGGTAAGAAGGCACTCCGTGACCTGATATACCTGAGAATGCCGGGGCACTATGACCGCTACATAGAAGTATTTGGCGGAGGCGGATGGGTTTTATTTGGAAAGCAGCCTGATAAATGTATGGAGGTTTACAATGATTTCAATTCGAATCTTGCAAACCTCTTTTATTGTGTCAAGGAAAGACCGATGGCACTGCTTCGGGAATTGTCTTTCCTGCCGCTTAACTCCAGGGATGAGTTTGTGACACTCAGGAAATTCCTTACGATGGAAGAATTCAAAAGTGAGCATCTGGCAGAGGAACTGGAGATAGCAACTCATTTTCTGAAAGAGCCGGAGGCAACGGAAATTTGTGACATCCTTATGGAACGTGCAGTGGTCGGGGATGTGAAAAGGGCGGCGGCCTTTTATAAGATTATCCGCTACAGCTATGGAAGTGGCTGTACCTCTTATGGGTGCCAGCCATTTGACATAAGGAAGACCTTTACTATTCTCTGGGAGGCAAACCGGAGATTAAAAGATACCGTGATTGAAAATAAAGATTTTGAGGCACTCATCCGTCAGTATGACAGACCGAATGCCTTTTTTTATTGCGATCCACCGTATTTTGAAACCGAAGGGCATTATGAAGTGGTGTTCCGCAAAGAAGACCATGTAAGACTTAGGGATACGCTGGCAGGCATCGAGGGGAAATTTATGGTCTCCTAAAATGACTGTGAGTACATCAGGGAATTGTATCAGGACTTTCAGATTGAAGCGGTAACACGAATCAACAATCTGGCACAGCGCTATGACAACGGAAGTGAGTTTCCGGAGGTGCTGATTGCCAACTATGACATGGAAGAAAGAAGAAAGAGCCTGCCGATGCAGATGAATCTGTTTGAAATGTTTGATGAGCAGAAGACTTCTGTGTGGAATGGCAGTAGCAGGAAGGAGGACGAAGATGGTTCAGTTAGTGGAGATAACAGGAGTGCTGAATGAAAAAGGCTGTATTGAAATTCCCATTGTATTGCTTGCACAGACAGGTATTCATACCGGAGAAGAGGTAAATCTGATTTATCTTGCCGCAGGCGAGAAGGATTACCGGAATGAATCAAGGGAATTTATGTTAAAGAGAGCAGGGGAAAATCCATTGGAGGAGCTGCAGAGTGGGGAAACGGAGTTGAAACTGCCGCCACAGTTGCTTGCAGATGCACACATTCCCTTGGATGCAGACTTGGACATTGTCTGCTTGGATAGAAAAATTGTGATTCTGCCTACGGAGGATGTGGAGTCAGAGGATGTACCCAAAGAACTTCTGGATATCTGTGCAGAGCTTGGCATCCCCAGAGAAAAAGTAAACATTGTTTTGCGAATGACCGAGGAGGGAAGCGATGAAAAAGCCGGTGTATAAATTGTTGGATGAAAAGGGCAGGGTGCTGATACCTTTGGAAATGCGACAGAAAGCGGAGATGGAGAAAGGGGATATCTTAAAGATTTCCATAAACTCCGGGAAGATTGTTATATCTAAGGTAGACATTTTAGAGGTAGGAAAGCAGGATGCAGAAGCTGTGGAGGCTTATGTTCATGCAGCCGTAAAGACCATGAGCCATGAAAAACAGGTGGCACTTGCTGCGAGGATTTTGAAACTTGCACAGCAGGAGGGAGGTGCGGATTGCTAAAGAGTAAATACAAGGCCTTTGAAATTCAGGATGACAAGGTCAGTGAAACTGTGGTGGATGGAAATTTGGTAGCCATTGCAGATTTCATTAAAAATTGTAACGAGGGAAGTATTATCACCATCCACACATTAGATGGAGAACCGTTTTTAATTGGTTTGTCGAAGTTATTCTTGTATTGCGAGGACAATGAGTTTCTAAATAATCAGCTGATACCGTATCTTCGTGGGATATGAATGGAGAAGCAGTATGAAAAACATATATTTTCGTGATGGAATCCTTATCTACTATGGAAATCCGGCAGGTTATCTGTCAGAGGGAACGGTAGTGTTGGATTCCATTTTTGATAAAGAGGAAATCATAGCTTTCCTGTCCGGGAAAGGAAAGCTGGCAGTGGAAATAAGGTCAGGAGTCTATGACCGTCTGTCAGAGGGTGGTGGGATGGAAATGACAGTGGAAGCAGCCAAAGGAAGGAGGATAAGAATCTATCAGCTTAAACAAGACAGTCCGTTTATGATGCGGTTTATCAGTCTGGCAGAAAGGGAAAAGAGAGGCTTTGAAAAACCGCAGCAGAAGGAGTATGCGCTTGTTTACGAGGGAGAGGTGGATACCTTTAGTCTGGAAGATGTCTGGGAGAAGTTTGGCAGAAGGGTGCCAAGGGACTTTGAAGGACATGCATTATCCATATCTGATGTGGTGGAGCTTTCGGACGAGATGGCAAGCCGCTATTTTTATGTAGAGCCGAAAGGCTTTGCGGAAATTGTATTTAAATCAGAATAGCCGGGAGGCGGAAAGGAAGAACATGGCAGGAAAAGGAACAAAAAACAACCAGCAGAATACGCAGGGCGATGCACGGACTGAACAGGCAGTGCAGACGAAACCTCTTGATTTTGATGTACGAATCCAGTCCATCAAACCAAATGAGTCCATCAAAGGTACCGCAAGTGTAAATATCAATGGTGCCTTTGCCATCAGGGGAGTCAAGATTATTGAGGGCAGTAATGGATTATTTGTATCCATGCCCAGCTACAAGGTAGGGAATGAGTATAAAGATATCTGTTTCCCTATTACACCGGAATGCAGAAAGCAGTTAAATGATGCAGTCCTTGATGCCTATGAACAGGCGCTTACCCAGAGCCAGAACAGTATGGCAAAGCATCATGAAATGCAGCAGGCACCGGAAGGTCAGGCAATGGACATGACCGGTATGTAAGAAACCCAAATAACAAAAATAAAATGAAATTACATGGAGGAAAAATCAATGAGAAAGATGATGAACAAGGTAGTAGGAAACATGAAGGTAACCGTGGCAAAGGCGGCAATGCTGTTAAAGGATAAGAAGGGAGAGAACTATGTGGATACCGCAGTTAAGATTTTGATTGCGGTGGTAATCGGTGCCCTTTTGCTTGCCGGTTTGTATGCCCTCTTCGGTGATGTGGTAATGCCTACCCTTACCAGAAGAATTCAGGAAATGTTCAACTACGCAGGCTAATGCCAGAGAAAGAAGGAGGAAAAGAGTATGCCCAGAAATGCAGCTACGCAGGTAAATACCAATAACACAGAGAACATGGAACAGCAGGTACCATTTGAGGTAACCATCACAGAGCTTAATCCGGAGAGAGGGGTAATTGCCAATGCCGATGTAAAGGTGGCAGGCATCATGACCATCCGTAATGTGAAGATCAAGCAGGATGACTACGGTCTTACCGTGACCATGCCCCGTACCAAGATGCCTCAAACAGAGCAGTATAAGGACTCTGTGTATTTTGCGGACAAGTCTATGAAACAGCAGTTTGACATGGCAGTAGAAACAGCTTATCAGGAGAGTGTTCAGACACAGACAATGGAACAGGATGAGCTGGAAGAGGGCATGGAGCAGGAAGAAGACGCCGGCATGAGCATGGGAATGCAATAAGTGGAAGGGATGATAAGGCTTGCCATATTTTTTCTCGTTCTGTCTTTGGCGGCAGTCTCTGATATCCGAAAGCGAATGATTCCGGACTGGATGCCGTTTTTGATTGCTGGGGTAAGTCTGTTTCCACCGGAGCCTGTTTATCTGACAGGCCTTTTTGTGGCGTTACCACTACTTGTTGCAGGGATAACTGTAGGAGGTATCGGAGGAGGAGATATCAAGCTGACAGGAGCCTGCGGATTGGTGCTTGGGTTTGAAAGAACCCTTGCTGGACTTCTAATGGCACTAAGTTTTTTGTTACTGTTTCATGCAGTAAGGCAGTGCGTAAGGAAAATAAGAAAACTAAATTGTGTAGCAGAGAAGGAACAGGCATATCCGCTTGTTCCTTTCCTGCTTGTCGGGATGGTTATAAGTGTCTTTATGTTTTTGTAAAATGGCATTTCTAAAATCCTGCAAAAACTTTTTACTTTCTATTGATAATATTTCGGTATGCCGATATAATAGATAGAGAGGAGGAAGAGGAAATGGTAGAAAGGTTATTAAAGAAACAGAACATGACAAAATACCGACTTGCAGTAGAAGCAGGTATTCCTCACGCTACACTGAATGATATATGCAGTGGAAAAACCAGACTGGAAAAATGCAGTGCAGAAACGGTATATAAATTAGCAAAGGTATTGGGCGTTTCCATGGAGATGCTGACAGTTGCAGCAATACAGAATGCAGAAAGGGAACGTGCCTACGAGTATGGCCTGCCGGAATATCTGCAGCACGATTTAGATGCCTACAAGGAAGGTCTTAAAACTAAGTCCGATTTATTGGATTGCCTGTGGGGAGAACTGTACGGAAGCATTAACATAGCAGAGATTAATGATGGAGCAATTACACGGGAACATGCAGAATTTTTGCGAAACAAGTATCTTTTCGGAGGAAAACATGACAGGAACGATTAATTTTACAAACTGCAAGAAGATTTTAGGAAGAGCATACAATGGTGCTAACGGAAAGAAGATTGCAGTGGAATATAACGGAAGAGAGTATATGCTTAAGTTTCCACCGTCCGGTGCTACGAAGCCGACAGAGCTGTCCTATACGAACAGTTGTATCAGCGAGCATATAGCAAGCAGTATTTTTAACATGGTTGGCATCAAGGCACAGGAAACCCTGCTTGGAACCTATGCAGTAAGCGGGAAAGTAAAGGTGGTATGTGCATGCCGGGACTTTACTGAGAAAGGATATCGGTTGTTTGACTTTTGCTCCATAAAAAATACCATTCTGGATTCCGAATCCGGAGGAAGCGGAACAGAACTGGCAGACATTATGGATACCATAGAAAAACAGCAGTATGTGGAACCGTCCCTTTTGATGCAGCACTTCTTTAATGTCTTTGTGGTAGATGCCCTGCTTGGAAATTTTGATAGGCACAATGGAAACTGGGGCTTTTTGTATGATGATTCCACAAAAGAGGCAAGCATTGCTCCGGTTTATGACTGCGGAAGCTGTCTGTTGCCGCAGGCAGACGAGAGGATTATGGAACAGGCACTGGTAAATGAAGACGTGATGAATGCCAGGGTATACCAATTTCCAACATCAGCAATTAAGTTAAACGGAAGAAAAATCAATTACTATGATTTTCTTATGTCGGCAGAGGAGCCGGAATGCAATGCCGCAATACAAAGAATGGTTCCGAAAATTAACTTGGAGCAGATAAAAGGGTTTATTGAGGAAGTACCCTTTATTACCGAGTTGCAGAAAACCTTTTATAAGAGGTATATAACTGCAAGGTTCGAACAGATTTTAAAGCCTGCATATGACATGGTAATGTCAGAAAAGCAGGAGTTGTCCGAACCGAATATGACAATGTAATAGATGAACTTAGAGGACACCATAAAAAATGCGGTGTCTTTTTTTGTGAAGAATTGGAGGTAATCATGAAAAAAATGTTAGTAGTAGCCGGTGTGCTGGCAGTTATCACTGGAGTAGTGGCTGCAGTATGTAAGAACCGCAAGAAATATACAAAGGTAAGAACAAATTAGCTGAATTGGAATCCGAGTTTCCAGTTTGCAAGTTTAAGTTCTGATTTAGCTAATCGCTTGCATAAGTAAATTCTGGCAAATCAAAATATCATGATTTTTATGGAAGTTAGTTTTGCAAAGTTCTTCAAAACTGGAATTTACTATTAGAAACAAGTTGTTTTATGCTTCATATGCTGATATTCTTTTTTTGAGATCTTAATCCTCTGAAAAAAGAGTCACGTTAAGCGGAGGTCGAATTTTATTTCTTTTTTCGCAAGATTAAAGTCCACCTCTCATTCGGTTCAGTATTTCTTCCGAATGGCGCTACGTTTCTTATTTTTTCAGTAATAGAGGTGTGAGGTTAATCTCGTTAGCGAGAATGGATTTTATTCCTAACTTGTCAAGAATATCCCCGCCATTAATGAAGCTGAACAACTGGTGTGCCGACTGGTTATTCAGCTTTTTTCTGTTATATGAGTTGATATGACTCATCATAAGATTGACATCATCCTGAGTTAAGTTATCAAAAGAGGTTTTCTTCGGAAGCACACGACGAATCATCTCATGTGTAACTTCACAACCACCTTTTTGGTCAGAACGCTGTGGATCACAATAAAAGATATGTGTTCTGCGACCATTGCCCTTATTAAATTCGATTGCCAGTGGGTTAGTAAATTCACTTCCTCTGTCGGTCAAAATCACCTGGAAGAGGCTAGTGAATACTTCATGTCCTAACTGTTCATACAACCAGTCAAATATTTCTGTAACTGACTTGACGGTATTGTTATCACGGATAAAAGCAAGCATTAAACTACTATTTCTAAAGTATATGGTCAACAAGACTTTACCGCCTTTGCGACCTTCTACTGAATCCATTTCCACTACCGGAATATCAGGATTCGCAGCAAGATAAGCTTCAAAATCCTCGTAAGTGCGTCCTACATGACACTGCTTGTCTACTCTTACAGGCTTCTTATGTGAGCGGGTACGATAACGAACCTTTCTCGGAAGATCAACGTTATCTACAGATAAAAGCCCTGCATCAATGTAGTTATAAATAGTCTTTTCATCAAGCATGATATCATCTGCATTATTGACCAAAAGGAGAAAAATTATGGCAGACGAAAGAACAGAAAAACAAAAAGTACAGGAAATCACAGACAAGCTGGAGGAAGGATTGAAGGAGCTTTTTGAGAGTGAAAAGTACAAGACTTATCTTTCCACCATGTCAAAATTTCATAATTACAGCTTTAACAACACTTTACTTATCGCCATGCAAAAGCCGGAAGCAACGCTTGTAGCTGGATATAAAGCATGGCAGAAAAATTTTGAAAGACATGTCAATAAAGGAGAAAAGGCAATCCGTATTCTTGCCCCTGTCCCTTACAAAATCAAAGAGGAACGGGATAAAATGAACCCTGTGATGGGAGAGATGATGTTTGATGAAAACGGTATGCCCCAAAAGGAACAGGTAGAGGTTACGATTCCGGCATTTCGTGCCGTGTCTGTATTTGATGTATCACAGACAGATGGAAAGCCAATTCCGGAGCTGGAAGCACAGGAGTTGTTATCTACAGTGGAGGGATATGATGATTTTGTGCAGGCACTTATGAATGTTGCCCCGGTTCCTATTGGCTTTGAGGATATTCCCGGTGATTCCAAAGGATATTTCCATACTGAGGAAAAGCGGATTGCGGTGCAGGAGAATATGAGCGAGAGTCAGACTTTAAAGACCATGGTGCATGAGGTGGCTCATTCCATGCTTCACAATAAAGAAATCAACCGGGATGATTTGATGGAAGCACCTGCAAAAGACAGAAATACAAAAGAAGTAGAAAGCGTTGACTATACGGTATGCCAGCATTTTGGCATAGATACCTCTGATTATTCCTTTGGTTATATTGCAGGGAGGAGCAGTGGCAAGGATATGAAGGAACTGAAATCTTCCCTAGGAGAAAGCATTGGAATTGTTTGACCATGATTTGCCCGTGCATCTGTTACACAATGACGGTTCGGAAACCACGGTAGAAGATAGAGAACAGATTACGGAGCATGAAGGAATTTTTGGCATTGAAAAAGGTGATTGGGAAGATGAAAGAAAACTTCGTTCCATGCAGGCTGGGCTTTCGGACAATGACATAAATAAAGAAGCACAACTTTTATACGGCAGCTCTGACAAGTATGGTATTTATCAGTTGAAGCATAATCCGGAGTTAGATCATCTGCGATTTGAAGGCACAGAGTCTTTAAAGCGTATGGGTATTACGAAGGACAATTTTGATGCAATCAAGCCTGAAAATTATGAACTGATTTATGTAGGAGAGCTGTCTGAACTGCAAGAGCAGACAGAGGGCGAAACACTGGAAGCAATCTATGAGAAATTCAATATAGCCCACCCAGAGGATTAAAGAGGGCATTCCCTGTCTGTCAGTGATATTGTGGTCCTGCATCAGAATGGGGAAAATAGTGCCCATTTTGTGGATTCTTTTGGATTTACCGGAATTCCTGATTTCATGCAGACATTGGAAGGAGTCAAAGAGCAGGAAGCGGAGATTGACACCTCTGGACAGGATGTCCAGAAGTCAGAGCCGGAGAAACAGGAGCCGAAGACTTCGGACAACACCTTGGAAGATGGGGATGACAAAATGACATTAGATCACATTGTACCCCTTGCTATGAATGGAGCTGATGATATAAGCAACATTCAATGTACATGCGAGGCTTGCAATCTTTTCAAAGGTTCGGTGCTTCCAGATGATTTTATGGAGCGTATAACGGAAATCTTCATGTATCAGATGGAGAAGAAACAAAGCAAGCGGTTATTGTGGAAAATTGTGCATAAACTATTAAATAAGATGGTATAAGAGAAAAGAGTGTCTTTTATGGCACTCTTTATGTACCCATAGAAATTAGTTGAAAATTTGGAGGAGGTGTTATATACTTATTATGAAGAAGTATATAGAAACGGAGGGTTGCATGATGGCTTCTGCAACTGATAAGCAAAAAGACAGCTTAAAAGAATATATGAAGAAAATCAAAGATATAAAACTTAGAGTTCCAGAGGAATATTTGCAACCTATTAAGGAACATGCAAAAGCCAAAGGAATGAGTGTTAATCAATTAGTTATCTCATTACTTGAAAAAGATATGGGGATAGAAATAGTAACTGTAAGGGAACAGAACAAGCAAAATAAGGAAAATGAAAACGAATAATCGGTTGATAAGAAACACGGATTTCATCCGAAAATTTAAAGGAGGTATGATCTATGACAGCATTAAGACAGAGTGCAATAATGGAACTGGAAAAGATACCAGAAGATAAGTTATCCTTTGTAATTCAGATTATGCAAGGGGTAAATGGATTATATAATGATACCAATAGAGAAAGGAAAGAAGCATTTGCCAGATTGGAGCAGTTACGAAAAAAGGGAATTGTTGCAGATGATAAGGAAGAATTAGCTTCTTATAGGGAAGATAAGTATGGTAGATAGAATATTGATAGATACTAATGTACTGCTTGATTATCTTCTTGAAAGAGAACCGTTTTTTGAAGATGCAAAGAGAGTAATCTTGTCATGTATCGAAGGAAATACAAAAGGCTGTATTGCAGCACATTCAATATCAAATATGTTTTTTATATTGCGTAAAGATTACACAGCAAAGGAAAGACGAGAAATATTATCAAGTCTATGCACAATTTTTGATGTAGAAGGCATAGACAAAGCAAAATTATTATCTGGTCTTGCAAATGAAGAGTTTTCTGATTTTGAGGACTGTTTACAGATGGAATGTGCAAAGAGTTATGGTGCAGATTACATTGTGACAAGAAATGTGTCGGATTATTCTGTATCAGACATAAAGGCAATTTTACCAAGTGAATATCTGGGATTATAACAAACAAAGCACCAACGGAAAGAGACATATCTTTCTGAAAGGTGCTATTTTTAACTCTGCTGCCGATTGTGAATATTATCAACAACTTTTTCTAATTCTACTGTATGCCAGCGATTGCGAATGATCTGTTGTTTTAATTCTGAGATGCGTTTGTTGGTGTAGTGGATCCATCCAAGTCATAAGGCAAGCTGGAATGAATTTCTCAGGTATCTTCTGAATGATGGAAAATAAAATATCTTCTGATTTATTGGAAATCTTATGTAACAGGTCTTTGAAGCGGTTCGGCTTCTTAATCTCTATGTTTATGTGTATCAACTCCTTCCATATATAGTATAAGGGAAGAATGAAATATATACAAGAAATAGGGCAAAATTGACCTCAATTATTTTCTCAAAATAACGGAAATTTGTTTGAGTTTTTGAAATGACAATGTTTGATATTTTATAAAAACTCAAAAAAGAAACAGAGAAATATATATCATAGAAACTCAAAAAAATTTCTAGGAGGATTTTATTGATGGAAGATTTGATAAAACAGTTCAAAGAGAAAATGTATCTTGATGGAAAATCAAAGAGAACTATTGAAGTCTATGGAAATTCCGTAAAAGAATATTTTAGATGGTTTATGATTTGAATATGAAGATACTCCCGAAGAATTACTAATTGAAAAAATTAGGGATAGAAAGCCACCAGAAGGAAAGAAAATGACAAATGCACAAAAGGTTATAGAATGGTGTGATAAACAAGAATCTGGAAAAGTATTTAAGTTAAATGAATTATTACAAGATACAGGAATGAATAATGATTCGTTTAAAAGTACCAAAAAAGATAATCAGACAATAAAAAAGTTATTTGATGATATGAAAACTGATAAAAGAGGTTATTACATGATTGTATAAATTTTTAGGGGGGATTCTCTAATATATTATATTAGGAAAACCCACCCAAAATGAAAATAGAAAAATAAATAAAGTTACAACTGATAATGATTTTCGCTTGATTGGACTGGCATGTTGCGTAAGCAACTGACAGGACATATCAACGAAAAAGGCTGACAGATAAGGATTGACACAGTAGGTGGCAAGACTATCTGGCTGACTAACAGGGTGTGGGATGTTCCCACTAATATATCCTACTTTCTTTGAAACCAACCTTTTCTACTAAGCTACACAACGCAATCAAAGATTGCTGTTTCGCTAAGTGAAAAGCCTGCGCCAAAGAAAGATAGCAAAGAAAGCGCATGAATCAAAAATAATTATTCATTTAGGTGATCAGTGCAAATTTGACAACAATTATATCCAAATTCAGCATCACACCAACGTAAATCATGATCACAGTATACTCGTAAAAAGTCACCCTTTTCATAATCTTTTTCTTGATTTACATTGGATGGATTCACCCAATATTTTTGTGCAAAGGGGCAATTGCTTAAATCGTCCCAATCTGTTATTACGGGATAATGATCGTCAAAATCTAAGTTGTGTCCATTCATAATATCACCTCCTCCTATACGTAAAATATTATAGCATATTATGAAATAAAATGCTATGAGATGGAGAAAAACAACATTGTTAGCAAAAATGAATGGTTAAAGATGAATTGATTATACATGAAGAAGGAGATTTTAATAATGGCAAACAAAAATAATGAAATGTGTTGTATGTGTGGAAGCAGAAAAGATGAAGTAGAAAAGCTAATTAGTGTCTGCCGATTAAGCCGCAAACACTTGATTTTACTGACTTTTGCCCCATT
>ERZ827458.1985-NODE-1985-length-11479-cov-2.302871_pt1 | contig 11479 bp, 8 predicted proteins | sample MGYA00519706_ERZ827458 | MGnify/ENA primary metagenome ERZ827458 (study PRJEB31778, sample SAMEA3449309) | human gut metagenome | biome: human gut; feature: human-associated habitat; material: faeces | place: United Kingdom | collected 2010/2012 ...
ACATAGACAAAGCAAAAAGAGGAGCAAGAAATGTTTTCGCACAGAGAGCCTCCGTTAATCGTTTTGAAGGGTATTGTTTTTTTATTATACCCCCAAACGACGAGCAAGGCAAGCGGCAAAAGCGCATAGTTTGTGGCCGGGAGGTGTCCGACGGTGAAAGAGAGCTATGTGCTGAAACGGCGGAACGGGGAGGCGTGCGGCTATGTTATGGCGAGGGACAAAGAGGTGCGCGTGCGCCTGCCGAACGAAAAGGGAACGGCGAAAATGGCGGTCATTTATGCGGATCAAACGCAGACGCTCGAAGGCATGCTTGACGGGCTGGAGCGAACATATCCGGCCACCGGAAGCCGCCTGCTGGGCGCGTATGTATGTTCGGGCGGGCGGCTGCTGATGGATACGGGCGAGGCGGCGCGCCGAGCGTTTGAACGCGCCGAAGAAGCGTGCCAGTCCGCCCAAAGGCCGGAAGGAAAAAGAAAGGATGCGCGCGGAGAGGATGCGTGGACGCACGCGCGCCGCCAAACCGAAGGAGATACAATCGAGGCGGCGGAGCGCAGATGGCCGCCGCCGCCCTGCATGCCGGGAGCGAGGTATGTAAACGGCGCATGGAAGGTCAGTCAAGGGGCGGCGCGCTGAAAACCGTTCGATTCGCCGCGCTGCTGTGCCGCAGACCGATTTCGCGGATGTAGTGCGTTCGGCCGCCTTGCAGCCGGGGCGGAAGGACGGGCGGAGCGGGTTCGGGCGCCGGGGCGGGAGCGGCCGGCTGAACCGGCGCATCGGCACGGCTTTGAACCGCGCTGAAAAGATCGTAGGCCGTGACGACGGACGCGGGGGATTTCGGACGGCTGGCGTTTAGAAGCGCATACGGAGAAATCATGCAATCAAGCCCCTTTCTTTATTTCTTTCTTCATTCTATGCCCGTAAAAGGCAGGCGTTACGCGGAAAAAGTGGCAGCATTTCCACCTTTTCGATAAAATGGGATTGAGAAAAAGAGGAACATCATGTATAATATCCCTAACCGAAGATTGCCTGAAATGAGGTGTATGAATTGGACGAACAGAAGAACGGAACGCCTGCGCCCAGAAGACGCAGACGCGCCGACGTGCAAAGAACGGTAATCAGCGAGGATTATACGGATTCCTTCCAGCCGGAGGAGGCGAAGCCTCAGAAAGAGGCGCGCCAGCCCCGCAGCGAGGTACGCAAACCCGCGCAGAGCAGCGTGCAGCGTCAGGTCTGGGAAGATGAATACGATGATTTTGACGACGAGCCGCGCCACAAAAAGGGTGGAAAGAAGCACGGGAAGGGCGACAAAACGGGATGCCTGATCGGCATCATCATTTTGCTGCTGATCGTTATCGTTGTGTTTGCGCTGGGCTGGATTGTATTCCCGGCGCAGAAGGACGACATTCTCACCAGAATCGGCATCATGGCCACGGCCGAGCCGACCATAACGCCGACGATTGAGCCGACCGCAACGCCGACGGCCGCTCCGACGGCTACGCCTACGGCTGAGCCGACCGCAACGCCGACGGCGGCACCCACAACTGCGCCGACGGCTGAGCCAACCGCAACGCCGACGACTGCGCCCACGGCGACGCCGACTGCAACCCCGACGGCCACGCCTACGGCGACGCCGACCGCAACACCGACGGCTACCCCGACGGCGACGCCCACGGCTACGCCGACCGCCACGCCGACGGCGACGCCCACGGCTACGCCGACCGCATCTCCGACGCCTACGCCGACTCCGACGCCCACCCCGGTTCCCTATCGAGCTGAAAAGGCGTCCGCATCGGAAAACGCTCTGCCGGAGAATGTGCTCAAGAGCAGCTTTGTCGTTTCCGGCGGGCAGAAGGTTGATACCTATGCCAGCAGCGAAACCGTCAGCATGGGCGACCCGAACAAGTACAGCGCGCAGGGCGGTGTGCTGACCTTCCGCGGCGGCCCGCTTCGCCAGAACGCGGCATACGGCACGGTCGAGGTGACGGAGGAGCAGCTTTCCGTCGTCCGCGGCATGCGCACCTCCAGACTGGATAACACATACACCGGCTTTGGCTTCGGCAGCCAGCCGCTGATCGTCAAGTGGTACAAGAACATCCGCGAGATGATGAACATCACGGATGAGTCGAAGAACACGACGGCGATGAAGGAGGTCATTGTTCCCGCCGATGACGGCAAGATTTACTTCTACGATATGGACACGAAGGCGTATTCCCGCCCGGCGATTGAGATTGGTCTGCCGGTCGGCGTGACGGCCAGCGTCAATCCCTACGGTTATCCGCTGCTGTATGTCGGCCAGAATGCGGAGGCGACTTCCGCCTACACCGGCATTATCGGCATGCGCATTTACAACCTGATCAATCAGAAGATGATCGACTTTGAAACCAGCAAGGACGAGGCCGCGCTGGGCAAGGAAGACGCCGTCGCGCCGTCTTCCATCGTGGAAAGCGGCTCGGATACGCTGGTGTACACCGCCAAGAACGGTCTGCTCTACACGCTGGCGATGAATACCTCGTTCGATCTGAACAATGCGACGATCTCCGTCAACCCGGTGAAGACCGCATACGGCTATACCGGCAGCGTCAGGGATTTCAAGCAGGGGATCACCGGCGGCGTGGCCAGCTACGGTGATTATGCGTACTATGGCGACGACACGGGCATCCTCCAGTGCGTGGACATGAACACGATGCAGGCGGTCTGGGCCATTGATCTGGGCGAGAGCATGATGTGCACGCCGGCGCTGGAAACGGAAGAAGACGGCGGCGTATACCTGTATACCGGCACGGCGCTGGGCAAGACGGGGCGCAGCGCGCAGATTCGCCTGCTGAAGATCGACGCGCTGACCGGCAATATCGTTTGGGAATGCCAGAGCGCGATCAAGGGCAAGTATGCCAGCAAGGAAGCGAAGGCCGGTTCCTACGCGGGCGTGATGGCCTCTCCGCTCGTCGGCGAGGGCGAAATCAACGACCTGATTATTTTCAACGTGAACCACGTCGAGCTGGATGACAAGAGCATCTGCGCGGTTGTGTATGCGCTGGATAAGACGACTGGCGAGGAAGTATGGAATCAGCCGCTGGATGTGGATTCCAAGTCTTCCCCGATTGGGCTGTATCAGCGCGACGGCAAGAGCTACATCGTCATGGGCGACGACGGCGGCACGCTGCGCCTGATGGACGGCTTTAGCGGAACGACCCTCAGCACGCTCAATCTGGGCAGCGCGATTCAGGCTTCCCCGGCGGCTTACGGCAATGAGATTGTCGTCGGCACGACGGGCGGCATGCTGTATTTTGTTGAACTGAAGTAAGAAACGGAAGGCCTGCGCCGCCGCGGGGATGACCTGCGGCGGCGCGTTTTATACGAAAAAACGGGAGGCTTTGCGCCATGCATACCTATGTGATTGCGCTCGATCAGGGGACGACCAGCTCCCGCGCCGTTTTGTTCGACGAAAGCGCGCGGATCGTCGCCATGAAGAGCTATGAATTTGAGCAGATTTATCCGCAGCCCGGCTGGGTGGAGCACGATCCGGCGGCGATCCTCAATACGCAGGTTGACGCGCTGCGCGAGGTCGTCCGCATTTCCGGCGTTCCGCTGGACAGCATCGCGGCAATCGGCATCACCAACCAGCGCGAGACCACGCTGCTCTGGGATCGGAAAACCGGCAGGCCGCTGCACAACGCGATTGTCTGGCAATGCCGCAGAACCGCGCCGATTGTCGCCCGACTCTGCGAGGAAGGGCTTGAAAAGCACATCAAATCCGTGACGGGGCTCGTGCCGGACGCTTATTTTTCCGGAAGCAAGCTGAGCTGGCTGCTGGATCGGCTTGGGCTGCACGAGCGCGCCGAGCGCGGGGAAATCTGCTTCGGCACGGTGGACAGCTTTCTGGCGTGGAACCTCGTCAGCGGGCGGCCGCATGTGACGGACGCAACCAACGCGAGCCGGACGATGCTCTTTGACATCCGCAAGAACGATTGGGACGACACGCTGCTCGACGCGCTGAACATTCCCCGCGCCGTGCTGCCGCGCGTGACGGATACATCGGGCGTGATCGGCATGCTCGATCCGTCCATCCTCGGGCGGTCCATCCCTGTTGCGGCGCTCTGCGGCGACCAGCACAGCGCGCTTCGGTCAGGGCTGCTTTGAGCCGGGCATGATGAAAAACACATACGGAACAGGCTGCTTTCTGCTGATGAACACGGGCGATCAGCCTGCCGTCAGCCAGAACGGGCTGGTTTCGACGATTGCGTGGCGGCTGAACGGAACATGCACCTACGCGCTGGAAGGAAGCGTATTCGTTGCCGGCGCGGCGATTCAATGGCTGCGGGACGAGATGAAGATCATCGAGCGCGCTTCCGAAACGGAGACCATCGCGCGCTCCCTGCCCGATAACGGCGGCGTGTACATGGTGCCGACCTTTACGGGGCTCGGCGCGCCGTATTGGGATATGTACAGCCGGGGTACGATCATCGGGCTTACGCGGGGGACAGGACGTGCGCATGTTGTTCGCGCGGCGCTGGAATCCATCGCGTATCAATCGGCCGATCTGGTCAGCGCGATGGCTTCCGACTGCGGGCGCAAGCCGTCGGAACTCCGCGTGGACGGCGGCGCGAGCGCGAACCAGTTCCTGATGCAGTTTCAGGCGGATGTGCTGGGCTGCAAGGTGATCCGCCCGGCGGTGATTGAAACGACGGCGCTCGGCGCGGCGCTGCTGGCCGGACTGGCTGTCGGCGTTTGGAAGAACATGGATGAAATCCGGCGCGTTTGGCAGATGGATTTGAGCCTGACGCCGCAGATGACGGAGCAGGAGCGGGAAAAGACCATGACGCTCTGGCACCGCGCCGTGAAGCGCAGTATGCGCTGGGCGGCGGAGGAAGAATAGCCCGCACGAGCCGGAACTTGGCGCTTTGCGGGCTTCGGCGGAGGTGAAGGCGGGCTCAGCCCGCCTTTTTGCAGGAATTTTTACCCGGCTGATAGGTTTTTGCGAGTTTGTGTCGAATAATGCTTTATGTCGTTTCAGCGCGTGAAACGACAGGGAAAAGGATCAAAGAGGGCGGGAGCCGCTTTTCAGCCCTTTCGGGATGTGAACGAGGCAGAAAACCCCGCCCCAAGCGATTTATTATGCCGACTTTTGACGGAATTGGATGAATATACGCATCAATCCACAAAAAAATGCATGAAGGATGCAGGAATGAGCAAGAAAACGGCGAAAAAGAGTAGGACGGTGAAGGACGATGGCCGGAAGGCTGCCTCAGGCATGGCTTGATGAGCTTCGCGGCCGGGCGGATATCGTGCAGGTGGTTTCACGATATGTGCAGCTGAATCCCAAAGGCGGCCGCTATTGGGGGCTTTGTCCGTTCCACGGGGAAAAAACGCCGTCCTTTTCCGTGAATCCGCAGCGGCAGATGTATTATTGCTTCGGTTGCCACGCGGGTGGAAGCGCCATCACGTTTGTGATGGAAATGGAACATTTGGATTTTATGGAAGCGGTCAAGCTGCTGGCCGAGCAGGTGCACATGGAGGTGCCGGAGCTTACGCACAGCAGGGAGGACGCAGAAAGCAAATCACGCAAGGAGCGGCTTTACGAGGCGAACCGTCAGTGCGCGCGCTTTTTTCACGCACAGCTCTGGAAAAAGGAAAGCGCGCAGATTCTGGAATATCTGCACGGGCGGGAGCTGAGCGACAGCACCATCCGCGTCTTCGGGCTTGGCGCAACGCCGCCGCAGAGCGATGGCGCGACGCGGGCGATGCGCGAACTTGGGTTTACGGACGACGAGCTGGTGAGCGCGGGAATCTCCGTGCGGCGGGAAGGCCGCATGTATGATATGTTCCGGCAGCGCGCCATCTTTCCCATCATCGACGCGCAGGGGCGTGTGCTCGGCTTCGGCGGGCGCGCGCTGGGCGATGTGAAGCCCAAATACCTGAACACGGGCGATACGCCGATATTCAACAAGAGGCTCGGCGTGTTTGCCGCCAATCTGCTCAAAAAGCAGCGCGGGCTCAAGCGCGTGATCCTCACGGAGGGTTACATGGACGTGATCGCGCTGGTACAGGCGGGGGTGCCCGGCGTCTGCGCGACGCTCGGCACGGCGCTCACGCTCGAACAGGCGAGGCTGCTCAAGCGCTATGCGCCGGAAATCTGGGTTTCCTACGACGGCGACGCGGCCGGACAGCACGCCATTCTGCGTGCGCTGGATATCTTCGAGGAAGAAGGCGTTCCGGCTCGCGTGCTGGATTTTCCGGGCGGCATGGATCCCGACGAATACATCAAAACCTACGGCCCGCAGAGCGTCGAACAGCTCAGACCGACGGATGCGACCGCTTACCGCATGAAGCAGGAGGCGGCCAATCACGATCTATCCACGGAGGAAGGGCGGACGGCTTACGCAATCGCCTGCGCCAAGTATCTGGCGAAGGTGAAGGAGCCGGTCGAGCTTGAAAATTACGTCAAGCAGTTGATGGTCTCAACGGGCTTTACGCGGGAGGTTCTGCTGGCTCAGATTGGGCGGACGGAGCTGATCGAGGAAAACAAACGGCCGATGTTCCGCCATGCCGCGCGGCCGCTCGAAGAGAAAAACGACGGCGTGGACACCGAAACCGCCGCTGCCGAAAAGGGGCTGCTTGTCCTGCTGGCGGAGGGCGGCATTGAGCCGGGAACGATCTCGGCGGATGACTTTATTTCGCCGCAGAGGCGGGCGCTGGCGCAGAAGCTGCTGGACGGCCTGACCCCGGCGGCCATTCTGGAAGAAATGGACGACGAGGAGGAGCGGAGCCGGACGGCGAAGCTGCTCTCGAGCGAAAGCGGTGCAGGCGAACAGGAACTGCGCATGGTTGCAGATTATCTGCGTGTGCTGGAAAAGAAGCGGAAGGAAAACGAGATCAAGGCGCTTAAAGAAAAAATGAGCACACAGCAGGGCGAGGAAAAGCGCGGTACGCTGATCAAAATACAGGAATTACTGGCTCAGGAAAACAAGACTGGGAGAAGGGAATGATCGTTAGTGGCATTGAACAAGGAACAGGCACAGCAAAAGGTGAAGGAAATCCTCGACCTTGCGCGCAACGAAAAGAAAACGCTGACCTATCAGGATGTGATGAACAAGCTCAGCGATTTGGATATTGATGCGGACGCGATTGACGCGGTGTTTGAAACGCTGGAATCCGAAGGGATCAACGTCATTAACGCGACGGAGGACGAGACCGCCGTGCTGCCCGCCGATGTGACGGGCACGGACATGGACATCTCCGTTCCGGAAGGCATCAGCATTGACGACCCCGTGCGCATGTACCTCAAGGAAATCGGCAAGGTGCCGCTGCTGACGGCGGAAGAAGAAATCGAAATCGCCAAGCAGATGGAAATGGGCGGCGAGGTGGCGGAGGCGGCGAAAAAGAAGCTCGCCGAGGCGAATCTGCGTCTGGTCGTCTCCATCGCCAAGCGCTATGTCGGCCGCGGCATGCTCTTCCTCGATCTGATTCAGGAGGGCAACCTTGGCCTGATCAAGGCGGTTGAAAAGTTCAACTATACAAAGGGCTTTAAATTCTCGACCTATGCGACGTGGTGGATTCGTCAGGCCATCACCCGCGCGATTGCCGATCAGGCGCGCACGATCCGCATCCCGGTGCACATGGTTGAAACCATCAACAAGCTGATTCGCGTCAGCCGCCAGCTGCTTCAGGAGAAGGGGCGCGAACCGCAGCCGGAGGAGGTCGCGGAAGCGATGGGCATTAGCGTTGAAAAGGTGCGCGAAATCATCAAGATTGCGCAGGAGCCGGTGTCGCTCGAAACGCCGATCGGCGAGGAAGAGGATTCGCACCTCGGCGACTTTATTCAGGATGACGATGCGCCGCCGCCCGCGGAGGCCGCTTCCTTCACGCTGATGAAGGAACAGCTCATGGGCGTGCTCGATACGCTCACCCCGCGCGAAAAGAAGGTGCTTTCCCTGCGTTTCGGTCTGGAGGACGGCCGCCAGCGCACCCTCGAAGAGGTCGGACAGGAGTTCAACGTGACGCGCGAACGCATCCGCCAGATCGAGGCCAAGGCGCTGCGCAAGCTCCGCCATCCGAGCCGGAGCAAGAAGCTTAAGGACTATCTGGAGTAAACAAAGTTTCAAAAGGGGCGCGGAAGCGCTCTTTTTTGATTGCCGCCCATTCGCGCGAAATCGTATCATAACTGACGAAACATTCTAGTTTTGCACGATTATGGCGGAAAAGGCGAGAAGATTTCGCCGATTTCCTGCAAAAAAGAGCGCATTTCCGCAGGATTCGACAACGGAAGCGCTTGACATTATGTACATGTGGCGATACAATAGAACCACTACGATTCGAGGCATTTTTGCCCCAGAGTTCGCGGCAAACCGAACTTTGATGGAGGATACGACCATGTACGACATTCCTGTGACGCTCACAACCAATCCGAAAAAAAAGCCGGAGGATGAATCCAAACTCGGCTTTGGCAAGATCTTTACCGATCATATGTTCATCATGGATTATGAAAAGGGACGCGGCTGGCATGACGCCCGTGTGGTGCCCTATGGCCCGTTTGTGATGGATCCGGCCTGCACCGTGTTCCACTATGCGCAGGAAATCTTTGAAGGCATGAAGTGCTATCGCCGCAAGGACGGCGGTTTGAATCTCTTCCGTCCGCGCGACAACTTTGAGCGCATGAATCGCTCTGCCGAGCGCATGGGCATGCCGAAGATCGACGTGGAGGAGGCGCTGGCGGGTCTGACCGCGCTGCTGAAGGTCGATGCGGATTGGGTGCCGAGCGCGCCGGGCACTTCGCTGTATATCCGCCCGACGATGATCTCGACGGATGTGATGCTGGGCGTTCACGCCTCTCACACTTATCGCTTCTTCATCATCTGCTCTCCGTCCGGCGCGTATTACGCCAAGGGGCTCGCCCCGGTCGGCATCTACGTCGAGCCGGAGCTGGTTCGCGCGGTTAAGGGCGGCGTGGGCTTCACCAAGACCGGCGGCAACTACGCCGCGTCGATCCTTGCAGGCGACATCGCGGAGAAAAAGGGCTATGAGCAGGTGCTTTGGCTGGATGGCAAGGAGAACAAGTACATCGAGGAAGTCGGTTCGATGAACATGTTCTTCAAGTTCAAGGACGCGCTGGTTACGCCGCCGCTGCTCGGTTCTATTCTCGGCGGCATCACCCGCGACTCCATCATCAAGCTGGCCAAGCACAAGGGAATCCCCGTGGACGAGCGCCGCATTACGGTGCAGGACGTCTTTGACGCGGCGGATAACGGCACGTTGGAAGAGGCGTTCGGCTCCGGCACTGCGGCTGTCGTCTCTCCGGTGGGTCGCCTTGCTTGGAAGGATCGCGAGATTTCCATTTCCGGCGGCCAGATCGGCAAGCTGACGCAGGATTTCTATGATACGCTGACGGGAATCCAGTATGGCGATCGTGAAGATCCGTTCGGCTGGGTCGTCAAGATTTCTTAAAAACGAGCGATAAAGGACGAACTTTGTCCGATTCCAAAAGATAAACGGATGATAAATGGCACCCATGCAAATCACGGGTGCCATTGTCATGCGTAGAAAACGAAAACAATCGCGGAGGGATCGACAAATGTTCAGGCAGGAAGAAGTATTTCCGGGCGGCTGGCCGGATAAGACCGTGGAGGCCATGCGGAAACGGCGTTTTGAGCAGAGCATCCGCCAGATGGAGCCGCTTGACGCCAATCGCTTGGAAACGCTGCCCCCCGGCGCGTTGGCGCGCAGGCTGGAGCAGAGCTGGCAGGAGGTCAAGCGCAGGCCGATGTATCACCAGCAACTGACGCAGGTGTGGAAACAGGTGCTGGAAACCATCGACGCGCAGGCGGATTGCCTCTCAAACGAGGAGCACGAGCTGGTGGAGCGGGCGATCATTCTGGGCGGGACGGCGCAAATCGAGGACGCGGCGGAGCTGGAAGCGGCGCGCGCTTTGTCGCTCAGATTGTGGGCGAACATCGGGCTGATTTCCGACAAACCCTATCTGGAGCTGGAAAAAGCGATTCGCCAGCCCGTCGCGCGCGCGTTTGCCAGAGAGGAGCATGAGCGCGTTCGGGCGCGGCTGAGCTGTTTTCACGAATATCTGACAGGGACGCTGTACCGCGTCGGCGCGATGGACGACCGACAGCCGCAGAAAATGATTCTGCGCGAGGTTCTGGGCGGCGACGAGCGGGACGAGGTTCGCATGCATCTGGCGCGCCGCTATCTGTGGGCGAGCTATGACTGCATGGATTACAGCGGCGGTGTGATGCTCATTCATCCGGCGCTGGCTGAACCGCAGAGCGTGATGCGGGGAAAGCGCCGCGCAGGCGGCCTGCTGATGACGCCGACGGGCTCGGCGCGGTGCACGGATATCCTCCCGGAGGAAATACCGCTGCAACAGGAGATGGAACGCGCGATTGCGGGGGCGCTCCGCGACGGTCAGCGCGCGGAGGACGTCGCCACAACGCTGCGCCTTTTGTGCAAGCAGGGGGCGCCGCTCGACGCGCTGGAAGATGTTTTGCAGACGGCGCTGATCATCTACGTTTCCGACGCGATGCGCGCCGCGCTTTCCGATTTGTATTTTCAAACGCCCAAATGGGTCATATCCGCAGGCAGCGAGACGCTGCAATAACCAAAGAGGAGAATCCATATGCAATTCGACGTAACGCCCGAAAAAGACGGAATGATGCTTTCGCGCCTGCTCTTGCAGGTGGCCGATGTGCCGCAGTGGGCCGTCAGGCAGGCAATGAAGAACCGAGACGTGCGCGTGGACGGCGTTCGGGTATTGGGCGACGTGCGGGTGCGGGAAGGACAGCAGATTCGCGTCTATTGGCCGAAGGAAGTCGTCGCCTCGCAGGGGCAGAGCAAGCCCGCCCTGCCGATTGTTTTTGAGGACGAGCATATCATTCTCGTCGATAAGCCGCAGGGGATTCAGGCGCAGAATGAGGAAAACCCGCTTGCCGGGGACAGCGTGCTGACCCGCGTGATGGCAGAGAAGCAGCGACAGGGCGAAAAAACAGACCGGATTCGGCTTTGCCATCGGCTGGATGTACAGACCGGCGGTCTGATTCTGCTGACCAAGGACGACGCGGCCTATGAGGCGGCTCGAGAAGCGTTTGAACAGCGAACGATGGAAAAATTTTATACCTGCCGAACCAAGGGCTGCCCGGCCAAACGGGAAGCGGTCATGCATGCGTATCTGCGGAAAGACGCGCAGCTTTCCCGCGTTGCGGTGACGGATTATCCGGCCAGAGGGGCGCTTGAAATCATCACCGGCTATCGGGTGCTGGAGCCGGGGGAATACGCGCGGCTTGAGGTCGAACTGATGACAGGGCGCACGCATCAGATTCGCGCGCATCTGGCGCACATCGGCCATCCGATTCTGGGCGACGACAAATACGGCGACCGCGCGCTGAATCGCAGGCTGGGGCTTCGCCGTCAGCAGCTCTGGGCGACGCGGCTTGTTTTTCACGCGGGCGGCGCGCTGGCTTATTTGGACGGCAAGGCGTTT
>ERZ827458.1993-NODE-1993-length-11416-cov-5.169527_pt1 | contig 11416 bp, 7 predicted proteins | sample MGYA00519706_ERZ827458 | MGnify/ENA primary metagenome ERZ827458 (study PRJEB31778, sample SAMEA3449309) | human gut metagenome | biome: human gut; feature: human-associated habitat; material: faeces | place: United Kingdom | collected 2010/2012 ...
CATCGAAAACGGCGACGCGCACGACGAGGCGGAGGCGGAGAACGTCCTTCTGCATCGGCTGAGCTTCGTCTTCCGGCTGACGGATTCCACGCCGAATCTCTATCTGGCGAGCGAAAACCCGGAGGCGATCCGCGCCGTTACGGTGCATAAGGTCGGCGCGGGCGTGCTTTCCGCCGATTTGTGCGCTTACGCGGCGCTCGCCGGCGCGGTGCTGACGGCGCTGCTCGTGCTCTCGTGGGATCAGACCGAGCGCGGCCGCAAAAACCGCCGGGATATGGCGGTGGTGCTCTGCGCGGCGGCGTTTGCCTGCATGCCGCTGCTCTGGCGCGGCGTTTACGACGGGCACGACCTGTTTTTCCACCTCAACCGCATCGAGGGCATCGCAAACGGGCTGAGAAACGGGCAGTTCCCCGTGCGCATCCACAGCTCGACGCTGCTGGGCTACGGCTATGCCGCGCCGGAATTTTACCCCGAGCTGTTCCTCTATTTCCCGGCGCTGCTGCGCAATCTGGGCGTGTCCCTGTGCGCGTGCGTGCGGGTGTTTGAGGCCTGCATCCATCTGGCGACGGCGGTTTCGTGCTACCTGTGCGTGCGCGGCATGATGAACAGCCGCCGCGTCGCCGTCGGCGCGAGCGTGCTCTATACGCTGTGCATCTATCGGCTGGTGAACGTGTACACGCGCGCGACGCTGGGCGAAAGCCTGGCGATGGTCTTCTTCCCGGTGGTGATGCTGGGGCTGTACGAGGTGCTCCGCCGGGATGAAAGGAAGTGGCCGCTGCTGGCGCTGGGCATGACGGGCGTGTGCATGAGCCACCTGCTCAGCACGATGTTCTGCGTGCTCTTCTGCGCGATTGCGGCGCTGGCGAGCGCCGGAAAGCTGCTCGCCCGGAAGCGGCGCATCCTCGCGGTGCTGGCGGCGGCGGGCGTTACGGCGCTCTGCGCGCTGTGGTTCTTCGTGCCGATGATGCAGTATACGGCGGACGGGATCAGCACGAGCGTCGTACTCAATTCGTCGGAATACGTGCATCGGCCGGGCAGCTTCCTCGTCGGCTTTGCGGGCGACGTGAAGGCAGACGCGCCGGAGGATTTTGCCTACACCATCGGCGTGGTGCCGGGGCTGGCGCTGCTCATCGGCTGCGCGCTGCTGCTGGCGCGGCGCTATGCGGCGGGGCGCGCCGAAATGAAGACGGAAAACGACAGGCTGGCGCTGGGGCTGCTGGCGCTGGGCGCGCTGGCGCTGGGGCTGAGCACGGATTTCTTCCCGTGGCGCACCCTCTGTTCGATCCGGAAGCCGTTTTCCACCTTCTTCATGCAGATTCAGTTTCCGTGGCGCTTTGTCGGCATGGCCGTGCCGATGCTCAGCGCGGCGGCGGCATGGGGCTATCTGCGCGAGGAAAAGGACGCGAAAACGGGCATGGCCGCGCTCATCGCGCTGTGCGTGGTCTTTTCGGGCTACACGATGCAGACGATGGTGCAGCGGCTGCCCGAGCTGGAAAAGGAGACCTACACCGACACGCGCATCGGCCAGTTTGAATACACCTATCCGTGCACGGAGAAGACGGCGCTCAAGGTCGGCGACGTCAGAACGAGCCAGCCGGGCGTCTGCAACGTGCTTTCTTACGAAAAGCGCGGCACAGAGCTGACCGCGACGGTGCAGCTCGAAGGCGAGGCAGCGTATATCGAGCTGCCGCTGCTGTATTACCCCGGCTATCGCGCCGAGATCGACGGTCAGGCACAGACGGTGGCGCGCGGAACGAACAACATGGTGCGCGTCTACGGCCTGTCGTCGGGCGAGAGCGGCACGGTTCACGTCTGGTATCAGCCGCCGACGGTGTGGCTGATCGCGCAGGGCGCGAGCGTGTTGGGCGCGCTGCTGCTGGCCGCGTCGCTTCGGCGGATGCGGAGGCGCGCATGACGGAGCTGCGCGCGAGCGTTCGTCAGGTGGTGGAATTCAGCCTGCATGAGCGCGACCTTTCCCCGGCGGCCTTCGCCGCCAAGCGCATGCGGGAGGGCGCGGCGGCGCACAAGGCGCGGCAAAGCGCGGGCGCGCGGGAGGAGACGGCCTATCAGGCGGAAAAATCGCTGAGCGCGGATTACGCCGCCCGCGAAATCACCCTGCGCGTCACCGGGCGGGCGGACGGGCTGCTGCTCGCCACGGACGGCGCGCGCATCGTGGAGGAAATCAAGCTGGGCACGGCGGAAAACCCGCTCGTCCCGGCGCATCGGGCGCAGGCGGCGATGTACGGGCACATGCTCTGCCAAAAGGAGGGCTTGACCGGCGTTCGTCTGCGCATTTTATATGTGGATGAAAACGGCGCGCCCGTTCGTCTCTATGAAGAGGAGGCGAACAGCGCGCGGCTGAAGGGCGAATTTGAGGCACTGTGCGCGGCCTACTGCGCGTGGGCGGAGCGGCTGCTGGCGCGGCGGCGGGCGCGGGATGCATCACTTTTCGGCCTCGCGTTTCCCTACGGCGCGTATCGCGCGGGGCAGCGGACGTTCGCCGCGAACGTGTACGTCGCCATCCGGGAGAGAAAGCGGCTCTTCGCGCAGGCGCCGACGGGCATCGGCAAGACGATGGCCGCGCTGTATCCCGCCGCGCTGGCGCTGGGCGAGGGCAAGTGCGCCCGCGTGCTGATGCTGACGGCGCGAACGACGGGCAGAAAGAGCGCGATGGATGCGCTGGCCATTCTGCGCGCACACGGCGCAAGGCTGCTGGCCGTGGAAATCGCCGCGAAGGACAAGGTCTGCCCGATGGAAAAGCGGGACTGCCGCCCGGAGGTCTGCCCGTATGCGAAGGGGTTTTACGACCGCCTGCCGGACGCGCTGGCCGAGGCGCTGACCGGCGGGGACTGGGGGCGCGGACAGCTCGACGCGCTGGCGCGGAAGCACGCGCTCTGCCCGTTTGAACTGGCGCTGTCGCTGGCGCAGGAGGCGGACGTCGTCGTCTGCGATTACAACTATGTGTTTGATCCGTTCGTGGCCATCGACGCGCTGATGCAGGGCGGCGCGGCGCTGCTCATCGACGAGGCGCACCAGCTCGCGCCGCGCGTGCAGGATAACGCTTCGGCGGCGGTGAGCGTGCCGCAGCTTCGCGCGCTTCGGCGCGTCGCGGGGCAGGCGCTTGGCCGAAAACACCCGCTCTACGGGGCGCTGACGGCGGCGATGCGCGCGCTGGAGGCGGCGGCGGGGACGGAGGAATTCGCTTCCGGGCGGCTGGAAAGGCCGCCGGAGGCGCTGGACGCGGCCATGGCGCGGCTTTTGGATGCGGCGGACGGGGCGCTCCTGAGCGGCGCGGGAACGGAGGCGGCGGAGGCGTTTACGCTGGCGGCCTGCTGGCGCTACGCGGCGGGGCGGCTCGATGCGCGCTATGCCGTGCTGACGGAGGGAACGGAAAAAACCGCGAGGATCGAATTGTTTTTGCTCTGCGCGGCGCAGGATATTCTGGAAAAGACGAAGCGGGCGCGCGGCGCGGTGTTTTTTTCCGCGACGCTCGCGCCGTTTGAGGCGGCCAAACGGATGCTCGGCAGCCTCGAAGGGGATGCATGTCTGGCGCTGCCCTCGCCGTTTGACAAGCATCAGCTCGACGCGCGGATTCTGCCCATCGACCTGCGCTACGCGGCACGGGAGGCGAACGCGCCGCGGGTGGCCGAGGCGATTCGGGCGCAGCTTGCGGCGCATCCGGGCAACGCGATGGTGTTCTTTCCGTCGTATGCGTATTTGAGCCGCGTCGATGCGCTGCTGGCGGCAGAGGGCGTCCCCGGCGCGGCGATCCTGCGCGAGGCGCGCGGGCTGACGGAGGAAGAAAAAAACGCGCTGCTGGGCGCGTTTGACAAGCGGGACGGGCGGACGGTGCTGCTGGCCGTGCTGGGCGGCGCATTCGCGGAGGGCGTTGATCTCGCCGGGGAGCGGCTGCAAAACGTGATCGTCGTTTCGACGGGGCTGCCCCAGATGGACGCTCGGGTGCGCGCGATGCGGCGCTATCACGATGAAAACGGCGCGGACGGCGCGTTTCTGTGTATGACCCTGCCGGGAATGGTGCGGGTGATTCAATCGGCGGGGCGGCTGATTCGCACGCAGAGCGACCACGGCGCGCTGCTGCTGATCGACAGCCGCTATCAGCGCGGGGCGGAGCGGGCGCTGCTTTCCGGCACGCTCATCGGCGACGCGCTTTCCGGCTGATCGGCCTGAAACCAGCGGATCTGTTCTTCGAGCGGGTCGTTTTCAACGGGCGGGCGCAGCGCCAGCAGCGCGGCGATCATGCGGCGCATGCCGGGTTCGCCGTGGGGAATATACAGAAGCTGGCTGTCCTCGCGCTCGGCGATGAGCGCGGACAGCAGGCGGCGAAGGCGGACGCGGGTGGCATGCATGGCGTGTTTCCTCCTGAGGGCGCGCCCCAAATCCGGCGGAAAACCGCCCGGCGGCGGGCGCGGACGACGGGCTGACGTATGCAGAAAGAATAGCATGAACCAAGGAAAAACGCAAGTTGATTCGATTTTCCGACTGTGATAAAATAAAAAGAGATATTTCGTGCCGAAGGCCAGGGACAGCGCCGGACGGCAGAAATCAACCATGGACCGTTGAAGGGAGCAGACCGATGAAAAAAGCCGTATGGGGCGCTTTCCTGCTGATGACGACGCTCGCGGCCGCAGGGCTTTGCGAGATGGATTATACGCTGAGCAATCCGCACATCCGATACGAAAAAATCGAAGGGGCGCGGCAGGAAGAGGCCGCGCAGGCGGACGGCGCGGGCATTTCGCTTTCGGACATGGCTGCGGCGGAGGACGCACAATCGGCCGCGCAGAGCGCGGACACGTGGCCGAAGACATTCACCGTTACGCTGGGCGGCGACACGACGCTCGGCTCGACGGACGATTTGCGCAAGCGGGAGGACTGCTTTGAAAACGTCGCGGCGGACAAGGGCTACGGCTGGTTTTTCTCCGGCTTGCAAACCCTGTTCGCGACGGACGATTTGACGCTCGTGAACTTTGAGGGCACGCTGACGGAGGAGACGAGCAAGAAGGAGAAGCTCTACAACTTCAAGGGTCCGGCGGAATACACCGACATCCTGACGCTGGGCAGCGTGGAGGCGGTGAACATCGCCAACAACCACACGCTCGACTACGGTCAGCAGGGCAAGGCGGACACGATCGCCAATCTGGAGGCGGCGGGGATCGTCGTCTCCGGCGGCGGCCAGCTCGGCATCTTTGAAAAGGATGGCGTGAAGGTCGGCATGACCGGCTACTGCTTCCCCTACAAGGGCGGCAAGAAGGACATCAGCGCGGATGTGAAGGCGCTGCGTGAGGCGGGATGCCAGATCGTGATCGCGTCGTTCCACTGGGGCAGCGAATACCGGGATGATTTCACCGGCGAGCAGCGCACCATCGGCCGCGCGGCGATCAAGGCGGGCGCGGATATCGTCGTGGGCACGCATCCGCACATCGTGCAGGGGATCGAGGCCTATCAGGACAGCTACATCCTCTATTCGCTGGGCAATCTGGTGTTCGGCGGCAACGTCGATCCCGACGACCGCGACGCATATCTGGCGCGCGTGACCTTCACCGTCTACGAGGATCACTGCGACGCGCCGGAATTGACCGTCGTGCCGATCCGCCTGACCGCGCTGGACAAGGGGACGGATTACCGCCCCGTCGTCGCGGACGAGGCGGACAGCGCGCGGATTTTCAAGCGGATTATGAAGCTCTCCTCCGGCATGGGCGACTTTGTCAACGGGGAGCTGACGGAAGGACTTTGAACGAAAGGATGGGTTTGATGGCTTCGCATTTTGCGCTGTTTGTCGATCTTGAAAACTGCGGCGGCAAAAAGAGCATGCTGATGGACGTGATCGAGCGGGTAAAGATTCGCGGCGACATCCTCATCGGCAAGGTTTACGGCTATACGGACAGCTATTCCGACCTCAAGGAGATTCTGCTGTCCAACACCTTCGCGGTCGTGCCCTCGCTCCGGTTCGGGCGCAACCAGAAGAACAGCCTGGATATTCAGCTCGTCATCGACGCGCTGGACGTGGCCTATACCAATCCGCTGATTGACAGCTTCTGCATCGTTTCCGGCGACAGCGACTATGTGCCGCTCGTCGGCAAGCTGAAAACGATGGGCAAGTTTGTGCTGGGCATTTCCCGAAGCGAGGCGGCCAGCGGCGTATTTATGAACGCCTGCAGCGAGTTCCAGTTCCTGGAAAGCGTCGCCAGCGGCAAGGAGCGCGCGCAGGGGCAGGAGATCGAGGCGCTGACGCTGGCGGATGTGAACGACCTGATCGTGACCATCCTCAAGGAGAGCGACAGCGGGGAGATGCTCGCCAGCGAGGTCAAGAGCGTGCTGCTGCGCCTGAGACCGAATTTCTCCGAAAAGAGCGTCGGCTTTTCCACCTTCGGCAAGCTGATTGCGCGGCTCTCCCAGCAGTTCGGCGCGTTCAGCGTGGAGAGCGAGCAGTTTAACGTCATCGTGTCGCTCAACCAGCCGCATGTGACCGCCGGGGAGCAGATCACGCGGGAGAACTACATCCGCATCTTCTCGCACATCCTCTCGGAATACAAGGAGGACGGCTTTGACCGGGTGAATCCCTCCATTCTCAAATCGGCGGTGCAGGCGGATTATCCCGACTTCACCGAACGGCAGATCGGCCTGCGGCGCTTCTCGGATGTGCTGCGCGCGCTGGAAAAGGAAAAGCTGCTGAAATTGGAAACGGACGAAGGCGGCAACATGCTGGTGCATATTTTGTAATCCGCGGTCTGCGAACGAAAGACAAACAGCTATTCTCCCCCTTTCAGGGGGAGAATAGCCCTTGCGATCACATTTTCAAACGCATGAAATCGGAGCGGCATTTGGATGTACGGAGAAAACACATGAAGCGAATCCTGACATTTTTTATTTTCATGTTGCTGGCGATGGGGCCGGGAGCGGCGGGCGCGCAGACTGTCGTGATGGACGAGGGGCACGTTGCCTTTGATTACCCGGATAGCTGGCTGGTCGTTTCGCCCCAGCTCTGCGGCGTGTACGCGCCGCTGCTGGAGGACGCGGGGCTTGACGCGGACGAGCTGGCGCAAGAGCTTGAGCAGACGCGCACGCTCAGCCGCGCATACAACGAGAATTACACGCAGTATCTGTCCGTGCTGATCGGCGAGGACGAGCTTTCGCAGGAAATCTACGAAATCGAAAACGCGACGGACAGTCAGCGCGCGACGCTGCGCCGCCGCGTGGAGGCCAACAGCTTCTGGGAGACGACCGGCCTTCGGACGCAGGACGCGGAATGGCAGAAGGAAGACGGCGGCTATTGGCTCTACGCGCATTACACCGTCACGCGGGCGGGCGAAACGGTGGGGCGCGGGCTGCGCTACATCACCGTTCGCAACGGGCTGTATGTGGAGATGGACTGGCGAATCGCGAGCGGGCGCTTCTCCGGGCGGGATCTGAACGCCTTCCGCGCGCGGCTGGCGGATCTGGTCGTCACGGAGCAAATCGCCGAGCCGGTGCGCGACGTGAAGCTGGAGGCGCAGATCCCCGCCGAGACCTCCAAGGCGCAGGTGGAGATCACGGGAACGGCGACCGCCGGCGCGACGGTGATCGCCGAAACGCCGGACGGCAACGGCGCGATGCTGACGCTGGACGCGGCGACGGCGGAGGCGAAGGGAAAATTCACGCTGACGATTGAGCTTGAAAAAGAAGGCCATTACGACGTTACGCTGACGGCCTCCAAAGAGGGTATGAACGACGCGACGCTCTCGGGCGAAATTGCTTACAGCGCCAAGACGCTGCCCGTCTCCGGCGTGGAGGAGAGCCTGTTTGTCACCGGCGACACGACGACGATCGCCGGTACGACGCTGGCGGGCGTTCAGCTCCAGCTTGTGACGCCCTTCGGCGTGAGCAAAAAGCGATCCGGCAACGACGGCGCGTTTTCCTTCGAGCTGACGACGAAGGACGCGGGCGAATACAAATATACGCTCATTTTGGATAAGAGCGGCTACAACCAGCGGCGTGTGCCCTTCGCCGTGACCCGAATCATCACGGACGATCAGGAGCAGGAAAAAATCCGCCAGTCCGCCGTGAAGATCTCCTATAAGGACCTGCAGAAGGACAAGGAGGAGAATCAGGGCAAGGTGATGCGGCTGTATGGCCCGGTGAGCGAGGTCAGCAGCAGCGCGAGCGTGTACTATGTGCGCCTGCAATACAACAAGGACGCAAAGGGCAAGTGGTACAACGACGTGGTGATCGTCTGCGACGCGGACACGGGCGCGAAGGTCGGCGACATGATGACCGCCGTGGTGACGGTGGACGGCGTATACAGCGAGCAGAGCGCGAGCGGCGCGGACGTGATCGTGCCGCGGTTCAAGCTGCTGTTCGTGGACAAGATCGAATAATACTAATTCTTGTTAAAATGGCTTAATCCGCGCACCATCTTTTTCGCTCTGACTTTGCCTCGTTCCGTTCAACGTACCTCCAGTACGCCTCACTTCACTTGGCTTCGTCAGAACAAAAAATCTGATGCGCTCTGTTAAGCATTTTAACTGCGAATTAGTATAAAGCGCCGCCACAAAAAACGCGGGATGCGCGGCAGACTGTAGACAAAAAGCTATTCTCCCCCCGAAGGGGGAGAATAGCCTTTTCCGCAAATGAAAGAATCGCTGAATTTCTTGATTTTGCTATTCAAGCCAAGTTTGCTTATGTCAACAAGCTGACGCGCGATGCGCGGACGGCCTTTGATAAAGAGGGAAATTCGGTGGAGAAAAGACGGATCAATCGCTTTTGCGAGGCGGCGGCGCTGGCCGCGTTTGTGCTGCTGACGGCGGCGCTGGCGCTCTGCGCGCTGACGATGACGGCGCAGAACGAGGCCGGCGACAACATCATGCTGCAAACGGTGACGCTGGTGCGTGAGCCGCTTCTGAGGAGCCTGCTGCTGTCGCTCACCGCGCTGGCGGCACTGCTGGGCATGCACGGGCTGCTGGAACGGATGGGCGGCGTTCGGCTGGGCGCGGGGCTTTGCGCGCTGTGGCTGGCGGCGGCGCTTTTGTGGATTTGGGCTATCGGTATGCGGCAGCGGGCGGATGCGCAGATGGTGCTGGCAGACGCGCATCAGTTCGCGCGGAACCATTACGACGCGCTGAGCGGCGACTATTTGCAGGTGTACACCTATCAGCTCGGAATCGCCTTGCCGCTGCACATGCTGGCGAGGCTTTTTTCGGGCGCGACGATGGGGCAGCTTGATTTTCTGGCGCAGTGCGTCAACGCGGCGCTGGGGATCGCGGGAGCGGGCGTGCTGGCGGCGCTGGCGCAGGAGCTGCTTGACCGGCGCGCGGCCTCGGCCACGCTGCTGCTGTACATCGCGAGTCTGCCGACGCTATTGTTTGCGCAGTTCGTCTACAACATCAACCTGATGATTCTGCTGGGCGCGGGCGCGATGCTCTGCTTTGCGCGCTATGTGCGCACGGGGCGCGTCGGGTTCGGGCTTGCGTATGCGGCGCTGGCGGGGCTGGCGACGGTCGCCAAGCCCAACGCGGAAATCGTGCTGCTGGCGCTGCTCATCTGCGCACTGCTGCACGGGTGGGCGAACCGGGACATGAAAATCGTGCTGCTTGCGGCGCTGTCCTTCGCGATTGGGAAAGGGGCGTTCGCGGCTGTCGCGGCATGGTATGGGAAACAGGGCGGGGTCGATTTCCGCGCCAATGTCAGCATGCTGGCGCGGCTGGCGATGGGGATGCAGGAATCCCCCATCGCGGCGGGATGGTACAACAAATACATCGAGCAGTTTTTTGCGGCGGATGTGACGGCGCAGCAGGAAAAGGCGCAGGCGCTTGCGGCAATCGACGCGCGGCTCGGCTGGATGCGGGAAAATCCGGCGGCGGCGTTGGCGTTTTACCGGGAGAAGCTGCTGACCCAGTGGCTCGACCCGGCCTATGACAGCCTGTGGATGGGCGAATTGAGCGAAAAGGTCGGGCGATACAACGGGCTGATCGGCTCGATCTACCGCCGTAAGGACGGATTGAGGACGCTGATGGACGGGTACATGGACGCGATGCAGACGGCCGTGTACGCGCTCTCGGCGGTGGGCGGCGCGCGGCTGCTGAAAAAGAGGGATAACATGGCGGCGCTGGCGCTGCCGGTGACGATCCTCGGCGGGGCGCTGTACCATTTGCTGTTTGAGGCGAAGGCGCAGTACGCATACCCCTACATGGTGTACATGCTGCCGCTGGCGGCGGCGGGGCTGTGCGCGCTGGCGGAGAAGCTGAAAAAGATCAGCGGATGAGCGGCAGAAGCAGCAGCGTCATCACGAGGCAGAGAAACACGGTGCAGAAGCAGCAGAGGAACGTGCCCTGCGAGATATCGCCGGAGACGGGGGCGTGCGTGGCGGTCGCGTCCTGCGCGACGCCCAGAATATTCATCAAGCGGGACTTGGCGTTCCGACCGCCGATGCGGAAGGGGCTGCGCCCGGCGACGCCGCTGCACAGCAGCAGCAGAAAGCTGAACAGCGCGTCCGCAGGGCGGACGAGCAGACCGAGCAGGCGATCCGCCTGCTCGTTTTCATTGCTGACAGCGGAGAGCGCGAGAAAGCCCCAGCCCAGCGCGGCGGACAGGCGAAGCGGCAGGCCGACGGCCATCAGCACGAGCGGCACGCAGACATGCGCGACGAAGGCCGGGGCGAGCGCGGCGCAGGTCTCGCGGACGAGGGATTCATACGCGGGGATATCGCGGGAATACGCGCCGGAATCCAGCTCGCGCTTGACCGCGCCGCTCCGCGGAATGCAGGAAAGGCCGAAGAGCGGGAACGCCATCAGCACGGCCTCGACCGCCGGATGAAGCAGGGCGAGCAGGAACGGAACGAGCATCAACGTCAGCAGGAACGCCGGAAAGGCGAGCTTGCGCGGGGCGCGCGCGTCGAGCCGCTGAAAGAGGGCATAGAGCTTTTGCAGCGCGCGGGAGAGGCCGCCGGCGAATTTCGGCGCGGCGCAGTAGAGGATGAACGCGAGGAAAAGCGCGGCGGGATAGACGAACAGACGCATGGGAGAGGACCTGCCTTTCTAAACCAGAATCGGGGACGTGGTGAAATCGCGGCCGGAGGAACGGAGCGCGGGGTTTGAAACGCCGAGCGACCAGAGATCCTGCGCGCGCACGTCTAGGGCAAAGAGGGGATGGGCGCGATCAAAATCGGCGGCCTTGATGACGAGCGGAATGGCGCTGCGGCGCTTGACGGCTTTGAGCAGCGGCGCGGCGCTCCTGCGGAAGCCGAGGACGCGGGCGTATTCGGGCGCGCGGTGCGCCTGTGCAAAATCGCGCGAAAGATCCAGCAGCGCATAGGCGCACAGGCGGGAGAGGCGAGCGCGGGTATAGCGCTTGGTTTTGAGCAGGCTGTAAAGCCCGGGAAGGCTGTCGGCCTGACGGGACATCTGATAAAGACGGTTATGAAACC
>ERZ827458.1998-NODE-1998-length-11350-cov-8.493404_pt1 | contig 11350 bp, 24 predicted proteins | sample MGYA00519706_ERZ827458 | MGnify/ENA primary metagenome ERZ827458 (study PRJEB31778, sample SAMEA3449309) | human gut metagenome | biome: human gut; feature: human-associated habitat; material: faeces | place: United Kingdom | collected 2010/2012 ...
TCTTGTCATACTGCCGCACCTCAGAAGTCGAGCAGGCTGTCAAGGTCAAGCTGTAACTTGCCGCTGTCTGCTTCTGTGGAAGTTTTACTGTTGCTGAATCCGCCGTCACCGAGATCAAGCGTCATAGTGCATTTTATATCCGCACCGGGAAAGTAAAACGCAACAGCACGCTTGTAACAATCAAGGTCAGATATGTGTTCTTTTGCTCCTGCAACGCTTGCCTTGAGGCAGTCGGCAAAAGACTTGTCCGACTGCTCTATAGCCTGTGCAAATTCGCTGTTCCGCTTTGCAAAAATGCAGATCTCGTCAAGCACATAGGGCTTAACAACGTTTTCGTATCTGCCGAGCTTTGCGTCTTTCAGTTCGGCTGTAAGTTTTTTTTGATATCCATTGACTTTTCTTTCTGCCAGTGTTATACTGGTCTTGTGTAAAATTTGTTTTGCTCCCTTCGGGGAGCTCTTTTTTTATTCTCTACCGACAACCTCATAGACCACTTTGTGTATGTTTGTCATACTGTAGCACGTTTCGCTTTGCGTATGTCCTTTCCTATGGAAGTGTGTTTCTGTCGCATCGAAAAGGTGTGCATTACAGCTTTCAAACACAAACTCGCACCAGTTGCCGTAATCGCCATACTCGGTGCGGAAGATGTCGCCGGGCTTCATTTCTGCGGCGGTCTTGATAATCGGCTTGTCATATCTAATCATCGTCGTCTTCGTTCTCCTCGCCTTCACAGTCTGTTACATTGATATTGTTTACAACGCCGGCAAGCGCCTGAACAATTGCCATTACCTCTTTATAGGAAGTAACCATTGTGCTAACTTTAAATTTCATTTCCGCCTCCGTTTCTTGTTTATCATCTGGTCTTTGATAAAATCACCGCACACGATGTTATTTTCGAGTATCTGCGCTGCTATTAGCCCCGATACAGCCGGTGACTTCGGGTACTGCTTGATATACATATCAAACAGCCGACCTTTGGCTTCCTCGACGTTATCTGCCTGTATATCCATACCGTAGATGCTTTTCAGTGCCCTCAGACCGTCTTCCCAACTCTGGCAGAGTTTGAATTTTCGTTCGAGTATCTCAACTAAAAAGTTGCCAGTGCCACAGGCAGGTTCAAGAAACGTTGTATCAACGCTTACCCACATCTCTTCGGGTACTAAATCGCACATATCCTTGACGATATGTTTCGGCGTAAACACTTCTGCAAAATCCTTAACTCGCTGTTTACTTTTTATCAGTTTTTCTGACATTGCTTGTTCCTTTCTCTGCGGCGGCGAGAATACTGTCGTAAAGATCTTCCGCATATCCCTTAATAGTTTCATCGTCCGGACATTCGTCACGAGCGTCTTTTAACATCGCCGTTATCCGCCGCATTACCATAGCTTTTTGCTTGCTGTTAAACAGCTTGTACTTGCACTTTTCTCGGTTCGACCTGTTCCACTCTTTCCATGCCGGTGTCTTCAGTTTGTACGGCTTCGTTTGTTTTCCGCACTTGTCACAACGTACCGCAAAATGTCTCGGTGCGTTAAATCCGTGCTTTTCCCAGCTTTCCCGCTCTTCTTTGGGCGGCTCAGCATCGACCGTTACACCGTTGCCACCGCAAGTACACGGTAACAATTTATCTGCCATCTTTATGCTCCTTCCCGAGCCGTAACATTGCCAGTGTACCTTTGTACCACTCTTTGAGGAGCAGTCCCATCAAGCACCACACCGCAACGGTTATCATCGCTACGGGTAACATTTCGCCGCCGACAGCGAGGTATCCACGCTCTTGGAAAGCCGCATTCATAAACAGCATAGCTGTTATATTGCACACAAGAGCCGTTACAATTGCCTGTACTGCTCTTGCAAGTATGTACAGGATAACTTGTTTCTTCATCATGCTTGTCCCTCCATGTAATTTCTCAGTACCGATTTCTCAACGAACCAGTATTTTCCTACCTTCTTTGCACCGGGTATCTTGCCCAGTCTGCAGTACCTTGTGACTTCGGGTATCGTGATACCCATAAGCCCTGCAAGATACTCCTGCGACAGCATCACGGGCAAGAAGTCCCAGTTGCGTACTTGCGTCTTAATGCTTGCCATTGTGTACCTCTTTTTCCTTGCGTCTTACGCTGTCTTGTCCTTTACCTTATCGCCGTATGCCATTGATATGGCAAGCAGCTGTGCCGCCGTTGCATTTATCAGTGCGGCGGCAAGCTTTTTCTCGTGTTCCGGGAGCTTCTCATAGAGCTCGGTTGCGATTTTTACATCATCATTTTTCGTCATATTTATACCTCCTTTACATTATTTCCTTGCTGTGGTATAATCACCTCGAAAGGAGGTGATTATTATGACGTGTCCATTTGCTTCTGCCGATAAGACGCCAGCTCCATGTCATGTAAGTTGTGCACTTAAAGTCGGCAATAAGTGTGCTTTTACTATACTTGCTGAAGCAGAGCTTGCAAAAGCAGTGCAGCTAAAGAGCGATAAGCACATTAGCAATATTGCACATAGCGTTGCTGATAAGGATTAAATCGTCAAGCGCTACGCATTCATCGCTTTTCTTCGCAAGCAGTTCCAGCTGTTTGCGAAGAATTTCTTTTTCATTTGCCATTTTTCTCACCTCGCTTTCTGCTTTTCGACCACATTTGTGGTTTCTGCGCAAGACAATAACACCACTTTTGATACCCTTTGTCAACACAGTTGCACCACCTTTGTGCACTTTTGTAAGAGTTCACAAATGTAGGCTTATAGTTTTGTTCAAATGTAACAAATGTTATCTTTTACTTAATCCGCACTTGATTTTAGACCACAATTGTGGTACAATAAATAAGGCAGACAGGAGGTGAGATAACGTGGAATTAAAAGACAAGCTTAAATTTTTACGCAAGCAACGAAATCTAACTGCTCAGCAAGTAGCTGACAACTGCGAAATTTCACTCGGCGTATACAAGAAATACGAATCGGGCGAAAGAGGTGTCGGTGTGCCAGCACTTATAAAAATCGCCGACTTTTACCATGTAACTACAGATTACTTGCTTGGCCGTGAGCCTGCAACTGACCCTTTTGATATGTTACAATTGCCCGAAGATCAGAAAAGCGTTATGGAACGATTTGCAAGCTTCCCCGACGATGTAAGAGCGATAATTCTCGATGCTATCAAAGAGCTTGCAGAAGCGGCAAAGAAACGTCAGAAGTTAGGCACTACAACAGCATATACAGCGGCTCGTGACGGAGATGCACCGGGAACAGTTGAATTGCCAAACGAAAAAGTAACTCAGTTGTTAAATGCAGAAACAAAAAACAACGATTACTAATCCTATTGATTAAAAATCACCTCATGTTGCATAATAGACATGAGGTGATAAATCTATGGAAATTAAACGATACAACGTTGTCAGAGACACCTGCTGGAAGTGCCTAATAGAATGCAATGTTCGTACTCTGCCTACACCGCTCGGTGAAATATGCACGCACTACGGCATAGGCATAGTCAATGACAGCGATGTAAATATGCTCGACAAGGACGAAAGCGGAAGGATTGTATGCGTCAGCAACGCAATACGCATAATTGTCAATGATAGACATCCTATACAGCGCAGAAGATACACGATAGCTCATGAGCTCGGGCATTATCTGCTGGGGCATCTCGGCACCGATGTTTTGCAGTTAAACCGCAGGCGTTACGATATAAAACCGGACGAGGAAGTTGAAGCAGACACGTTCGCCGCTCGTCTTCTTGCCCCTGCGTGTGTCCTTTGGGCGCTTGATCTGCATACTGCAGACGAGATAGCCGAGCTGTGCAATATGTCAGTACAAGCGGCAGGCTACAGAGCGGAAAGAATGAAAAAGCTGTACCAGAAGAACAACTTTTTGAAATCTCCGCTTGAAAGAAAAGTCTACGAACAATTTAAGCCATTTATAAAGGAAAATACCCGTCACTAAAGGCGGGTACATAGGAGGTCAAAATGGCACGGATAAAAAACAAAGCCCGTGATGACGGGCGCTTGCAGTCTAAGGTGTACGTCGGCACCAAGAACGGCAAGAAACAGTATAAGTATGTGTACGCTACAAACGCAAAAGAGCTTGAGCAGAAAGTACAGGAGCTGAAAACAAAGCTGAACAAAGGTCTTGACCTCACGGCCGACCGTGATACTTTCGGCTATTGGGGCGAGAAATGGTTGAAACTGAAAAAGATAGAAGTATCGGCAGGAAGATATGTCACTTACTGTGCTAGGTACAAAAACCTTGAACCGCTGTACTCAATGAACATCTCGAAAATCAAAGCTACAGACATCCAGGACATTATAATCGACTGTGCCACAGAGCCGTCAGAGCGTACCGGAAAACCGTATGCAAAGAAAACACTTATCGAGATACGCAACACGGCAAGTCAGATCATAAAGCTTGCGATACAAAATCGTGTACTTGACTATGACTGCGCCGAAGCAGTCAAGATACCGAAATCTGCGGAATCATCTACCCGCCGAGCTCTGACGGAAGAGGAGCAGTCCTGGATAAACGATACTCCGCATAGAGCTCAGACGGCCGCTATGATTATGATGTATGCAGGATTGCGCAGAGGTGAGCTGCTTGCTCTGACGTGGCAAGATATCAACCTTGAAGAAGGTACTATATCGGTCACAAAGTCTGTGGAGCTGATAAAAGGCTTACCACACATAAAGCAGGGCGGTAAAACCGATGCGGCTACAAGGACCGTGTATATCCCTCGCAAGCTGATCAGCTACCTGCAGAGCACACCGCACGATCCTCTCGGTCTGGTATGTCCGACAGTAAAAGGCACACCGATGACTGATACAGCGTGGCGCAGACTGTGGGATAGTTATCTCGCAGATCTAAACATCAAATACGGCGACTGGTCCGGCTGTATGCAGACGGGCGGCAAACGCCCGGCGAAGCACTCGCCCGTAGAAAAGCCGTTTTTGATACCTCGTATCACTCCGCACTGGCTCAGGCATACTTTTATCACCATGCTATATATGGCGGGTGTGGATGTGCTCACAGCAAAAGAGCAAGCCGGGCATGCTGATATATCGACTACTATGTCTATATATACGCACCTGGACGAGAAGTACAAGCGTAAGAGTATATCAAAGCTGGACGAGTACCTTGAGAGTATAAGTTAATAAGTAGGGGTGTCAAATGGGGGTGTCAGAAAATTTGTATTTCGCATAGTAAAGCCGTTTGTAAGCATTTTGTTTGTGCGTTCGGGACGCAGAGGTCGCAAGTTCAAATCTTGTCACCTCGACCATATTTCTTTCAAACCGCATTTTTATGCGGTTTGTTTATTACCGGTGTCTTCTCTGCCATGCCGTTATCGTCCGTCTGCTTGTTTTCGGCGGGCTTCTCTTCGGGCTTGGGCTCGTCCTTCTGCTCCGCTGCGGGAGCGGGCTTCTTCTCCTCTTCGGGAGTTTTCTTTTCGGGTTCCATTGTTTTACCTCGCTTTCTTTGATTTTGGGTATAAAAATACCGCTCCTAATGGGGCGGTAAAATTATTAAGTTTGGTTGTGCAATCAATTGCACACGGGTATAAGAAAACCGCTCACTGCTGTGGGCGGTTAATCGTTATCGGATTTATACTCGAAATTACAAATTTGCGACTTGCAGTCTTTGTTAGCACTGTTATCATCAAAAATATCATCGGGTATGCCATTTGGATACGCTTTACATTTTCTAATCCATGTTCTATCAAAGATGAAATGTTTACACAAAGCGCATTTATTTTCTTTCAACATAGTTAACCTTCTTTCAACTTTATTATTCGTTCCATAAGTTTCTTTGCTTTAGCATCTAAAATCGTAGAGGCTAACAAATCAGATATAAACTCATGATTGTCCACAAGTGAATTTTCTGAAACAGGCTTTCCACCTTCATTTTTATATCTTCTTATCAAAGTATTGATTTTAGAATTTTGATTTGCAATATCGTCTGAATAGAGCAAATGAAAATACTCATGCTTTCCAACATACTGAATTGTGTTACAGCCTTTCGGTATAAAATTACGCTTTTCCCATATGTTTAAAACTGCTCTTAAAGCATCAGGTCGATTCATGTATTCAATGTTAAGGGCTAATTCTTTTCCTATTGTTTCTGCGGCTGTCCTTTCATTACCGTAGTAACGTAAACTTATTCTACTGAAACACTCACCGTATTTATCAGAAAGTGACTTAATAGTTGAAAGTATCTCTCCCACAACATGACCGTTTTTAAGTTTATCTATGCCAGCAATATATGAAATTCCCATTTCATCTTTGACATATTTCTTTAAACTATCAACGCTTTCTTCGTCAATAACCTCTTCGTAATCTCGGTAATCAAATTCATTTTTCTGTGCAAGTTGCCTTATTTCTATTATATCACTTTCATCCGAATTGTCAACAGTATCATCTGTAAAATTTTGTACAGCTTCTTCGCTGTCTGTCACTGTTTCAACAGGCTGTTTTACAGTTTCCTGTACGTTTTTTGTCGTTTCGGCAGTTTCAACGGCTTCATCGGCTTCATCAGACACAACCGCAGTCGGCGTATCGTCTGTGTCTTCGTTGCTCTGCACAGGCTTTATAGGCTCAGGCTGTACAAAATTCATTGTGTTTTCGTTATTTTCCGGCTTAGAAACGTTATTTTCCGGTTCAGAAACGTTATTATCCGACTGAGGAATATTAGGTTCTTTATCTGTCGGAACAGGATTTTTGCTTTCGGTATCGGTAGCTTTAACAGGCGCTTCTTCCGTTCTCGGAGCTGCCTGCTTCGGCTCACCCTTACCGCTGTAGATCTTCTCCCTTGAATAATCTCTGCGAAGAACATCGTCGTGCTCTTTGATAAACTCTCTGAGCTTGCCTTGCTCCTCACGGAGCTTACGCTTATACTCCTTGACCTTCTTCTCGTCCTGCGTGCCCTCAACCTTGCGTTTGAGCGCTCTTATCTTGCGCTCCATGGCACGTTGCTTTTCTTCGAGCGCTCGCTGTTCCCGTATCTTCTCGGCAGGAATCGGCTGAGGTATCTTTGTAAGCCCCTCTATGTACTGCCCCATAGTATGACGGCAGTTAGGGTGGAACAGCCCGCCTCGGATTGCCACAGACAACAGCATAAACCACTTGTCGCAGTAGTTTGACTTGCCGAAGTCGCCGCTTCTCTCGCCGTTCCATACGGTAAACACATCGTCTATGTAAACCTTGCCTTGCCACGGCTCACACGTTTTTGAACAGCCGCCGTACTGCGATATAAGCACAGTGTCATATCCAAGCTCTGCAAAGCGTTTAGCCGCACCCTGCAATGTTGCCCTTGTGGACGTTGTGCGCAGTGCCATACGCACATAATCGGCAATATTAACTCGCCTGCCGTCTGCGTATACGATACAGTTTATGCCCTTGTCGAGAAAATCCCTTGTTGCAAGGTCGATTGCTTCATTAAGCGTAATTGAGCCTGTGCCCATCATAAGCTGTACCTTGTTCAGCGTTGTGCGGTAAACATCGTCCATATTACGCACAGCGGCGGTAAGGGCGGTCTTTATTCGACCTGCCCTGCAACATTCGCCGTTCTTCGTCTATCAGTTCATCGCCGACTTCTTCAAGGATTTCGGGGATAATCTTGTTGTTCAGCTTGCTATCCATTTCGTTTACTACTTGAATGAGATCTTTAAGGTCCATTCCGGACAAGTCAAGAGTGAATAAATCATCGGACATTTAACCGCTCCTTTCAGAAAATTGGGTATAAAAAATCCACCCCTTTCGGAGTGGATGATTTATTCAGTTTTGGGCATAAGAAAAGCACACCCTTTCAGATGTACTTAATTTATGTTTAATTGTGGTTGCTGTTAACTTTCAATTACTTCAAAAAGCTCAGGCGGGAACAAATAATCTTCGTCAAGTTCTGTCATTATACGAAACCAACCCTTTTCAACTGATATAACATTATATATTTTCCCTTTTTCAATTGCCACAAGTTCTTTACCGATATACTTTACTTTCATTCCAACCACTCCTTTATAAAAAACTCATGTTTACCTACGCTTTCGCATTGTACCCAATGTACTTCTGCTTTACGTTCTTCGCCATAATAATCAACAACGCCCTTACCTTTGCAGTGTTGCTAGTCCTCAGGCTTTCCACCGTATCGTTCTGCGTATTTATCAGCTTTACGAAATATAGTTTTTGAACCTTTCCCGGCAAAAACTTGTACATCTTGTATTTTTGTTCCTTCTGAAAAATGAAAAGTATCACCTGTTTGCAAATCCATAATATTATAATTCTTAGCTTTTGCACTTAGCGACTTTCCTATTTCAATATCGTCTAGTTATATTATACCACTTTCCCCGCCGTTGTCAACCCCGCTACCGCTTGTAAACCTACCCGTGTGCGGATCGTGGTTATGGTTATACCTGAGCAGTATCCCGATTTCTTCAAGGCATCTGAGTTCCATATCCACAAGTAATAGGTCGTACCTGTCACTGTGGCATAATTCGATTATGCCGAAATATCCTTGTATCAGTGTCATTTTATCAGCATTCCTATAACTACCGACAGCAGACCGCCTATAGTCCCTGCTATCATAAATTCTGAGTGATCAAGCAAAAATTCCTTTATTCTTTCCATAATATTCTCCTAATACTGCACGAACAAATTACTGCTCCTTTCTGTGTTGTGGGTATAAAAATACCGCCCTCATGGAGCGGTAAAATTATTAAGTTTTGTGCAATCAATTGCACACGGGTATAAGAAAATCGCTCTTAAAGAGCGGCTAAAAATAACAATTTCAAGTTTTTTCTTCGTCCTCGTCATCTTCCCACTCAGAAGCGCAGGGTGGCAAGCCCGGAGGAACAATTTCTTCGAAATAATCGTCCAGTTCGTCAATAGTTACATCAGGATGAACCTTAATATACTCAGTCATTTCTTCTTCAACCTCGTACTGTTCCGCCGCACCAAGCAAAAAGAAAAATTTATCAAATAAGTCTCTTTCTTCATTCGTTTTCCATTCGTCTTTTATACTATCAGCAAACATATTTCGTAACAATCGCTGAAAAGGAGTGTTATATTTTTCAAATTCACTTTTATTCATCTGCCTGTCACCTACTTCAATATTCGTTTATGAGTTATAATGATTCCGCCTTATCATCCGCTTCAGCTTTATACGCATACTTATCGTCGTAAATTACACCTTTTGAGCCTTTGGTAGCGTTAGGATAGCGTTCCTTAAATGCTGAACACAATTTACCGTATCTGTTTTGGCTCACTTGTATGCCTTTGTGATTTCTCTGCGGTGACGGTGCATATTTTGTTTTAGGCAATACCTCCGAAACGGTTGTTACCGTGCCATCATCATTAACCTTGATTTCCTTGATTTTCTCTCTTGTTTTCCCGCCCGGCGTATTTGTAAACTTGCCGTCTTTTGCATGATAGGGATTTTCTCTCTTTTCTGTTATTATATCACCCTCATCGCTGCTTTGCAAGCCCGCATCATCAATTTTAACGTGGCTGTCGGTATTCGGCGTGTATATCTGCTTTGTCTTAGCATCGTAAAGCCCGGCAAGCTCTTTATCAAGATCCTCCTCGCTCGGCAGAACAGGGAGCGTTGTAGAACGGCAGAACGGGTGCATAGGTGGAAGATTTACACCTGTCTGTGCGCTGTTACGCTTGTACCACCGTCCCCCTCGCCCTCTGCGAAGTGCTGTAAGCCGATGAAAATTCTTCTGTTGTTCATGTTTCTGTCCTTTCTCCGCCCACTGCGTTCATTGCCCACAACGTTCGGAATAAATTGTTTTTGGGTATAAAAATACCGCTCCAAAAGGGGCGGTAAAATTATTAAGTTTAGTTCTGATTTGTGAAGTTGGTGTTCAAGTCAAGTGCAATCAATTGCACACGGGTATAAGAAAACCGCTCTTAAAGAGCGGTCGTCATATTCAATTTACAGTCAGCTGACTGCCGATAAGCATTTGCGCCGCCTGCGAAATAAACGGCAGTGTGATAGCTCCTGCATTTTTCAGCATCGCCTTTACCTTTCTCCACACCTCAGGCTCACGGATATTGTCAAGATACTCATGCCCGCTGTATGTGATACTGCTTACATTGCCTTCTATGAAATGTCATGCCGCAAAACTTACGGTAGCATTTATATAGCCGACTTCTTTCAGATTCTCGATTGTATAAAGAATTTCGTTATCTTCATACTTCGGGAGCTGTTCAAATATCGTTTCAACCGTCAGCGGATTTAAATTAAGCTCCTCGTCAATCGTCTTGCTTTTCTCAACGGTAAGCAGTACACTGCGAGCGCAATCATAATTCAGCTTCATTCTTCGTCCTCGTCATCTTCCCATTCAGAAGCGCATGGAGGTAAGCCGAGAGGAGCGATACTGTCAAAGTAAGACAGCAATTCTTCCACAGTTGCGTCTTCGTGATTCTTCACATATTCCAGCATTAAAGGCTCTACCTCATACTGCTCAGGTGCATTAAAAAGAAACAAATAATCAGCCTTATCTGTACTTGGAATATTGAACTTTGCTTTAACGTATTTCTGAAACTCGGTATACTCTTCAATTGCTTTAGCCATAAACACACCTATATTTTAACCTTTCCGTGAATAGTTAGGCTTCCATACATAAGCTCTTTTGCCAATCTGTCATCTCGTCCGTGAAAATCTTTATACTTAGATTCAATATCGGCGTATTGTGACTGATATTCTTTTTAACTTTACTAATTCTTCATAACAACCTTCAGGGCAGTTCTTAGCGTTTATATGCAATTCCGAGTTTTTCACAGGCTATTTAATTCTTTCATGCTGTTCATCTCCTAATAGTATGAATTACGGATTGTGAAACAGAATATAAGCAACTTCAAGCCTTGCTTTTGAATAAAATTGCGGTGACAGTCGCATCGGACATGGCAGAAAATTTCAATCCACGCCCTCGTAAAGAGGGCGACTATCTGAGCCGTACCGCTGTCCTCGCTATTTACATTTCAATCCACGCCCTCGCAAAGAGGGCGACAGTATTCTCTGGAGCAGATTATGCGAGAGCTTCCCATTTCAATCCACGCCCTCGTAAAGAGGGCGACAACGATCTCGTTTATTGCAGTTGTTACCGATTTATTTCAATCCACGCCCTCGTAAAGAGGGCGATAGCGTATCAAGCCCAGACCCGCCGACCGCCGGAAATTTCAATCCACGCCCTAGTAAAGAGGGCGACTTTGAGCCGTCACGGTTAAGTCCGTCTGTACGATATTTCAATCCACGCCCTCGTAAAGAGGGCGACGCTTTGCACAACATATCCGACATTTTCGCTCTGCTCATTTCAATCCACGCTGTTATTTGACAAGCAGAATCAGAATTTTTGACACGCAAAATACAAAATCAGAAT
>ERZ827458.2001-NODE-2001-length-11329-cov-2.965318_pt1 | contig 11329 bp, 16 predicted proteins | sample MGYA00519706_ERZ827458 | MGnify/ENA primary metagenome ERZ827458 (study PRJEB31778, sample SAMEA3449309) | human gut metagenome | biome: human gut; feature: human-associated habitat; material: faeces | place: United Kingdom | collected 2010/2012 ...
GAGTTCCAGATTTACTACTTTTATCGCCTAAAGGTAAATACATAGGACTAGCAATAGAGATGAAATATGGAAAGAATAAATGCACCATAGAACAAGTTAAATGGCTAGATTGGTTATATAAGCAGGGATATATGTGTAAGGTTTGCTGGAGTGCAGATGATGCAATAGCAGTAATAAAAGAATATTTGGGGATAAAATAAACAATTAAATAGGGGATTATGCAATACTAGTGTAGTTCCCTATTCTTATTTACTAATGATAGTCAAATGAAAATATGAATTGAAATAGGTGAGGTTAGTGTTAAAAAGTGAATTGAAATTGTTGCAGAATTATCCCTTAGATCTTAAAGTAGAAAAAACTAAATTAAGAATAAGAGAATGGGTAGATTACTATGGAGAAGATGGAGTATATATAAGTTTCAGTGGAGGGAAAGACAGCACAGTATTGTTACATATAGTAAGAAGTATTTACCCAAATATAGAAGCAGTGTTCAGCAATACTGGGTTAGAGTTCCCAGAGATAGTACAATTTGTAAAAACATTTGACAATGTAACTATAATAAAGCCAAATATAACATTTAAAAAAGTTATTAAAGAAAAAGGATATCCAATAGTGAGTAAAGCTGTATCTAATACAGTAAGATTAGCTAGAAAAAATATAGCTGATGGAAAAGATACATTAAGAGTTAGACAAATAAGAGGATTAGAAGAAGGATCTAAGTTTAATAAAAAGAAATGGGAATTTCTATTAGATGCTCCTTTTAAAATTTCAGATGAATGTTGTAATGAACTAAAGAAAAAACCAATGAAAGAGTATGAAAAGAGAACTGGAAAAGTACCTTTCACAGCAACTATGGCAGATGAAGGACAACAAAGAGAAGCAGCATATCTTAAAACTGGATGCAATGCTTTTAACACAGGCAGAAGTCAACCAATGGGATTTTGGACAGAACAAGATGTGCTTCAATATATAGTTGAGAATAAATTAAAAATATGTTCAGTATATGGAGACATAGTAGAAGAAAGCGACATGCTAGGCAATAAATACTATAGAACAACAGGAGAAAAAAGAACAGGTTGGAAACAGCCGTGTTAACTGGTAACAGTTAATATAATAAGTTGGTGAACTCACTGATCATGAGGTGTCTATTCTACTTGTAGGAATGGTAGGAAATGACCATTAGAGAATAGGCTAACGGGGGAAGCTAAGTCAAATGATATGCCAATCCCGTGCTAGTATTTATTTGATTTATATGATTTCGGGGAAAGGAGGAAAAAGAGATGAGAAAATATTCTATTTATATAATAAATAATCAAATAAATAAGAGTGTATCGACTATCCCGATGGGGAGTAGGGCTGAATTAATCACGGCCCGAAGCGCCAACTATCCTAAAATTTAGGATAAAGATATAGTCAGTGCCATTAGAAATAATGGAATAACACGTGCATCTACTGTATGTTTGGATGTCATCTGGAAAAAGAACCTAATAGATTTCAAAGATTAAAATATACGCATCCAAAACAGTATAAATATTGTATGGACAAGCTGGGATTAAAAGAAGTGCTTGATTATATAAATGTTAAATATGATTAGAGGTGATATTATGCTAGACGAGTTAAAAGAAATACTTAGCAGTTTATATTGCCAACTAGGGTTGACAGAGGACGTTTTAAGACTGTCACAAGTGATAGATGAACTAATTAATCAAGAAATGAAATAAGGGGGATTTAAATATGTTATTAAATAGAAAATATATAAATGACCTTACAAGAGAATTAGAGAGAGCACAAGAAACAAATAAAGATTGTCTTAAAATAATAGAATTCTGGAGAGAAAGAAGCAACAAATTAAAGGAAGATATAGAAGTAAAAGAAGACACAATCGAAAATCTATTAGATGCAAATAAAGAGTTAAGCCTAGCAAATACTTATTTAGAAAAACAAAATAGATTACTTATAAATGAAAATGCAATGTTGGAAAAGGAATTGAGCCAGTTAAAAACTAAACACAGTAGAGTCACTGGGCAATTGGACAAGTTAAGAAATTACTGTAGACAGTTAACATGCATAGATATATTAGGAACAGGGGAGGATGAATAATATGTTAAAAGTTGAAAATGTAGAAGTGTTTGGTTTTGAGGCAGCTATAAGAGGAGCAAGAAATCCTATGAATAGTTGGAATAAAATAGATAGTGAGTTTTATATAACGAAATTAAGAAATAATTGTAAAATAGGACCGAATGATTATAAAATGCTTAAAGGATTATGTATAGCAGGAAAAGACCATAGAAAATGGATGAGAATGATTAATGTAACAATGGATATAACTGCACCACTATATTGGTGGAAGGAATATGATACTTATAAAGTTGGTACAGTAGCGAATAGTTGCTCTACAATGCATAAGATACAAGCAAAAGAATTCGAACTAGACGACTTTAGTTATGAACATTTACTAGACAATAGCTTAGATGCTTTGTTTGACATTATAGATATACTAAATTACTATAGAGAAGTATTTAATACTTATCAAGATGATTATGTACATAATAAAAAAGATTATTGGTGGCAGATGATACAATTATTACCTTCATCTTATAATCAAAAGAGAACAGTTCAATTAAATTATGAAGTATTAAACACTATGTATCATGCTAGAAAAAATCATAAATTAGATGAGTGGCATACTTTATGTGATGAAATAAGCAAATTACCTTATTCAGAATTTATAACTATGAAATTTGAGGGGGTAGAATAATGAAATGTAAAATGAGATATAAATATGTTTATTTATGTACAGTGGTAACAAAAGAAAATAATAATTACGAAACATTTACCATTACGGCAAATAACGAAATAAAAGGTGATAATGGTATAGCGCATTTTCAGTCTTTTTTAGAAAAAGATGGGTACATTTTAATAAACTATAAACTTATACGTAGAAAGAGGGTGGCATAATGACTTGCCGTCGCAAGACAAAAGGAGAACGCGAATTAATAGCAGATATAAATAAGAGATTTAAAGTGTTTTGTAATGAGTCTTATGATCTAGATGGAACAGGTTGCATGAATTGTGATTTAGATTTTGCTTCAGAGGAAAGTTGTGAAATACAATATATAAAAATGCTAATGGGGAAGGATGAATAGATGAATATAGAAGAAATTAATGGAGCAATAAGAACAATAGCAGATAATTTTAAGAATCCATCGCAACAACTTAAGTTAATTGAAGAACTGGGAGAATTATCAAGAGAATTGTCTAAAGATATAGCAGTAGGTAGAAATATATCTACTGCTACAATATCAGAAATAGTTGATGTAGCTATACTAATTGAACAAATATTATATTTAGCCGAAGAAGGAGCAGCAGAATTAGCAAGAGAACAACTAGAATATAAACTTCAAAGAACATTGAAAAGAATTGAGGAGGGATATTATGAAAAATAAAGTTGAAACAATAAATATTAATTTAAGAACAGATTACGCTTATGCACTAGCGTCATTTCTAGGTGTGCAAGGTATAGAAGATACAAAATATATTATCGACAAGTACAATTTAAATATGAATAAAAATGAAATGGAAGATGTATTACAACATTTATTTAACCAATTATGCTGTGAATTAGAATTAGAAATGTAAAGAAAATTTTAGTTTTATTAGGAGGGATATAATTTATGAATATGAGTGATTGGGCTAAGAAAGAAGTTGAAATATTTACTGAGAAAAACGAAGATGAATGTGGATTTAACTACGTTGGCGAGTGTGCCAAAAGTGCATTAAAGGCTTTTGAAAGTTTAATGAATGATGGTCATAGCGGAATGTCCATAGGAATAACAAAAAATATACTCAATAAATTAATTGACGGCATAGCATTAACTCCTATAGAAGATACACCTGATGTTTGGGGGATGCCAAGTAAACTAAATGATGACAATAAAATAATATATCAATGCAAAAGGATGTCGTCTTTATTCAAAAAAATTTATGATGATGGAACTGTTAAATATTCAGATGTTGGAAGATGTGTAGGTATACCACTAAATAATCCAGTGTGCGCCTATACAAGTGGCAGAATATATGAGATAGTTGATGAATTTTTTCCAATAACAATGCCATACTCACCTAAAGGAAAAAGATATGAAGTTTACACAGATGATTTTTTATATGACCAAGATAATGGCGACTTCGATTGTGAAGCATTCTACTATATGATAACACCTGAAGGTGACAAGGTTGAATTGAATAGATTTTATCATTACCCAAAGCATGGTAATACAATTAAATTAACAAAAGAAGAATATGAAAATATGAAAGCCAAACAAGTAAAATAAGGAGTTGAGGGAGTATGAAGAAAGAGGAATTTGACAAGCTATACAAAAGAGTTGAAGGCAAGTTATTTTCCTACAATAAAATAAAAGATGACATAGAGATAATAGACTTAGAAATAGCAAAAGTAAATAATGATTATGTAGGATGTAGTGGAATAAATTATGACTCAGAGAAAACAGGCAAAACATATAATATTTCAAATACAGTAGAACAGGAAGTAATAAGAAAAGAAGAAAGAATTAATTATTTACAATACAGAAAAAAAGAATTAGAGATAGAAAAAAACAGAATAGATATCGCAATTAAGAATTTTACATTACAACAAAAGGAGTTGTTTGAAATATTATATTGTAGTAGAAGAGTTAGAGCAAGCAGAAGAGAAATATTAGAAAAAATGCATATAAGTAAAAGTACATATTACCAATTAAGAAGAGATACAGTAATAAGTGCATTAAATAGTATGTATCCAAGAGTGCTTATAGATGAAATATATACAAAGCTAGCAAATTAAGATATAGACTTGATTAGAGGGACACTTTTAGGACAAAATACGGACAAACTCCGGACTAAAAGTATAGAAAGTCATGGTACTATAATAGTATAAGAATAGCAGAAATGCTAACGTATCCTAAATTTGTATTTTTTTTAGAGCATACCACACTATGCTGGAGAAATGAGAACTTAATTCCACTCAAATTAAGTTTCTGTTCGAGGGATAAGAGTAGAGGTACTCTTCCCTCAATATGTTGCTATGGGATTTATATACAAGTGGAGTATTAAATTGTCGACTATATATGAAACAAGTATATACTCGTGTTCAACTCATGAGGGCGACTAATATATATATTAAAACATAGTAGTAGAGTGAGGAAACACTATAAAACCAATAAGAGGCCTATTGTAAAAAACCTCCGGAGTAAACCGTGATAAAATCAAAATATTCATATATATTGTGTGTTAAAAAATCTATATATTAATTAGTATTATTAATTACTTATTGTTTTACATTATATTTGCAGAAGGAAAACTGCTTAAACCATTACAATTTAATAAAAAAATAATCCGATAAAATAATTTTAACTATATCTTTAATAAAAACTTTTTAAATATGAATTTGATCTTTGATTTAATTATTATTTTTTAAACATTATTAACTACAATGCACCCAAATCAATGGGTGCAATATGGAATTGCTGGAGCATAGTAAAGTTCGATTCTTTACAATTCCAAAGATACCAAACGATTGTTTTTATTCATTACTCCCACAAAGAGCACTAATAATTTAGTGTTCTTTTTTATTTTGCTAAAAGGTGTGATTATATGGTAAAAAGATGGAAGGAAATAGATGAAGTTATAAAACCTACAATAGAAGTTCCAAAGGAATTATGGCAATTAGAAGAACAAATGAAAGAAGTACCAAACTTTGATAAAACGGATGGAGCAAAGAAAGTGTATGAAAGAAAAGAATACATAATACTAGCAGTAAAGAAAGGATATGTTGTATATAACACTGAGAAGCCATTTATAAAAGGACATTCCCATATATATGGCTTTAATGTCGCTAAAACAGTGATAGATAACTGCATAAGAAAAAAGATGCCTAAAACTAGAAACTTGTATCTATTGACCAGTCATGCGAGGGTAAGTAATGATGAAAAATATATAAGATTAGTTCAGGAATTAATAGAAGCCAAGTCGGACAAAAGAAAGCTAAAGTATAGAAATAAAAATATAAATAGTAAAAGGAGCAAATAAAATGATATTTAAAATATATTTAGCATTTGTAGCAGTATCGTTAATATCATTTATATTATATTTTCTAAGAATTAATGAATATTTAGCAGACCAAGGATTGCGATGTGTAGCAAATATGTCTACTGTGAAAATGCATAATATATTGCTTTATACCTTTATTTCATATTTATTTTGGCCACGAGTGCTATTACTTTGGAGTTATAGCTAATGATGAAGAGTTTGAAGAATTTTATAATGGAAATGAGGAAGATGCTTAAATAGAAAAGATAATGGGGTGGTGATATGGCAAGGGTAAGAAGTCCAAACAGAGATAAAGCATTTGAGATATATAAATTAAATAACGGTGAAATCTTACTCAAGGATATTGCTACGCAGCTTGGGGTTAAAGATACTCAGATAAGGAAATGGAAATCTCAAGACAAATGGGAAGAAAAAATAAAAGGAACGTTACCTAAGAATAAAAGGAACGTAACTAATAAAAAAGTAGCTAAAAAGAAGAATACAGAACAGACTGATTTTAATGAAGTGGAGTCAATATTAGAAAATACTAAACTTACTGATAAGCAAAAGCTTTTCTGTATTTATTATATAAAGAGTTTTAATGCTACCAAAGCTTATCAGAAAGCTTATCAATGCAAGTATGATGTAGCTAATTCAGAAGGATATAAGCTTCTTGTAAAACCTTGTATCAAATTAGAAATACAAAAGCTTAAGAAAAATAAACTTAATAGAGCTATGTTAAGTGAAGATGATATATTTCAAAAGTATATAGATATAGCTTTTGCAGATATAACAGATTACTTAGAGTTCAATAGTAAGGAAGTACAAGGCGAATATGGAACATACACTAAAAATACTATAAGCCTTAAAAATAGTGGCGAAGTAGATGGAAGCTTAATAAGTGAGATATCAGAAGGCAGAGACGGAATAAAAATAAAGCTACAAGACAAAATGAAAGCATTGCAATGGCTATCAGATAGAATGGACTTATTACCTACTAGTGTAAAAACTAAACTTGATATAGAAATGCTTAAACTGGAAGTGGAAATGAACAAACATGATAATACACAAGAAGAAGTAGAAAACGATGGATTTATAGAAGCTTTAAACAATGCGACAGATGAGGTATGGAACGATGAATAAGCTTGATGTTTTAAAAAAGAAATGGTCCAAAATAAAAAATAAAGTCCATACAGTGAAAAAAGCTACTATAAAATTTAAACCATTTTCCACTAAACAAAAGAAGGTCCTTACATGGTGGATGGACAATTCACCAGTACATGATATGGATGGAATTATAGCAGATGGAGCTATACGTTCAGGAAAAACTGTATCAATGTCACTAGCTTATGTTGTATTTGTCATGGAAAAGTTTAATGGACAAAACGCTGGTATGTGCGGTAAAACAATAGGCTCATTTAGAAGAAATGTACTGTTTTGGCTTAAATTAATGTTAAAAGCTAGAGGATATAATATACAAGATAAAAGAGCAGACAATCTATTAATAGTAACAAAAGGTAATGTTACTAATTATTTTTATATATTTGGTGGAAAAGATGAAAGGTCACAGGATCTTATTCAAGGTAGAGTGATGCCTCCTTATACAGAAATGTATAAGTAAACTTCGGGCAATATCGGTGAAGGCTGAGATGCTAATACCGAGATAACCTATAGAGTTAAAAGACTGTAGGTATCGTAGAGCATAGGGATTGAAACTATTTTATTATTTAGCATAGTTAGGAGGTGACCTAGTGAATGGTGAAATTTATATATTAAAAAATAAAATAAATAACAAAGTGTATATAGGTCAAACCACTCAAGGTAGTAAGGTACGTTTTAAACAACATTTAAAATTATTGAAATCCAATCAAACTCAATTAATTCATAAAGCTATAAAAAAGTATGGTAAAGAAAATTTTTATTACGAAGTATTATATGAAAATATAGATAATTACGAGCAATTAAATAAATTAGAAGAAGAATGTATTTTAAAATATAATTCTTTAACTCCTAATGGTTACAATATGTGTCCTGGAGGTCAAAAATATAGAAGAACAAGCATTAAATTTGATGCCGATGAAATTAATGAAATAATAGATTTATATAATAATGGTTATTCGACCAGAAAAATAGGAGATTTATTTAATGTGTCAAGTTGGTCTATATCTAAATTATTGAAAGATAATAATGTTAAATTAAGGAATAAAAATTTTAATTTGCCAGATAGGAGTTCAAAAATAAAAGAAGATGAATTAAGGAAGTTATTTTTGGAAGATAACCTTAGTATAATAGAAATATCAAAAATATTAAATGTTAGTACTAAGACAATAAGTAGAGCGTTAAAAAGATATAAAATAAAATAATAGAATAGAATATAATATCACATTTTATAATGTCAATCAATTTATTTTGATTGCCCACGAGTGTCCGACACGATTATATATAGGATAATCTGAGAACCTAACGTTAAACGAGGGTGAAAATATATGCCGAACTTATAGGAAACTATAAGAAGTAGAGGATAAAAAGCCTTTACGATAACAAATTGATTACATTATGTTCATGTTTCTTTGATGAAGTAGCATTAATGCCTGAGTCTTTTGTCAACCAAGCAACTGGTAGATGTTCAGTAGAAGGAAGTAAGTTTTTCTTCAATTGTAACCCAGGGGCACCTTTCCATTGGTTCAAGAAAAAATGGATAGATGAAGCTGAAAAGAAAAATTTATTGTATTTACATTTTACAATGGATGATAATTTGTCTCTATCAGAAAAGATAAAAGCTAGATATAAAGCAATGTATACTGGAGTGTTTTATAATAGATATATTTTAGGACAATGGGCAGTGGCAGATGGAGCTATATATCCTATGTTTAATCCGGAAATACACGCAGTTCAAATGAAAAGAAACTGGACAAGGATATTTATAGCTGGAGACTTTGGGATACAAAATGCCACTACTTTTGGTATATTTGGATATTATGCACCTGAAAAGAGATATCATCAAATAGCATCTTATTATCATAATGGTAGAGAAGAAGGGCAAAAGACAGTAAAAGAGTATGTGTCAGATTTAAAGAATTTTATACGAGAAAACATGGTTATGCCAGAATATATTGCTATTGACCCAAGTGCAGCACCACTAAGAGTAGAACTACTAAAAGATGAATATTTTAGTAGACATAATATAAGAATTATAGCAGCTAAAAATAATGTAGAAATAGGAATACAAATGGTATCTTATTTACTTAATATAAATAAATTCACTTTAGATCCAAGCTGCATTCATGATATAGAAGAATTTGGTTCGTATGTATGGGATAGTGATAAATTAGATAAAGGAAAAGAAGAAGTTGTAAAAATAAATGACCATGCCATGGACAAGATAAGATATGCACTAATGACAGATACAACTATACATAGAACATTTGATAGAGAGCTTAAACTATTTAGCGGTAAAGGAGCAAGAGAATAGGAGGTGATAAAGTGGATATATATAACAAAATAGAAAAATCGTTACTAGGATTAAATAGTACTGATACCAAGTTTGCCAAAGAACTCCAGGAAGTAAAAAAATATTATGAATTCTATGAAGGTAGACCAGAAACAATTGAAGATGACACAGAAGATGAAAGAGGGCAACTATGGAAAGTGAAAACTGACGATTATAAGCCTACTAGAGAAATCAGAAATATAACCAAGAAATTAATGAAAAAGCAGAAAAGATTTATGACCGCAGTAAAACCAGATTTTATTATTAAATCGATCGATGGAGCAGATGTTGAAAGAGTTGACAATAAAAAAGCTATAATAAATAAAATATTAAATGAAGGTAAGTTCTGGAATAAATTTTCTAAAGCTTTTTTAGATTGCACAATTGGTAAAAGAGTAATGCTTTGCTTAATTACTGATATAGACGACCAAGGAAATGTTTTATCAGAAAAACCTATTAGGTTTAGATTTTATACAATGCCAGAGTTCACATATGAATATGATCCAAATGATTGCGATAAATTGATAAAAGTACAAATAGCATACCAAGATGAAACAACTATAGGTAAACTACAGACTGAACAAAGATGGCATAAATGGATATATGAAATGAGAGGCAATGAATGCTGGGCAACTTATCAAGTTGTTGACGGTATAAATACTCAGGCATATATAGAAACAGTAAATGAAAATGGTGAAAAAGAGAAAGAAGAGATTAAGCAGGATTGGAATACAGGATTAAATCAATTGCCATGTAAAATAATATTCAACGGTGGACTAACAGGAGATGTAAGAGGACATAGTGATATAAAGGATTTAATGGATATGGCCATGGATTATAATAGAACTATTTCCGATTATAGAGATGCATTAAAATTTAAAATGTTTGAACAAGATGTATTTGTAAATGCAGATCCTAATTCTATTGCTGGTATTAAAATAGCACCTGGTTCAATAATTGATTTAAAAGGAGACCAAAGCTTAACAATAGATGGGAATATTCCTACTCCTACATATGGCAAATTAACTTCTGCATTTAACTTTCAAACTGCAGCCGATAGTTATTTAACTGGGCTAAAAAAGGATATGTACGAGTTGATGGACCAACCTTTGCCAGAGTCATTAGTTAATGTAGCAAGCGGTAAAGCACTTAGAATGTTAAATGATGATTTAATAGGAAGATGTGAAGAAAAATGGCAAGAATGGGATGATGCATTTAGATGGTTAATAGATATAATAATTGAAACTGTCAACAAAGGAAATCTTTATAGAGATGTTAAAGATATTGAAGATTTAAACCTAAATACATCATTAGAATTTTATCACAATTATCCAATACCTGATGATGAAACAGAAACAAAAGAATTAGCTATGAAAGAAGTTGAAGCTAATGTACGTTCTCATCAATCATATATTAGAGACTTTGGAGAAGCACAAGAAGCAGATAAAGAATTTGAAGAAATCTTGAATGAACAAGATAAACTTAATATGACACTTAATAGTTCTAGTGGATTAGATGATTTTAATGCTGGCGGTGAAGGCAATGAATAAAGCAATTTGTGACAAATGCAATAGAAAATTCACAATAAAGCTTCACACAAAAGAAAAAGATAATATGCAAATAACTTATTTTAAATGTCCTGAATGTTATAAAGAATACATTGTGAATGTAACAGATGAAAAGCTTAGAGAAGGTATGCTTAAAGCTATAGAGCTAAGAAATAAGATGATTAGTGATGTAAACGATAAAGAAGCT
>ERZ827458.2019-NODE-2019-length-11213-cov-8.569815_pt1 | contig 11213 bp, 8 predicted proteins | sample MGYA00519706_ERZ827458 | MGnify/ENA primary metagenome ERZ827458 (study PRJEB31778, sample SAMEA3449309) | human gut metagenome | biome: human gut; feature: human-associated habitat; material: faeces | place: United Kingdom | collected 2010/2012 ...
TGGATACAGGCCGCAGCAACGCTGCTGACCAATATTCATATTCCAAATTTATTTAAGGGTAAAATATATCAGGGCAATGCAAAAACAGTATGCGTACCCGGATTAAACTGTTACTCCTGCCCTGCCGCGACAGGAGCCTGTCCAATAGGGGCATTTCAGGCAGTTGTCGGATCATCAAAATTTAAGTTTTCATACTACATAACCGGATTTTTTATTTTACTCGGTGTAACTCTCGGCAGATTTATATGTGGTTTTTTGTGCCCATTTGGATGGTTTCAGGATTTACTTCATAAAATCCCCGGAAAGAAATTATCCACAGCCAAACTAAAGCCTCTTAGGTACCTAAAATATGTCATTCTTATTGTTTTCGTTATACTTCTTCCGATGCTTGTAACGAACTCTATAGGAATGGGAGACCCGTTCTTCTGCAAATATATCTGTCCTCAGGGTGTTTTAGAGGGTGCTATACCGTTATCTATTGGAAATGCTGCTATCCGTTCTGCGCTGGGAAAGCTTTTTTCTTTCAAGTGTATGATTTTAATTGCAGTGATTGTACTAAGTATCTTATTTTACAGGCCCTTCTGTAAATGGATTTGTCCGCTTGGAGCAATCTACTCATTATTTAATAAGGTCAGCCTGCTCAAAATCACCGTTGATAGCAGCAAATGTGTCGGATGCGGTCAATGCTCAAAGGCATGTAAGATGGATGTGGATGTGTGTAAGACACCGGATCACCCCGAGTGCATACGCTGCGGTGCCTGCATAAAGGCCTGTCCGAAGGACGCCATCTGCTACCGGTTTATGGGAAAATCATGTCAAAAAAATGACAACAGATAGCTATTAAACATTTTACTATTATTTTAAAGGAGAAATTACTCATGAAAAACAAATTATCATTTATTTCTATTTTTACACTCTGCATAGCATTATCACTTACAGCATGTGGCGTAAAGCAAGCTTCCACAACAGATTCTAAGAACACTCAGACTGAAGCCGGCTCAGAAGCATCCGGCAAATCAGATTCCAGGCTTGATGATTTATATCAGCAGGAAAATCAGCTTTTTGCAGATCACGCTGATGTGTGGAACAAGGCATTTGGCATGATGAACAAAAGTGACGCCGATCCAAACGGAAATTATGCTGATTATCTTGCCGGTACCGTAGAATCAAACAAGAATTCATTCACAGACGATGAGCTTAAAACACTTAATGAGGATATTGAAACCATACGAAAAATTGAGGAACAGATAGCAGAGCTTGAAAACAAAAATACATCATCAGACGATAACAAGAAGGACAGCTCTAAAGCCTCATCTGTATTCAGTGATTTTTCCGGTGAGGATTTTGATGGCAATAAGGTTGATGACAGCCTGTTTTCCGGTAATGCAGTAACAGTCGTCAATTTCTGGTTTACCGGCTGCAAACCATGTGTCGCTGAATTATCCAAGCTTAACGAATTAAATGATGCTATCAAATCAATGGGCGGAGAAGTTGTTGGCATCAACACTGAGACCTTCGATGGCAATAAAACAGCTATCAAAGAGGCTGCCTCTGTTCTTGAAAGCCAGGGTGTCAAATATCGTAATCTGTCAATTGACTCCTCTAGTGCTGCCGGTAAATATGCCTCAGAAATCATGGCCTTTCCAACAACTATACTTGTTGACAGAAATGGCAATATTGTAGGCGAACCAATGCTCGGCGGAATTGATAACAAGGACAACTATGATGCCCTTATGAAGCAGATTCAGTCTGTAATTGATGCAGACAGCACAAATAAATAGAGGTCTACATATAAAAAGCTCCTGAGCTAATATGCATCAGACACACTTTTGTAAAAAGGGAGTTTTTTATTTTTTGAAGGACACAACAAAATAAATCAATAAAAATGATTAAATTTAACCATTCATTTTTCCAATGTCCTGTGATAGGATATAGAAACATGAAAAGCTGTGAAAAGGAATAGTAACTGCATGCGTTTCCGAAAAGAGAGCTGTCGGGTGGTGCGAGACAGTGGGGACAAAGCGGCGAACTCACCTTCGAGCTTCCGGCTGAATCAGTTTTGCGTGACCGGCAAAGGATCCCGCAAAAGGAAATAGGTTGTGACGGATACCCACCGTTAGCGGGGCACGGCATGTTTGTGCCGGATGAGTGCATGTGTTACATGAAATAGAGTGGTACCGCGAAAGAATTATTCTTCCGTCTCTATGATCTTTCAAAAGATATAGAGGGCGGATTTTTTTTCGCCCAAAACGAAAAACATGGTATGGAGGTCAGGAAAAATGAAGAATGCAAACAAGTATATGAGACAGTATTTTATGCCGCCGGTGTGTGAATACGACTGGGTGAAAAAAGATTATGTGGACGCGCCGCCGATCTGGTGCTCCGTGGATCTCCGGGACGGCAACCAGGCATTGATCGAGCCGATGAGTTTAGAGGAAAAGCTGGAGTTTTTCCGGATGCTCGTAAAGATCGGGTTTAAGGAGATCGAAGTAGGATTTCCGGCGGCTTCCGAGACAGAATTTGACTTTATGCGCGCGCTGATCGAGCGGGATATGATCCCGGATGACGTGACCGTGCAGGTGCTGACACAGGCGAGAGAACATATCATCAAAAAGACGTTTGAGGCGGTGAAAGGGGCGCCGCATGCAGTCATACATCTTTACAATTCCACCTCGGTGGCGCAGAGAGAGCAGGTATTTAAAAAAGATAAAGAGCAGATCAAAAAGCTTGCGGTGGACGGTGCAAAGCTGTTGAAGAAACTGGCGGATGAGACAGAGGGAGATTTCTCCTTTGAGTACAGCCCGGAGAGTTTTCATGGTACGGAAGTCGATTATGCGGTGGAAGTGTGCAATGCGGTACTTGAAGTATGGAAACCGACAGCAGAAAACAAGGCGATCATCAATATCCCGGCAACCGTAGAGACCGCAATGCCGCATGTATTCGCGACACAGATCGAGTATGTCAGCAAAAATTTGAAATACCGCGACCATGTTGTGTTAAGCCTGCATCCGCACAACGACAGAGGCTGTGGAGTCGCGGACGCGGAATTGGGTATGTTAGCGGGGGCTGACCGGATCGAAGGAACGCTGTTCGGAAACGGGGAGCGCACCGGAAATGTGGATATCATCACGATCGCGATGAACATGTTTTCCCATGGGATCGATCCGAAACTGGATTTCTCGGATATGCCAAAGATCCGTGAGACCTACGAGAGACTGACCGGCATGCAGGTCTACGCGCGCCAGCCATACGCCGGAGATCTGGTGTTTACGGCATTTTCCGGCTCCCATCAGGATGCGATCGCCAAAGGTATGGCGTTCCGGGAGGAGAAAAAGGCGGAGAAATGGACGGTGCCGTATCTGCCGATCGACCCGGTGGATGTGGGACGCACCTACGACTCGGACGTTATCCGTATCAACAGCCAGTCCGGAAAGGGCGGTATCAGCTATATCTTAAAACAGAACTTCAGTATTTCGCTCCCGGAAAAAATGCGTGAGGAAGTCGGTTACGCGGTAAAACAGGTATCAGATGAGGAACATAAGGAACTGTCTCCGCAGTGGGTATATGAGATCTTTGAGGAAAATTACATGAACCATACGCCGTATTTCCACATCAGCGAGTGTCATTTCAAGCAGAATGACGGGATCATGGCGGAGGCAACGATCTGCCACGGAGAGAAAAAGACCATCGTGGATGCAAACGGAAACGGGCGTCTTGACGCAGTCAGCAACATTTTGAAAGAATTTTTCGGGATCAGCTATGAACTTTCGGTTTATGAGGAACATGCGCTCTCCCACGGATCGTCATCCAAGGCAATGTCCTATGTCGGTATTACCTGCGATGGAAAGATGTACTGGGGCGCGGGCGTGAACGAAGATATCATCAAGGCATCGATCCATGCGCTGACCGTAGCGGTCAATAAACTGCCGCAGGTAAAAAATGATGAAAAATGTGAAGACGACAGACTGGTTTCTATGTTAAACTTTATACAGACCAACTATCAGACCGTGACACTGGAAGATATGGCGGAGCAGTTCCATTTATCCGAGCCGTACATTTCCAAATACATCAAGGACAGATCCGGGCAGACATTCGGAGAACATGTGGCGGGGATCCGTATGAAACGTGCGAAGAGCCTGTTAAAAAACGGAAACATGACGGTTGAGAATATTGCATACGCGGTTGGCTATCAGAATGTGGAGCATTTTAACCGGGTATTTAAAAAGAACATGGAAATGACGCCGGTCCAGTACCGGAATTTGAGCCGGGAGAACGGCGGCGTATAACAATAAAAAAGCAGGTGGAAATATATGATAACGATCAAAGATATGGCGGAGATTGCGGGAGTGAGCCCGACAACAGTGGCGAATGTCCTGCATGGAAGGACAAAAAAGATGTCAAAAGAGACGTTAAAAAAGGTTCAGGATGTCATTGACCGTTCGAATTATGTTTCCAATATGGGCGCGCGGGTTCTGGCAAATTATGGCTCCAGAATCATTGGAGTCATTATGAATTACGACAGAAGAGCCGAGAACAACGCGCTGTCCGACCCGTTTTACGGAACGATCGTCGGAGCGCTGGAAAAAGAGATCCGTGAGCACGGGTATTACATGATGCTCTATATGGCGGGGAGCATTGAGGAGACGGTGCGCCTTGCGTCTTCGTGGAATATCGAAGGACTGGTGGCACTTGGATGCCGGCCGGATGAGGCGCGAAAGATCCGTCAGCAGATGGAGCTTCCGGTCGTTCTGATCGATTCCTATTTTGAGGATGGAGTGGAAGACTGTTATAATGTAGGGCTGGATGATTTTGGCGGAGGCTATCGGATGACCAGTTATCTGATCCGCCAGGGACACCGTCATATCGCGTTTTTAGCTGATGAGAAAGAGCCGGTGGGGGTAGATCGTGAACGGCTCAAAGGGTATCAGAAGGCACTGGAAGAAAATGGGATCGAATTCCGGGAGAAAGATTATATCCCGCTCAGTTTCCGGAAACAGACGAGACACACCAGACTGTGGGAATTTTCGCAGGATCGGATCTCAGAATACACGGCGCTTTTCTTTGCGTCAGATTTTTACGCGAGTGACGCGGTCAATATTTTCCGGACGCAGGGGATCCGTGTGCCGGAGGATATTTCCATCGTCGGGTTTGATGATAATGTCTTTGCGGAACATTGCAGACCGATGCTCACAACGGTGCAGCAGGTGGTTGCGGACAAAGCGTACTATGCGTTTGATATGCTTCATAAGCTGATCAAAGGCGAGGAGTGCCCGGAATCGAACATTCATCTGCCGGTAAAACTGGTCATCCGGGAAAGTGTGAAGAAACTGGGTTAAGGATCGCAAACGGAAATAAATAGGTAAGACAGACAGGAGACATCTGTTGTGCAAAATGCACATAAGATGTCTATTTTTATTGTGAAAATAATAGGTGTTACACAACACCTATTGCCGTAAGTAGGGGAAAATGATACCATATGCATTGTAAGGGAAAGGTGTTACGCAACACCAACATTATTTAGGAGGGATTTATATGAAAGGGAAAAAGATTGTAGCACTTGGATTGATCGCTGTAATGACAGGGAGCATGCTGGCAGGATGTGGGGGTACATCCGGCGGCGAAAGCGGAACCGAACAGACGGCAAAGAGCGATGGAGGAACGGTGGAACTTGAACTGTTTTCCAGTAAAACAGAGAATGCGGACGCACTGCAGAAGATGATCGATGGATTTATGGAACAGAATCCGGATATCAAGATCACGCTCACCTCAGAGTCGGATGCCGCAACAGTTTTAAAAACAAGACTGACCAAGAATGATATTCCGGAGCTTATCTCAATGGGCGGTGATTCCAACTATACCGAGCTTCAGAGCGCGGGCGTACTGCTTGACTTGAGCGGAGACGATTTCATCTCCGAAGTGCAGGATGCATATCTTGAGATGCTTTATGATGTAAATGTTGACAAGGAACAGGCAGCATATGGCGTACCGTACGCAACCAATGCTTCCGGCGTTTTATATAATGAAGACCTGTTTGCGCAGGCTGGAGTGGAAGTGCCAAAGACCTGGAGCGAGTTTCAGGATGTTATAACAAAGCTGGAGGATGCGGGAATCACACCGTTTGAATTCACCTTCGCGGACAGCTGGACCTGCCTCCCGCCGTGGAACAGTATGGCACCGGTCATCCCGGCAGCAGACTTTACCGATCAGAGAAAAGAAGGAAAAACAACATTTGTCGGTACACATGAAGAGATCCTGGAAAAATATCTATCGCTTTTGGATCATGCACAGGATGATTTCATGGGAACCACCTACACAGACGGTAACGCAGCATTCGCAAATGGCAGTGCGGCAATGATGATCAACGGAAACTGGGCAATTTCCGAGTTCTTAAATACAAATCCGGATATGAATGTCAATATGTTTGCATTCCCGTCCGTAGATGATGAGAGCAAAAACACGGTAACTTCCGGTGTAGACGTATTATTCGCAGTATCCAACCAGGGAAGCGAAGAGCAGCAGGAAGCAGCAAAAGAATTTATCCGCTACGCGCTGACCAAAGATGTTGCACAGGAATATATTGACGATCAGTTCGCATTCTCCGCAGTAAACGGTGTGGAACAGCAGAATGAGACGGTATCCGGTGTCGCAAAAGATATCGCGAACGGCAAGGTATCCAACTTCCCGGATCACTACTATCCGAACGGATTTGATCTGTCAACGATCTTACAGCAGTTTGCTTTAAATAAAGTAAATGGCATGGATGATACCGAAAATATTTCAGAAACACTGGCATCCTGTGACGAGCAGTACGATGCGGCAAATGTAGAATAAAAACAAAAGAGGCGTTTGTATGAGACAGAAAAATAGAATTAACAAGGCATTTTATATTATGACAGTGCCGATGGCGATCCTGTTTTTCTGTTTTCATACCTTTCCGTTTCTGCAGGGTGTGTTTTACAGCTTTACGGACTGGAAAGGATATGGAAACTGGAAATTTGTAGGATTGCGTAATTATCTTCATATCTTTCAGGATAAAAATGTGCTCTCTGCATACCTTTTTACTTTTGAATTCGCGGTCTGCGCGACCATACTGGTCAACGTGTTAAGTCTTTTGGTGGCATGCGCGCTGAATGCGAAGATCAAATGTAAAAACTTCTTAAAAGCAGTCTTTTTCCTGCCGTATATGCTTGGAACACTGATCATCAGCTATGTATTCAAATACATTTTTTCCAACATCATTCCGGCGTTCGGAAAGGCACTCGGCATTGCGGCGTTAAGCAGCAATGTACTCGGAACCAATCATGCGTGGATCGGGGTACTGGTGGTTACGGTATGGCAGTCCATGGCGTTTAATACGCTGATCTATCTCTCAGGACTGCAGACGGTAGACCGTGATCTCTATGAGGCTGCGGCACTGGATGGCGCGACCGGCTGGAAACGCTTTATCAAGATCACGTTTCCGCTGATCGCACCGTTCTTTACGATCAACATGGTCCTTAGCGGAAAAAATTTCCTGATGGCATTCGATCAGTTTATCGCAATGACCAACGGCGGACCCGGAACGGCAACCACAACGATCTCCGTGCTGATCTATAAGAAAGGCTTCAGTGGCGGACAGTTCGCATACCAGTCGGCAAATGCGGTGGTACTGTTTTTAGTAGTAGTATTGATCTCGGTATTTCAGCTTCGGGTATTGGAGCGAAGGGAGGCGAAGGTGAACTGATGGAACAGGTGATAAAAACAAAAAAAGAAAAGGCAAATCTGCCACTTACACTGCTTTTATTTCTGATCGCGATCCTGTTCATTTTCGGACCGCTCTATATGACAGTAGTGATAGCCTTAAAAAGTCCGCAGGAGATGGGAAATGTGCTTGCACTTCCAAAGAGCATCCAGTGGAGCAATTTCACGAAGGCATGGGAGATGACAGATTATCCGAGAAAATTCGGAAACACATTGTTTATTACGCTGGTAAATCTCGTATTTACCGTATTTACCAATGCGATGGCTTCCTACGCGATCGCGAGAAACCGTAAAAAGAGCAGATTTTTCAATTTCCTGTATTACTATTTTATCAGCGCAATGTTCATTCCGTTTAATGTTCTGATGCTTCCGTTAGTAAATGAGGCAAATAAATTTCATATCGATAATGTCATCGGTATCACATTTTTGTATATTGTATTCGGTATGCCGATGAATACGTTTCTGTATACCGGCTATATCAAATCCATACCGGAAGCGCTTGATGAGGCGGCAGTGATCGACGGCGCAACGCCGATCCAGACCTTTGTGCTTATCATGTTTCCGATGTTAAAGCCGATGACGGCGACGGTTGCGATCCTGTCCGTGATGTGGACGTGGAATGACTTTCTGATGCCGCTCGTACTTTTAAGTGACAAGAGCCAGCAGACATTACAGCTTGCGCAGTACATTTTCCAGGGACAGTTCAATACGCAGTATAACCTGGCATTTGCCTCGTATCTGCTAGTTCTGCTTCCGGTGCTGATCTTTTATGTGATCTGCCAGAAATGGATCATTTCCGGTGTTGTGACCGGTGCGGTAAAACAGTAAAGAAAAGAGAAAAGTGAGGAAAAAGATATGAAAAACACATGGTGGAAAGAATCTGTGATCTACCAGATCTATCCGAGAAGCTTCTGCGACAGCAACGGCGACGGCATCGGAGACATCCAGGGTATCATAAGCAAGTTAGACTATTTGAAGCGGCTTGGGATCGATATTATCTGGCTTTCTCCGGTCTATGAATCACCGAATGACGATAACGGATATGATATCAGTGATTACAGAAAGATCATGAAAGAATTCGGAAGCATGGAGGATTTTGACCGGCTTCTGGCGGAAGCGCATGTGCGCAACATCCGTATCATCATGGATCTCGTGGTCAACCATACATCCGATGAACATGCATGGTTTGTGGAGAGCAGAAAGAGCAGGGAAAACCCGTACCGTGATTTTTACATCTGGAAAGAGGGAAAAGACGGAAAAGAGCCGAATAACTGGGGATCCTGGTTCGGCGGAAGCGCATGGCAGTATGATGAGACGACCGATATGTATTATCTGCATATTTTCTCGAAAAAGCAGCCGGATCTGAACTGGGATAACGCGGATGTAAGAACGCAGGTCTATGATATGATGCGCTGGTGGCTGGAAAAGGGCGTGGATGGTTTCCGCATGGATGTCATCAGCCTGATCTCCAAAAACCCGGATTTCCCGGATGGTGAGGTAAAAGGGTTGTATGGGGATCTGACCCCGTACTGCGCGCATGGCCCGCATGTCCATGAATATTTACAGGAAATGAACCGCGAAGTGCTCTCAAAATACGATATCATGACGGTTGGAGAGACCGCATGCGTAACACTTGAAGAAGCGAAAAAGTATGCGGGAGAAGACAGAAACGAGTTAAATATGGTATTCCAGTTTGAACATGTGGAACTCGGAAGCGGAAAATACGGAAAGTGGAACGATGCTCCGGTCGATCTGGTGCAGCTTAAAAAAGTGTTCAAAAAATGGGAAGAAGGCCTTGAGGGGATCGGCTGGAATGCGCTGTTCTGGGGCAACCACGATCAGCCAAGGGCGGTTTCCAGATTCGGGGACGACAAAGAATATCGTGAGTGCTCCGCGAAAATGCTCGGTGTCTGCCTGCATCTGATGAAGGGTACGCCTTATATCTATCAGGGCGAGGAACTCGGCATGACAAACGCCGGTTTTGAGAAGCTTTCAGATTACAGGGATCTGGAATCGATCAATGCGTACCATGAGCTGGTGGAGGAACAGGATGTCCCGGCAGAGCAGATGATGACTTATTTAAAGAAGATCAGCAGGGATAACGCGAGAACCCCGATGCAGTGGAATGACGAGGAAAATGCCGGATTTACGACCGGAACACCGTGGATCGCAGTCAATAAAAATTACAGAGAGATCAACGCGAAAGCGCAGATCAAAGATCCGGATTCTGTATACAATTTTTACCGGAAGCTGATCCAGCTGCGGCATGAGGAGGAGATCGTGGTACACGGCAGCTTTGAGATGCTCTCAGAGGACAGCAAGCAGATCTTTGCGTATCAGCGTGTGCTCGATGATACAAAGCTGGTGGTGTTATGCAATTTCACGCCGAACCATGTGGCATTTGACGGATTGCCGAAGAAAGCAAAGATCGTGATCACAAACTACAAGACTGAGGGAGGATCGTTTCTGCGGCCTTATGAGGCAGTGGCGTATAAAGTTCCGGTGGAGGAATCTTCAGACAAGTAAATCGCTGCATGTAACATCAAAGACATTCGTGTCTGGTAAAAATACCGGGCGTGAATGTCTTTTTTGGGCATCAGATAAGTTTGACAATGAAAGCGTAATTACCCGCATATTTCGTATGTTATGGACAGTATGAGGAAAAATTCAGGGAGCGATAAAAGAAAAGGGCGTTTGGTTAATTCCAGATGATGCGATAATATCAATTCTATATATACAATGATTGACTCGTTAAGTGAGGAAGAACTGTTTAAGCTACACATGAGAAAATGGAAGAAGATTGGTTGTAATCTGAAATATGGGTAAAATATCACAAAAATCGAATGAGAATTTTGTGGATGGTTACACGTTTAACCTTTGTAAAAACCATATTTCTATTGTAATATTGAACCAGAATATCAAAAATCAGAAATCAATGTGGCACAGAACAGAGGAGAAAAAACATGAATAAAGAAATGACCGTAAATGGGAAAAGCTATACAATAATTAAATTGTTAGGAAAGGGGAAAGGTGGATATTCTTATTTGGCAGAGTCTGGAAATAACAGGTATGTTTTGAAGCAGATACATCATGAACCTTGTGATTATTATCAGTTCGGAAACAAGCTTGAGGCAGAAATTAGGGATTACAAGAAATTGAAAGAAATCGGAATAAAGATGCCTGCCATGCTTGAAACAGATGTGAAAAATGAACGTATTTTGAAGGAGTTTATTGACGGTGACACGATTTATCAGTTGGTTTTAGAAGACAAGATGAAAACTGGCTATATCGAGCAATTGCATAAAATGTGTGCGCTGTTATATGCTGCCAATACAAATATTGATTATTTTCCAACGAATTTTGTTGTACATAATGAAGAAATATATTATGTGGATTTCGAGTGCAACGATTACATGGAAGAATGGAATTTTGAAAACTGGGGTGTAAAATACTGGTCAAAGACACCGGAATTT
>ERZ827458.2020-NODE-2020-length-11198-cov-5.363816_pt1 | contig 11198 bp, 10 predicted proteins | sample MGYA00519706_ERZ827458 | MGnify/ENA primary metagenome ERZ827458 (study PRJEB31778, sample SAMEA3449309) | human gut metagenome | biome: human gut; feature: human-associated habitat; material: faeces | place: United Kingdom | collected 2010/2012 ...
CGGGGCCAGCCAGGAAAGCGTCGACAGAAGTGGGGATGCCCTTGTTCTCGGTCAGGATACTGACCTGCCACTCGGCGTACAGAGCGCGGACATTGGCGACGTCAGCGGCCTCCTTGGACTTGGTCAGAGCGCCGTTGAATACGGGAATGGCGATGGCCACCAGAACAGCGATGATGGCGACAACGATCAGCATCTCCATCAGGGTGAAGCCTTTTTTGTTGTTGAGTTTTTTCAGCATGGGTAGTTTCTCCTTTTCTGTTTGTAGTTCTATATCGTCCCGCGGCGTTGCGCGCGGAAGTGATACCTTGGTTATATGCCGCCGTACAGGGTGAACATGGGCAGATAGACCGCCAGCAGCAGTATGACCACCAGCACGGCCAGGGCAATGGTGATGGCCGGCTCCAGCACGGCCAGCAGCCGGGCGGTGGTGACGGACACCTCGTTGTCGTAGTAGCCGCCGATCACGTCCAGCGTCTCCTCCAGCGCGCCGGAGCGCTCACCTACGCCCACCATCTCAGTGAGCATGGCGGGGAAGCATTCGATGCCGGCCATGCTCTCAGCCATGGGACGGCCGCGCTCCACGTCCTGCCGGACCTGACGGACCGCCAGCGAGAAGGTGTAGTTGCTCACGACGTTGGCGGTGACCTCCAGTGCCCGGGGCAGCGGCAGACCTGCCGCCAGCAGGGTGGCCATGCTGTGGGCGAACTGGGCGGCGGCGTTCATGGAGTGTATGCGGCGCAGCGGGGCGCGCGTCAGGCTCCAGGCGGCAAGCGCGGCGCGGCCGCGCTCCGTGCGGCGGAAGGTCAGGTAGGCGATGACCAGCAGGGCCAGAACGCCCAGCACCAGCCACCACCACTTGGTGAAGAAGGCGCTGACGGCCATCAGGGCTCTGGTGACGCCGGGAAGGCTGCCGGAGCCCAGGTCCGTGAAGGCGTCCGTGAACGCGGGGACCGCCACGGCGATGATGATGACAAAGACGACGATGGCCACGATGATGACCATCACAGGGTACGTCAGGGTGCTGACGATCTTGGCCCTGGTCTTGGCGGAACGGTCGTAGTAGGCATGCAGACGCTGGAAGCAGCTCTCCAGCGTGCCGGACTGCTCGCCGGCGCGCAGCGTCTCGGTAAAGGTCTTGGGCAGGTAGGGGGCGTTGTTCTCGAAGCTCTGGGCCAGAGAATAGCCGGCGCCCACCTCCTCGGAGACCTTATCCAGCATTCGGCGGAGGTATTTGTTCTTCGTCTGGGCGGCTACCATGGACACGCAGCGCTCCACCGACAGCCCGGAGGCCAGAATGATGGCGAATTGGGAGCACAGGAGCGCCAGCTCTTTCTCCTTGACCCGGAAGGCCACGGGGCGGGAGAGCACGCTCTCCTTCTTCTCGGGAACGGCCTCCAGCTTCGTGATGATGGCAACGCTCTCGCGGAGCTTGTCCGCCGCCTCAAATTCATCGTAGGCGCGGAGCACACCGGAGACTTTCGCGCCGCCGGCGGTCTGGCCTTTATAACGGAATGTGGTCATGGGCGCGGGGCGCTCCTTTCTGTGAAATCAGGTCTCGGCGGCGGTGTTGATGACGCGGGCGGCCTCCGCCGCGGAGGTGACGCCGGAGAGCACCAGCTCGCGGCAGCTTTCCCGCAGGGTGGTGAAGCCGTCCTGCCGGGCGGCGGCCAGCAACTCGTCGCCGTCGGCGCCGTGGCTGATGCGCCGGCGGAGGCGGCTGTTGAGCAGCAGTATCTCGAACACGGCGCGGCGGCCGATGTAGCCGGAATGGCGGCACTCGGGGCAGCCGGCGCCCTTGTAGAAGGTGACGTCGCTGTCCTCGGGCAGGCCGAGAAGAAGCAGCTCCTCGGCAGAGGGACGGTAAGCCGTTTTGCAGTGGGGACAGAGCTTGCGGACCAGACGCTGGCTGACCACGCCCCGCAGGGCGCTGGACACCAACCAGGGCTCCACGCCGATGTCCTCCAGACGGTGGACGGCGGAGACGGCGTCGTTGGTGTGCAGGGTAGAGAAGACCAGGTGGCCGGTGATGGCTGCCCGCATGGCGATGGAGGCCGTCTCACCGTCGCGTATCTCGCCCACGGCGATGATGTCCGGGTCCTGACGCAGGATCGCGCGCAGGCCGCTGGCAAAGGTCATGCCGGTCTTTTCGTTGATCTGACACTGGTTCACGCCGGGAAGGTGGTACTCCACCGGATCCTCCAGCGTGACGATGTTCAGCGCGTCGCTGGACAGGTCGCGGAGCATATTGGACATGGTGGTGGACTTGCCGGAGCCGGTGGGGCCCACCAGCAGCACCACGCCGCTGGTGTTTTTCAGCAGGGCGTTGTAGTTGTCCAGGTCGCGGCCCTCCAGCCCGAGGACGGACTTGTCCAGCACCTGGGCGGACTTGTCCAGCAGGCGAAGGACGATCTTCTCACCGTAAACGGTGGGCATGGAGGCGATACGCAGGTCAAGGCTGTGGCCCCGGACGGAGAACATGGCGTGGCCGTCCTGGGGCACCTTGTGCTCGGCAATATTCATGCCGCCCATGATCTTCAGGCGGGAGATGACGGTGTTCTGCAGATCGGCGGGCACAGTGAGCACACGCTGCAGCAGGCCGTCAATACGCATACGCACCAGCATTTCACCCTCCTGGGGCTCCAGATGGATGTCGCTGGCGCGCTCGGTGAAGGCGCGCTCGATCAGGGAGTTGACAAAGCGGATGGTGGGGGCCGAGGCCTCCGGGTCGGCAGTGTCCCGGGCCATCTGGGCGGGGATGATGTCCTCGCCGGCACCGGCCTCGCGCTTCATCTCCTCGATGACGCGGGCGGTGCCCTCGCTGCCATACAGGCGCTCGATGGCCTGCTCCACAGCCTTGCGGGTGGCGATCATGGGGATGATGCGTTTGCGGGAGGCGGTCTTGACCTCGTCCTGGGCCACAAAGTCCAGGGGGTCGTGCATGGCCAGGTACAGGCGGTCCTGCACCAGCTTTACCGGGACCACGAGAAACTTTTTGGCCAGGTTCCGGGGGACGTATTTGGCCAGCTCCACGGGAATGGACACGGCGGTCAGGTCCACGAAGTCCACGCCCAGCTGCACACGCAGCGCGTCAATGAGCTGCGCTTCGGAGATAACCCCCTGCCGGATGAGAACATCGCCCAGACGCTGGCCGTCCTCGCGGGGCAGGGCCAGGGCCTGCTCCAGCTGCTCGCCGGTGATGATACCGGAGGAGACCAAAAGATCGCCCAGCCGCATATATGTCACGGAATACACCTCCAAACGGTAAAAAGCAAAAAAATTAAGTAGGGGCAAAAACGCGGGACGCAGTCTGCGCCTCGCGGTAGTGTTTTCAACCCCTACAATACCCTACTGTATGTAGTAAAAATTGCTATACCGCATTTTCGCCGTAAAGTCAATTCCTTTTTCGACATTCTTCCACATGAAATCGGCAAAAATGGAGGGTTGATGCGTGAAAATCATGCGCTCATATGACAAATTTCAGAAGAACCTGCAACAAATCCGATCGTGTGATAAGAAGCTGTTAACAAGCATGGTTCAGAAAAGCCAACCCTTTTTACGGCGGGGCGGTGGCGGCGGGTCCCGGCGGAAGGGTTTATCCACCAGAATGATGTCATCGCCGAACTTCTGGACGCACTCCCAGGGGATGTAGTAATCCTCGCCCCGGCCGAACAGCCCGAAGAACCGGCAGGGACCGAAGACGATCAGCGCCTTGACGGAGCCCTCCGGCACCGTGACCTCCACGTCGCCCACACAGCCAAGGCGGCAGCCGTCGCACAGGTTAATGACCTCTTTGCGCCGCAGCAGCGAAAATTTGCACAGCATCGGCGTCACCTCCTGCCGTCAGGATATGCGCGGCGGAGGCTGTCCCATACCGTCGGATCTTAGGGCTTTTCGCCGGGGAGAATAACCGCCGCACCGGCGGGAAATACTGCCACTATCACGAAAGAGGCAGGTGGCGTCATGCGGGGCAGAGTGGAGATCAGCGGTATCAACACAGCGAAGCTGCCTGTGCTGAAAAACGATGAGATGACGGCGCTGCTGCGCCGCGCCCACGCAGGTGATACAGCGGCGCGGGAGCAGCTGATCTGCGGCAATCTGCGGCTGGTGCTGTCGGTGCTGCAGCGGTTCGCGGGGCGGGGCGAGAGCGCCGACGACCTGTTCCAGGTGGGGTGCATCGGTTTGATGAAGGCCATCGACAACTTTGATGTGGAGCAGCCGGTGCGGTTCTCGACTTACGGCGTGCCCATGATCGTGGGGGAGATACGCCGCTATCTGCGGGACAACAGCGCCCTGCGGATCAGCCGCAGTATGCGGGACACGGCCTACAAGATCCTGCGGGCCCGTGAGGCGCTGCTGGTGGAGACGCAGCGGGAGCCCACGGTGGAGCAGCTGGCGCGGTATCTGGACATTCCGCGGGAGGACGTGGTGTTCGCCATGGACGCGTTCAGCGATCCGGTGAGTTTGTACGAGCCGCTGTATGCCGACAGCGGGGACACGGTGTGCGTCATGGACCAGGTGCGGGACGAGAAGAACACCGACGAGAGCTGGCTGGACCGCATCGCGCTGAAGGACGCCATAGCCCGGTTGGACCCGCGGCAGCGGAGCATACTGGCGCTGCGCTTCTGCCAGGGGAAGACGCAGATGGAGGTCAGCAGCGAGATCGGCATCTCACAGGCGCAGGTGTCACGACTGGAAAAGACAGCACTGAGCAGCATCAGGAAGAATATGTGAGTATCCCCCGGCTTCGCCGGGGGATACTTGTGCCTTTTGCGTCTTTTGAAAAACGCCCTCTTTTCTTTTGGAAAAGTTTGGTGTATACTATACGCTGAATGAGTATTTGCACCGGAGGTACTGACTATGTTTGATAATCGACGGGAGATCATGCAGGATGTGTTTCTGACGTATCTGCCCGCACAACGTTTCAAAACCAGCCGCATGACCGTGCAGCTGATCGCGCCTTTGCAGAGAGAGACAGCGGCGGCCAACGCGCTGCTGCCCGCCGTGCTGCGGCGGGGCACCGTCCGCTGCCCGGATATGGAGAGCCTGTCCGCCGCGCTGGATACGCTGTACGGCGCCAATATCGACTATACCATCCGCAAAAAGGGTGAGCGCCAGTGTGTGGGTTTTGCTGCCGGCTTTATCGACGACGCTTTCACGCCCCACGGCGAGAAGCTGCTGGAGCCTGTGTCGGCGATGCTTGGCGAGCTGCTGCTGGACCCTGTGACCCACGGGGGACGTTTTCTGAGCAGCTATGTGGAGAGCGAAAAGGCCAACCTGATCGACGCCATTCGGGGCCTGAAGAACGACAAGCGTGACTGGGCGGATATCCGGCTCATGCAGGAGATGTGCGCCGGCGAGCCGTACAGCGTGCTGCGCCTGGGAGACGAGGAGACGGCCGGGCGTATCACCAACCAGTCACTGTATGTCCACGGGCAGGCGCTGATGGCGTCCAGCCGGGTGGAGGTCATCTACTGCGGCAGCGCGGAGGCGCAGCGTGTGGAGGACGCAGTGCTCACGGCGCTGGCGGCGCTGCCCCGCGGCGCCCAGACGGCGCTGCCGGAGGTGCAGCGCATACAGGCACCGGATACGCCCCGGCGGATCGTGGAGACGATGGACGTGACCCAGGGCAAGCTGGCCATGGGCTACCGCTGCAGCAGCGACGACTATCCGGCCATGGTGCTGGCAAATCTGATTTTCGGCGGCACCAGCAACTCCAAGCTGTTTTTGAACGTGCGGGAGAGGCTGAGCCTGTGCTACTACGCCTCCAGCAGCTATGCCCGCAGCAAGAACATTCTGACCGTATCCAGCGGCGTGGAGACCGCAGACTTTGAACGGGCGGAGGCGGAGATCGGCCGCCAGCTGCAGGCAGTGCAGCAGGGCGATTGGGAGGACTGGGAGCAGGAGGGTGCTCTGCAGGCCATCCGCGCGTCGCTGCTGTCACTGTCGGACTCTCAGGGTGCGCTGGAGAATTTCTATCTGGGCCAGATCGCGGCTGGGGTCGAGGAGACACCGGAGGAGCTGGCCGCGGCGCTGGATCAGGTGACAAAGGAGCGCATCGTGGCGGCGGCACAGACGGTGAAGCCGGATACGGTGTACTTCCTGCGGGGAAAGGAGGAGGCGTAACATGGACAAGAAGCTGTATCCCCGCATCGGCGAGGAAGTGATATGGGAGACGCTGGACAACGGACTGCCGGTGTGCATCGTGCCGAAGCAGGGCTTTTCCCGAAAGTACGCGCTGTTTGCCACCCGTTACGGCGGCATGGATATGCGCTTTGAGCTGAAGGGACAGTGGATGGACACTCCGGCGGGCATCGCCCACTATCTGGAGCACAAGATGTTCGACACGAAGGACGGCAACGCCCTGCAGGAGCTGGCGAAAAACGGCGCGGAGCCCAACGCTTTCACCTCCAACGCCATTACGTGCTACTATTTTGACTCTACGGAGAAGTTTTACGAAAATCTGGAGATACTGCTGTCCTTCGTGTCTGTGCCCTATTTCACCGATGAGAGCGTGGAGAAGGAACAGGGCATCATCGGCCAGGAGATCGGCATGATCGAGGACAACCCCGAGTGGCAGGTGTACAAGCAGATGATGCAGGCGCTGTACCGCAGCAGTCCCGCGCGGACGCCGGTGGCCGGCAGCGTGGAGAGCATCAGCCATATCACGGCGCAGACGCTGTATGACTGCCACAAGGCGTTCTACACCCCGGCAAATATGTGCCTGGTGGTGGTAGGCGATGTGGACCACGAGACGGTGCTGGCCACGGCAAAGCGGGTGCTGCCGGCGGAGAGCGGGGCGATCATCCGGCGCGACTATGGCGCGGAGGAGAGTACCGACACTGCCTGCGGCTATGCCGAGGCACAGATGGAGGTGGCCATGCCCACGTTCCTGGTAGGCTTCAAGTGCCCGCCCCAGCACGGAGGGGAGGCGCAGCACCGGTTTGCCGCCATCGGCGAGCTGGCTTGTGATGTGCTCATGGGCGAGTCCAGCCCGCTGTATGCGCGGCTGTACAGCCAGGGGCTGATCAACGGCTCCTTCGGCGCGGCGTTCGACCTGCTGCCCGGCGCGGCCTATGCCTATGCCGGCGGCGACAGCAAGGACCCGAAGGCCGTGGCGGAGGCCATTCTGGACGAGGCGCAGCGGCTGGCGGCGGAGGGTGTGGACGGCGACTATTACAAGCGGATCGTCAACGCCAACTTCGGCGCGGCGCTGCGGGAGCTGAACGCCTTTGAGTCCATCGCCGTGTCCATGGCGGAGGGGCGGTTCCAGGGGTATGACCCGTACCGCTTCCCGGAGATATACGATGACATCACCGCGGAGGATGTGCGCGCGTTCCTGCGGGAGAACTTCACGCGGGCGCACATGGCGCTGTCGGTGATCGCGCCCAAGGAGGGATAACATGAACGTGAGGATCATGGCGGACAGCCCCATCCGGTTTCCGGGGCTTTTCGGGGACTGGGCCTTTACCGGCTCGTCCGTAGCCTTCCATATCGGAGGAAAGGCCATTTATTGGTACGGAATCATCATCGCGCTGGGCGTGCTGCTGGCGCTGTGGTTCTGCATGAAGCAGAAGGAGAAGTACGGGATCACCGAGGATAACTTGATGGACGGCGTGCTGTGGGGCATTCCCCTGGCTATCGTGGGGGCGCGGCTGTACTATGTGCTGTTTTATCTGGACCGGTTCAAAAAAGCGGACGGTTCCTTTGACTGGGCGGAGTCCATCGCCATCTGGGACGGTGGATTGGCCATCTACGGCGGCGTGATCGCGGCGGTGCTGGTGTGCTTCGTGCTCAGCAAAAAGCGGGGCTTCAAGCTGGGGGCGCTGACGGACCTGATCGTGATGGGTTTCCTGATCGGGCAGGCGGTGGGCCGCTGGGGCAACTTCATGAACCGGGAGGCCTTCGGCGCGGAGACGACGCTGCCCTGGCGGATGCAGCTGACCACCACCGCGGGGACGCTGGTGGAGGTGCATCCTACGTTCCTGTACGAGAGCCTGTGGAACGTAGTGGGGCTGCTGCTGATCGTCTTTATCGTGGCGAAGGGACGCCGCTTTGACGGTGAGAACACATGGTTCTACTTCCTGTGGTACGGTATCGGACGGTTCTGGGTCGAGGGGCTGCGGACCGACAGCCTGTACCTGTTCAACTGGACCATCGGCGGCGAGCCCATCCGCGTCAGCCAGGCGCTGAGCCTGGTGATGGTGCTGGTGTCGGCGTTTATGCTGCTGTACAACATCAGGCTGCATCCCCACAAGCCGGAGGAGTTGTATGTGAATATCGCCGCGGCGCAGAAGGCGGCAGAGGGCGAAAGCGCGGACGGCAGCGCGGAGTGACGCGATGCGGCTTCGGCGCGGTGTACAGGCCCATTGCGGAACACCATATGCAGCCCGCTTTCGGAACGGGCGGCGCTGTAAAAAAGAACACCCACGGCTGAAGCCGTGGGTGTTTTGTCTGCATCAGTGCCGCCGCGCGGTGAGGTAGTGGTTGTTGTAGTACGTCTCGGACAGGGAGGTGATCACCACGCAGTGCCCGTTGTAGTAGGAGGACGAGGCGTGGATGAACTGGTCGCCGCCGATATAGATGCCCACATGAGAGGCGGTGTAGCCGTAGTCCTGGAAGAATACCAGATCGCCGGGCTGCAGATCGCTGCGGGAGACCTCGGTGCCGTAGCTGAGCTGGCTGGTGGCGCCGTGGGGCAGCTTGATGCCCACCTGGGCGAAGACATACATGGTGAAGCCGGAGCAGTCGAAGCCGCTGGCAGAGGAACCGCCGTAGACGTAGGGCACGCCCAGATACTGCTGGGCGATGGAGACGATGCTGCTGCCGGAGGCGGAGGCGGCCGGCGTTGCCGGGGTCTCGGCAGGTGCTTCGGCGGGAGACCCTTCGGTCGTTGTATTCTCGGCGGGCTTGTCCGCCGTGCCGGTCAGGGCGGAGGTGGGGCAGATCAGCACGTACTGCGAGGCCACGTAGCCGCTGATGCCGTTGTAGGTAACGGCGAACCAGCCGCCGGACTCAATGCCGGTGACGGCAATGACCGTGCCCTGAGATACGGTGCCCAGAGAGGTGCTGCCGCTTTTGGCGGCGGTACGGATGTTCAGCACGTCCGCGGTGACACGTCCGGCGCCGTTAAGGCCGGAGGCGGTGTCGTAGCGGGTGACATACTGGGCAGCCACATAGCCGCGCTTGCCGTCGAAGGAGATACGGTACCAGTCACCCTCCTGGGCGGTGAGCTCGATAACGGCGCCCTTGTCCAGGGTCTTGAGGATGTCATAGCCGGTGCCTGCGCCGCTGCGCATACGGACGCCGGTGCCGGAGATCACGCCCAATGCCTGAACGGCGGTGGAGACGGGCGCCTCGTCGGCCTCGGGCGTCTCCTGGGGCGGTTCTTCCTCGGCGGCCTGTGCGGCAGCAGCCTTGGCGGCGTCCTCGTTGTTGAGCAGGGCATCCTCGGCGGTCTCGCCGCCGGGATGGGCCGTCAGCGCCGCTGCGCCCAGCAGGCCGGAGAACAGTGCTGTCTCGGGAGAGGGCTCAGTGGTGTCGGTGGGCAGGGCGGAGACGGAGGCAACGGTCAGGGGCACGGCGGGGGCGGCGTCGGTCATGCTGGCGGCGGCACCGCCGAAGTTGACCACCGCGTCACCGCCGATGACCAACAGCGTGGCCAGAGCCACTGCCAGTGCGGAAAAAATACGCTTCATGGCTTACAGCTTGCCGGCGAGGGCACGCTCCAGCCAGATGCAGCCCACATCCATGGCGGCATAGAGGCTGTCCTTCTCGGATTTCTTGACCACGCGGTCCCGGGACTTGAGGTCCGGGTCGGTCAGCTGAAGCTGGACGGATACACGCTTGGCCACGTCCATGTCCTGCTCCTTGACGGTGTCGAGAATTTGCAGCAGGACGATGTATTTGTCCGCCATGCTGCCGTAGTAGATGAAATTGTCTACGCGGCGCAGGGGGTGGTTCTTATAGACAAGCCCTTCGGGCTTTTTGTTTTCAGCCATGATGATACCTCCGAAAATTTTTGTAACCAAATTGTAACACATTTGGACGGGGCTGTCAACGCAGGCGCGGCAGGAAAAATATGGGACTTTGTGCCGCAAAGGAAAAAGGGGCTGCCGCGCTTCTGCACGGCAGCCCCTTACAGCGGTACGCTTACAGCTCCAGATAGCTCTTCACCAGGACCTGCAGCAGCTCGTCCCGGTCGATCTTGCAGATCAGGGACCGGGCGGAGTTGTGGTTGGTGATGTAGGTAGGATCCTCGGAGAGAATGTAGCCCACGATCTGATTGATGGGATCATAGCCCTTCTCCTTGAGTGATTCGTAGACGGAGGTGAGGATGTGGTGTACCTGCTGCTCCTTATCCTCTGCCGCGTTGAACTTACGGGTAAATTCGTCCATGTGGGCACCGCCTTTCTCATTTTCTCAACATCGCTTTTAGTATACGCTCTTTTCCCGGAACTGTAAAGGGGAAAAAGTGCGCGGTACAGGGGGAAATCTGCGCGGGATCAGCGGCGCAGCTCCGCACCGAAGCGCTTGGCGATCTTGTTGAGCACGCCGGAGGCGACCTCCTCGATCTCGGCGGAGGTCAGGGTCTTATCCTTGGAGCCGATGGCCAGGCGCAGCGTCAGGGACTTCTTGCCTGCCGGGACCTGCTTGCCGCGGTACTCATCTACGAAGGCCGCGCCGTGGAGCAGCTCACTCTTGATGCTGCGGACGGTCTGGGCCACGTCCTTCCACTGGACGGAACCATCCACCAGCAGGGAGATGTCGTAGTCGGTCATGGGATACTCGGCCAGGTGGGTGAAGGTGTTGGTGCGGGACTTCAGGGGGACCAAAGAGTCCTGATCCAGCTGGAAGAGCATTACGTTCATGTTCTTGATGCCGCAGGCCATGGACACCTTCTTGGCCAGCAGGGCCAGGTCGCCTACCTTCTCGTCACCGCGGTAGATGTTCAGCCAGACCACGTTGTCGGCCCACACGGGCTTCTCCGTCTGGCGGAAGGTCAGCGTCTCCATGTGGACGTAGCGCGCCATCATCTCCACCACGCCCTTGGCCTTGCGGAACAGGGCGGTGATATCCTTGTCGGTGGTGGCGAAGGCGCCCGCCACGTTCTTGCGCTGGGAGGGCAGCTTCTCGCGGGGATCGTAGGGGGAGGTGTAGTTCTCGTCGCGGAACACCTGCGCCGTCTCGAAAATGGAGAA